>JACCDS012415086.1_pt1 | contig 10380 bp, 9 predicted proteins | sample 7446441 | NCBI WGS metagenome assembly JACCDS01 (sample SAMN15323445, study PRJNA562643) | freshwater metagenome | isolation source: river surface water | place: USA:Blue River Watershed | collected 2017-08-17 | reverse complement strand
GATAGTTATTGTAGTCCTGCTCTTGCGTGGCGGGGACAAACCACCAGAGCGGCACCTTGCCTGCCAGCCACAATGCAGTGCGATAAAATTCATCCAATAATAAATAGTGTTGTGCCGAGCCGCTTGCTTCGCTGCTGAGCCCGCTATGGCGTTGGCTGGCAAACTCCTGTGCCTGCATTAAAAAAAAGTGCACTTCAAAATGTAGTTGCTGCGCCGCCCATTGGCTAATCAAGGTGCATTTTCGTTCCAGCTCATGCACATGTGTGTGAGTATTTTCCAGGCTGTGACACACCCATACATCCAAATCGCTGGATTCACTCTGCGCAATGGTGCCCATACTGCCCATAATAAACAGTGCATCGATATGGCTTGTTTTTTCGGTGAGGTCACGCTGGTAATGAAAGCTGCGTGCAAGAATTTTGGCGTAGCGCAGTTGGTCGGCATCGGGAGAAAATTGATAAACACCGGCGGGGGTGCTGTGAGAGACATAACCCGGCAGCATGGGGTGATTGACGTGAAACAACAGCGGCAATAATTGTAAAAATTGTTGTTGGCGCTCGGACAATGCGGCGCAAGTCCGCGCGTAACGCTGTTGGTTTAAATCGAGAAAACGCTGCTTGAGTTGACTGAGTTGTTTGCGGTCAACACCGTCATCTATATCGTGAATGTCTATGGGGCGAGAAAGCATAAGTGTCAGCGTGGTGTATGGTCATTGGTCACAGCCTGCGCGCGTAAAATATCGGCCAGTGTTGTGTAAAGTAATTCCGGGTTTACCGGTTTGGATAAATAACCATCCATGCCTGCCGCCAGACAGCGTTCGCGGTCACCGCGCATTGCCTGGGCGGTAACAGCAATAATCGGAATCTGTGCTGCCGGGTATTTACCGCCTACCGCACCTGCGCGAATTTGCCGTGTGGCTTCTATGCCATCCATCTCCGGCATTTCCAAATCCATCAATATGGCATCAAATGGCTGTTCGGTTGTATCAAGTATTTGCAACGCTTCAATGCCATTGGCAGCAATAACACTGGTGATATTTTTCTTTTTCAAAATACCGCGCAGCACTTGTTGGTTAACCAGATTGTCTTCTGCAATAAGAATGCGAGTGTGCTCCAGCAGTGCGCGATTGTCACCGTCACTGGTCATGGGCGGGCTGATATCTTGCAGCGATTGTACCTGCGCAATCGTTTGGCCTATGGCATCAAACAGGCGCGACTCGCTGACCGGTTTACTTAAAAACTCATCAACCAACAAGGCGTTGGGATCGGCACTGGAAATTTCATCGCGGTGATAGGCGGAAATCAAAAATACCCAGGGTTTTTGCTGCAAGTGGCAATCCGATTTAATCAGCCCCGTGAGCTGCAAACCGTTCATGCTTGGCATGCGATAGTCGAGCAATACAAAATGATAGGGGTTGCCGCATTGGTCGGCGTGGCGGATGCGCTCAATCGCCCCTAATGCGTTGTCCTCTTCATCCACTTGCAGACGAATACTGCGCGCTGTGCTGGCAAGAATCGTACGCGCAATGGTGTTGTCATCCACAATCAGGACGCGAATATTATTCAGGCAGCGCGGCTGGCTGAGCAGGGTTTTTTCACCCAGATGGCTGTGCTCCAACATCACGCTGAAGCTGACTTTGCAGCCCTTGTTGGGGCTGGACTCTATGGCAAAGCTGCCTTGCATTAAATGCACCAGGTGACTGCAAATACTCAGGCCGTAGGTGTTTTTATCGGTGGAGATCAGGTTTTTGTTAAACACCAGTTGCTCTTTGATGGTCGCCAGTTGTTTGGGCGACATACCCACGCCCTTATCTTCCACCGTGAAATCCAGCAATAGGGTTTTATGGGTTTGACGTGTTTTGGCTACGCGCACAATCACTTGATCCGTGTGGGAATATTGAAACGCATTGCTAATTAAATGCCCGAGAATTTGGCTCAAGCGCGATGCATCGCCGCGCAAAAAACGCGGCACATCAGGCTTGATGTCATACACAATATTGACGGTGCGGTGCAGCGCACTAATTTCAAACAGGCGCGATATTTTTTCAAACAGCTGTTCAATATCAAAGTGGGCGTATTCCAGAATGACGCGGCCCGCTTCAATTTTGGAGAAATCCAACAACTGGTTGATGATTTGTAATAAAGAATCTGCCGCTGAATTAATGCTGGTGAGGTAACTCTGTTGTTGTTCATCCAGGGGCGAGTCGTGTAGCAAATAACCTATGCCGATAATCGCATTCATGGGCGTGCGAATTTCGTGGCTGACACGGGCGAGGAATTCACTTTTGGTTTTGTTGGCCAAATCGGCCTGGGCTTTGGCGCCGAGCAGGTCTTCACGCGCTTTAATAAAGTCGCTGATGTCGCTGTTAATACCCACGCAGCGAGTGGCGCGCCCTTGGGAATCCGGCTCAAAGAACTTGGCCTTGGCGTGTACCCAAATACTATTGCCGTCGCGGTGTAGCAGGCGGTATTGCAACTGCACCGATTCGCGGCGGTTATCCAGCGCGGTTTGGTATTCGGTGAGCACATCGTCCACATCGTCCGGGTGGACAAAATACTCGCGCAGGGTGTGCAGGTCACCGGGCAGGTCACCGTAGTCATAACCGAGCATGCGCAGGTAACTGTGATTGAAATAGATTTTGCCGCTGGGAATATGCCAATCCCACAAGCCGTCGTTGGTGGCCTCCATCGCATACTGATGGCGGGTATCCCTGTCGGTCATTTGCTGCTGTTGCTGTTTCAACGAGGCGAGTTCTGCCTCAAGCAGTTTAATCTTGGCTGCCAGTGCGGCTTCAGCGCTTCCTGAATGGGGGGAATGTTCACTCATGTCCCTAACTTGCACCTCGGTATCATCTGGACAAAAAACAAACTGCCAGATGTAGAGCCTAGTTCATTTTGGTGCAAATACCAGCAAATACCAGAAAAAGAGCGGGTTTAGGCGACAAGTGAGAGGGGATAAAAAAACGCCGCCTATCATCGATAAGCGGCGTTTTTGTGTGGCGATAATCGCGCGGTAGTTTAGCGTGCAGCGATATTGTGCTTGGCGCGCTCAACCGCTGCTTTTACCTGCGCCGGCGCTGTGCCGCCGATGTGATTGCGCGCGGCGACTGAACCTTCCAGCGTCAACACTGCAAACACATCCTGCTCAATCACTGTGGAGAACTGTTGCAGTTCGGCCAGGCTCATTTCCGACAGGTCTTTACCGGTCTGTACACCGTAGGCGACTGACTTGCCGACAATCTCGTGCGCATCGCGGAAAGGCACACCGCGACGAACCAGATAATCGGCCAGATCCGTTGCGGTAGAGAAGCCGCGCTTGGCCGCTTCGTACATTTTCTCTTTGCGCGGCTGGATGGCGGGCACCATATCGGCAAATGCGCGCAGGCAGTCTTTGACGGTATCGATGGCATCGAACACCGGTTCTTTGTCTTCCTGATTGTCTTTGTTGTAGGCCAAAGGCTGGGATTTCATCAGCGTCAACAGCGCCGTCAAATGGCCATACACGCGCCCGGTTTTGCCGCGCACCAACTCAGGCACGTCCGGGTTTTTCTTTTGCGGCATGATCGAGGAGCCAGTGCAGAAGCGATCAGGCAAATCGATAAAACTGAATTGCGATGAAGTCCAGAGCACCAGCTCTTCGCTCGCGCGCGACAAGTGCATCATCAATATGCTGGCGAAGGCAGCGAATTCGATGGCGAAATCGCGGTCGCTGACTGAATCGAGTGAGTTTTCGGTCGGCGCATCAAAACCCAGCAGTTGCGCAGTGTAAGCGCGGTCGATGGGGTAGGTGGTACCGGCGAGTGCAGCGGCGCCCAAAGGCGATTGGTTTACACGCTTGCGGCAATCCATCAGGCGGCCATAATCGCGCTGCAACATTTCAAACCAGGCCAATAGATGATGACCAAAAGTGACTGGCTGGGCGGTTTGCAAATGGGTGAAGCCGGGCATGATGGTATCGGCATTGGCTTCTGCGACTTGCAGCAAGCCCTGTTGCAAGCGAGTCAATTCTTTTGCGATTGCATCGATTTCGTCGCGCAAATAGAGGCGAATGTCGGTGGCCACTTGATCGTTACGCGAGCGTCCGGTATGCAGCTTTTTGCCGGTGATGCCGATGCGCTGGGTGAGTAGCGCTTCGATGTTCATGTGCACATCTTCAAGGCTGACGGACCAGGTAAATTTACCGGCGACAATCTCTGCACGAATTTCTTCCAGGCCAGTGATGATCTGGTCGCGCTCGGCCTCGGTCAGCACGCCGACTTTGGCGAGCATGGTGGCGTGGGCGATGGAGCCGTTGATATCGTGGTGATAGAGGCGGTAATCAAAACCGATAGAGGCGGTGAAACGCTCAACGAAGGCGTCGGTGGCTTCACTGAAGCGGCCGCCCCAGGGTTTGATGGGCTGATCGTTTTGGCTCATGAGGAAGTGTCCACAAACTAGAAATAATGAAAGAGATGGCAGGCGCGCATAGGCTAATATTCACCTCTAGGCCTTCTTTAACAAGGCAAGCCGCCGCAGGCCGGGCATTATAGCCCAACGACCCATAAAAGATGACCTGTAAATAAGTCGCTGCGCCGGTAAGGCATTTCTTCAGTCGAGCAATGAGAATTTATGATGACCACCCGGGACAAGCCGCCTGCACCTGACGCTGCCGAGCCTGCCAATCCCTTTCTGGCGGATTTATGCAGCAGCCAGTCCGTATTTTTACTGGTACTGGTGGCGGAGCTGCTGGCGGTACTGCTGACGATCAGCGCCTCGTCCGGCCTGCAGCATTTTAATTGGGACAAGCTGGCGCTGATCTCGGTGCAGATCCAGTGGGTGGTGCTGTTCAGTGCGATTGCCTTGTGCCGACTGCGTTTTTGGCTGGGGCGACAGAGCCACCTGCGCGCCGGGTGCACCAGTTATGCGCTGGTATTGGGGATTACGCTGGTGCTGTCGAGTGCCGGGCAATGGATTATTTATGGCTTCAGCGGTCTCGCGCTGGTGGACGACTATCACTTTGAATTTAACGGCTGGCAACTGCTGAATAATATGGTGATCGCTGCGATTTTAGCGGGCATTTTATTGCGCTATTTGTATTTGCAGCAGCAGTTACGCAACCAGCAACAGGCGGAAATGCACGCGCGTATTCAGGCATTACAGTCGCGTATTCGCCCGCATTTTTTGTTTAACAGTATGAATTCCATCGCCAGTTTAATTGCGACTGATCCGGATACTGCCGAGCGAGTGGTGGAGGATTTATCGGAGTTATTTCGCAAGCCTGGCCGAGCCAAGCTTGATCCCGCTGGAGCGCGAGTTGAGCCTGTGCAAACATTATTTGGATATAGAGCAGTTGCGCCTGGGTAAACGCTTGCAGGTGGATTGGCAGATTAGCGAGTGCAACCCGCAGCTAAAAATCCCCAGCTTGATGTTGCAGCCGCTGGTGGAAAATGCCATTTTCCACGGTGTGGAACCGCTGCCGCGCGGGGGAAACATTACGATTAAAGTCTCGCAAAACGATAAGCAATTAAGCATCGTCATTAGCAATCCCTATTTGTTGGTGAAAAAAAATCAGCACAATAGCGAACCCGCGCAACGTCATAACCGTATGGCATTGGATAATATTCGCCGTCGCCTCACCGCCCACTTTGGTGCAGCGGCACGCCTTTCCAGCAGTGCGGAAAATGGCGTATTCACCACCTATATTTTTTGCCCGTTAACACAATAGCGATAACCCGCAATTATTCGGAATCACTGGTATGGAATTGCTCATTGTTGATGATGAAACCCTGGCGCGGCAGCGTTTGTTGCGCATGGTGGAAAAAATTGATGGCTTTCATGTCGTGGCTGAGGCCGATAATGCGGAAGCCGCGCTGGCATCCATTACCGAGCATGACCCGGATATAGTGCTGCTGGATATTCGCATGCCCGGTCGCGATGGTTTGAGTCTGGCAAAAGATATCAGCCAATTGGAAGATCCACCGGTCGTTATTTTTTGCACCGCTTATGATCAGTATGCGCTGGATGCATTTGGCACCAATGCTGTTGGCTATTTACTCAAGCCGGTCAAAGCCGAGCAATTATTGCAGGTGCTGGAAAAGGCGCAAAAGCTCAACAAAATCCAGCGCCTTGCGGTGCAGCAACCGGTAGTACGGGAAAGCCAGCGCAGCCACATCACCGCCAAAACCCGGCGCGGTGTGGAATTAATTCCACTGGAGGATATTCGCTATTTTCTTGCCGATCAAAAATATGTCACCGTCTATCATCGCGGCGGCGAACATTTGCTCGATGAAACCTTGAAAGAATTGGAAGAAGAATTTAACGGGCGCTTTGTGCGTGTACATCGCAATTCGCTGGTGTCGATTAAACATATCGAAGCCTTGGAGCGCAATGGGCAAGGGCAGTATCAAGTGCGCCTTGCCGATACCCTGACGCGGCCCATTATCAGCCGTCGCCACGTGAGCGATTTAAAAGAATTGCTCAAAATGATTTAGTGCGCGTCAGCGGTCAATCGCTGACGCCATGGAATATCCAATTTAAAACGAATAGGCCGCGCCCAGCATAAATACCAGCGGATCAATTGTGACATCCACGCGCGCTGCTTGAGTTCCATCCACTGAAATGCGCGCGGTAGTTTCTATATCAATTTTCCACACGGCGGCATTTAAATACCAGTTGTCATTGAGTTGCCAATCGGCACCCAGTTGCAGCGCGACGCCGGTTGAATCCTTGAGTGAAATATCCGTATCGCCTGCCAGCGCGCTATCCAACGCCGCGCTGCTCTTGGTATCAAAAAAGGTGGTGTAGTTCAGGCCTATGCCCGCATAGGGTTGAAATTTACCTTCACCCAGCGGGTAATATTGCAGGGACACAGTGGGCGGCAGGTGTTTGGTGCTGCCAATATCCACACCACTGAGTGCGCCGCTCCCCACAATATCGTGCTCAAAGGGCAGCGCGGCCAGCACTTCAATGCCGATATGGGGTGTGGCAAACCAGGTGCCGGAAAAGCCCAGCCCGGTTGCATCTTCTACATCCACGCCACCACCTAATACGCTGCCACTGCTTGCATCGGGCGCGACTTGGGCAACCCCAACACGCACTAAAAAATCACCGGCTTCGTGAGCATGACTTGCCGCTGCTACACAACTGCTACCTAATACCAGAGCCATTACTAATTGACGCATGTGCATTTCCTCTGTTGTTAACACAATTGTTAAATCACAGAGGCAGTGTTACGAAATTTCACATTATAAAAATTGATATATATCAATTAGTTTCAGCGCTGTAAAAAATAAAAACATAACTGAAACATATTTGATGCAGCGCAAGGTGCGAGTTATGTAGATGATTTTTTATGCTATTGATTTTCTTGCGACACAAATGAAAATCCATCGGGGTATTGGTGATAACCATCAAAATCACCTTTTCCAAGTGGAACGCCCGCTGCACGGGCAATGGCGTAAGCTGTGTTCAGGTGAAAGAAAAAATTGGGCAGGGCATAGTGATAAACATATTCTTCTGCCGGTAATTGTAATGGAGTAAACCCGGCTTGGTCCTCAATCAGACTTGCTGTGCTGGCCGCATCGTTTAGCGGAAGTGATTGTAAGTACTGAATGGTTTGATCCAGCTGTAATTGAATACCTGCGAAGGTTTCATCCTTATTATCAAACGTGATGCGCTCACGGCCACTCAGCGGGCAACAACAGCGCAATGAAAAATTGGCCGCGGTGCGCAGCTGGGCAAGGAGCGGCAGCATATCGGGGTGCAGGCTGTGTTTCAGTATCTGCGGGTTGCCTTGTTGATGGATATCTATCTTATGAACAATCGTTTTTAGTTGCTGCAAGTAATGTTGAAATATAGTCGACGGATTTTTATGGTTGTTATTCATTGTGAGTTACCAACAGTGATGTAGTTGCTGCGGCGCGCAAAAAAGTTATTTTTTGCGCGCCGCGATAGATGTTATGTGATCGTGGTTATTTTTTCCGGAAGAGTAATGTCACGCGGTTGGATTCGCCGATCAGTTGGTTTTGCTGCTTTTGTGCATCGGTGCCGTTCAGGTTGGGTGGCAGGCGCCAGACATTGTCATTCTCTTGCGGATTGTCTTTGGGGTTTTTGTTGATATCACTGCTGTCTACCAATTCAAAACCCGCCTTTAACATCGCCGACACTATATCTGACTCTTTTAAATAACCGCGGCTACCATCGGCCCAGGCGTCAGGTTTGGATTCGCTCATGGCATGTTGCACAACGCCCACTGTGCCATTGGGTTTAAGTACCCGATAGGTCTCTGCCAGTGCTTGTTGCAGGTACTGGCCCTTGGCATCAAAGCGCGCGAGATTATGCAGTGCGCGGATAAACAACACAGCATCAACCTGTCCGGTCAGGTCAGCGGGCAAGTCTGCAAAGGTATAGGCATCCACCTGCGCACTGCCCCAGCGTTTTGCATCAGTGCGCCATTGTGCTGGCCATTGTTCGCGTTTCTTGATGAACTCCGGTGTAGCAAAGCCACCAAATTCTGGCCACATGGACAAGCTGTAATCCACACCGATCAAGCGGCCTTTCTCACCCAAATATGGCATGAGGATTTTAGAGTACCAGCCATCGCCCGGCAGTGCTTCCAGCACCACATCGCCGGGGCGAATCCCAAAAAATTCCAGCGTTTCTACCGGGTTGCGTGCCACATAGCGGGCCTGATGTTCGGCGGGCAGCGATTGGGTGATGTTAATTAATTGTTGTTTATCGGCGGCACTGAGGTGTTTTTTGTCAGGCGTGGTTGTGTTGTCTATAGCGCAACTGGACAAGAACAGTGCAGTGGCGAGCAGGGCGATTTTCTTCATCGGGAAACTCCTTTAAGAGATGGGATTTTATCTGTTATCAATCTGGCGGTTTATTATTCGCTTATTTTTGTTGGTAAATCATTATTTTTTGTAAAGGTGCGCCGCAATTGTGCATAGCATCCGGTTTTATGACACATTACATCTGATTATTGCCGCCATAGTGTTCTACACTCAGGGGGCTCTGTGCTGTGTAGCACGCGTTTTTTTACTTATCATTTCCGGATGGACATAACGATTATGAACAGTCTGTTATCGAATAATAAATCAGCGGTATTCCGCTATTGTGTAGTGGTTATCGCGCTGTTGTTACCCCTGGTGTCGCAAGCGGCTGAGTTGAAGACGAAACATGCATTTGAAACCCATAAAAATATTACCTGGGCTGAACCCGATAATATGCCGCTTACCCTGGATATTTATGTTCCTAAAACCGGCAAGAAAAATTATCCGGTATTGGTGATTTACCATGGCGGCGGTTGGTTGATTAACAATAATTCCATCATGAATACCATGTCGGAATATGTCGCTGGCAATAGTGAATATGTGGTGGTGAATACGAATTATCGCCTCTTGGGCGATAACAACAATAGCGTTCACATCAACCAGATTGTGGAAGATGCCATGGGCAGCCTGTTATGGGTGAAAGAACATATTGCTAACTACAAAGGTGATCCGGCGCGTGTTGCCATTACCGGCGATAGTGCTGGCGGCCAATTAAGTGCCATGGTGTTGCTAAATAGCCGCAAGCTGGAGTCCGATGGTTTTGCTGGCAAGACACTCGGTTTTAAACCCACCTATTTACCCAAAGGAAAAACCGCTGAAAAAATTGCCAAGCGCGATGGCTTGCGCGTGCAAGCGGCAGTCATCAGTTACGCCGCTTTCGATTTATACAAAGCGGCACAAAATGGTTTTGAAACCTCATCCAATATTTTCTGGAAGTTGGGCAATGCAACACCGCGCGGTTTGTTTGGCGATGGTATTTCGGTAGATAAAAATCCGGAATTTTATAAAGCCGTATCGCCCATGTATAACATCCCTACGCGTGCGCAATACCAACTGCCGCCGCAATTTGTGCATGTTGGCAGTACCGATGCCACAACACCACCGGCTTCATCCCAGCAGTATGTTGATGCGCTCAAGGCGGCCGGTCAGCCAGTGGAATTTAAAATTTATGAAGGGCGCAACCATGCCTTTTTGGACAATGGCTGTAATGAATTTTTGAAAGTCTGTTTTGATCGCGATGCGCCCGAGCCCTTAAACGATATTATCCACTTCCTGGATGCCATTTTCTGGCCTGCTCGCTAAACGCTGCTTTCCACACCAAACCCCGCCCACCGGCGGGGTTTTTCTTTCTATTGATAAATCCTGTGCATTTGTCATCGCCTCCTTGACAGTAAATGCCGTTATATTCAATTATGAATAGCGAATCAGGCAGGACTTTTTAAGCGAGAGGTGAGCTGGTGATGGGTAAACACAGGCTGCGCAATCAATGGGTATCAAAGGCAATCTTGTGGACACTGTTATGGATAGCGTTGCTTTTTGTTGGTGCAGTGCAAGGTGCAGAGGTCAGG
>JACCDS011094606.1_pt1 | contig 10380 bp, 9 predicted proteins | sample 7446441 | NCBI WGS metagenome assembly JACCDS01 (sample SAMN15323445, study PRJNA562643) | freshwater metagenome | isolation source: river surface water | place: USA:Blue River Watershed | collected 2017-08-17 | reverse complement strand
CAGCCCTACGCAATACTTGTACGCCTCGTCCATCATACCCTTCCTTTCCCAATTTGTTGACCGCTGGCAAAAAGGCGGCATTCGCGATGACTTCGGCCTTATTCTCCGTGAGGATAAATTCAGCGGTGGGGATGCCGTGCTCCAAGTAAAACTGCTTTTGCTTCCGCTTGTCTTGAATCAAGGCAAGCAAATGGGGCTGGGGAAATACTTTTTTGCCTTCATCGGCCAGTTTTTGAAGGGCCTCGGTATTGACTGCCTCAATCTCTACGGTAATCACATCGCAGTGCTGCCCAAAGCCATAGACGGTAGCATAATCCTTTAGGGAGCCGACCGTAAACTGCTGGGCAATGTCCTTACAGGGCGCATTGGGATCGGGATCGAGAATATGAATGTCCTGATTGTAGTTGATGGCAGACTGAATCAGCATGCGGCCAAGTTGGCCTCCTCCGAGTACGCCTAAAGTAGGATGTGGATGCATGGAACCCATAGATGGGTCAAAATTAACAGATTAAACCTGAATTCGGAGCAATCCCATTCTAGAAAGCAGCGGAGTTCTGAAAATAAGGGCTGAGTAACCCAAAAATCCTACTTGGGCACAAACTTAATTCCCATCAACTCCATCAGTTTGTGCGCATTGAAACTCGGGCAAGCCCCTTCCTTCAGGCGGTAGTCAAAGAGGATCTCCTGATCTTGGATTTCGGAATGGAAGGAGTAATTCTGAACTCGGGCTTCTTTTTCCCCTAGGGCAGCCAATTCAATGTCGTGCGTACTGATCAGTCCAATTCCTTGAGAAGGTAAAAGTTGGGCCACCAAGGCCTCGGATCCAGAAATTCGATCCTGGGTATTGGTCCCTTTCAAAATCTCGTCGAGGAGAAAAAAGATGGGTTCACCCTGTTCCAATCGCTGCAGGAGCGTACGAATGCGAGAAAGTTCGGCATAGAACGAACTCACGCTTTCCCCGAGGTTGTCGGTATTGCGCATGCTCGTAAAGAGTTGCAAAGGTCCTAGGGTCATTCGATCTGCAAAAGGGCGAAGTCCCAGGTTGAGGAGGACGACATTGATGCCTAGGGTACGCATAAAGGTAGTTTTACCACTCATGTTGGATCCGGTGAGCAGCACCAGTTTCCGGTTCGGGTTCAAGGTCAGGGAATTCCCCACTGCCTTGGCGGGCAGCAGGAGGGGATGGAAAACATTTTCGGCTTCCAAGATGGGCTCTTGAGTCCAGGCGGGAATTCCAGGATGACCGACCTCCACTTCAAAACTTCCAAGGGATACCCATACTTCCCAATTTTCGAGGGTTTCTGGGAGTTGGACGAGGGAGTTACTCACCCGTTTTTTCCAAGCGGCAAGCCAGAGAAAAAGGATAAAATCAGTCCAAAAGAGCAGGTTGATGGGAAGGTAAAGGAGGTTGAGCCGGTTTTGGGTCCAAAGGCCCAGCCGATCCAATTCCTGTAGTTGCTTGGAAGCAGGGCTGCTGCCTGCTTGAAGACGAACCTGTTTTGCTTGTAGCAGGTCCGATTGAAAGGAATTGCCCTCAATTTGAGCGGCTCGCAAGCGCAAGGAATTGAGGTGAGAAGCGACTGGAATGGCTTCTGCAGCACGCTTGAGGGGCACAAATACCATCCCGAGAAACAGTATTCCAGCCAAAAACCAAAGACCCAAAATGGCCTGAGGGAGGAATCCTTGGCTAGTCAAAAGGAGGACAAGCACCCCCCCTATTGGTCCAAGAATGGCAAGGAACCAATGGAATAGATTGGGTTGCCTTTCTTCTTGCTCCAACCACTGCTTCCAAGTCCCCACCTTTCCTTGGGGAAAGGCAATACCTATGGCCTCCATGGCGTGCAAGAAATCGGGATTTTGTTGAAGTTCAGCCGCTGCAGCCCTACGTTGCTGAGCTGCTTTCGGATCAACTGCAGACTTCAGGAGGGTAGCAAGTTGCTCTTTCCCACCAGTTGAGGTGCAGTGATTGAGGAGTTGAAAAAGGGAATGCGGGCCAAATAAATCCAAATCGCCGGCGAAGGGGTGTTCCTTGTCCGCAAACTCAATTCCTGAATCCAAATTACCCAGTTTCCGTTCCTGACGGGCCTGTTTTTGACTTTGGAGTTGCTGCAAAGCAAGGTAAATGCGTTCCTGATCTTTGAGGTGGTTGAAGCGGTTGATGAGTCGAACAAAGAGAAAAAAACAAAGGATGCTCGGTAGTACCCATGCCCAGTGCTCGGAGAGGGTCAAAATCACGGTTGCCCCCAAAGCAAAAAAGGAGAAGATACGAAGGATGCTCAGTTGAGCCACGCTTCGCTTGTTTGTCTTTTGCTTGAGTTCCAGTTGCTCTGGAGAAAAATCAAATGGATTCATACGCTCCAAAGATAGGTATTCCGATAAGTGGTTGATGCTTCGGGCCTCTTTTTGCCTTTGTTTTTATACCTTTAGTCAGGCCAAGCCTTAAAATCGGGACTTCTCTAAATTTTTAAACGGACCACATGAAACCCAAGCCTCCCAAACCACTTCCTTCCGAGCCCGTCGAATGGGACCTGAGCGAGCCGTTTGGAATACTTCCTCAGGATCTTTCGCTCACGCATAACTTGGGCTGTGTTCGCTCCCCTGTAGCTAAAAAAGAGTCCAAGCCAGGCCATTCGGATACTCCGAATTCAAAAAAGTAAGTCCTCAGACATACACACAAATCTGCCAGCGGAATGCCCAGCGCCAGCGAATCTGTACATCAGTCAGGCCAGCCTGTTTGAAAATTGACTCCCAATCGTTTCTCCTAAAACTTCGAAGTACCGACAAGGCCGCATCGTGCTGCACCATGGGCGACTTGCTAAACCAGCGTGTCAGCCATTTGATGGAGTAGTACGCCAAGGGGTGGCGGTGGAGGTCGTTGATCACAATGGCGAGCCGCACCTTTTGCTTCAAGCCTTGAAAGAGTGTCACGAGTTCCTCGTCCGTAAAATGGTGGGTGAAGAGCGTACAGGTAGCAATATCCACCTGCTCCTCAAAGAATACCGGGTCAAAGACATTGGCTACTTGCCAACGGATTCCTTGGAGTTGTTGCTGTCGCTGCTGGGCAAGTGCAATGGTATGCGCATTCGCATCCGCCCCGATCAACTGCATTGAAACTTGCTTTTGCTGGGCCCAGTCCTGCATCACGGCGAGCATATCTCCCCCTCCACAACCCAGGTCTACCACAGTGTATTGTTTTTGGGGGAAGCGTTGCACCACCTCAGTCAATCCCATTGTGGTTACTTTATTTCCCCCCAACCAGCGGTTGATGGTCTTCAACTCCCGGAGGGTCTGCTCCAAGACGGGCCCTGAGCAATTCAGGTCATCCATGATTTCCTTTTCGCGGGAGCGCTGTGCAAAAATACTCATCGCTTCTCGTAGTGGGTGGTTTCCAAAGTCAAGCCCGGGCCAAAGCCCAAGGCGAGAATATCTCCTTGAATGCTGGAATCCTGCAGCATCCGCTCCAAGACAAATAAGATGCTGGCGGAGGACATGTTGCCACAGGTGCGCAGTACCTCCAAGGCATGTTGATTCACTTCGGGCGAAAGCCCAAAAGCCTCCTGCACTTGAATCAATATTTGCTTTCCCCCAGGATGGATCGCCACATGCTTCACCTTTGAAAAGTTGAACTTGGCTTCAAACAGGTCGCGCAATCGCCGAATACCTTGGTTGAGCAGGGAAGGTATGTACTGACTGAGTCGCATCTCAAACCCAAAGTCTCCGATTTTCCAGGCCATGTCTTTTTCCCCTTCCCAAAGGACTTCGCTGAAGTAATTCTTGATTTGCAAACCTTTCTCGGACTGCATCACGACTGCGGCAGCCGCCCCATCCCCAAAGAGGGAATTGGCCAGGAGATTGTCTTCGGTATATTCTTTTTGAAAATGCAGCGTGCAGAGTTCTACGGATACCACCAGCACTCGGGCTTTCGGGTTGGCTTTTACAAGTTGATCGGCAAGCCTGAGACCCGTGAATGCCGCGTAGCAACCCATGAAATGAATGCAGTAGCGCTCCACCGAACTCGGGATGTCGAGTCTCCGCATCAGGTCCAGTTCAAGCCCCGGGGCCACCATTCCCGTGCAGGAAATTAATATCAAATGCGTCAGCGAATTCGCTTCCACCTTCGCCTGCTGCAAGGCCGATCGAACAGCCTGTTGAGCGAGTTCGGGGCCCTTTTCTTCAAATACCTGCATGCGTGCAGCGGTACCCGGAAAAGGGTGGAGTTCTTTATTCTTTGGGAAAAAGGTGAAGTCTAGGACCTCCTCCTTTTGAAAATCATCCAAGACACTGTGGCGTGAATCGATTCCCGATTTTCGGTACAAAAAATCAAGCTTTCTTCGCTCTTGGGCATCCAGCTGGTGTGCTAGTTGCATGAAGCGTGAGATTTCCGCTTGGGGTATGGGCTTTCCTGGATTGGAAAGGCCGATACTAACGATACTGGAATTCATTCATTCAAGTTACCAAAATAGTTCTAATTTAGGTTGTCGAAGGACCCTTTTCGAAATAACTGTACCTTGGCACTTAAGAAACCTAACTCATGATCACTCGCTCTACCCTCCTGCACCTGCGCATCCCCTTTTCGTTTTTTCTGTTGCCGGTTTTCTTATTTGCCTTGGCCTTGACGCCCAACCACAACGGGGAACGCATGCTCCTTGTTTTTTTGAGCTTGCATTTGTTTCTCTACCCCAGCAGCAATGGGTACAACAGCTTCTATGACAAGGACGAAGAAAGCATCGGCGGCCTGAAGCGTCCACCCAAGGTGACCAAAGATCTCTTGGGCTGGTCTCTAGTGTTTTTTGCAATTGCATTGGGCCTGGGGGCATGGATCAATTGGGAATTTGCGAGCATGCTTGGCTTGTATGGTTTGGTCAGCATGGCCTACAGTCATCCTTACATCCGCCTGAAAAAACACGCCTGGACTAGCTGGGCGATTGCCGGCCTTTTTCAAGGTTACTTCACCTTTGCGATGGCCTATGCCGGGCTGAGCAACTTGGGTTGGGAGGTCTTGGGTAAGCCGCATGTACTTCTTCCAGGACTCCTGACCAGCCTGATGCTTTGGGGCAATTACCCGCTGACACAAGTGTACCAGCATGAAGAAGATGCCCGTAGAGGAGATCGTACTTTGAGTTTGTTGCTGGGGATCAAGGGCACCTTTATTTTTTCGGCCCTCCTTTTTGCAGGGACGACCGCTGCCTTTATTTGGTATTTTCTAGACAAAGGCCAATCCCACATCGTCGGGTACTACTTGGCTGCCATGGCACCAATTGGACTATTCTTTCTGGTTTGGATGGGATTCATCTTTCGGGAATCGGAAAAATACGCAACCTACAGTTGGGCCATGGGCATGAACTTCCTGTCTGCGATTGCGCTCAATGCCTTTTTTAGCTACTATTTCCTGGAAAACACCCAAATCCTGCAGGTGTTTAACTGAGATTAGAAAGGTTGGCCGTGGGTATTTTTGAGTAGGGTGCGGGCCACAAATGGCAAGCGCTGGATGAGGTTTCTAGCCACTACAGACCCCTTGCCTGACCCAAAAAGCCCCTGAATGGCCCGGCCTACACCTAGGCGCTGGTAAAACTGGGCATTCCAACCTTGGCTGTAGCGCTGCTCCACTTCCTGCCTGCTCCCCCCTTCTCGGAGCGCTTCAGTCACCAAAAAGGCGGAGTGCATGGCCATGGCCATGCCATTTCCGCAGAGCGGGGTGATCAAGCCTGCCGCATCGCCTAAAAGGAGCAGATGATTTTCTACCGGCTTTTTTCGCTCAAAATTGATCTCCGTGATCACCTCTGGCTTGTCCCAGAGGAAGGTACTATCCGCAAAAATTCGTTTGAGTAGTGGATTTTTCCACAATACCGCCCGCTCCATTTCTTCAATGGAACCAAATTGTCTGAGTTGATCCCGATTACCCAAATAACAGAGGTTAAACTTTCCTTCTTCGATCGCATTGAACCCACAATAGCCCCCCTGAAAATTATGCAAGGCCACGGTATTGGGTGATCCTTCCGCCAGGACATGGTATTTGACCCCGATATAGGGGCTTCGCTTGGTAAAAAATGGTCGCTCCAGGACCTGATCCAGTTTGCTTCGCTTTCCAAAAGCCCCCAAAACCACCGGCACATGCAATACTTGGAAGTCAGAAAGTTTGACTTGAAAGATATCTTCCTTTTCCAGAAACTCCAGATCAGTCACGGAGGTCCCCGTCAGGAATTTTACTCCTTGGTCCGAAGCAAGTTGGTACAGCCAGAGATCCAATTGGTACCGGCTGATTCCAAATCCACCTAAATCCAAGGGTAGGAATACAGATTTGCCTTGGGTGTCTGAAAACTCGAACGTATCAATCCGGGGGAGGTCCAAGAAATTTGGATAGAGGTCGTTTCGCTTTAAAAAATTGAGGACTTCATTGGATACATACTCCCCACAAACCCGGTGAAAGGGATACACTTTCTTCTCCACAAGCGTGACTTCATGCCCCGCTTTGACCAAAAGCAAGGAGGCAACTAAGCCAGCAAGCCCTCCACCCACAATCAATACCTCCTGTTTACGCTGTTCCAATGCCTTTGATTTTACTAGAGAACCGCCTGTCAAAAAATTAGTTTTTTCACAAGCCTAACATCCTCCTTTGGAAGTTAGTATATTTTCGAAAAAATTAGAAACAAACCATGAATACACCCTTCCCCAAATTGCTAAGGAGAACCGCTTTTGTGCTAGGCCTTATGGGCGCTATGCTTCAGGCAGAGGATTCCTTTGCACAGAAAAAAAAGAAAAAAGGTGCAGAGACACCCGCTCCTGCGGCACCAGCAGCACGACCTGCTGCCACTCCACCTGCCAATGGACCCAAACCCTATAAAGAAGTCATTACTGCCAAGGCAAAAACCAAGGCTGGACTTTTTAAGGTACACCAAATCGAAGACAAGTACTTCTACGAAATCCCTGATTCACTGCTCGGCAGAGACATGCTGATGGTCGTGCGTATTGCAAAAACTGCAGAAGGCATTGGCTATGGTGGAGAAAATACCACCAATATGATGGTACGTTGGGAAAAGAACCAGGATGACATTTTGTTAAAGGTCGTTTCCTTAAACAACTATGCTGCTGATTCCTTGCCCATTTCCAAGGCAGTAGAGGCTTCTAACTTGGAGCCTATCCTCCAGAAGTTCGCCATCAAGTCCAGAAGAACAGATTCTACAGGTACTGTAATAGAGGCGACGGATTTGTTTACCAAAGACAACCAAGCTTTAGGGATGGAACGAAACCGAAGAACCCAGTATCGGGTAACCCGTCTAGACAACGAGCGTTCGTACATCCAGCACATCAACAGTTATCCCATCAACGTGGAAGCGCGTTATGTGCTTACTTATGCCGCTGCGGAGCCCCCTTCCAATAGTGTAACGGGCTTGATCACCTTGGAGATGAATACCTCCATGATCCTTCTTCCTAAAGTGCCTATGCAGCAGCGTCTTGCTGATCAGCGTGTGGGCTGGTTTGCGAGATCCTATGTAGACTATGGTGCTGACGAGCAAAGAGCCACATCCAGACGCTTTTTGGACCGTTGGAGATTGGAAGTGAAACCAGAAGATCGTGAGAAGTTTGCTCGTGGTGAATTGGTAGAGCCTGTAAAACCAATCGTATACTACATCGATCCTGCTACCCCTACCAAGTGGGTACCTTATTTGAAGCAAGGTGTGGAAGATTGGCAGAAAGCCTTCGAAGCCGCTGGCTTTAAAAATGCAATTCTAGCTAAAGAAGCCCCTACCCCAGCAGAGGATCCAACCTGGAGCCCTGAGGATGCCCGCTATTCCGTGATCCGCTACTTTGCCTCTGACATTCAGAATGCCTATGGCCCGCACGTATCCGATCCTCGTTCTGGAGAAATCTTGGAGTCTGACATCGGATGGTACCACAACGTAATGAACCTATTGAGAAACTGGTTCTTCATCCAAACAGCAGCGATCAACCCAGACGCAAGATCCGTCAAGTTTGACGACGAGGTGATGGGTAGATTGATTCGATTTGTATCTGCTCACGAGGTAGGACACACGCTTGGATTGCCGCACAACTTTGCCTCATCTGTGGCTTACCCAGTAGAAAAATTGCGCGATGCTGCCTTTACCAAGGAATTTGGTACGGCGCCATCCATCATGGACTACGCCCGATTCAACTACGTGGCTCAGCCAGAAGACAAGGGTGTGAGCTTGATGCCAGATGTAGGACCTTATGACAAGTATGCCATCATGTGGGGATACAAGCCTATTTTAAGTGCTAACAGCCCAGAAGAAGAACTTCCTACCTTGAACCAGTGGATTCTGGACAAGAAAGGTGATCCGGTGTACCGTTACGGTCGTCAAGGCAATAGCTACGACCCAACCACCCAATCCGAAGATTTGGGAGACAATTCCGTGACTGCCTCTGAATATGGCATCAAAAACTTGAAGCGCATTCTTCCTAATTTGATGGAATGGACCGCAGAAAAAGAGAAGCCTTACAAAAACTACGAAGACCTCGAAGAAATGTATGGTCAGGTAATTGGTCAGTTTAACCGCTACATGGGCCACGTAAGAACCCACGTAGGTGGGGTGACTGAGGTCTACAAGTCTGCGGGTCAAGGTGAGGCCGTGTACACACACCAAACCAAAGAAATGCAAAAGGCGGCAGTTGACTTTGTCAATAAGCAACTTTTCGCTACCCCAACTTGGTTGATGGACGAAGCCATCATTTCCAGAATCGAAGACTTCGGTGCGCTTGAGCGTATCCGTGGCATTCAAGTAAGTACCTTGAACGGAATTTTGGAGTGGGGTAGATTGGGTCGAGTAATCGAAAACGAGGCCTTGAATGGTGCACAAGCCTACAAGATCACCGAATTATTCGATGATTTGAGAAAAGGCATTTGGACAGAGCTAGCTGCTGGAAAAACCATCGACGTGCATCGCAGAGCCTTGCAGCGTGCGCACATCGAGCGATTGGAACTTCTTTTGACAGGAAGTGTAGCTCCACTTCCTGCTCAGTTTAGAGGCTTTGCAGGTGCACAAATCAACGCATCGCAATCGGATATTCGTCCAATGGCACGTGGAGAATTGAAGACGCTACAAAGTCAAATCAGAGGCGCCATCGGCAGAACCACTGACCGCATGAGCAAACTTCACCTTGAGGATGCCAACGAGCGCATCAACAAGATCCTGAAGGAATCTTCTGGAGAGTAAATTAGAAAGGGCGCCAAGTTGGCGCCCTTTTTTTCTCTACCTGATTTTTTGTTACTTTGAAAATCAATACTTAACCCATGGCCACTCCTCTCCAAATCTTACAATCGCATCGCTTGCGCATCACAGATTGCCGATTGGTGATTATTCAGGAGTTTCTGGACAAGAATGTGGCCCTATCCCATGCGGATCTGGAAGACACGCTCAATAAGAAGTTTGACCGAGTGACCATCTACCGTACACTCAAAACATTTCTAGAGAAAGACCTCATTCACAAGGTACTCGACGATAGTGGGGCTACCAAGTATGCTTTTTGCAGTCATGGTGAAGCCGAGCATGTCCACAATCACGAGCATGTGCACTTCAAATGTGAAAAGTGTGAGGAGACTACCTGCCTCGAAGACATTTCCTTACCTGTAATCCCTCTTCCAAAGGGATTTCAGAAAAAAGAGATGAACCTGCTTGTACAGGGGATCTGCGAAAAATGTCATTAATGCGGGGTACGACCCACTTACTCTGATTCTACCAGTTCCTGTTGAGGCCAGGTGACCCCTGGAGGCAAGTCTAGTATAGGTGGCTCTGTTGCCGATTTTTCCCGCATACCCCCATCAGATCCGGAGGATTTTTTTCGCCGTATTTTGGTCCAAGCCCCTAAAAAGTAACTCAGCAGCACATAGGCTAGGCCACAAAGAAGAAAGTCAATCAGCGTGGAACTCATGGCTAATTTTTTGGAAAAGGTACGTGATTCAAGCAAAAATTCAAGGGGTGAACCAAGGGAAACGGAGAGATTGGGAACAATGCATTTGCTTAATCAATGGGATAGGTGGATATTTGCTCGCGAAACCTACGAAGTCATGATTATCAAAACCAAAAAATACCAACTTCCCACTACCACCTACATCAAAATGGGACTTGTTTCCATTCTTAAAGAACAGTGGTGGGTTATCTTGATTGCTTTGGCAATCTGTTGTGGCTATTTCTGGATCGATTCATTCTGGTGGTTTTTTGGAGCAGTACTGGCCTATGGCTTGTATGTCTTATTTTGGGCCATCCAATTCACAGGCGTCACTCAGATGGAGCAAAACAAGCCCATTTTCCAAAAAATGGCTTACGAAATCGACAGTAGACAAATCCTAATGAAAGTAAATGCCAAGGAAGGCATGCCCGTGCAATGGAACATGATCAAGCGGGT
>JACCDS011180586.1_pt1 | contig 10382 bp, 9 predicted proteins | sample 7446441 | NCBI WGS metagenome assembly JACCDS01 (sample SAMN15323445, study PRJNA562643) | freshwater metagenome | isolation source: river surface water | place: USA:Blue River Watershed | collected 2017-08-17 | reverse complement strand
TGACCGGCGGCGTCGCGCTGAACCCACTCGTCGGAAAGCACTGGCCGGGTGATGCAGAGCCGAAGTTGCTCCGGCCACTTCTGGCCATGTGTTTCTATCGCGAACTGCGGCGTGCGCTTGCGCCTCCGCCACCCGCTGACGCTGGCCGTCAGCCAGCTGTGCGCGGCCGGCCATGAAAAACGGGCGCCGCAGCGCCCGTTGGTTCAAACAGTCAACGCGACTTAGGTCAGGCCGCTTTGCGCTTGCGTGCCAGGCTGGCGCCCAACAGGCCCAAGCCCACCAGGGCCCAGCTGGACGGCTCGGGAACGGCGTTTCCGGTGACGAAGTCGCCGCGCACGACCAAGTTGTAGTCGGTGCCTACGTGATGACCGCCTTGAATAGGCAGCGGGTTGTACCAGGCACCGTGGGTGGCCACGGCCACCAGGAAGTTGCCTGCGGCCAGATTGCGGTTGATCAGACTTTCCAGTCCAGAGGGACCGCCACCACTGTCGTCGTTGTATTCGATGAAGTCGTCGGTGGTCAGGACTCCATCGTCGCGGAACAAGAACAGCACCGGGTCAAAGTCGGAGTTGTCATCGACGGTCTCTGTGGCGCGGATCGTCACAAGGCCCGCTGAGGTGGTACTGAAGCTGTACCAGTCGACGTCTTGATTGACCAGCACGCCAGAGCCGCTGACGACACCGGCCTGGGCTGCGCCAGCGACCGCGCAAAGGGCAAAACTTGACAGCAGTTTTTTCACTTTCAAAGCCTTCTTGTGAGAGTTCAGGGACATCAGCCTTGCCACGAGCTCGGAAGAAACGCAGTTTGGCTGGCAGACAAGATGAGACAGCATCTCCTTAGCCAAAACCGTGCCTACCGGAAAATAGTCAATTCCATCAGTCACTTAGCCAGTGACTTCAATCCCAAGCGTGGACAACTGTAAAAATTACTGATGTGAACAGATTCACGACCTGAGCCGTCGCCCCCTTGACCGCGCAATGCGTGCCCCATCGTGGAAGACGGTACTTTCAAGCGCCCTCCTCCCTTTCCTGTGGCACCCCGAACCGGAAGCGCGACGCGCGTGAAATGGAGATCCGACGCGACGCTGACTCCTGCTGCAGAGGATTGTGAGTGGCCGGCAGGCTTAGAACGACGTCAGTTCTCCAGGTGGTGTGGGTGGTGCCGCCACCCGCCGGCGCCCCTCCGCCATACTGCGGCAGCCTGCCAGCAACGGCACTCCCGCATCCGCGCACCCACACCCGCAGCCGCCCCATGCACACACGCCTGTCGCGATCCGAAGTCCCTGTCGACACCACCTGGAACCTGAGCGACCTGTTTGCCAGCGACGCCGCCTGGGAGGCAGAGCTCCTGGCGGTTGACGGCGCCTTGCCACCGCTGGCCAGCCACCAGGGCCGGCTTGGCCAGAGTGCGGCGCAACTGCTGGCCTGCCTGGACGCCCTGGAGTCGCTGCAGGTGCGCCTGGTGCGCGTCACGTCCTTCGCGCACCTGCGCAATGCGCAGGACGGCACCGACCCACAACACCAGGCCGCCACGGCGCGGGTGTCTGCGCTGGGCGCACGCGTGGCGGCCGGCACGGCTTTCGTGGAATCCGAGATCCTGGCCTTCCCCGAAGGCCTGCTGGAGCAGTTCCTGGCCCAGGAGCCTGGCCTGGCCGATTTCAAGACCTACCTGGGTGACCTGCTGGCGCTGCGCCCGCACCGCCTGGGTGCGGACACCGAGCGCGTGCTGGCGTCGCTGGGCGAGGTGCTGAACGCGCCCTACATGACCTACGGCCGCTCCAAGGCCAGCGACATGCAGTTTGCGCCCTTCACCGACGCCGCCGGCACGGTGTACGCCAACTCGGTGAACGGCTTCGAGTCCAACTTCGAGACCCACAGCGACACGCACGTGCGCCGCAACGCCTGGGCCTCGTTCAGCGCGGGCCTGAAGGCCTACAACCACACCTATTCGGCCACCTTCGCCACCGAGGTGAACAAGAACGTGGCCCTGGCGCGGCTGCGCCACTACGGCAGCACCGAGGAGTACCTGCTGCAGCCGCACAAGATCCCGCACACGGTGTACCGCAACATCCTGGACATCATCCAGGCTGAACTGGCCCCTCATATGCAGCGTTATGCCCGGCTGCGCCAGCGTGTGCTGGGCCTGGACCGGCTGCTGTACTGCGACATCAAGGCGCCGCTGGACCCGGACTTCAACCCCCGTGTGAGCTTTGAAGAGGGCTGCGCGCTGATCCTGGAGGCGCTGGCCGTCATGGGGCCGGAGTACGTGGCCTTTGCGCGCCGTGCCATGGAGCAGCGCTGGGTGGACCGCGCCGACAACATCGGCAAGTCTTCAGGGGCTTTCTGCGCGTCGCCGTATGGCGTGCACCCGTTCATCCTGATCACCTGGTCCGACACCATGCGCAACGTGTTCACGCTGGCGCATGAGCTGGGCCACGGCGGACACTTCGGCCTGGCCATGGCGCACCAGCGCTATGTGAACACGCGCCCCGCCATGCCCTTCATCGAGGCGCCGTCCATCATGAACGAGATGCTGCTGGCGCAGCACATCCTGGGCAGGAACCAGGACGCCCGCCTGCGGCGCTCGGTGATCATGCAGGTGCTGGGCACCTACCACCACAACTTCGTCACCCACCTGCTGGAAGCCGAACTGCAGCGCCAGGTCTACGCCCTGGCCGAAGCCGGCCGCTCCGTCACGGCCGCGCTGCTGAACGACACCAAGGGCGCCATCCTGCAGAAATTCTGGGGTGACACGGTGCACATCGACGACGGCGCGCGCATGACCTGGATGCGCCAGCCCCACTACTACATGGGCCTGTACCCGTACACCTACTCGGTGGGCCTGGTGGCCTCCACGGCCATGTCCTTGCTGGTGCAGAAGGAAGGCCAGCCCGCGGTGCAGCGCTGGCTGGGCGTGCTCAAGGCCGGGGGCACGCACAAGCCGCTGGAACTGATGCAGATGGCGGGCATCGACATGAGCACACCGCAGCCCATCCATGACGCGGTGGCCTACGTGGGCCGGCTGGTGGACGAGTTGGAAGGCCTGTTCAGCTGACGCGGCTGTTGGGGAGTTGCATGACGCGGGCTGAAGGGCGAGACACAGCACCAGCTGTCGTGCGGCACGGGTGCGGTTTTTCCTGAGTGGGGAGTCTGAAAAGTTCGCTTTGTTCCAATCGCAACGACCGTCACATTCCAGTTCGTCATCACTTCAAATCGCCTTCGCCGTGAAGCCACCCTCCCCTTGCCACCCACAGGAGACTTGACCATGCGCAGCTATCCCCGCAACAGCCCTGACGCCGCCGCGCGCATCGTCGCGCTGGTGCTGATCTCCGACGGCCACGTCTGCCGCTCGGAAGTCGACATCCTCCATCGCCTCGAAGTGGAACGCGAACTCGGGCTGTCGCCTGGCGCCTTTGCGCAGGTGATGCACACCTTGTGCGAAGACCTGCTGATGGGCGCCCACACCGGCGGCTCGATGATGTGCAGCGTGGATGAAGCCACGCTCTCGTCACTGCTGGCCGAGGTGGACGACCCCGTGTTGCAGGCGCAGGTGCTGCGTCTGGCCAGTGCGGCCGCCGAGGCCGACACGCACCTGGCCGATGCCGAGGCCATGGTGGTGGCGGCGGCCTGCCTTCAGTGGCGCTTCGGCGATCCCCGGCAGGCGGTTCGCGCCGGGCCGCTGGCACGCCAGCCGGCCTGATTTCGCCAACCCCGTCGCCCGCCGCCGGCCGCCCGGGCGCCTGATTCAGCTGGAGGTACCGGCGGCCGCGACGGCCATGACCTTCTGCACCAGCGGATGGTGCTGCCCGCGCCGTGACCGGATGGCGTGGATCTCCTCCTTCACGCCTTCGGCGCTGCCCAAGAGGCGCAAGCCCCGCATCAGCCCGATGTCGTTGGCGCCCAGGCGGCTGACCGGGAACACGCCCAGCCCGCGAGCAGCGAACACGGCCAGCAGCGCACTGTCCTCGAACTCGCCGACGATGTGCGGGCGCAGGCTCTGGGCCTCGAACCAGCGCTCCAGGGTGGTTCGCAGAGCCGAGTGACCGGTCGGCAGCAGCACGGGCAGGTCGTTCAGGCATTGCGGGAACCGACCCCGCTCGTTCTTGCCGACCACGGGCGCCGGGCCATACCACTCCACCGGCGCATCCACCAGCCGTGCGCTGGACAGGCGCAGGTTGGGGTTTCGGGGTGCAGCCTGTCCCGCCAGCACCAGGTCCAGGTGGTGCAGCGCCAGTTCGCCCAGCAACTGCTCGAACTCCCCTTCGTGGCAGACCAGGTGCAGGTTGGCGGTGGCCAGCACGGGCTCCAGCAGGGCGTGGGCCGCGAGCTTGGAGATGCCGTCGGAGAAGCCCACCGCCAGGCGCGCCACCTTGCCGCTGGCCGCTTCGCGCACCTCCTCGGGGATGACCTGGCCCAGTTGGAAGATCTCCTCGGCGCGCGCGAAGGCGGCCTGGCCCGCCTCGGTGAGGGCCACCCCGCGGCCCGACGGCTTGAGCAGTTGGTGGCCCAGGGCCTTCTCCAGCTCGCGCACCTGCGCGCTGATGGTCTGCACCGCCATGTCCAGCCGCTCGGCCGCCCGGGCGAAACCGCCTTCCTTGGTCACGACCCAGAAGTAGTGCAGGTGGCGGTAGTTCAGCATGGGTACTCCGGTGCGGAAAAACCGAATCTTAGGTACGAAGGACACTGGTTTGTTCGAATTGCTTCAGTCACCACACTCTCGCCATCCCAAAGCTGGTTCACGCACCCACCATGCTCTACGCCCTCAGCTGGTTCGTCATCGCCTCGCTACTGGCCCTGTGGTCTCTGGCTGCATGGGCGCTGCACGCCGTGGCGGTCTGGACCGTCTCGCATGCGGGCGCGCTCTCCGGTGCCGCGTCGGGTACCGGCACGCTGTCGCTGCCGGGGTGGTTGTCGCCCTGGGTGCCGCCGGAACTCGTGCAGGCCATCAACCAGTGGATGGCTGCGCTCAGCCCCTGGGCGGACAGCCTGTTGCAGGCCATGCCCACGCTGGCCGGCGGCCTGACCGTGGTGGCCTGGGGGCTTTGGGGCATCGGCAGCGTGCTGCTTGGGTTGCTGGGCGTTGGGCTGCACCTGCTGATCGCCCTGTGGCGTCGCCGTGCCGGCGGCAAAGGCCCGGACGCGAGGCCTTCGCTGGCGACCGGCTGAGTTTGACCTTCCTGCGCGGACCCCTTCGCAGACATCCGAAGCGTTCCGGGACGACCACAACAGACACCATGGACACCACCACCCTGCTGCTCGCCATCCTGACGGCCACCCTGGCCGGCGTCACCTTCCACGCCTGGCGTCTGGACAACGAGAAGCGCGACGTCGCGCTGCTCGGCGTGTTCAGCAGCCTGTTGGGATTCGGAACCGTCGTCTCCGCCATCGTCTGAATGAAGCCAGTCCACTCATTCACCAAGGCCCGCAACGGCGGATGCCAGGCGACTCTTCGTCAACGACGGGTGGTGACGAGCCCCTGCGCGGCAGCCCATGCGTTCACGTCGTCTCGGCGGATCGCTGCGCCCATCATGGCAGGGAAGGCATCGGGAGTGCATGCAAAGCTGGGAACACCCAGCGCGGCCAGTTGCCCGGCCAGCTGGCGGTCGTAGGCCGGTGCCCCTTCGTCGGACAAGGCCAGCAGCGTGATGAACTGCACCCCGCTCTCCACGAGCTCGGCCGCTCGCTGCAGCAGCTGGGGCGCGACGCCGCCTTCGAAGAGGTCGGAGATCAGCACAAGGATCGTGTTGCGCGGCTCGCGTACCAGACTCTGACAGTAGGACACCGCGCCGTTGATGTCGGTGCCGCCACCCAGTTGCACGCCGAACAGGAGCTCCACCGGGTCGTCAAGCTGGTCCGAGAGATCGACCACCGCGGTGTCGAACACCACCAGCTTCGTGCTCACCGCCGGCAGGCTGGCCATCACTGCGCCGCAGATGCTGGCGTAGACCACCGACTGCGCCATCGAGCCGCTCTGGTCGATGCACAGGATCACCTCGCGCTGCGGGCGCCGCGACTTGCGGCCGTAGCCGTGCAGCACCTGGGGCACCACGGTGCGGTAAGCGGGCTGCCAGTGGCGCAGGTTGGCGTGGATGGTGCGATGCCAGTCGATCTCGGCATGGCGCGGGCGGCGGTTGCGCTGGCTGCGGTCCAGCGCGCCCGTCACGGCGCCGCGCAGCGGCTCTTCCAGCCGCCTCATCAGCTCGTCGACCACATGGCGCACCACCGCGCGCGCGGTGTCCTTGGTCTTCGCGGGGATCACGCCCGACAACGCGACCAGCTGCGCAACCAGGTGCACGTCGGGCTGGGCGGCTTCCAGCATCTCGGGCTGCAGCAGCATTTCGCGCAGGTTCAGGCGTTGCAGTGCGTCGCGCTGCATCACCTGCACCACCTGCGACGGGAAGTAGCGGCGAATGTCGCCCAGCCAGCGCGCCACGCCTGGGCGCGACGCACCGCGGCCGCCCTTGCGGTCATCGCCCAGGCCACTGCCAGCGGACTCGTACAACGCGGCCAGCGCCTGGTCCATCTCGGCCTCGGCGCCCAGTGGTGCCCCGCAGGCGGTTTCGGCTTCGCTGCCCAGGACCAGGCGCCAGCGGCGCAGGCGCGTGGACTCATCGACGCTCATGCAGGCACTCCCAGCCAGCGCCGCAGCCACGGCAAGGGCAACGCGGCCTTGTCGGCCGGCCAGTCGATCGGCGCCACGGCCGCCGGTGCAGTGCTCACGCCCTGGCGCGCGCGCGCGGCCAGATCGCGCCTCTCGCCGGGGCCAAAGGCCGAAAACGTGCGCCGCACCAGCGGCAGCACGCGCACGAAGTGCTCGTCATTGAGCCCCGCCAGCCAGTCGTCGAGCAGACGCCACACGGCGGCGTCGTGCAGCAGCACGACGGCGTTGCGGTTCAGGAAGCCATCCAGCCACGAGGCGGCCGCCGCAGGGTCGCTGCCGGCGGACAGGTGCAGCGACATCGCGGTCGCCGCGTCGGTCGCGCTGCGTTCGCCTTCGTCCAGCAGCAGGCGCAGCGCCAGGCCCTGCAGCAGCGCATGGGCCGCACGGCTGTCGGCCAGCAACTGCAGCGCCTGGCGCCATGCGGCCTGCGGCTCGGGCGCGTCGCGCAGTCGCAGGGCCGCATGCGCGGCGAGCAGGTGTTCACGCAGGCCGCCGGCCGCGTCGTCGTCCAGCTGCTGCACGGCCAACAGCAGGCCCAGCGCGGCACGAACCACCAGGCCGTCCAGCACGTGCGCCACCAGTGATGCGTCGGTCTGGCGCACGTTGCCGTAGCGGAACACGTTGGCCAGAGCCGGCAGCGCGGCCAGCAACTGCGGCACGTCACCGCTGGTGGAGGCACGGTCCTGCAGCGCCTGCGTGGCGGCGCGCACGGCGGCGGGCAGGTCGGCCAGCAGCGCATCGTCCACACACTTGGACAGTTCGGCCAGCGTGGAGAGCGTCGGGCAGAGCTCCAGCACGCACGCGGTGGCGGCCTGCTCGACGGTCTGGCCCCAGCGGCTGGCCTCGATGAGCTTCAACGCGAACTCGGGCTGCCACTGCAGCTGCCAGATCTCGTGGAAGCTGCCGCGCGCGCTCTTGCCGAGCCTGGCCAGCGTGCCCCACGGGATGCCGAGCAGGGCCAGGCGGTGCAGCAGGCGGCTCTTCGCCAGGTCGTTGGGCTGGCGCAGGTCCAGGTCCAACGTCTTCTGCAAGGCCTCTGGCTTCAGGCGCAGCGTCTTCTGCTGCGCTTCCAGGTCGCGCTGCAGCGGCACGGTGGGCACGTCGGGCGGGACTTCGCCGAGGCGGTCGCCGACGACGAGCGCGTCGCGCACGAAGGCGAGCACGGTGTCGTCACCCATCGTCAGCACGGCACGCGTGGCCTCGGTCAGCTCGTCCAGACCGGGCGCGGGCCGGCCGCGCATCGCGGCCAGACCTTCGGCCAGGCGCGTGGCTTCGATGAGATGGCCGGACGAGCAGTCGAGGTCGCGCTCGCGCATCAGCGTGGCCAAGCGCGCCAGCCAGCCAGCCGCACGCGGGCGGCCGTGGGCGTTCCACAGGTGCTCGTACCAGCCCGGCGAGCGCACGCCGGCGCCGTAGCCGCTGGCGCGTGTGAGGTGACGGTAGGTCCACGGCACCCAGGTCGCGGCTACCTTGAGCTTGGGCAGGCCCTTCAGCAGCGCCGTGTCGGCCTTTGCGGTGATGCGGTCATCGCGCAGCGCCGGCACGTGCCACGCGCCGCAGACCACGGCGATGCGCTCGAAGCCTTCGCGCTGCGCTGCGCGCAGGCCCTGGCGCATGTGGGCTTCGCGGCGTGCGTCGCGCGGCGACGTCTCGCCCGTGCGCAGCGCGGCCATCGCTTCGGCGATCGCATCGAACAGGTCGGCGGCGTCGCTGCGCTCCTCCACCTGCTGGTTCCACCAGGCCTCGCCGTCCTCGAAACCGGCCGCCTGGGCCAGTGCGCCCAGCGGGTCGTCACGCGGCGCATCGTCGGGTTCGGGGTCGAGTTTTTCCATCGCCAACTCGTGTGCCTGCGGCAGGTCGATGAAGCGGGCGAGCACGCCGCGCTCCGCGGCCCAGACCAGCGCCTGCCATTCCGGCGAGAAGCGCGCAAACGGGTGGTAAACGGCGCGCGTCGGGTCGTCGAGCGCATGGCTCAGTATCGCCACCGGCGGCACCAGCGCCTGCAGGTGCGGCAGCAACGCGTCGGCTTCAGGCGGGCCTTCGACCAGCACCACGGTCGGCTGCCACGCGTCGAAGGCGGCACGCAGGCTGCGCGCGCAGCCCGGTCCGTGGTGGCGAATGCCGAAGAACCGCGTGTCGCTCACACCGCGTCCCGGCAGGCGCGGTACAGGTCCTTCCAGTCGCTGCGTTCCTTGACCACGGTCTCCAGGTACTCGTTCCAGACCACGCTGTCCTGCACCGGATCCTTCACCACCGCGCCGACCAGGCCGGAGGCCACGTCACGCGGGCGCAGCACGCCGTCGCCGAAGTGGCCGGCCAGCGCGAGGCCGCTGTTGATGACCGAGATCGCCTCCGCGGTGCTGAGCGTTGACGAAGGCGACTTCAGCTGCGTCTTGCCGTCTTCCGTGCGGCCACTGCGCAGCTCGCGGAAGATCTGCACGATGCGCCGCACCTCCTTCAGCGCCGGCGGCTCGGCCGGCAACTGCAGTGCGCGGCCCATCTCGGCCACGCGCTTGGTGACGATGGCGACCTCGTCGTCTTCGCTCGCGGGCACCGGCAGCACCACGGTGTTGAAGCGGCGCTTCAGCGCGGCCGAGAGCTCGTTGACGCCCTTGTCGCGGTTGTTTGCGGTGGCGATGACCGAGAAGCCGCGCACCGCCTGCACCTCGCTGGCCAACTCAGGGATGGGCAGCGTCTTCTCCGAGAGCACCGTGATCAGCGTGTCCTGCACATCGGCCGGGATGCGCGTGAGCTCTTCCACCCGCGCGATCTGGCCGCGCTTCATGGCCTGCATCAGCGGGCTGGGAACGAGCGCTGCTTCCGATGGGCCATGCGCCAGCAGCTGCGCGTAATTCCAGCCGTAGCGCAGTTGCTCCTCGCTGGTGCCGGCGGTGCCCTGGATCAGCAGCGTGCTGTCGCCGCTGATGGCCGCAGCCAGGTGTTCGCTGACCCAGCTCTTCGCGGTGCCGGGCACGCCGTAGAGCAGCAGTGCACGGTCGGTGGCCAATGTGGCGACGGCCACCTCCATCAAGCGTTCGCTGCCGATGTACTTGGCGCTGACCTCGAAGCCGTTGTCCAGCTTGCCGCCCATCAGGTAGCGCAGCACGGCCCAGGGTGACAGCGCCCAGTTCTCGGGGCGCGGGCGCTGGTCGTGCTTCGCCACTTCGGCCAGTTCCTCGGCGAACTGCTGCTCGGCGTGCTGGCGCATCACGTGGCTCATCGGTGTGTCCTCGGGTGAAGGGTGGCGCGGGCGGCGGCGATGCGCTGCACGTGGTGCAGCAGATCCGCAGCCGATGGGGGATCGTCGTCACGGCGCGGCAGCGCGTTCAGCGCCTGCAGCGCATCGGGGTGCAGCAGGCCGGCCAGTTGGGGCAGTGCCTCGCGCAAGGGCCAATCGTTCGCGAGAGGGCGCGCGGCCAGGCGCTGCGGCAGCGCTGCCACGAGCGCGTGCGAAAGCGGCGCCGACAGGTGCTGCGGCGGCGGGCAGCCGGGGCCCAGTTGCCCGAGCAGGGCGTCGGAGAGACCGTCGCGTTCCAGCGTACGCTGCCAGTGGTCTTCGCGCTCGGCCAGCGGCAGCAGCGCCAGCACCTCGGCGCGTTCGTCGCGGCCGGCGCCGCGCGGCCAGGCGCGCGCGAAGGCACTGCACCACGCGGGCTCGGGCGCGGCAAAGAGCACGTCGCGCCAGGCGCGGTGCAGGGCTTCACTCCAGTCGCCGTCGCCCG
>JACCDS010180323.1_pt1 | contig 10382 bp, 14 predicted proteins | sample 7446441 | NCBI WGS metagenome assembly JACCDS01 (sample SAMN15323445, study PRJNA562643) | freshwater metagenome | isolation source: river surface water | place: USA:Blue River Watershed | collected 2017-08-17 | reverse complement strand
GATAGGTTTCGGCAAAGGTCATGGCACTCATATTGCCCGCCTTGAGCGCCAGAAACACCAGCGCCAAAGCGCCCAGCAGCACAAACAGCCCGACCCACACATCCAATGATTTTCGTTGCATACGCTTCCTCAATTCCTGTTCATTTGCCCGCAACTCATTTGCTAAACATGAGTGCCGTCAACAAAAAGTCCAACCACAACACCGTCAGCGAGGCAATCACCACGGTCCGGGTCGTGGCGCGCGCCACGCCTTCGGGCGTGGGCTGCGCTTCGTAACCCTGAAACAGGGCAACGAAGGTGACGGCAAAGCCGAATACGACACTCTTGATCACGCCATTGGCAACATCCTGCCACACATCCACACCACCCTGCATCTGCGACCAGAATGCCCCGGCATCGACACCGATCAATTGCACGCCGACAATATAGCCGCCCATCACACCCACGGCGCTAAAAATTGCCGCCAGAATCGGCATGGCAATCACACCGGCCCAGAAGCGCGGCGCCAGCACGCGTTGCAAGGGGTTGACCGCCATCATTTCCATCGCCGCCAGTTGCTCCCCGGCTTTCATCAAGCCGATTTCGGCTGTCAGCGAGGTTCCGGCACGACCGGCAAACAACAGGGCGGTGACCACCGGCCCCAGTTCGCGCGTCAGCGACAACGCCACCAGCAGCCCGAGGGCCTGTTCCGAGCCATAGCGGTTCAGGGTGTAATACCCTTGCAAACCGAGCACGAAACCGACGAACAGGCCGGAAACCGCAATGATCACCAGCGAATAATTGCCGATGAAGTGAATTTGATCGGTGATCAGGCGCGGACGGCGCCACAATCCGAACGATGCGCGCAGGAGGGCCAGCAACATCATGGTGCCGTAACCGAGGCGCGACAGTTGCTGCATGGCGCCAGCGCCGATGGTTGCAATGATGCCGCTCATGCCGCGCCCCCCAGGCCAAGGTCTTGCGCCAGCGATTTGCCGGGGTAATGGAACGGCACCGGGCCGTCTGCCTCGGCGTGCACGAATTGCTTCACATACGGATCACTGGAGGCGCGCATTTGCTCAGGCGTACCATGTGCCACAATGCTGCCGCGCGAGAGAAAGTACACGTAATCGGCAATCAGGAACGATTCCTGCACGTCGTGAGAGACCAGAATGGAAGTCGAGCCAAGAGCATCGTTGAGGCGGCGGATCAGGTTGGCGGTCACGCCCATGGCGATCGGATCAAGCCCGGCAAACGGTTCGTCATACATCATCAGCGGCGGATCAAGCGCAATCGCCCGCGCCAGCGCGACACGGCGCGCCATGCCGCCGGAAATCTCGGCCGGTTTCAGATGGGCCGCATTGCGCAAGCCCACCGCATGCAGTTTCATCAACACCAGATCGCGCAGCATGTCTTCCGGCAAGCGCGTATGCTCGCGCAAGGGGAAGGCCACGTTTTCAAACACACTCAAGTCGGTGAACAGGGCGCCATGCTGGAACAGCATGCCCATTTTGCGGCGCAAGCCATATAGTTCGGGAGTCGTGAGGGTATGCACCAGTTGGCCATCGACCGAAATGGTACCGGACTGGGCCTGTAACTGACCGCCAATCAGGCGCAGGATCGTGGTTTTGCCGGAGCCGGAACCGCCCATGACGGCAATAACCTTGCCACGCGGGAAATCCATGCGCAATCCGGACAGTATCGAACGCTCACCATAACCAAATTGCAAATCACGAATTTCAACAAGATTAGGCACGGCAGCTCTGGAAAATGGGAATGCCATATTGTAGCGCAGCATAATGATTCGTGCTTGCGACACGGGCTGCCCGGCTTACTGTCGTGCAGCAGTATCACAAATTGCTACCGGCGACCCGAAATGATGGTACGCCAGCGTGTTTTTGTTGCAGTGCCCACTGCCCGCGCCGCCAATCGCGCCACTTTGCACCCGCCGCAGGTCGTATTTGCTCCCCGGGGTGTGCAATAAAGCGACCTGACGTTTCATCCCAGCGGATTTCCCGTAATTTTATGGCATGAAATTCTGCATTAGAATAGCCAAATGGCGATACATAAGACTGAAAGCTGACACTGTTGCGAGGTGCGCTTGTCGGATGGCCCGGATAGCCGCATAATCTGTATGCCGCCGTCCCGATCTGATTGAATTCCTTAACCAGGATTTGCTTGCGCCCAAAATGCAGACACCTTTTTACATTGCAGCCCACCCAAGAGGTACTCATGGCCGAGCCGATTAATGCCAATGGGCCGTTTCTGGTGTTTGACAACAAACCGGCAACCGCGCCTGCTCGGCAATTACCGCCATGGAATATTCTGGTCGTCGATGATGATGATCAGGTCCACGCGGTAACGCGGCTGGTGCTGCGGCATATTCAGTTTCGTGACCGGCCGTTCCGGCTGATCAGCGCATCATCGGCACGCGAAGCATTGCAAATCATCGAAACGCAGCCGGACTTGGCTCTGGCTCTGGTGGACGTGGTGATGGAAACCAAGACCGCCGGTCTGGATCTGGTGCGGCATATTCGCGACAACCTGAAAAACCGCTCAATCCGCCTGATCATGCGCACCGGGCAGCCGGGTCATGCACCGGAACAAAACGTGGTGATCGATTACGAAATCGATGCCTACATGGCCAAGACCGATATCTCGGCTCAAAAACTGGTCACCGCCATCATCGCTTCGCTGCGCGCCTATGAATTCATTACCGAAATCCAGTCGCTGAACGCCGAACTCGAAGCCCGGGTCGCGATGCGTACCGAAGAACTGGAAAAACTGGCGATGCTTGACCCGCTGACCGGGGCCGGTAACCGGCGGCATCTGGAACAGCGCGCCGCCGCCGAAATTCAAAGCTGCCAGCGTGATCATCAATCACTGTGCCTGATTATTTTTGACCTTGATCATTTCAAGCACATCAACGACACCTGGGGCCACCCGGTGGGGGATGTGGTATTGCGTCAGGTGGTCAAAACAGCCAAGGATTTGCTGCGACCGAGCGATTTTCTGGCCCGCATCGGCGGTGAAGAGTTCATCATTTTGTTACCCGGCACCAATGAACAAAGCGGTGAGACCATAGCCGAACGCATCCGGCTCGCCATCGCGGCACTGCAAATCAAGACCGAACAAGGCAACATCGTCACACTGACCGCCAGCTTCGGCATCGTGGTAATGAATGATCCGTTTGATCTGGAAACATCGATCGCCCGGGCCGATGGTGCGCTGTATCAAGCCAAGCAGGCTGGCCGCAACCAAATCAAGCTGGCCGGCAATTAAACCGATCTTGGCAGTTTGGCTGACTTATTTTCCGTCCAACAACAATTTCAAATCATGCACCAGCGACTCTGGCCCTTGGCCATTGCGCACAAACAGGCGAATCCGGCCCTGTGGGTCGTATACAAAACTGGCGGCAGTATGGTCAACCGTATAACTGCCCGGCTGCTTGCCCGGCACCTTTTGATACACCACACGAAATTCCTGCGCCGTTTTGGCCGTTGCCGCTGCGTCGCCCATCAAGGCCAGAAAATCGCGATGAAATGCCGGTACATACTGCGCCAGAATCGCCCGGGTATCACGTTCTGGATCGAGCGTAATGAACAGCACCTGCACTTTGGATGCCAGTGGCCCGAGTTGCTGCATCACCTGCGCCAGCTCCGAGAGCGTAGTTGGACACACATCCGGGCACTGGGTATAGCCAAAAAATACCACCACCGCCTTGCCCTTGAAATCGGCCAAGGTGCGCGCCATGCCATTGTGATCGGTTAACGCGAAATCTTTGGCGTAAGCAAGGCCGGTTAGGTCGGTATTGCGAAATGCAACTTTTGATTCGCCACAGGCACAGCACAGAGCAAGCAACAGCAACAGCAATGCATAGCGCACGCTCGCCAGCAGGCGCCCGGCCAGCGCTTGGCCAACGCCAGAAGCCAAGCCAGGAATAAGTTCAAGGTTTACATTAGAAGTAAGCAGATTCATAGTGGAATATAGTGATCAAGCAACAGCGCGGCAAACAACAGCGCCAAATAGACAATTGAAAAGGCAAACGTTTTGCGGGCCAGCAAATCGGTATAGTGCCGATAAATGCGCCACGCATACCATAAAAACCCGATATCGAGCACGATGGCACAGACCAAATAAATCATGCCGCTCATGCGCACAGCAAACGGCAGCATGGTGGTGGCGGCCAAAATAATCGTATACAACCAGACGTGAAATTGGGTAAACGGCAGGCCATGGGTCACCGGCAGCATCGGCAGGCCGGAGCGTGCATAATCGTCCCGCCGATACATCGCCAGCGCCCAAAAATGCGGCGGAGTCCAGACGAAAATGATCAACACCAGCAACCACGCTTCCATCGGCACCTGATTGGCAACCGCAGCCCAGCCCAAGGCAGGCGGCATGGCACCGGACAGGCCACCGATCACGATATTTTGCGGCGTGGCCGGTTTTAAAATCAGGGTATAGATCACGGCATAGCCAACAAAGGTGGCGCAGGTCAGCCACATGGTCAGCGGATTAACCAAAAAGTATAAAATTGCCATGCCCAAGCCACCAATCAGGCAGGACCAGAGTACGGTGTGGCGTACCGAAATTTCCCCGGCAGCAATTGGCCTTTGTGCCGTGCGCGCCATGCGTGCGTCAATTTTACGCTCGACCAAACAGTTGACCGCAAATGCCGCCGCTGCCAGCAGCCAAATGCCCACCGTGGCAGCGAGCACGATGCGCCAATCGGGCCAGCCCGGGCTGGCCAGCAGCATGCCAATGATGGCGCAAAACACCGCCAACTGCGTAACACGCGGTTTGGTCAAGACCCAGTACTGGGAAAATTGGCGGGCAAGTGAGAAATTGGGTGCGCTCATGGCGAATCAAGAATGACTGACCCGGTAGTGTAACATGGTCAGAAGCAACACGAGCAACGCGGCCCCGGCGTTATGCAGCACCGCCAACAATAACGGCCAGGAAAAAAACACCGTTCCAAGGCCGGTTGCCAGTTGCAGCAATAACACCAGCAACAAACCACGGGCCAGGCCCTGTAGTCGCATGTCGGTACGAAACGCCTTGACCACAATTATCAGCAGCAACAGCACCAGTACCCAGGCAAACAGTCGGTGTACCACATGAATCGCGGTTAGCGCGGCAAACGGCAGATAACTGCCACCAGCGGTTTTGCCCAGTTCGCGCCACAGGGTAAAGCCATGCTTAAAATCCATCTCGGGCCACCATTGGCCCTGACACATTGGAAATTCAGTACACGCTACCGCCGCATAGTTGGTACTGACCCAGCCGCCCAAGGCCAACTGTATCAGCAATACCGGCGCGCTCAAGAGCACCAGCCTGCGCAGGTCAGGTGCCTGCACGCAACGGGTGCGCATGCCGCCTTCCTGCATCTCGGCCAGTCGGGCCAGCAAGGCCAGCATGCCAAGGCCGAGCAACAAATGGATGGTGACAATCGCCGGTTGCAGCTTAAGCGTCACGGTCCAGGCCCCAAACGCGCCCTGTACCAACACCCACAGCACCAATACCACCGGCAAGCCGGGAGAAAAAGCAGCCTGGCGCTGGTAATTGCGCCAAAAGCGCAAACTGGCAGCCATCAGCGCCAGCAACAAGACACCGATGGCCCCAGCCAGATAGCGGTGCATCATTTCAATCCAGGCCTTGCTGCGCGTCACCGGCCCATCCGGCATTTGGCTGGCCGCCGCATCAATCTGCGTCAGCGCCTGCAGTGGATTGGCCTGGGAATAACAGCCGGGCCAATCCGGGCAGCCGAGGCCAGAATCGGTTAACCGGGTAAACGCCCCGAATACCACCAGATCAAAGGTCAAAAACAGTGTCACCCAAACCAGTTTGCGGTATTTGTTGGCGTCTTTCGAGGCCCAGACAAAGGCCAGTGGCAGCAAGGCCACCAGCAGCATGATCAACAACAACTGCAACAGTTGAATCGAACTCATGACCTAGCCTATGCCGGACAGGTACAGCAATTTTGCGACATCGCGCCGCACCTTGCCCGGATCGTGATTTTTCGGCCAGCGCATCATCAGGTTGCCCAGTGGATCAATCAAAAACATATGATCTTGCAAGCTACTGCCCGGCTCCAGTGGCAACCATGCCGCCAGTGCCTGCTGCGAGACGCGCAACACCTGGGTGCCATCGTAATTGGCCAGCATGGTGCTGTCGATTGGGCCATCGTCCAACACCAGCCAGATGCGTTGCAGCCGATCACGTGATTTGCCCTGCGAGGTGCGAATTTGGCGCATGTCGAACAGCTTTTTCTGACACCGGTCAAGGCAAGCCGCCTGATCAATGTGCAGCATGCGCCATTTACCATGCCAGGCATCGAGTTCCTGCGGCTTGCCGTCCAGCGTTCGTCCGGCCAGTTTTGGAATCGGATAGTTACGTGGATCGAGCAGCGTGCCGTAATTGGTACGTCCGCCTTCTGGCTTGACCACGTAATAGGTGAAATACGCCAAAATCATCGGTGCCGCGCAAATTGCCAGCAACAACAACATTTTCAGACGACCCGGCCAGACCCGGCCCGGTGGAGTGCTGCCCGACGCGACATCACCCGACGCTGCGCCGCCCGACGGAGCGCCGCCCGAATCTTTCATCAGCTTGTTTTCTGCGTTATTTACCTGCACGATTCCATCCTGTCAATCCCAAAAATACCAACGCCACCGCGGCCAGTGCAAACCATTGAAACGCGTAACCATGATGTTTGTCAATCCCGGCACTTGGCTGCGGCCAATCCCGGCCCAGCACATCATCCTTGTCCACCGGTTCACCCTGTTCCAGCATCAAAGGCAGAAACGGCAAGCCACTGGCCCGCGCCAAATCATCTATTGCCAGATTTTGCCGCAAGCCGTGTGGCACCAGTGGCGCATCCTGCCCCAATTGCATCAGCCGCGCCGGTTGCTGGCGCAATACACCCTGCAATTGCACCAGAGCGCCCGGCGTGGTGTACGGCGCGATTTTGCCACGCTCCTGAACATTGCGTGGCAACCAGCCGCGCGCCACCAACAAATAGTGTTAACTACCGGCCAGCTTGAACGGCGTCAAAACCCACACCCCGGGTTTTCCGGCTTGCTGCCGGTTATCCAAATACACGGTCCACTCCGGCACAAACTGGCCGCGCAGCACCGCACGACGCCACTCCAAGCCGCTGGCATTCGGTAGCGGCGCATCGAGCCGCACCGGCGCATCTTGCCCACGCCCTGTACGCAAGGTTTCGAGATCGCGCTTGTAATCAGCCCGCCCCAGTTGCCATAAACCCAGTACTATCCCGAGCGCGCACAAGGCCAAACAAATTAATGCAGCTCGCCAACGGATGCGCATTACAATAACGCTTTCTGTTTCAATTGATCAATGCCCACCATGAAGATTCTAATCCCGATTGCCTTTGTGTTAATTATCAGCAGCCTGGCCCTGGCACTGGTATTTTTGATGAAGGACAAGGGCAAGACCAACCGTACCGTGAATGCGTTGGCGCTGCGCGTGGCCCTGTCGATCACGCTGTTTGCGCTCATTTTGATATCCCACCAAATGGGTTGGATTAGCCCGACCGGCATTCGCTGAGCCGGATGCGCTAGCGCCCTTCTTGCCACAAAAAAGCCGCACATCATGGTGCGGCTTTTTTGTTCAGGCGCAAAACCGGCTTACAGCCAATACACCACTACGTACAGACCGAGCCAAACCACGTCCACAAAGTGCCAGTACCAAGCCGCGCCCTCAAAAGCAAAATGATGCTCAGGGGTAAAGTGGCCGCGCAGCACGCGGTACAACACTACCGACAACATAATCGCCCCCATCGTCACGTGAAAGCCATGGAAGCCGGTCAACATGAAGAAGGTCGAACCATAAATGCCGGAAGTCAGTTTCAAATTCAGGTGGGAATACGCCTCATAGTACTCATAGGCCTGAAACCCCATAAAAATCGCACCCAACAAGATGGTAAAGAACAACCATAATGCCGTTTGGGCACGGTGCCCGGCCCGCAAGGCGTGGTGTGAAATCGTCAGCGTCACGCCCGAAGCGAGCAACAAGGCGGTATTAATGGTTGGAATTGGATACGGCCCCATCACCTTGAAGCTATCGACCACGCCCGCCGGGCCGCCAGTGGCCCATTGTCCCGAAAAATCCGGCCACAATACCTTGCTGTCCAAATCCCCGAGCAAAGGTAGGGTAATCTGCCGTGCGTAAAACAGCGCACCGAAAAACGCTGCAAAAAACATCACTTCCGAGAAAATGAACCAGCTCATGCTCCAGCGGTACGAGATATCGATGTTCTTGCCGTAATGGCCGCCTTCCGATTCCTTGATCGCATCGCCAAACCAGAAATACAACACCAAAATAAAGCTAGCGAGGCCGGCATAGTTGGCCCATTGCCCCCAGCCAATGTCATTCACCCATGCCGAAGCACCGATCATGGTCAGCAAGAGCGACATACCTGCCAAAATCGGCCACCTCGATGGCCCCGGCACGAAATAATACGGTGCTGCAGCATGTTGCGAACTCATCTTTTTCTCCCTGATTCAAATATTGCCAATTTCTTTATTTGTCAAACCAACTTCGCCGATTGCGGTTCTGTGCTGCACCGTCTGCCATCATCGCCTGTTATTTGGCGACGACACTTCGAACAACCATTAACAACACAAAAATAAATATCGCCACACCCAACAAACCCGCCGCCACGATATATACCGGCTTCATCTGCGCGGTTTCACGCACGTGCGCCTTGTGATTGCGTATGCCCAAAAACGACCAAAATACCGCTTTCAGAGTCAACCAAAACGAGGCTGGGTTTGACTCCTGGGCCCGCTCCTGCCGGGGTTCCTGCCGGGGTTCCTGCATACTAACCCGCCTTCTTGTTCAAACCGTTGATTTCAAAGAACGTGTAGGACAGCGTAATTGTCTTCACATCGCGCGGCAGCGCCGGGTCAATAAAAAACATCACCGGCATTTGCTTGGCCTGATTCGGCCCGAGCGTTTGCTGTTGAAAACAAAAACACTCCACTTTCTTAAAATACGGACTTACCTGCTGCGGCGCATAACTGGGAATTGCCTGCGCATCAATCGTGCGATTTTCTTTATTCACCACCTCATACACCACCTGCGCCAATTCACCGGGGTGTACCTGCATACTACTTTTTACTGGACGAAAGCGCCATGGCCCGTTGGCATTGGCATCGAACTCCACGGTAATAATACGAGACTTGTCAATCTGGGTATTCTTAAGATCCCCCTTGTGCCCAATCAACTCTTCTTGCTTGGACAGGATATTTATCCCGGTCAATTCGCAAATGGCCCGATAAATTGGCACCAGCAAATAACCAAAACCAAACATCAAACCAGCAATCAGTACCAGCTTGCCCAACATGGTCTGGTTGAGCCGCTTGATAAACGAATCGGCCGCCATCTTACGAGAACCACATTCGTTTGACGATGACACCGATAAAAAACATCAGTGCTACCGACGCCAGAATCAATGCCGTCGAAAAATTGCCTGGTTTTTTTTGTTCCGTCATAACACTTCCATTCAAGCGGCGCGCCACGGGCATGGCGCGCCAGAACTCAATTAGTCAACTTTAGGCGGAGTTTCAAAGGTGTGGAACGGTGCCGGGCTAGGCACGGTCCATTCCAGACCTTCTGCACCATCCCATGGCTTCATCGCAGCCTTTTCGCCGCCCTTGATCGATGGCAACACCACGAACAACAGGAAATACGCTTGGCTCAAACCAAACCCAAGCGCGCCGATACTGGCGATGGCATTAAAGTCAGCAAACTGTGCCGAGTAATCAGCATAGCGCCGTGGCATACCGGCCAGCCCCAGGAAGTGCATCGGGAAGAAGGTGATGTTAAAGGTAATCAACGAGGCCCAGAAATGGATCTTGCCACGGGTTTCGTTATACATGAAACCAGTCCACTTTGGTCCCCAGTAATAGAACCCGGCAAACAGCGAGAACAGCGAACCGGCCACCAGCACGTAGTGGAAGTGCGCTACCACGTAATAGGTGTCTTGCAACTGGATATCAACCGGGGTCACGGCGCAGATCACACCGGTCAAACCACCCATGGTGAACACGAAAATGAAGCCGACCGCAAACAGCATCGGGGTTTCAAAGGTCATCGAACCGCGCCACATGGTGGCAATCCAGTTAAACACTTTCACGCCGGTAGGCACCGCAATCAACATCGTGGCGTACATGAAGAACAACTGGCCAGTCACTGGCATGCCGGTGGTAAACATGTGGTGCGCCCACACGATGAACGACAAAATCGCAATCGAAGCGGTTGCATACACCATCGAATCATAGCCAAACAGGGTCTTGCGCGAGAAGGCCGGGATAATTTGCGAGATGATGCCAAACGCGGGCAAAATCATGATGTACACCTCGGGATGGCCGAAG
>JACCDS012523548.1_pt1 | contig 10383 bp, 8 predicted proteins | sample 7446441 | NCBI WGS metagenome assembly JACCDS01 (sample SAMN15323445, study PRJNA562643) | freshwater metagenome | isolation source: river surface water | place: USA:Blue River Watershed | collected 2017-08-17 | reverse complement strand
GCGACATCATTGCTAAGAAATGTCAGGTTCCCTACCTGTATCGGTTTGAACTGATGGGAACCCCCGACGATATCGCCAATGTGAAAGCGGGAGTAACCCAATTTTGGCAACGACAGATACCCTCAACAACGTAGCGCTGGACTACCATGCGCTGAACGCCATGCTTAACCTGTATGACGCCGATGGCCGCATCCAGTTTGAGAAAGATCAGCAGGCCGCGCGTCAGTTTCTTATTCAGCACGTGCAACCTAATACTCAGCACTTCGCCAGCGTTGCCGAGCGCCTGCGCTATCTGGTCGCCGAAGGCTACTACGAAGCCGCCGTGCTCAATCAGTATGATTTTAACTTCCTGTGCGCGCTGCACGATGAAGCCGAGGCATGGGGCTTTGAGTTCAAAACGTTTTTAGGTGCGTGGAAGTACTACACCAGCTATACGCTAAAAACCTTTGATGGAAAGCGTTACCTGGAAACCTTCGAGCAACGCGCCTGTATGGTAGCGCTGACGCTGGCGCAAGGGGATGAAGCGCTGGCACGATCGGTGCTGGAGGCCATCCTGAGCGGGCGTTTTCAGCCCGCGACGCCGACGTTCCTCAACAGCGGCAAGCAACAGCGCGGCGAGCTGGTCTCCTGCTTCCTGCTGCGTATTGAAGACAATATGGAGTCGATTGGCCGGGCGGTGAATTCTGCCCTGCAGCTGTCAAAACGCGGCGGCGGCGTGGCGTTTCTGCTGTCGAACCTGCGCGAGTCCGGCGCGCCGATTAAGCGCATTGAAAATCAGTCTTCCGGGGTCATTCCGGTGATGAAGATGCTGGAGGACGCGTTTTCCTATGCCAATCAGCTTGGCGCACGTCAGGGTGCCGGCGCGGTCTGGCTCAATGCGCACCATCCAGACATTTTGCGCTTTCTTGATACTAAGCGTGAAAACGCGGACGAGAAAATCCGCATCAAAACGCTGTCGTTGGGCGTGGTGATCCCGGACATTACGTTCCAGCTCGCCAAAGAGAATCAGCCGATGGCGCTGTTCTCGCCCTACGATGTTGAGCGGATATACGGTCAGGCGTTTGGGGATATCAGCATCAGCGAAAAATACCAGGAGATGCTGGCGGACGACAGAATCCGTAAAACCTATATCCAGCCGCGCGATTTCTTTCAGACGCTGGCGGAAATCCAGTTTGAATCGGGCTATCCCTACATCATGTATGAGGACAGCGTCAACCGGGATAACCCGATTGCCGGTCGCATCAATATGAGCAACCTTTGCTCAGAGATTTTGCAGGTGAACAGCGCCAGTGAATTCAATGAGGATCTCAGCTATCGCCGGATGGGAAAAGACATTTCCTGTAACCTTGGTTCGCTGAATATTGCCCATGCGATGGACTCTGGCGATTTGGCGCACACGGTGGAGACGGCAATACGTGCGCTAACGGCGGTGTCAGATATGAGTGATATCGGTTCGGTTCCCTCCGTGGCGGAAGGCAATCGCCGCTCCCATGCTATTGGCCTGGGCCAGATGAATCTGCATGGCTATCTGGCCCGCGAAGGCATCGCCTATGGTTCACCGGAAGCGCTGGATTTCACCAACCTCTATTTTTACTGTGTGACCTACTATGCGCTGCGCGCCTCAAATCAGCTGGCAAAAGAGCGCCAACAGGCCTTTGATGGCTTTGCGGCGTCAACCTATGCCACCGGTGCCTATTTTGACAAATATCTGCAGTGTGACTGGCAACCGCGTACGCCCCGCATCGCTGCCCTGTTTGCCAGTGCGGGCATCACCTTACCCACGCAGGATGACTGGTTGGCACTGCGGGACTCGGTGATGGCGTCCGGTTTGTACAATCAGAATTTGCAGGCGATACCGCCCACCGGTTCGATCTCTTACATCAATCACGCCACGTCCAGTATTCATCCGATTGTGTCGCGAATAGAGATCCGCAAAGAGGGTAAAACCGGCCGTGTTTACTATCCGGCGCCCTTTATGACCAATGACAATCTGGAACTCTATCAGGATGCTTACCAGATTGGGCCGGAAGCCATTATTGATACCTACGCTGAGGCGACCCGGCATGTGGATCAGGGCCTGTCATTAACGCTTTTCTTCCGGGATGACGTGACCACGCGCGACATAAATAAAGCGCAGATTTACGCCTGGAAAAAAGGGATCAAAACGCTTTACTACATTCGACTGCGCCAGATGGCCCTGCAAGGCACTGAAGTTCAGGGCTGCGTCGCCTGCGCACTGTGAGAACACATTATGCAACTCAGACAAATTCAAGCCATTAACTGGAACCGTATTCAGGATGAGAAAGATCTTGAGGTATGGAACCGTCTGACCAGCAACTTCTGGTTACCGGAAAAAGTGCCGCTGTCCAACGATCTGCCTGCCTGGCAGACGCTGGATAAACAGCAGCAGCAGCTGACTATTCGCGTGTTTACCGGCCTGACGCTGCTGGACACCATTCAGAACGTGCTGGGTGCACCGGGATTAATGCCCGATGCGCTGACGCCGCATGAAGAGGCGGTGCTGTCGAATATCAGCTTTATGGAGGCGGTACATGCCCGCTCATACAGCTCGATTTTTTCGACATTGTGTAACACCAGCGATGTGGATGCCGCTTATCAGTGGAGCGAAGAGAATCAGGCGCTGCAAAACAAAGCCGAGATCATCCTCACCCATTACCGTGCTGACGATCCGTTGAAGAAAAAAATTGCCAGCGTTTTTCTGGAGTCATTCCTGTTCTATTCGGGATTCTGGCTGCCGATGTACTGGTCCAGTCGTGGCAAACTGACGAATACCGCCGACCTGATTCGGCTCATCATCCGTGATGAAGCGGTACACGGCTACTATATCGGCTACAAGTACCAGAAAGCCCTTGAGCAGGTTGATGAAGGTCGCCGCGAAGCCTTGCAGCAGTTCGCCATTGATTTGCTGCTGGCGCTGTATGAAAACGAGGTGGTTTATACCGAAGCGCTTTATGGCGATGTCGGCTGGGCGGAAGAGGTCAAAACCTTCCTGCACTACAACGCCAACAAGGCCTTGATGAACCTGGGCTACGAAGCGCTGTTCCCGGCAGAAATGACCAACGTCAACCCGGCGATTTTGTCTGCCCTGTCCCCTAACGCCGATGAAAACCATGATTTCTTTTCGGGCTCGGGTTCTTCCTATGTGATGGGAAAAGCGGTAGAAACCGAAGACGAAGACTGGAGTTTTTAGTGAACCCTGTGCCGTGATTCTGCGGCACAGTCATTAATCATTAATGACACTGATTTATAATCCGTTATTTCAGCCTTATCGCTATCATTATTTCTTATCCCTTTCCCCTGATCCTCACGCCATTCTGGCAATTCCCTTCGTCTGAGCAGGCTAATTATCTGCTATTTCTCAAATAAATCACAAAAAATTCATCTTCCCTCATCCCTTGTGAGCGCTGGTAATTATCGCCATGACGGGTAATTTTTAGCCATGGATATTTCACACCAGGGTTGACAGATAATCTGAGTATGTCAGGTTATAGCCTGCTTAAATTCGACCAGGACACGTCATTTCACATTAAAATAATTTAATCAGGGCTTCACTATCGCATGACAATTAAATTAGAAGTAAAAAATCTTTATAAGGTATTTGGCGATAATCCACAGAGGGCATTTAAATATATTGATAAGGGCTGTGGCAAAGAGGAGATACTCGCAAAGACAGGCTTGTCGTTGGGTGTCAAAAATGCCAGTCTGGCCATTGAAGAAGGCGAGATATTCGTCATCATGGGGTTATCCGGTTCAGGAAAATCCACCATGGTTCGCCTTCTCAATCGTCTGATAGAGCCGACGCGCGGCCAGGTGATTATTGACGGTGTCGATATTGCGAAAATATCGGACAGCGAACTGCGGGAGGTTCGCCGAAATAAGATCAGCATGGTGTTTCAGTCATTCGCATTAATGCCGCATCTTAACGTGTTAAATAATGCCGCGTTTGGTATGGAATTAGCCGGAACGCCCCTGGTGGAACGGCAGGAAAAAGCCCTTGAGGCGTTGCGTCAGGTTGGGCTGGAAAATTATGCTCATGCCTATCCTGATGAGCTGTCAGGCGGAATGCGTCAACGTGTAGGTCTGGCTCGTGCTTTAGCCATTAATCCCGATATTTTATTAATGGATGAAGCCTTCTCTGCGCTCGATCCCTTAATTCGTACCGAAATGCAGGATGAGCTGGTGAAATTACAGGCCAGACATCAGCGCACCATCGTGTTTATTTCACACGATCTGGATGAAGCCATGCGCATTGGCGACCGCATTGCCATTATGCAAAATGGCGAAGTCGTCCAGGTGGGTTCACCTGACGAAATCCTGAATAATCCAGCCAATGATTACGTCCGTACGTTCTTCCGCGGTGTCGATATCAGCCACGTTTTCAGCGCTAACGATATTGCACGCCGTAATGCTGGCGCGCTGATCCGTAAAGCGGCCGGTTTAGGCCCGCGCTCGGCCATAAAACTGCTGCAGGATGAAGATCGTGAGTTCGGCTACGTGCTGGAAAAACAGAAATTCATCGGTGTAGTGTCAACCGACTCTCTTAAAGCGGCGCTGGCGGCAGGACAAGGGCTGGAAAGCGCCCTGCTCGACGCGCCCACGGCGGTTCCTGCCACGACCTCGTTAAATGAACTGCTCTCACACGTGGCGCAGGCACCCTGTGCCGTTCCGGTGGTGGGAGAAGAAAATCAATACGTCGGCGTGATCTCCAAAAGCACGCTCTTACGTGCTTTAGATCGTGAAGGAGCCAGCAATGAGTAAAGAGACATCAACCCCATGGGATAACGCGGCGGCAACGGATACACAGAGCAGCCAGAGTAGCGATCCCTGGTCTGGTGCCGCAGACCAGAGCAGTGCCGCCGACAGCAGCCATCATGCAGCCACTGGCGGTGCAGATGCATGGGGCACCCCGGATGGCAGTGCCGCGACAGGCTCCACCAGCAGCACCGACTGGTTGAACAACGCGCCCGCGCCCCAGGCTGACCATTTCTCGCTCATGGACCCCTTCCATAAAACCTGGATTCCGCTGGATCACTGGGTAACCGAAGGGATCGACTGGGTGGTGAATCATTTCCGCCCGGTCTTTCAAAGTATCCGCGTGCCGGTGGATTATATCCTCAGCGCGTTTCAACAGCTGTTGCTGGGTATGCCCGCGCCCGTTGCTATCGCGCTGTTTGCGTTAATCGCCTGGCAAATCGCCAGTCCGGCAATGGGCATTGCCACGCTGATTTCGCTGATCGCCATTGGCGCTATTGGTGCCTGGTCGCAGGCCATGATTACGCTGGCGCTGGTGCTCACGGCCCTGCTGTTTTGTATCATCATTGGCTTGCCGATGGGGATCTGGCTGGCGCGCAGTGAACGCGCGGCAAGAATTGTGCGCCCGCTGCTGGACGCGATGCAGACCACACCGGCCTTCGTTTATCTGGTTCCGATTGTCATGCTGTTTGGTATTGGTAATGTGCCGGGCGTTGTCGTCACCATTATCTTTGCCCTGCCGCCGATTGTCAGGCTGACCATTCTGGGGATCAAGCAGGTTCCTGCCGACCTGATCGAAGCCAGTGAGTCCTTTGGTGCCAGCCCGCATCAACTGCTGTTCAAAGTCCAGTTGCCGTTGGCGATGCCAACCATTATGGCCGGCGTGAATCAGACGCTGATGCTGGCGCTGTCGATGGTGGTGATTGCCTCCATGATTGCCGTCGGTGGACTGGGCCAGATGGTGCTACGCGGCATTGGTCGTCTGGACATGGGCCTGGCCTCCGTGGGCGGTGTCGGCATCGTGATTCTGGCCATCATCCTTGACCGCCTGACCCAATCGGTGGCGCGTGACAAACGCAGCCGTGGCAGCCGCCACTGGTATCACACCGGGCCAATTGGCCTGCTGACACGTCCCTTCCGTAAATCCTGAACAGTAAAGGCGGCCGTTATCTGCCGCCTTTAACGCGACAACAAAAACGAGGAATAACCATGCGCAAGACGATCCCTGCCGTAGTTGCCATTCTGGCGGCCTTATCCGCTTCTCAGACGTTCGCCGCCGATCAGCCCGGTAAAGGCATTACGGTTAAACCGGTACAGAGTACGATTGCTGAAGAAACGTTTCAGACGCTGCTGGTGAGCCGTGGCCTGGAGAAACTGGGTTATACCGTCGAGAAACCCAGTGAAGTGGATTATAACGTTGCCTATACCACCATTGCGTCTGGCGATGCGACCTTCCTGGCGACCAACTGGCAGCCCCTGCATGACGATATGTATAAAGCCGCAGGCGGTAGCAATAAGTTTTATCGCCAGGGAACCTACGTCTCCGGTGCGGCTCAAGGCTATCTCATCGACAAGAAAACCGCTGAGAAGTATCACATCACCAATATCGCCCAGCTAAAAGATCCGAAAATTGCCCAGCTGTTTGATAGCAATGGGGATGGTAAAGCGGATATGACCGGCTGTACGCCAGGCTGGGGCTGTGAGGCGGTGATTAATCACCAGAATGAAGCTTATGGTCTGAGCAAAACCGTTACCGCTAACATGGGCAACTACTCGGCAATGGTGGCGGACACCCTGGCACGCTTTAAACAGGGAAAACCTATCCTGTACTACACCTGGACGCCTTACTGGCTGAGTGATGTGCTTAAACCGGGCCGCGACGTCGTTTGGCTCCAGGTGCCGTTCTCCTCATTACCGGGCGAACAAAAAGGCGTGGATACCAAACTGGCTAACGGCGCGAACTATGGCTTCCCGGTCAACACCATGCACATCGTTGCCAACAAAGCCTGGGCGGAAAAAAATCCGGCCGCGGCCAAACTGTTTGCCGACATGAAACTGCCGATTAATGATATCAATGCGGAAAATGCAGCCATGCATGCCGGGCAAAACTCGGAAGAGGATATTAATCGTCACGTAGACGGTTGGATCACAGGCCATCAGGCCCAGTTTGATCAGTGGATTAGCGACGCCCGCGCTGCCGCTAAATAAGGTACAACTGACTGACGAAGGGCGGACGGTGGTTCGCCCTTTTTTTTCGCCATCACCTGTCCATCCACGCGCCACATAAACATAGCCCTCAAATAATTTTTTAGGTTATTATTAACGTCACATTATTAATTTTTACCTCTGCCTCCCTATGACAACCTCTCGTCCTGGTTTAACGCCCGCCCTGGTGGGACTGATGTCCGTTGCCACCGGCCTGTGTGTCGCCAGCAATTATTATATTCAGCCACTGCTCCACACCATTGCGCAGCACTTCGACTTATCTGTCGCGCTCGCCGGGTTCATTGTGACCACCGCACAGCTTGGCTATGCTTGTGGGCTGCTGTTACTGGTTCCGCTCGGCGACATGCTGGAACGGCGCGGCCTGATTGTTGGCATGATCGTGATGGCTGCGGTTGGCATGGTGATCATTGCCCTCTCTTCATCCTTCCCCTTTCTGCTGCTGGGAACGGTGATCACCGGGCTCTTTTCCGTCGCGGCACAGATTCTGGTGCCGTTGGCCGCAACGCTGGCCGCGCCGGAAAAACGGGGAAAAGTCACTGGCACGGTGATGAGCGTACTGCTGCTAGGCATCCTGTTGGCACGAACCGTTTCGGGCGGCCTGGCACAGTTGGGTGGCTGGCAAACCGTCTACTGGGTCGCCAGCGTCTTGATGCTGCTGATGGCACTGGCCCTGTGGCGCACTCTGCCGCGCATTACGCCGTCTGTCTCGCTAAATTACCGCCAGCTTCTGGTTTCCATCTTTCAGTTGTATGCGGCCGATCCGGTGCTGCGTACCCGGGCTTATAGCGGCTGCCTGACCTTTGCGAATTTCAGCATCCTGTGGACATCCATGGCGTTCCTGCTCTCCTCCGCACCCTATGGGTTCACGGAAGGGGAAATCGGACTGCTGGGGCTGGTCGGTGCAGCCGGTGCGCTGGCCGCCAGAAAGGCAGGCTCGCTGGCGGATAAAGGTAAGGCCGGACTCACCACCAGCGCAGGCTTGCTGATTATGCTGTTGTCATGGGCAGCTATCGCCTGGGGCGCGCAGAATCTTGTGGCGCTGATTATGGGCATTTTGTTGCTGGATCTTGCCGTTCAGGCCGTGCACATCACCAACCAGAGCGTCATTTATGCGCGTCTGCCTGAAGCACGCAATCGCCTGAATGCCGGTTATATGACCAGCTACTTTATTGGCGGTGCGCTAGGCTCATTGTTGTCGGCAAATGCCTACCATCTGGCAGGCTGGTATGGCGTCTGTGTGGCCGGGGCGATATTGACTTCCCTGAATTTGATCATCTGGTGGCGGAATCGTGGTCTGGAACAGGCGAATAGCCCGAATAGTGTGATTTAGCCTGTTCAGCAGAGTGTGAGTTTGCTATCGTTGGCCCAAAGTTATTCACGTAAGTTATTTTTTCTTTCGTAATCATTTGATGTCGTACCGTTTCACTGTACGACCAACGCGTATGGAATCGATGCGCAAAACCTTTACCCTGGGGTCAAGGACAGATCGTGAATCACCACAGTGCGACAGCCTGAGGATGGGGTTTCAGAACCCGGTCACTCACCCATAATGCTGCCACCGTGGTTACTATAAAAGTTGAAATTAGTGAGGTTTTTTCTAATGGAAAGTTCGTTTACGCCCATTGAGCAGATGTTAAATATCCGTGCAAATCGTCATGCAGATTTTCCCTTCCAGGAGATTCTCCTGACGCGTCTTTGCATGCACATGCAGGGTAAGTTGCTGGACAATCGCAACAAAATGCTTAAAGAACAGGGGATTAATGAAACCCTGTTTATGGCGTTACTGACGCTTGATGCGCAGGAAGATCAGAGCATCCAGCCCTCTGAACTGAGCACCGCGCTGGGTTCATCACGGACGAATGCAACACGTATCGCTGATGAGCTGGAAAAGCGCGGCTGGATTGAACGTCGTGAGAGCGCTCAGGATCGTCGTTGCCTGCATCTTCATCTGACCGAAAAAGGCAATGCGTTTCTGCAACAGGTGCTGCCACCTCAGCATCAGAGCCTGCAATACCTGTGGTCTTCTCTGACCGGCGATGAGAAATCGCAGTTGGAAAACATCACCCGCAAGCTGCTTACCCGTCTGGATAAAATGGAAGAAGATAAACTAACTGCTTCCCTTTCACGGTAATAGCAAGATCTGCGACACAATCACCTGACGAAATCGTTATTTTAACCCTCTTTTATCCGGCCAGCGCTTAGTCGCTGGCTTTTTTGGCTCGGGCGAAGGTGAAAACGGAGTTTAACCCGCCGACATAGTGGAAAACGTGGAGAAATAAATGAGTGCAACAGAGGCGCAAAGCCCGCATCAACCAGTCAATAACAAGAAGAAAAAGCGCAAAGGTGCGCTGATATTACTGGCGCTGGTGGTCATACTGCTTGGCATTGCGTGGGGCGTTTACTGGTATTTAGTGTTGCGCCACTATCAGGAAACGGATGATGCTTATGTCGCCGGTAACCAGGTGCAGGTCATGGCCCAGGTGTCAGGCAGCGTGAATAAAGTCTGGTTTGATGATACCGATTACGTCAAAAAAGGTGATGTGCTGGTGTCGCTGGATAAAACCGACGCACAGCAGGCGTTTGAAAAAGCGCAGACCGGGCTGGCAACCAGCGTGCGTCAGGTGCACCAACAGATGATCAATGCAAAGCAATATCAGGCGACGATTAATCTCCGTCAGACCGCGTTAGATCAGGCACAGGCCGATCTGAAACGTCGCGAGCCGTTGGGTGCCTCTAACCTGATTGGGCGTGAAGAACTGCAACACGCGCGCGATGCCGTGGCTTCAGCGAAAGCGGAGCTGGATGTGGCGGTGCAGCAGTACAACGCCAATCAGGCGGTGATCCTGAATACGTCTCTGGAAAACCAACCCGCAGTGAAGCAAAGTGCGGCAGAACTGCGTGACGCCTGGCTGGCGCTGCAACGTACTGAGATTCGCAGTCCGATGGATGGCTATGTGTCTCGCCGCAGCGTGCAGGTCGGTTCACAGATCAGCACCAGCACCCCATTGATGGCGGTCGTACCCGCAACCAACCTGTGGGTGGACGCTAACTTCAAAGAGACACAGCTGGCTGGCGTGCGTATCGGCCAATCGGCCACCGTGGTGGCGGACATTTACGGTGACGATGTGGTGTACCACGGTAAAGTCGTGGGTCTGGATATGGGCACCGGGAGCGCGTTCTCGCTGTTACCGGCGCAGAACGCCACTGGTAACTGGATCAAAGTGGTTCAGCGACTGCCGGTCCGTATTGAGTTGAACCAGGACGAAGTGGCTAAACATCCTCTGCGTATCGGGCTGTCAACATTGGTAGAAATTGATACCGATAATAAAGACGGCAGCGCACTGGCTACCAGCGTTCGTCAGCAGGCTGCCTACAGCAGCAACG
>JACCDS012501737.1_pt1 | contig 10383 bp, 8 predicted proteins | sample 7446441 | NCBI WGS metagenome assembly JACCDS01 (sample SAMN15323445, study PRJNA562643) | freshwater metagenome | isolation source: river surface water | place: USA:Blue River Watershed | collected 2017-08-17 | reverse complement strand
GGGCGGGCGGGAGGAAACGCGGGGCGGCGGATTGGCTGCGGCGGAAAACGAGATCGACGAGCCGCGCGCGATCGAGGGCGAGGAGGAGGGCGCGGCGGACGCGGACATCGCGGAGGGCGGGGCGCTGGGTGTTGAGGACGAGGTAGCGCGTTTCCATCATCGGGGCGCGGTGGAGTTCGGCCGGGCGCTCGCGGGCGTAGACTTCGGTTTTCGCGAGCGGGACGGCGAGGGTGGCGTCGACCTGGCCGGCGCGGTAGGCCTGTTCCTCGGTGTTGCCGCTGTCGAAGCGGAGGAAGTGGAGTTCGTCGAGACGGAGGGCGGCGGCGCCGTGCCAGTGCGGGTTGCGGCGGAGGACGAGGCGCTGCTGGGCGCGCCATTCGGCGAGGACGAAGGGACCGTTGCCGACGAAGTTTTCCGGCGCGGTCCAGCGGCGGCCGAATTTTTCCACGGTCGGGGAATGCACCGGGAGCCAGGGGCCGCTGGCGACAACGTAGGCGAAGCGCGCGACGGGTTGCGCGAGGACGACGACGAGGGTGTGTGCATCCACGGCGCGGATACCGACGGCGGCGAAGTCCTTGATTTCGCCGGCGAGGAAGGCGCGGGCGTTCTTGAGATCGAAGAAAACGCCGGCCTTGGGGGCGGCGACGGCGGGCGAGAGTTGGCGGCGGGCGGAGGCGACGAAGTCGGCGGCGGTGACGGGATCGCCGTTGGACCAACGCGCATCGCGACGGAGATGGAAAGTGTGGGTGAGGCCGTCGGCGGAAATCTCGTGGCGGGTCGCGACGCCGGGGCGGGGGGCGGCGCCGTCGGGGGCGGGCACGAGCAGGCCTTCGAGCAAATTGCGCAGGAGGGCGAATTCGTCGGGCAAAGTGACGCGGGCGGGATCGAGATCGGCGGGTTCGTTGCGCTGGCTGAGGCGGAGCAATTGCGGCGCGGCGGCGGCGGGCGCGGCGGCGGGCGAAGACGTTTCCTTTTTCGCGCAGCCGCCGAGCAAGGGCGCGAGCATCGCGCAGAGAACGAGAAACCGGAGCATCACGGGACCGGAACAGCGGCGCTCAGGGCTCGAGCCACACGTGTTTGTACGGGTGGTGGTCGAGGAGGGTGGGGTTCCAGCCTTTGACCGCGGGGTGTTTGAGGAAGGTGCGCGTGAACCAGTTGATCGGGATGATCGGGGCCTGTTCGAGGAGGATGGCTTCGGCTTTCTGGAAGAGGGCGAAGCGGGCGGCGGGATCGGCGGTGCGGGCGGCGGCGAAGAGGGCGGCGTCGTAGTCGGGGTGGCCCCAGCCGGTGTAGTTGTTGCCGCTGTCGGTGCGGAAGATGTCGAGGAAGGTCGAGGGATCGATGTAGTCGCCGATCCAATTGGAGCGGAGGACCTGGTAATCGCCGGCGCGGCGGGAGGCGAGGACGACCTTCTGTTCCTGATTCACGAGGCGGGCGTCGACGCCGAGTTCGCGACGCCACATTTCCTGCACGGCTTCGGCGACGAGTTTGTGATTCTCGGAGGTGTTGAAGAGAATCTCGACGGGCGGGAGACCTTTGCCGCCTTCGAAGCCGGCCTCTTTCAGCAATTGGCGGGCGGCGGCGAAATCGGTCGGGACCTTGGCGGCGGGAGTGTAGCCGGCGGTGCCGGGGGGCGTGTAGGCGGTGGCGGGTTGTTCGCCGCCTTTGAGGATTTTCGCGGCGATGACCTGGCGGTCGACACCGAGGGCGAGGGCGCGGCGGATGCGGACATCGGTGAAAGGGGCGCGCCGCGTGTTGAAGCGGTAGAAATAGGAACCGAGGTACGGGTCCGAGCGGATGAGTTGCGGGGAATCGCGGCGGTAGGCCTCGATCTTGGAGATCGGGACGGTCTCGGTGATGTGAAGTTGGCCGGCGCGGAACATGCGTTCCTCGGCATCGACGCTTTCAACGGGGTAGAAGTGGACGGCGTTGAGGCGGACTTTGGCGGCGTCCCAGTAGAGCGGCGATTTTTCCGCGACGATGATCTGGTTTTGGCGCCATTGCTTCAGAACGAAGGGGCCGTTGGTGACGATGTTTTCGGGCTTGGTCCAGGGGTTGCCGCGTTTGTCTTCGGGACCGTGTTTCCGGATCGTGGGCAGGTGGACGGGAAGCCACGGCGGATTGGGCAACATCGCGACGAAGTAGGCGGCGGGATGTTCGAGGGTGAGGCGGAGCGTGCGGTCGTCGACGGCCTTGGCGCCGACCGAGGCGAAGTCCTTGGTCGCGGCTTTGTGAAACGCCTCGGCGCCCTGGAGGATGTAGAGCAAGTTGGCGTAGTCGGCGGCGAGCGACGGCGTGAGAATGCGGCGGTAGGAGGCGACGAAATCGGCGGCGGTGACCGGGTCGCCGTTGGACCATTTCGCGTTGGTGCGGAGGTAAAACGTGTAGACGAGACCGTCGGGGGAAACGTCCCAGCGTTCGGCGACGGCGGGGACGGGATGGAGATCGACGGGGTCTTCGCCGACGAGACCTTCGGCGAGGGCGCGGAGGACTTCGCCTTCGGCGAGACCGACGACGAGATGGGGATCGAGTTCGGAGACCTCGTAGCCGATGCCGCGGTGGAGGATCTGTTCGCGGTTGCCGCGGTCGACGCTGGATTCGCGTTTGCCGCAGCCGGGGAGGGCGACGACGGCGGCGGTGGCGAGGCCGGAGTGGAGGAAGGAGCGGCGGTTCATGCCTTGACGATGAGGCAAACGGCGTGGGCGGCGATGGCGAGTCCGCGGCCGATTTCGTCGACGCCCTCGTTGGTCGTGGCTTTGAGGCCGATGTTGGCGACGGGGACGTGGGTGGATTTGGCGAGGACGGCTTTCATCTCGGCGAGGCGGGGATAGATCTTGGGTTTCTCGGCGATGAGGGAGGCGTCGATATTGGAGATCGCGAAACTGCGGCGACCGAGCTCGCTGCACACGCGGGCGAGGAGGATCTGGGAATCGATGTTCTTGTAGGCCGGATCGGTGTTGGGGAAAAAGTGGCCGATGTCGGGGAGGCCGGCGGCGCCGAGGAGGGCGTCGCAGATCGCGTGGGTGAGGCAGTCGGCGTCGCTGTGGCCGTCGAGGCCGTAGTCGGTGTCGAATTTCACGCCGCCGAGGACGAGCGGGCGGCCGGCGACGATCCGGTGGATATCGTAGCCGTGGCCGATGCGGAAGTTCATGGCGAAGCGATAGCGGCGGAAGCGGCCGAAGGCACGGAAACTATTCCGTCGCCGGCCGCGCGAGGAGAAATTCCAAGTACGGCAAATCCGCGGGCGTCGTGAGTTTCGGATTCGGGTGGGGATTCTCGAGGAGAGCGATCGGATGGCCGAGGAGCTCGACGGCCTGGGCGTCGTCGGTGATCGGTTGGCGGCGGCGCTCGATACGGGCGTAGGCGCGGGTGACGAGGTCGCGGGCGAAGACCTGGGGCGTTTCCATGGCCCAGAGCCGGGAGCGGACGAGGGTGCGGAGGCGGGCGTCGTCGCGGTGTTCCTTGATGGTGTCGGTGACGCGGTGGGCGAGGACGACGGCGGATTCCTTGCGGACGATTTTATGGAGGGCGACGAGTTGTTCCGGGCGGATCAGCGGGCGGGCGCAGTCGTGGATGAAAACGTATTCGATATCCGCGGGCAGGGCGGCGAGGGCGCGGGCGACGGAGTCCTGGCGTTCGCGTCCGCCCTGGACGAGGACGGAAGGAGTCGGGGCGTAGGCGGAGAGTTCCATCATCTGGCGTTGGTCGCGGTAAACGACGACGTAGAGATCGGCGATGGCGCTCTGCATGAACGCGGCGGCGGACCAGGCGAAGACGGGCCGGCCGGCGAGGGGAGCGAGGACCTTGTCGAGGACGGCGCCCTGCATGCGGGAGCCGCTGCCGGCGGCGAGGAGAATGGCGGCGGTGCGGCTCATGGGGAATTGGGGATTTCGGATTGCGGATTGCGGATCGGAAAGGCCCGAACCGCGGGGCGGCGGGGTTACGCGGCGGCGATTTCCGCCAAGATCGATTTGGCGGCGGCGACGGGATCGGGGGCTTTGAAGATGGGGCGGCCGACGACGAGGAAGTTGGCGCCGGCGCGGACGGCTTCGCTCGGGGTCATGATGCGGGTTTGGTCGTCGGCTTTGGCGTCGCGGGGGCGGATGCCGGGGGTGACGAGGGCGACCTCGGGCGGGAGCACGGCGCGCAGCGGCGCGATTTCCAAAGGTGAACAAACGAGACCGCGGAGACCGGCCTCGGCGGCGAGGCGGCCAAGGCGGACGACCTGTTGGTCGGGCGGGGCGGCGACGCCGGTTTCGGCCAAGCCGGGGGCGCTCATCGACGTGAGGACCGTGACGCCGAGGAGGAGGAGATCGGGCTTGTGCTGCTGCTGCGCCTTGACGGCCCACTGCATCATCTCGCGGCCGCCGCAGGTGTGGAGCGTGAGCATGCCGATGGGGAGTTTGCAGGCGGACTCGACTGCTTTGGCGACGGTGTTGGGGATGTCGTGGAGTTTGAGATCGAGGAAAACGTCGAAGCCGAGGCCGGCGATTTCGCGGACGGCATCGGGGCCGCAGGCGGTGTACATTTCGAGGCCGACCTTGACCCAGCGGACGGTGCCTTGGAGTTGGCGGAGCGCGGGAACGACTTCGCGCGGCGATTGGGCATCGAGGACAAGAATCAGATCACACGGCATCGAAGGGGACACTTAGGGCGACGAACGGGTCCGGTTGAAGACTAAACTGCGGCGGCTGGATTCGGAGGCGGCGCTGTGCTTAGTCGGGGGCAACGTGACTGCCGTCGAAGAATTTGCTCCCGCCAAGCTGAACCTGTTTCTCGCCGTCACGGGCCGCCGGCCCGACGGGTTCCACGATTTGGTTTCGGTGGCGGCGCCGTTGACGGTGGGCGACACGCTGCGGGCCGAGCCGGCGGCGGAGTTTTCCCTCGGGTGCGACGATCCGGCGGTGCCGGCGGACGGGACGAATCTGGTGCTGAAGGCGGCGGCGGCCTTTGTGGCGGCGACGGGTTGGAAAGGAGCGGCGCGCTTTGTTTTGGAGAAACGGATACCGATGGGCGCGGGGCTTGGCGGCGGCAGCAGCGACGCGGTGGCGGCGTTGCGCGCGCTGAACCGGCTGGCGGGACCGGAATTCGCGCTCGGGGCGGCGGAGCTGGCGGCGGTGGCGGCGCAGCTGGGATCCGATTGCCCTCTGTTTTTGGCGGACGGGCCGGTGACGATGCGCGGCCGCGGCGAACGGCTCGCACCCTTGCCGGCGGCGGCGGCGGCGCGGTTGCGCGGGCGGCTGGTGCTGGTGTTCAAGCCGGCTTTCGGCATTGCGACGCCGTGGGCCTACGGCCGGCTCGTCGCGGGGGCGCCGGGATCGTATTTGCCGGAGGCGGACGCGGAGGCGAAGTTGGCCGCGTGGCTGGGGGACGCGGCGGCGCCGGCGGAGGCGCTGCTTTTCAACAACATGGAGCCGCCGGCGTTCGCGAAGTTCGCGGCGTTGCCGGTGCTGCTGGAAAACCTGCGGCGGGATTTCGGATTGCAGGCGCGCATGAGCGGCAGCGGCAGCGCGTGTTTCACGTTTTTGGACGACGATTGCGCGGCGGCGCCGGTGATCGCGGCGGTGCGGGAGGCCTGGGGGCCTTCGGCTTATGCGGCCGAAGCGCGGTTGGCATAATCGCGCCGGGGGGCAAATCCGAATTGACCCGTTTTGCCGCGGGCGCGTTATCGTGCGGAGCCGACCGCCGGCCACCCCACCGCGGCCGAGCCTCCGTATCTAAAAAATGGACTCCCGCGCGAAGACCGAAATCACCGTGCAAGGCATCGGCGCCTCGCAGGGGATCGCGTACGGGCAGATTTTCGTCTATCTGCAGAGCGACGTCGAAGTCCCGAGCTACCAGGTCGAGCCGGAGAAGCGCATCGACGAAGTCGCGCGGTTCGACCGGGCGCTGGTGGTGACGCGGCAGCAGATTTCGAAGATCAAGAACGAGGTCGAAAAGAACATCGGCCCGGAGGAAGCGGCGATTTTCGACGCGCACCTGATGGTGCTCGAGGACGAGGCGCTGATCGGCGAGACGATCCGGGAATTCAACGCGACGGGCTGCAACATCGAGACCTGTTTCCAGAAAGTGTCGTCGCGCTACGTGCAGGCGTTTTCGGAAATCGACGACGAGTACCTCCGGGAGCGCGCGGGCGACCTCCGCGACGTCGCGCAGCGCGTGCTGCAGAACCTGCTCGGGCAGGCGGAGAACGCGCTCAACCGGCTGGTCGACCAGCGCATCATCGTGGGCCGCGACATCTCGCCGTCGGAATCGGCGACGCTCGACCGTTCCGCGGCGTTGGCGCTCGTGATGGACTCGGGCAGCCGGACGAGCCACGCGGTGATCGTGGCGCGTTCGATGAAGATCCCGTCCGTGGTCGGCGTGCGCAACCTGACGCAGCGCGTGCGCAACGGCGACTGGGCGATCGTGGACGGCTACGACGGCCTCGTGATCCTGAATCCGTCGGAGAGCACGCTTTTCCGCTACGGCAAGATCCAGGAACGGAAGCGGTCGTTCGAGGCGCGCCTGCTCGAGGCCAACCGGCAGCCAGCGACGACGCTGGACGGCGTGACCGTGCCGTTGCTGGCGAACATCGAGAAGGCGGAGGAAGTCGCGAAGGTGAAATCGTTTTCCGCGGACGGCGTCGGGCTTTACCGGACGGAATTCCTGTTTCTCAGCGCGGCGCGGATGCCGAACGAGCAGGAGCAGTTCCTGGCCTACAAGGCGGTGGTCGAGGCGATGGCGCCGGCGCCGGTGATCATCCGCACGCTGGATCTCGGCGGGGACAAGCCGTTGGCGGGGAAGTCGGACCTGTTTCCGAAGGAGACGAATCCGTTCATGGGTTTCCGGGCGATCCGGTTCTGCCTCGAGCACACCGATATCTTCAAGGAGCAGTTGCGCGCGATCCTCCGGGCGAGCGCCTACGGCAAGGCGAAGATCATGTACCCGATGATCAGCGGCAACGAAGAGCTGGCGCGGGCCAACGCGGTGCTGGCGGAGTGCCGGGCCGAGCTGAAGGCGAAGGGCGTGCCGTTCGACGAAAAGATCGAGGTCGGCACGATGATCGAGATTCCGAGCGCGGCGGCGACGGCGGATCTGCTGGCGCAGGAGTGCGCGTTTTTCAGCATCGGGACGAACGATCTGATCCAGTACATGCTGGCGATCGACCGGGTGAACGACCGGATCGCGCACCTGTACGAACCGACGCACCCGGCGATTTTGCGCACGCTGCGCGGGGTCGTGACGGAGGCGCACAAGCAGAAGATTTCCGTCAGCGTGTGCGGCGAGATGGCCGGCGATCCGGTCTATGCGCCGCTGCTGCTCGGGCTCGGCATCGATTCGCTGAGCATGTCGCCGGCGTGGCTGCCGTCGGTGAAATACCTGATCCGCGAGATGACGATGGCGGACGCGCGGAAGCTGGCCGACGAGGCTCTCGCCATGGGTTCGGCGAAGGAGATCTACGCGAAATGCGATGCGTTTTACCGGGCGCGGGTGCGCATGGATTGAAGCGGCGGGCGGGCGGTAACGGCGACGTTACTTCCGGCCGGTTGCGAAACCGCGGGAACGGCGTATCGAAGCCGATGTTGTCCGCATGAAGTCCACTTCCAGTCCCCTGCGCTCCCTGCTGGCGGTCGTGTGCGGGGGACTCGCGGGCATTTTGCTCCTTTCCGGCTGCGGCAATATTTTCATCCAGAAGCACCGCGTGCTCGTCGATGCGATCGCGGCCCCGGACACCAAGGTGGCCGGCAAATCCTACCGGCTCATCGCCCGGAAATCCGTCGTCGGCAACGCGCAGCAGGTCCAGGTGCAGGTCGTGAAGGCCTGCGTCGACGCCGCGCTGACGGGGATCGGAATGTTCGAGGCGCCGGAGAAGGTGCCGCCGGACGTGTTTGTCGAAGTCGGTTTCGGCAGCGACAGCGCGGGGCGGTCGGATCCGAAGGCGCGCGAGACTTTTGTGCAGTTTTCCGGCCGGACCAATCCGGGGCGCAGCCTCGAGCGTGCGACGGGCGGGGAAATCTTCGATGTGAAAGTCGCCGTGCTCGGACTCAGCGGCCGGATGGAATCGGCCATGCCGGTGCTCACCGCGGTGGCCGCGAAGCACATCGGCGCGGATACGAAATCGGAGACGAAACTCGAGATCCCGCACAACGCGCCGGAGATCGAGTCGGTGCGGCAGACGGCGATCAAGGCGCTCGAGGCGAAACAGGCCGTGGCACCGGCGCTTCCTCCTTCGCCGGCGGCGGAGCCGCCGGCTGCGGCGCGACAAGTCCGCTAGGTGGCTGCGACGAAACCGCGGTAGGGGCGCGACGAGTGCGGTCAGCGCAGGGCGGCGCGGAGTTGGGCGGCGGTGTCGGCCCACGTGGGCAGCGGGCGGGCCACGGCGGCGGCGGCGAGATCGCGGTGCAGGGTGTCGTCGGCGAGGATGCGGCGCAGGGCGGCGGTCCAGGCGGCGACGTCGCCGACCGGCACGGCGAGGCAGCCGCCGGCGTCGGCGTTTTCGCGGAGCACGGGCAAATCGCTGCACACGCAGGGCACGCCGTGCCACAGCGATTCGAGCAGCGGCAGACCGCAGCCCTCGGCGAGCGTGGGAAACACGGTCGCGCGGGCGGCGGCGAGGCGGGCCGCGACGGCGGCGTCATCGGCGGCGGCGTGCCAGACCAAGCGCGGGCCGACCTCGGCGCGCAGTTTTTCCAGAGCCGCCACGATGGGCCGGCCGAAGTGAGGGTTCATCCGGCCGACGACGTGGAGCTCGAACGCGCGGCCCTCGCGCCAGAGGGCGGCGCAGGCGGCGAGCAGCAGGGCCTGGTTTTTCCGCGGCTCGACGATGCCGAGGCAGAGCAGCTGCGGCGGCGCCGGGGGCGTCACCGGAACGGTGATACGCGGAGTGCCGGCGGCATCGGCGCCGAGGGCGACGGCGGCGACCGGCGGCACGGTTGCGAGTCCGAGCCAGCGCCAGTAGCCGAGCAGTTCGTCGCGGCTGGCGGCGGAGACGGCAAAGATGCGGTCGAAGGCCGCGAGCTGTTTGAGGTAGGCGGGGTGGCGGGCGACGCTTTTCGGCCAGGTGATGTGCGGGTGTTTGAGCGGGATGGCGTCGTGGAACAGCGCGGCGCAGCGCAGGCGGCGCGCGGCGAGGAAGGCGGCGAAGCCCGGGCGTTCGGCTTCGGAAAACAGCTCGGCGGTGAGAAACCAATCCGCCGGCGCGGGGACGACGGGGGCGGCGTTGTCCGCACGGCGCAGGGTGCCGTCGCGCCAGACGGCGGGAACGGCGGCGGGACCGAATTCGGCGAGCAGCCGGCGGTTGACGCGGGTCAGGCCGGAGCGGGCGGCGGCGGCGCCGGTCTGCGTGACGTCGAAATAGATCACGCCGCGGGGCTGGCCGCGGGCGCGGCCGCGGGGGCGGCGGGCACGGCGAGGACTTGATCGAAGCAGGCGATGAGCCGGCCCGAATTGCGGTGGGCGTCGAAGTTTTCCTCGACCCAGCGGCGGGCGGCCGACCGGAGTTTTTCGGCGAAGGGGTCGTCGGCGGCGAGGCGGCGCAGGGCGGAGACCCAGTCGGCCGGGTGGTCGACGGGGGCCACGAGCCCGGTGATCCCCTGCGTGATCGCTTCGGTGGTGGCGGCGGCGGGGGACGTCACGACGAGGACGCCGGCGGACATGGCCTCGGGAATCACGTTGGGCAGGCCGTCGCGGTCGCCGCTCGGCGCGATCACGCCGGTGTGGAGCAGCACGTCGGCCCAGGCGAGCTGGTTCCAGACCTCGTGCTGGGGCAGATGGCCGGTGAAGGTGAGGTCGCCGGCGACGCCGAGATGGCCGGCGAGTTTCTCGAGTTCGCCGCGGAGGGGACCTTCGCCGACGATGCGGGCGGCGAACGGGATGCCCGCGGCGCGCAGGGCGGCGTAGATGCGGAGCTGGTGGTCGAGGCCCTTTTTCTCGACGAGGCGGGCGACGCAGACGAGGCGGAGCGCGGTGCGGTCGCGGCGCAGCGGTTTCAGTTCGGGCAGGCGATCGAGGCCGCGGCGGATGCAGGCGATGCGGGCGGCGTCGTGGCCGCGGGCGACGAGGGCGCGGCGGCCCATCTCGGTGGAGGTGTGGACGAAGGCGGCGTGGCGCAGCTTGTCGTCGAGCCACCAGTCGCCGCCGTGTTCGAAAATATCATACGCGTGGGCGGCGGCGCTGAAGCGGTGGCCGTCAAGGCGCCAGAGCAGCCAGGCGGCGGTGGCGGGGGCGCCGCCCCAGGCGGCGTGGATCCAGGAGGGCGGCCGGCGGCGGAATTCGCCGGCGAAGAGACAGGCGAAGCCAGCGCCGAGCATGTTTTCCCAGAAGTTCATCCACGACGGGGGGCGGCGCGTGCCGAGGCCGTGCAGGAGCTGGCGCAGGACCTCGGGGCGGCGCGCGGCTTCG
>JACCDS011256102.1_pt1 | contig 10384 bp, 10 predicted proteins | sample 7446441 | NCBI WGS metagenome assembly JACCDS01 (sample SAMN15323445, study PRJNA562643) | freshwater metagenome | isolation source: river surface water | place: USA:Blue River Watershed | collected 2017-08-17 | reverse complement strand
TTTAAAGCAGAGCTAACCAGTGCGGACGACAAGCTGACTGACGACACAATTCAACTGTTAACGTTGGGCGTGGATTTGGTGTTCTAAGCGAGTTTGCGATCCGGCATCAACTACCGGGAGTATCTATGAGAAAGTCGAGCCTCGTGTTGTCCGTTCTCGCTGCACTTGCTGTTGGGAACGCCAATGCGGAAGTCAATATCACAGGTTTTGCCTCTGTGTACGGCGGCAAAGTGTTAAGTGGTACAGGTGTTGAAGATTTTGGATTACCGCCGACGTTTTTAGCGACTTATCCAACGGTTGGGGTGTACGAAGAAGCTTGGAGTTTCAAGCCTGATTCTAAATACGGTTTGCAATTCAGTGCTGATTTAGCTGAAGGCTTAACCGCCACCGCTCAGCTGGTTGGACGTGGTTCGGATGATTACAATGCTGAGTTGGAATGGGCCTATTTGTCCTACCAACTCAATGAGCATTGGACCATTCAAGCCGGTAAAAAACGGTTACCCTTGTATTATTATTCTGATTTTTTTGATGTTGGTTATGCCTACTTGTGGGCTCGTCCACCGGCGGATAACTACACGTGGCAGATCTTTAACTACAACGGGGTCAACGCACAGTTTAACTATCAAGTAGGCGACTGGGCGATTGGCGGTAACCTCTACACTGGGCGAGAGGACGATCCGAGTAACAAATTGTTGTCAGAGTTTTTTGGTAGCCAACCTGTGCGTGAGATCTGGAAAGATATCATGGGTGGGGTATTAACTTTAAACCGAGAGTGGTTAGATCTTCGGGTAACGTATATGAAGTACACCAATGAACGCTATCGCAACGGTCAACGTGTGACTTGGAATGGCAAAGATACTCGTGAAGGTAGTTTTAAAGGCATCGCAGCAAACATTGATTACAACAATTGGTTGTTGTTAACCGAGTTTAACAAGCTGACGCTCGATGAAGGTGATTTTGATACCTATATGGTATCGACCGGTTATCGTATTGGCAATTTTACCCCCTATATATCCTATGCCGACTTTTTTGCGCGAGATGGTGAAATGCATAACACCACCAGCCTGGGGGTGCGCTGGGATTTCCACTCCTCTGCTGCGTTTAAATTGCAGTTCGATAAGGTGGAAGATAACGGGTATCACGTGCTGGCCGGCAATACGGTAAGCAATCAAATGGTGGCCGGTGATAGTCGTGCTATCACCTTCGGCGTCGATTTAGTCTTTTAAGTGGAGAACCTCATGAAGTGGTTAAAAATCAGTCTTATCCCACTCGCCTTCATGGCGCAATGTAGCTTTGCCGAAGTCGCTGTTATTGTTCATCCGTCCAATGCAGCGGCCATTGATCAAGCTGAGATCACCCGGTTGTTTACTGGCCGTGGCGCAACCTTTGCAGGTGGCGCGAAAGCAACGCCGCTAAACCAAGCGGAAGCTGCGGCCATTCGCGGTGACTTTGACAGCAAAGTGTTAGGTAAATCATCAAGCCAAATGAAAGCCTACTGGTCCAAGCTCGTATTCACGGGCAAAGGAACTCCCCCTAAAGAGTTGGCGGACGATGCGGCGATGAAAGCTGCGGTGGCAGCTGATGCTGCAGCCATTGGTTATATCGATGCCTCCAAGGTCGATGGCAGTGTCAAAGTAGTAGCGAAGTTCTAATTTTGCTGCTGATAGTATCAAGCCCGCAATTGCGGGCTTTTTTTTGCCATCATGCTGTCACAGGCGTTGGTTAAAGCTATAGGCAAGGCGGTTGACATCGCGTATAATTCGCGACCGCTAAAAATTAACCTTAATTCGGAGTCCATCATGGCTTTAGAACGTACCTTCTCAATCGTTAAACCAGATGCAGTGGCTAAAAATGTCATCGGCGCTATCTACAACCGTTTTGAATCTGCGGGTCTGCGTATTGTTGCAGCTAAAATGGTTCACTTAAGCCGTGAACAAGCAGAAGGTTTCTACGCTGAGCACAAAGAGCGTCCATTCTTCAACGCACTGGTTTCTTTCATGACTTCAGGCCCAGTGATGGTTCAAGTTCTGGAAGGTGAAGACGCAGTGCGTAAAAACCGTGAAATCATGGGTGCTACCAATCCAAAAGACGCTTTAGCCGGTACTTTACGTGCTGACTACGCTGCAAGCATCGACGAAAACGCTGTTCACGGTTCAGATGCTGCTGCTTCTGCTGCTCGTGAAATCGCGTACTTCTTCACTGACGCAGAGTTGTGCGCACGTACTCGTTAATTCGAGTATGCCGATTGGTGAAGGCCAATCACTGAAGAATACAGCAAAGGGGGCGAAGCCCCCTTTGTGTCTATAATCTGGATACAAAGTTAATCAGCGGCACTAGCTGGAGTTGTTTGCGACGCGAATATCTCCACCTGTTGCTGAGCATGCCAACAGCTTGTTGTGAGGACTGAACATGACCACTCAAACCATCGAAAAAGTAAATTTACTCGATTTATCCCGCCCGCAGCTGAAAGAGTTTTTAGTGTCGCTTGGAGAAAAACCGTTTCGAGCTGATCAGCTGATGAAGTGGATTTATCATTTCTGCATCGATGATTTTGATCAAATGACCAATATCAACAAAGAGTTGCGTGCAAAGCTCAAAGCGAACGCCGTGATTGAAGCGCCAGAAGTAGTTACTCGCCAAGACAGCGCAGATGGCACCATCAAGTTTGTCATGGGATTAAAAGGCGGCCAAGAAGTCGAAACCGTGTGGATCCCTGAAAAAGACCGCCGTACCTTGTGTGTGTCATCGCAAGTTGGTTGTGCCTTGGATTGTTCATTCTGTTCAACCGCTCAACAAGGTTTTAACCGCAACTTGTCTGTGTCTGAAATTATTGGTCAGGTCTGGCGCGTAGCGAAAATCATCGGCAGTTATGGCGACACTGGCGAGCGTCCGGTGACTAACGTGGTGATGATGGGCATGGGCGAACCGCTGTTGAACCTCAATAACGTAGTACCCGCCATGGAGCTGATGATGGAAGATTTCGGCTTTGGTATGTCCAAACGCCGCGTTACTCTCAGTACCTCTGGTGTAGTGCCAGCGCTGGATATTCTGAAAGAAAAAATTGACGTCGCGTTGGCGATCTCGTTGCATGCGCCAAACAACGAATTACGTGACCAGCTGGTGCCGATCAATAAAAAGTACCCGATGGAAGAATTTTTAGCCGCATCTAGACGTTACGTTGAGCACTCACGCGCTAACGATAAGGTAACGGTTGAGTACGTAATGCTTGAAGGCATCAACGACAGCATGGACCAAGCGCATGAATTGGCCAAGGCGTTGAAAGACACGCCGTCGAAAATCAATTTAATTCCATTTAACCCATACCCAGGTTCGCCTTACAAGCGTTCGAGCAATTCGCGCATCGATCGATTCAATAAAATCCTGCAAGAATATGGGTTTACCGTTATTGTACGCAAAACGCGTGGTGACGATATTGATGCGGCCTGTGGTCAGTTAGTTGGTGACGTGATTGACCGTACCAAACGCTTGATGAAAAAACAGATGAAAGGCGATTCGATTTCAGTAAAAATAGTCTGAAATTCACCAGGACCGGTGTAACACCATGATGAATAAGGTTTGTCTTACCTTAGTGCTGCTGACTAGCGTTCTTACGGGTTGTGTCACCGAAAGCTCGATCACCGATAAAACTGTGCCTAGGCAACGCGAAGTCGGGCCGCATGAGGCCGCACGCACGCGGTTGTCTTTGGCGCTCAGCTATATGCAAAACGGCGATATGACGCAAGCCAAGTTCAATTTGATGAAGGCGCAAGAGCTCGATCCGAATTCTGCGGAGGTTCATAACGCCTTTGCTTATTTTTACCAGCAAGTTGGTGAAAATGAGCTCGCCGAACAGTCGTACCGTCAGGCGATTCGGGCGGATGACAACAATGCCGATAGTTATAACAACTATGGCGCGTTTTTGTGCCAAACCGGCAAATTTGCGCAAGCAGAAGAGCTGTTGCTCGATGCGGTAAAAAAACCAGGGTATATCCGTGTGGCGGAAAGCTACCAGAACCTGGGGTTATGTGCGTTAGATACCAGTAATCTGGATAAAGCTGAACAGTATTTCACTGCGGCGCTTAAACACAGCCCAGTCAATGGCTCGGTGTTGTACGATTTAGCTCTGGTCTCTTATGGTAAAAGCGAATTCGGTCAAGCACTGCTGTGGCATAAAAAGTTACAAAAAACCGGCCAGAGCTCAGCTGCTGTCAGCTTGTTGCGTTATTTAATTGCTTACCAAATGCAGGATGATGCAGAGCGGCTGCAAGCTGAAAAATTCCTGTTGTCGGCCTATCCCAATAGCGCAGAAGCCGTGCTGGTGTTAGCAGGTAACATCGGCGAAAGTTCGGCAGAAAAACTACGCCAACGTCATTTAACATCCCAACCTGTCGCTGTGCCACGCCCGGATACCCCGTCATCGCCAAAAATAAAAGTGGTGAAACGAAAAAACTCGGCTGACGACATCGCCGCAAGCCCAATGGCTCGGCCGACTGAACACATAGTGCGCTCAGGTGAAACTTTATATACTATTGCTAGCCAGTATCGATTGACAGTCAGTGAGCTTCAGCGACTGAATCAATTATCGCTGACGGATACCGTACAAGAAGGTCAAATTCTGGTGCTGTCCGATACCGCGGCAGCCAGCGCGGTGAAACAGTACCAAGTGGCGGAAGGTGACACACTCTTTAGCATCGCTTACCGGTTTAATATCAGTGTTGAGCGACTTTGCCAGTTGAATCAATTAAGTCCTACGGCGGCAATTGCGCCTGGGACTGTACTTAAATTGCAGGATCCAAACGAATAATTATGCCAAGCACCACGCCGGACACTGCCAGCAATAGCATAGGCGCCCTGTTAAAGACCACTCGCGAGCAGCGAGGTATGAGTCAAGCCGACGCCGCAGCTCAGTTAAATTTGAAAGTCGCAATCATCGAAAAGCTTGAGGCTGAACAATGGGATACGTCGATGGCGACGACCTTTGTGAAAGGCTATCTACGAGCCTATGCGCGTTTATTGAAGTTATCTGAACGTGAAATTCTGCAAGCCTTCGATTTACAAACCGCACACTTACGTCCAAAAACCACTGAGATGCATAGCTTTTCGCGTAAAACCAGCCGTGAAGCCGCAGATAGTCGATTTATGTTGGCGACCTATGGCTTGGTGGTGTTATTAATTGGCTTATTCTTTGTCTGGTTTTGGCAGACTCACTTGATGGATGCAGAGCCCGTGGCTGTGCTGCCGGATTATGTAGCTCCTTTGGATAACAAGACCACCAGCAATAATACACCAGTGGTGGCCACGACGCCGTCGGTTACACAAACCGCCGCAGCGTCAACGCAGCCGGCCGCGACGCAACTTTCGACCGTTCAAGTCACGTCCAATCCAACGACAACCGCCGTCGACTCTTCAGCTGTACCTGCCACGACGGCATCGCCAGCAGGCACAGCACAACCGACTCATGCCGACACCGCGTCCGAGGATGTTCCAGTCAGCTCGATTGAAACGACGGAAGGGGAGGCGCGTCCTGTTGCGTCAGTGCCCACTGAACAGACGACCGCTGCTCTACCTGCAGCGACCTTGCCAGCGCCGTCAAACACTGCTGTGACAATCTCATCACCAAGCGCAACCCCAAGCGAAACCTCCAACGAAACCACGAGTGCAACCCCTGCAGCCCAGACCTTGCCAGTAACAGAGCCAGCAGCACAAGTGCCATCCATCGAGGCCGCGGCACAAAATACAGCGGTTCAATTGCAGTTTAGTTTTACGGAAGATTGTTGGTTGTCCGTGCTCGATGCCAATCAGCAAAAAATTGCGTACGGCCTGCAAAAAGCCGGCACCAGTCTGACGGTATCAGGTCAATACCCGTTGCGTTTAACCATTGGCAACGCCAGTGCGGCATCTTTGCAAGTGCAAGGCAAAGCCTACGATATGAGTCAATACAAAGCCGGGCAGGTCGCCCGCATCAAGTTAACTGGGGCCGAATAAGATGTTTTCTGAAAGTCCAATTGTCCGCCGTAAATCGCGCCAGATTAAAGTAGGTAATGTGTTGATCGGTGGTGATGCACCCATTGCTGTGCAGTCGATGACCAATACACGCACCACCGATGTGGATGCAACCGTGGCGCAAATCCAAGCCATTGCGAAGGCTGGGGCAGATTTAGTTCGCGTGTCAGTGCCGACCATGGAAGCGGCAGAAGCCTTTCGATTGATTAAATCGCAATCGCCAATTCCGGTGGTTGCCGATATCCATTTTGATTATCGCATTGCGTTAAAAGTAGCCGAGTATGGCGTTGACTGTTTACGCATCAACCCTGGTAATATCGGTCGTGAAGACCGCGTGCGAGCTGTGGTGGATGCGGCGCGTGACAAAGGTATACCTATTCGAATTGGCGTTAATGGCGGTTCTTTAGAAGCCGATCTGCAAGAAAAGTATGGCGAGCCCACCCCTGAAGCCTTGGTTGAATCAGCCATGCGCCATGTCGATATCCTCGATAAACTGAATTTCCAAGATTTTAAAGTTAGCGTTAAAGCCTCCGATGTATTTTTAGCCGTTGGTGCCTATCGCTTGCTGGCCAAGCAAATTGAACAACCACTGCATTTAGGTATCACCGAAGCCGGCGGCGCGCGCTCAGGCGCAGTGAAGTCGGCGATTGGCCTTGGTATGTTGCTGGCGGAAGGGATTGGCGATACCTTGCGTATCTCCTTAGCCGCAGATCCGGTTGAAGAAGTCAAAGTCGGTTTTGACATCTTAAAATCGCTGCGCATCCGGTCACGCGGTATCAACTTTATTGCCTGCCCGAGTTGTTCACGGCAAGAATTTGACGTGATCAAGACCATGAATGAGCTTGAAACCCGGCTGGAAGATATCATCGACCCACTGACCGTTTCTGTGATAGGGTGCGTGGTCAATGGCCCAGGTGAGGCATTGATTTCTGATTTAGGCGTCGCCGGCGCCAGTAAAAAAAGCGGATTTTATTTAAAAGGCGAGCGGCAAAAATTGCGGTTCGATAATGACAATATTGCAGAGCAGTTAGAGCAACAAGTTCGCGAGTATCTTGCGGCTCAACAGCAAGCCATTGCCGTCAAAAACGTAGAGTAGTTTTAGGTAAACACGTGTCAAAAGAGATTCAAGCCATCCGCGGTATGAACGATTGTTTGCCCACTGATACCCCAGTGTGGCAATACGTCGAATCGATGATCCGCCAAACGGTCCGTAGCTACGGGTATGACGAAATTCGCTTCCCTATTGTGGAAATGACCGAGCTGTTTAAGCGCTCCATCGGTGAAGTGACCGACATCGTCGAAAAAGAAATGTACACCTTCGAAGACCGCAATGGGGACAGCTTAACGCTGCGTCCAGAAGGCACGGCCTGTTGTGTGCGCGCGGGCAATCAAGCCGGTTTGCTCTACAACCAAGAGCAACGTCTGTGGTACATGGGGCCGATGTTCCGCCATGAACGTCCACAAAAAGGGCGTTATCGCCAGTTCCACCAGTTTGGTTTGGAAGTGTTTGGCATGCAAGGCCCGGACATTGATGCCGAAGTGATTCTGATTAGTGCGCGTTTCTGGCAACAATTAGGTTTAACGCCGTTTGTCCGGTTAGAACTCAATTCATTGGGCTCAAATGAAGCGCGAGCGGCGTATCGCGACAAGTTAGTGGCTTATCTGGAACAGCATAAAGAATTGCTGGATGAAGATAGTGTTCGTCGCTTGTACAGCAACCCGTTGCGAGTGCTGGATAGTAAGAACCCTGCGATGGCCGAGATGCTAAGCAACGCGCCGCAACTGCTGGACCATTTAGATGACGAATCCAAAGCGCATTTCGAAGGCTTGCAAGCTCGTTTAACTGCCGCAGGCATCGAATTTACGATTAACCCGCGTTTAGTGCGTGGCTTGGACTATTACAACCGCACCGTGTTTGAGTGGGTCACGACCAATTTAGGTTCGCAAGGCACAGTTTGCGCCGGCGGCCGTTACGACGGTTTGGTCGAGCAATTGGGTGGCAAATCCACGCCGGCGGTTGGTTTTGCGCTGGGCATGGAACGTCTGGTATTGTTGCTGCAAACCCTCGAGTTGCTGCCTGATTTAAATACCAACGCGGATATTTATCTGATGCCACTGGGCGATGCTGCGGAACTTGCCGCGGTTTCTGTTGCCGAACAGCTGCGTCGTGCGTTACCTGGTAAACGGATCGTGTTGCACTGCGGTGGCGGCAATTTGAAAAAACAATTAAAACGTGCAGACAAATCAGGTGCAGCGATTGGCCTGTTGCTTGGCGAGAATGAACTGGCGCAAGGCCAAGTGACCGTCAAGTGGTTGCGCGCAGAACAAGAACAACAAACAGTCGCGCTTGCTGATTTAAGCGCTTTACTGTCGTAGTCAGAATGGAGTTGTAATGGAAGTTTATAGCACTGAAGAACAACAGGTCGAAGCGATAAAACGCTTTTTGCGTGAAAATGGCTTGTCGATTGTGGCTGGTATCGTTTTAGGCTTAGGTGGACTGTATGGCTATCGACATTACCAAGCGTCTCAATTGCAAGCCGCAGAAGCGCACTCCACCGGCTACAGCAGCTTAACGCAAGTGTTAACCGACGAAAAAGCGGATAAATCCGCCTTCACCGCCGATGCGCAAAAATTCATTGATGCTAATAAAGAGTCGTCGTACAGCGCCTTGGCTGCATTGTTAAGCGCCAAAGAGCTGGTCGCGGCAAAAGATTATGCGGCGGCTGAGAAACAACTTAGCTGGGTGATTGCGAACCACAAAGAAGCTGAATTAGTGGCGGTTGCACAATTGCGCCTCGCTCGCGTACAAGCGGAACAAAAGAAATATCCAGACGCCTTAAAAACCTTGGGAGCAACCTTGCCTGCAGCGTTTGCCGCACAGCAAGCAGAGCTCAAAGGTGACGTGTTAGCAGCTTCCGGGGATGCAGCCGGTGCTAAAGCTGCCTACAAGGCTGCCAAAGCGGCCAGTGGCACGGAACAGAATCCGTTGTTAGACGTCAAACTGAACGAATTAGCCCACGTTGCTGGGTAAGAGGTCACTGTGAAATTTGTCATGCGTGCAGTGACCTTGTCATTGATGTTGGGATTGGGCTTAGCCGCCTGTTCCTCAAAAGATGAAGATGCTATCCCTGAATACCCAGAGATCGAGAACAAGATTAATGTGGAGTCCGTGTGGAGCAGTTCGGTTGGTTCTGGTGTTGAACATTACGATTCACGTTTAAAACCAGCGGTTTTCAATGGGACTGTGTTTGCAGCCAGCCGGCGCGGTCAAGTGGAAGCATTTAATGCTGAAAACGGTGATTCATTGTGGTCAATTGACCTGCGTGATAAAGACGATGCGCCCTTGTTTGGTGGCTTGAGTCACTGGTGGAATGATCGCAATGCTAAAATTGCCGGCGGTGTGAGCGTCGGTTATGACAAAGTGTTTGTCGGTTCCGAAGATGGTGAAGTGGTGGCGTTAAATCCACAAACCGGTGAAACCGTGTGGCGGGTTAATGTCAAAGCCGAGGTGCTGGCGGCGCCTGTGGCTGGCGAAGGATTGCTGTTGATCAATACCGGTGGTGGTCGTTTGTTTGCGTTATCGGCAGATACCGGTGAAATTCGTTGGCAGCATGACTACGAGAACTCCAGCTTAACATTGCGTGGCTTAAGTGAAGTGGCAACCAATTCTGGTGGTGTGGTTTACGGAACTGGTAATGGCCATGTTGGCGTGTTAATCGCAGACAAAGGCATGCCGGCGTGGGATGAAGCGATCGCAGCCCCGAAAGGCGCCACCGATTTAGCCCGGATTGTTGATGTTGATGCGACACCGATTGTGCAAGATGGTACAATTTACGCTATTGCTTACAATGGCCAACTAGTCGCATTGGATTTGCGAACAGGTCGTGAGCTGTGGAAACGCGATTACGCCAGTTTCCGCACCATGCAATTGGCCGGTGGTACCTTGTTTATTGTCGACAGCCAAGGCCGTTTGTATGCGGTCGATACGCGTAGCGGCAACGAGTTGTGGTCGCAACTGGCAATGAACAAACACTTCGTGTCTTCACCCACTGTGTACAAAAATTACGTAGTTGTTGGGGATAACGAAGGCAATCTGCACTGGTTTAGCCGCGATAAAGGTGAATACCTGGCGCGCGATAGCTATGACAGTTCTGGTTTTTATGCCGAAGGTGTCGTAGCAGATGATAAATTGATCCTGCAAACTCGCAACGGTGAAATTGAAGCGTTACGAGTCGCCGAATAAGGCAGTCTGTCTGAGAAATGAAAAACAGGCCTGCTTGCAGGCCTGTTTCTTTTTGGGCGAAAGCCCGCCGCCGTGAGGCGATGAATTGTTGAGGTGTTTCATGTTACCGGTAGTTGCCCTTGTTGGTCGTCCGAATGT
>JACCDS010141828.1_pt1 | contig 10385 bp, 9 predicted proteins | sample 7446441 | NCBI WGS metagenome assembly JACCDS01 (sample SAMN15323445, study PRJNA562643) | freshwater metagenome | isolation source: river surface water | place: USA:Blue River Watershed | collected 2017-08-17 | reverse complement strand
GCAACTGCTTCTGGTAACGACATCAGCATCAAATACAAAATGAAAGCCTTCAATCCTGAAGCGGGTGCAGAATACTACACAAGCGTATTGGTTGTTGAGAAATCAGTTCAAGCTTACCAATATGTAGGTAGTGTGCATTCTTCTGTAGAGCATAAGCATATCGTTCGTGGTTCTGCTAAATCTACTTCTACTGGTAGAACTTCTTTAGGACAATCTGTTTGGGCTGGTGCTCCTGTAGCATTCGGTGACAACGCAGAATGGACAAACCCAACTGCTTCTTCTGAAGTTGAAAAGACTGCTTCTTTCAAATTTGAATCTCCATCTCAATCTTCTAAAGATGCTTTAGATGTTTCTTTAAAAGGTCAAATCGGTTACGGTTTCGGATGGTGGAATTTCAACAAGAGCAACACAGGTGTTGTTGTTATTGTTTGGAAGAAAATCTCTCCAACTGAAATGTATTACGTTAACGCAGTTTGGGCTGACGTAAAATAATTAAAACAACTTGAAGTGAATTGATTGCACAAATAAAACGCAAAAATTCACTCCATAAAAAAAGGCTGTTAGATATCTCTGACAGCCTTTTTTATTTTGAATCTAATAAAATACCAGGCAACCCTTTTTATTTGTTCTTAAAATCAGGCTTTCTCTTTTCCACGAATGCATTCATTCCTTCCTTCTGATCTTCTGTTGCAAATAGCATGTAAAAGTTCTTTCTTTCAAAGAATAATCCTTCCTGTAATCCCGTATCAAAAGCTTTCAAAACACTCTCCTTGGCCAACTGAACGGCTATAGGTGATTTTTCAGCCGTTTTTTGAGCCAATTTAACGGCTTCGTCGAAATACAATTCCACAGGCACAACTTTATTGATCAATCCAGCTTCTCTCGCCTCTTCTGCTGAAATAAAGTTACCCGTAAGCACCATTTCCATAGCTCTAGCTTTTCCAACAGCACGGGTTAATCGCTGAGTTCCTCCAGCACCTGGCATAACACCTATATTGATTTCAGGCTGTCCAAATTGCGCCGTTTCACTTGCAACAATCATATCACACAGCATCGCCAATTCACAACCACCGCCTAATGCAAACCCACTTACCGCTGCGATAATTGGCTTCTTCGTTCTACGAATCGAGTCCCAAGTAGAAAATTGATCTATTTTCAACATGTCAACGGCTGTTCTACCTGCCATTTGCTTGATATCCGCGCCTGCGGCAAATGCGCGTTCATTTCCATGCAGCACAATGGCACGAATAGAATCATCGGCATCAAATTGTTCCAAACAGTGACGGATTTCACCCATTAATTGAAGGTTCAGTGCATTTAATTCTTTAGGCCTATTTAGTTGAATTGAAGCAACATATGGCACTACCTGAGCATTCGCAATAATAAACTCGTAATTCATAATATTTTTTTCTAACTGATTTTATTTCTTTAACTTAACCTTTATATATTCTTCTAATTCATGCAAAAATTAGATTTCTCATTCAATAATCATCCATTTATTAAAATTCCTCAGGTACCATTTCCAAATTACCGTTCCAATAAATACGCCGAGAATAGCACCACCCAGAACATCACCTAAGTAATGTCGTCCAAGATAAATTCGAGAATAAGCAACCAACGCGGACATAAAAAGCATGATTAAATATCCATTTCTTTGAGTCGAATTCAAATATTTCCAACCAAGAAAATTCGTTTTCTGAGGAATTTGATCGTGTATTTTTTTCTTTTCGGGGGATGGTTTTGCTGCAAACACCATCAACATAAGCAATGGGTAAACCGCAAAAGCATTTGCCGAATGTGAGCTAATAAAACCGTATTTACCACCAGGCATTCCATCGGGCAAACGGACAGTTTCTTTTAATTCATTATTAAAACATGGACGTAATCGTTTTACTCCATCTTTAAAAATGCGAGAACTAATGCTATCGGCTAATCCAAATGCCAAAAACAAAAGAAGAATTGGAATCCAGCTTTTCCTTTTCCAATTTTGCATCAATCGAAAAATGCCCCAAACATAAAGAGGGACAAAAAACCAGGTAGAACTCAATGCAATCATGGGAAGGTCTAAAAATTTAGATGCCCAATTTTGATTGATATAAATGAATATTTTTTTATCGAGTTGATCTAAGAAGTGTATCATGAATCATTCAATTACTTGGCAAGAACCCTTATATCTTTTTCCAAAGTTTTACTGGCTTCCTAACGCCGCATCCAAAATTAAAGGATAAATGTTACTTTTTCTTCGAAATTAGAATGATTCGATTTGATTTCAATGTGTCGTATTCATTCAGGGAATAATCGCCAAAAACACGCTGAACTTCAAAACCAGCTTGAGTATGAAGTTCGACTAATTCCTCCACTTTATACACTTGTACCCTTTCTTGAAAATGCTTCTCTTTATCTTGATCCTTCACTATAATATCTTTTACAATTACTTTATGGTCTAACCATTTTCTCCATTTAAACTCAATAAAGTAGGATGAATTGTTCTCTTCTGCTCGATTTGATTCTGCAATGGGTGAATTATATTCTTCTTCTGAGTTTAATCCTAATGCAATTGACTCTCGATTAGTGTATTTTATGTAAAGTTCTTTTCTAGAATCTTCTTGGGGAAGTAATTGTATTATCGGAAATGCATTTATATAATCTTGAACAAAATAGCCCTGAGATTCCAATGCATTATATGCATTGGTTAAGGATTTCAAATCCTGCTGATAATCATCAAAATAACCGAAGCTTGTAAACAAATTAAAACCTGCTTTAAATTCATTTTTGCCAAAAGATTCACGCATATCTTGCACTTGAAACTTCAAATCGCTTTGACCATATTGAGATGCAAACTTTATACTTTCAGCCGACAAATCCATCCCCAAAACATCAAGCCCATGTGAATGTAATTCTAAAGAGTGTCTACCTTTGCCACAAGCTAAGTCAAAAACTTTTGCTCCTTGGGGTAACTGCAGAAAATCAATCAAATTTGCAATAAACTGTTTGGCTTCTTCGTGATTACGATGTTTATACAACAAGTGATAATATTCGGTATCAAACCAAGATGCAAACCAGTTTTTATCTAAATTCTCCATTTTTTTTCAAAGATATTGTAACTTATCGAAGGTCGAATCGTTTTAACCAAACAGAATGAGCGAAAAAGAGTTTAACCAAATTGTGCAACAACACAGTGATGCTCTGTATCGCTTCGCTCTGAAAAACATAAAAGTGGTAGAGGAAGCTCAGGAAATTGTCCAAACGGCTTTCGAAAAACTTTGGTTAAACAGAAATAATGTAGAACTGGAAAAAAGTAAATCGTACCTATTCCGTGTAGCTTATAACTATTTGATCGATATGATTCGAAAACAGCGTAAAGAAGCCGAATGGTCTCAAGTTTTAGAACAAAAACCTGCCACGGAGGTAGTAGAGTTCAAGGACTTGAAACGAATCATCGATCAAGCCTTGAATTCACTATCAGAAGCTCAAAGAAATGCCATTATGTTAAGGGACTATGAAGGTTATTCTTATGCTGAAATTGGAGAAATCATGAATATATCCGAATCTCAAGTTAAGATCAATATTTTCAGGGGGCGAAAACAAATGCAACAACTTTTAGGTAAAATGGAATATTACATCTAATTAAAATGAACAACAACCATCAACACATAACAGAAGAGCGTGAATGGCAAATTTTCGAATTGTTGGAAGGCAATTTGCAAGATACAGAAGCGCAACAACTGCTGGATGAGATAAAATCAAATCCAATAGAATGGAAGTTCTATCAGGAAATGAAATGTACATATTTAAATTCCGAATCCGCAATTGCTTTTGAAAACACGATTACTTACCCGCTTAAGGATTCCTTAAAATTAATTACGAAAAACAACAAAAAGGGAACTGTGTGGATTGGTTTTACTAGGAATAAAAATTTAACAAATTGGTCAGTGGCCGCCAGCATAGCTATTGTGTTGGGAATTGGAGCTTTTATGAAATTGAATACATCTTCAACTCCTAAAGTATATTCAGAATCGCAAATCAGTACCTTATCTCCCTCAAATTCACAAAAACGATCTTTAGAAATCGAAGAAACAATACAACCAAATCTGGAAGATACAACGGGTCACAATTCAACTAAAAATCTGACTCGCTTCAGAACAAATCCCACTACTGTTTTGAAAACACAAATCGATTTAAAGCCGGACAAATTAGTTACAATTACTATCCCATCCCCCGAAAAGTATAAAAAAGACCATTCTATTATCCGACCCATAGAAATAGTAAAACAATCGCCCGATAAACGCGATTTAAATCCTTATCTCAACCCAACAAATGCGTTGAAAGCTGAAAATCCTCAAAGCAACACCATAATTGCAAGTACTTTTATTCCAGATTCGGATATCAAGGTCATTTATGCAAGTGAAGAAACTGAAAATCAATATAGAAAAGAAGAAAAAGCACTCAAAAGACAATGGATAAGAGAAGCGGTACAAGAGCTTAAATATGGAAGATTGCCTGAAGTACGTCTTTCAACACGGAAACAGAAAGACACATGGGTACCTGAGATTGGCATCAATATAGCTTCAAAATCAATGGTATTGCACACCACATTTGTACAAAAATAACACACCAGTTACGAATTGATCAAAACGTATAAAACTCAATTAAAAAAAATTATTTCAACCAATTAAAGAAATCTAGAAATGAAAAAACAAATATCAATTTTAGCCCTAATTATCACCTATTTATGCCTAAACGGCACGCTATTACAAGCCCAAATCAAGCGTGAATTAACTATTGTTGCTGATAGTTCATTAAAAATCGACAAAGCCTATTGGAAAGAATTTGCAAACAAGATTGAAAAAATGAATGATTCCATCAATGCAGATATTGAAGAAACCGATGAAACTGAGTTTGGTATGACAAAGAAAGTAGTAGTCGATTCGCAATCGCTGCTTGTGAATATAAAAATTTACAAAGACCGCACAACACTTAGAATTAGAAAGTCAGAAAAACCAACAACCAATCGTATTGTAATACGCAAAATCGAATTCAATACAGACCAAACATTTGAAGACGATTCAGAAGTAAAAGTGTATTTACCTGACGGTCAAGTGATTCAACCTCCTAAAGAAGTACCTGCAAACGATATTCCTGCTGAAAAATCAGAAATTGACTTCCAAGATAAAATGGAAGAATTGAAATCCGACATGGAAAAGTTAAACCGTGAAATGGAGCAACTCAATAAGGAGGAATCTAAGACATCGGCTCAAAATGCAGATTGCGATAATTGTGAAGACAACGACGAAATTTTTGGTCATCCCAATCCCCCAAAACGAAGAAAACCTCGTTTTATAATCACTGATACTCGTTTTAGTCTTGGTTTTCTTCAGATGCAACCCAATGAACCTACTACAACAGTAATTCATTATAACACCATTCCGGAATTAAACAACGGTAAAAGCTTAACTTGGGGATTCCAACACAATTGGGGCATCAATTTGATCCGAGGTAAACTTCGTTTATGGAATGGATTGTCGTACGACGTTCAAAATTATCGATTTGCAAATAATCAAGTTCGATTAACTCCAAATAACAATGAATTCAAATACTTTTTAGAGGATCCTTCAACTTCTGGAAGCGGTGCCAGTACTATGTCAAAATTAGTTAGTCATTACATTGGAATGCCCATAGCTTTAGGATTTCAAAACAAATCAAGAAATCCCAGCTTCCAAGTCAGAGTGGGTGTTCAAGGCGGATACCTAATTAATAGTTTCACCAAAGTGGAGTTTGAAAACGACAATAAAATCAAGCATTATGATGATTTCAACTTGAACCATTTTTCGCTCCAACCCTTCGCATTTATTCAATATGAAAATATTGCAATTTATGCACGCTATTCCATCATGGATGTTTTCAAAAAGAACGAAGGCTTATCCAACGCTCGTACCATGAGTTTTGGAATCAGCATCGGAGTTTAAAAATTGTTAAAACCCATTCATTTCTTGTGCAAATTGGGTAACTTTGTATCCGATGAGCACAAGAAATTGGGAAACCATAAAAGAGTACTCTGATATACTCTTCCAATTCTATAATGGAATTGCAAAAATCACCATTAATCGCCCTGAAGTTTACAACGCATTTCGTCCTCAAACAGTAATGGATATGTTGGATGCCATGGACCAATGCAGAGAAAACCCAAGCATTAGCACCATTATTCTAACAGGTATTGGAGACAAAGCATTTTGTTCTGGTGGCGATCAAAACGTAAAAGGAATTGGTGGTTATGTTGATGATTCCGGAGTGCCTCGTTTGAACGTTCTCGACTTACACAAGAAAATTCGCTCGATTCCTAAGCCAGTAATTGCAATGGTTAATGGATATGCAATTGGTGGTGGTCACGTTTTACACGTAGTTTGTGATCTAACCATTGCTGCTGATCATGCAAAATTCGGACAAACAGGCCCTAAAGTGGGTAGTTTTGACGGGGGATTTGGAAGCAGCTATTTGGCACGCCATGTAGGACAAAAGAAAGCCCGTGAAATTTGGTACTTGTGTCGTCAATACACTGCCGATGAATGTGAACGCATGGGGTTAGTAAATAAAGTAGTTCCCTTAGAACAATTAGAGGATGAAACCGTATCTTGGTGTGAAACTATCATGGAGAGAAGTCCGATGGCCATCCGAATGTTAAAACGCGCTTTTAATGCAGAATTAGACGGTCAACATGGACTCATGGAGTTAGCTGGGGATGCAACGTTGCTATACTATTTAACCGAAGAAGCACAGGAAGGCAAAAAAGCATTCTTAGAAAAACGCAAACCCGATTTCCAAAAATTCCCAAAATTCCCATAAAGAATTTCCCGATTTTACGCAAAGAATAACCACAGAAATTCATAAGGATTCCTTATAAAGAGTTTCCCTAAATCATATGAGTGAGTTAATAGCTAGATTATTCCCTCACTCATATGAAAGTTAGAACAAGTATCCAACTGATACTCCAACTGAAAACAACCGAGAAATAGCCATCTCATTCAACATCATATAATCGATGGCTTCTTTAGCGCTTGTAACGGTGGCATTGAATACCTCAGCATTAGAATTATGAAAAAATACGGCACCTACTGATCCGAAGTAATTGAAAGACACTTCATCGGTCAACATGGTTCTTTTTCCAAAAATAATTGAAGGCACAAATGCCAAAACGGGATTATTGGAAACACTAATTTTGACCATTTCAGTTCCTGTCAACCAATCGTATGTTTGATAACGTATTCTATTCTCAGTAGGTGTAAACTGCACACCACTCAATTCTAATCCCCAATAGGAACCATAAGGCGCTAAACTACCTTTACTATTTCTATACTGCTTAAATTGGACAAATAATTCATTGGCACTGTATTTTAAATAATCGTTTTCAGGGGAATTATCATCGTAATCAACCACTTCAATATCTTGGTAATCACCATTGGATGTTATAATTGAAAAACTCGGCTCATATCCAGTTGCTCTGTATTTGAGTTGACTAGTTCTAACTCCAGCTGTTACTCCAAAATTTCGTTTACGAGCAATTTCTACTTGAAGTCCATAACTCAAGTTAATTTTCGGGCTATAACTTACAACACGACCCCAATCGCTTAACACATAAAAATCAATTAATTTTGTCTTACCCATAAATCCAGGATTGGATTGAGCATGTAGTTGATTCGAATGAAAATTACTAAATAAGGCAATCGTACTTAGGACAACTATTTTGATATAATTTGAGTTTAAACCCTTCAATTTTATATTCTTTTTAAACTTTGACATGATGTTTTGTTTGATAAACTTATTTAAATCAATGGTTAACGTGTGTGTTTTAATTCATAAAGCGACTCATAAATTTGAGCTTTGAGTAAAGCATCTGTAACCTTGGTTTCAAAATATTTAGTTTTTTGATAAACTACTTTGGAAGACTTTGTATCGTAAACCACGAAATGTTCTTTTAAATAATTATCCGATTGTAACTGCCAATATAAATAATAAGGAAGCATAGGATAGAAGAAAATGGAATAGATTAAATATTCAATTTCAAAATCCCTTGGAATAACCTTGTAATCCACACCTGACCAGCCGAGCAAAGTTGTTTGATAATCAACCATATGTTCTTGGATATACTGCGAATAAAACAATAACATTTGAATGGTATCGTTATTCAATCGTTCCATCATCCAATCACTCAATTGAGCGTAATCATTTATGGAAGAAGTTGAAAGATCTGAACCTGCAGCATTTTCCAAAATCTTTACATTCATATTTGAGGTCTTCGCAACAGCCATCCAAAGTTGGGTGATGTTTTTCCTGAATTTTTCTTCGGCAAAGTATTTCTTTTTTTGTGAGGATGACAATCCATTTGAATAGGTCACCTGTGGTTGAAACACCACAATACCTGTGAAATCTGGATTGGGTTTTATGTATTTTTCCTTTTCCAATTTTTCACGTTTTGCTCTTAATGCAGATGGCGATAATTTCTCACCAGAACGATTCGTCAGTAAATCAAAATCAATTTTAATTTTATCGAAATACTGTTTCAATTCCGATTTATTTTTTACGTCTGCAAAAGCCCCATAAAAATAGGGCAACTCTAAATTAGAAACTACAGACGTATTACTAGTCGACGAAGTAGCACCCGTTTGAGATCGGCTACGTGGATTTTTCAGCAAACCTGCATTATTATCTTCTTTTGGAGCTTCGGTGGTTCCAGTTTTGGGATTTGCTTGTACAACTTGAGATGCATTCGGATTTATTTCTACGGCCGAAGTTGCATTGGTTTTATTTCGGTCACTATACGGTACAAAAGCAAGAAAATCATTCAACAACACTTTACCTTTCATTTGAAGGGTTATAAAGCTACGATCTCGTGCATCGATTAAAAATTCATCCTTAGGATACTTGCTCCATTCTTCCCAAATGATTTTTACTGCTAGTGTACCTAATTCTTTATCGGTTAACGAATTTATTCCCGCAAACAAATTACGCCATTCACCTTTATTATCGGAAACACTACAACCAAAATCCTTTAAATCCTTCCCCCGAAAACGGTGCTCTGCTAATGCATAAATACTCATGGCTCTGACTTTCGAAAGGAATAAACTTTTACCATAAAGTAATTCCATGACTTTAGACAGGTATAATGCTTGTCCATAATCTGCCCTTCTCAAATACAGCAACAACAACTCATGTCTCGCCACTTTTTGCATGAAATGGAAACCTTTTTCATCCACAATAAACTTCTGCTTTCCCGTCATGTCCATTTTGGCTATTCTATCCCTTAAAACAAGAATACGCTGACTTAAACTTGGGTGGGTTGATTCACTTTCATCTGATTCAGTTGCCTTTTTCTTTTCTTCTGTCTGAATGACAGATGTAATTGAAGCAGCCGCTAGATCTCTAACTGAATTCGGGAACACATAATTTGAAGAAGCAAACGAATCAATAGAAATAGGTGTTTCCAAAAACGGATAATCGGTGTACTTAAGCATTTCAAAAACATAAACGCCTTCATTCAAATCGTATTTTGTATTCTTCAACATCTCATAACCCAAATCATCGGCTTCAAATTCTTGATCCTTTGAAAAGCGATAAATGGATCTCAAGCGGTCTTCAAAGGAAGAGTTCCGAGAGCTAGAAGTCATAGCTTTCTTTGATTCCTTATATTGAAGTAGCGAGTGTTTTTTAACATAATGTTGAATTTCATGAGCTAAAATCACCGCCAATTGGGATTCATTTTCCAATCGAACCAACAGACCAACACTCACAAAAATCAAGCCATTTGAAGTAGTGTAAGCATTGGGAACATGAGATCTCAAAACATAAAACTGTATTTCATTTTGCAAATCTTTTTGTTCTTTCAAAAGGTTTTGACCCACCTTTTCAACATAATCGGTCATGGGATTACCAAATAACACTTGCCCACTTGCCAAAATTTGATCCTCGAAGAAACTCACTTCAACGGCATGTGATTCTTCCGTTTTTCTTTCGCGACCTGTTTTTCCAGAATTTTGAATTCTGCGCATCGCCTCCAATGCTTTTTTACTGCTAAGAGTCTTTAAATTAGCCGGCAATTCACCTTCCGAATAAATGGGCTTATAATCATTAAAATCAATTGGATTTTTAATCGAACTTTGGGCAAACGCGCACTGAATATTAAATCCAAAAACAATGGCTGTACTTACGGCTATTTTATGAAATATTCTTAAATAGACAATTGGGGTCAATTGATTCAAAAGCATAATGTTAAAACAAAAATGCGGATAAATCCGCATTTTTTTCATCTTTACACCTAAATAAGATGGATATTTAGAAGAAATCTCTCACCCGATCAAAAAAACTCTTGTCCTTTTCGTCCGGTTTGAAGTTCT
>JACCDS012249324.1_pt1 | contig 10386 bp, 8 predicted proteins | sample 7446441 | NCBI WGS metagenome assembly JACCDS01 (sample SAMN15323445, study PRJNA562643) | freshwater metagenome | isolation source: river surface water | place: USA:Blue River Watershed | collected 2017-08-17 | reverse complement strand
TCTTCGTCACGGAAGCACTTGGTGATCTGGTAGTAGCGGTCGAAGTTGGCGACCATCAGCAGCTGCTTGAACAGCTGCGGCGACTGCGGCAGCGCGAAGAAGCTGCCGGCGTTGACGCGCGACGGCACCAGGTAGTCGCGCGCGCCTTCGGGCGTCGACTTGGTCAGCATCGGCGTCTCGATGTCGATGAAGCCGTTCGAGTCGAGGAACTTGCGCACTTCCATAGAGACCCGATAGCGCAGGCGCAGGTTGTTCTGCATCTGCGGACGGCGCAGGTCGAGCACGCGGTGCGTCAGGCGGGTGGTCTCGGACAGGTTGTCGTCGTCGAGCTGGAACGGCGGCGTCACCGACGGGTTCAGCACTTCGAGCTCGTGGCACAGTACCTCGATCTTGCCCGAGGTCAGGCCGGCGTTCTCGGTGCCGGCCGGACGCGCGCGAACGAGGCCGGTGATGCGCAGGCAGAATTCGTTGCGGACCGATTCGGCGGCATTGAACATGTCGGCACGGTCCGGGTCGCAGACCACCTGCACCAGGCCTTCGCGGTCGCGCAGGTCGATGAAGATCACGCCGCCATGGTCGCGGCGACGGTGCACCCAGCCGCACAGGCTGACGGTCTGTCCCAGCTGCGCCTCGGTGGTCAGGCCACAGTAATTTGTTCGCATTGCCATGTTTTCAGTCTCGATTAATCAGGAGGATGGGGGATTCTCGGGCGACAGCAGCGCCGCGGTTTTTTTCATCGGCGGTGCAACCACGCCCATGGACACGATGTACTTCAGCGCCTCGTCGACGCTCATGTCGAGCTCGATGACGTCGGAACGCCGGTACATCAGGAAAAAGCCGGAGGTCGGATTTGGCGTGGTCGGCACGTATACGCTGACATACTCGCCCTGCAGATGGTTCTTCACATCGCCGCCGGGCACGCCGGTCTGGAATGCGATCGTCCACGCGCCTTCGCGCGGATACTGCACCAGCAGCGCCTTTCGGAACGCATTACCGGACGACGAGAACAGCGTGTCCGACACCTGCTTCACGCTAGAGTAAATCGAGTTCACCACCGGGATGCGCTGTAACAGCAGCTCCCACAGGATCAGCAGACGGTTGCCGATGATGTTGCGGGTGACAAGCCCAGTCAGCAATATGATCAGCAGCGTGACCACGGTACCGAAGCCCGGCAGATGGAAGCCGAACAGCGATTCGGGCTGCAGCTCGGGTGGCAGCAGCAGCAACGAGCGGTCCATCGTGCTGATGATCAGGTTCAGCACCCACAGGGTGATGACCAGCGGCACGAGGACCAGCAGGCCGGTGATGAAGTATTTGCGCATGAGGGCGTTCCGTCAGGCAGCCGTTGACGCCGGCTTGCTGTCACCGGAAGCCGGTGCAGTCGATGACGATCCGTCGCTGCTGCTGCTTGTGCTGCCGCTGTCGGATTTCGCGGTCGCCGGCGCGCCGGCGCCGGCCGAGCCGCCGCGAAAATCGGTCACGTACCAGCCGGTGCCCTTGAGCTGGAAGCCGGCGGCGGTCACTTGCTTGCGGAAAGACGGCTTGCCGCACTCCGGGCAATCGGTCAGCGGCGCATCGGAGATTTTCTGCAGTACGTCCTTGGCGAAGCCGCATGCTTCGCAGCGATAAGCGTAGATAGGCATAGTGCTCCCTCCCTGCAAAATTTTGAAAACCTTGAATTATATAGGGTTTCTGGCGACAAGCCGCCCGGCCGCTATCAGGCGGCGGCCGGCTTCGACGCCCATTGCGGCAGCAGCGAGCCGGCCACCATGCCTACGAAAGCGACCAGCAGGCCGACGAGCTGCGGCGGCCAGATCGACTCCGCGCCGAAGACTTCCATCAGGATCCAGGACAGCAACCCCCCGATCACCGATATCAGCGCGCCCTGGGTGGTCGCGCGCTTCCAGTACAGCCCCATCACCAGCGGGATGAAGGCACCGACCAGCGGCACCTTGTAGGAATTGCCCACCATCTCGTAGATCGGCATGCCCTGCGAGGCCAGCGCGAACACGGTCACCACCACGGCAAAGCAGGCGACGACGATACGCGTGGCCTGCAGCAGCTGGCGGTCATTCATCGGGATGAATTCGCGAATGATGTTCTCGGTCAGCGTGATGCTCGGCGCGAGCAGCGTGCCGCTGGCCGTCGACATGATCGCTGACAGCAGCGCACCGAAGAACAGTACCTGCGCCAGCACCGGCGTGTCCTTCAGGATCAGCGTCGGCAGGATCAGCTGCGCGTCTTCGTGAATCAGTGCATTGAAGACCTCGGCGTCGATCAGCTGCGACGCATAGACGAGAAACATCGGTATGAACGCAATCAGGAAATACAGTGAGCCACCAATCACGGCGCCACTAACCGCCACATTCTCGTTTTTGGCCGACATCACGCGCTGAAACACGTCCTGCTGCGGAATCGAACCAAACATGATGGTGACCGCTGCGCCGACGAACGCCAGCATAGCCGGCAACGTGGGTTCGGGCAGAAAATTCAGCTTGCCTGCCGTCGCCGCATGGCTGATAACGACCTGTGCGCCGCCGGCCTTGTCAGCGATGACCCAGGCGATGAAGCCCATACCCAGAATGATCAGCGCCATCTGAAAAGCATCGGTGAGCGCCACCGACCACATACCACCGAAGAGCGTGTAAACCAGCACGATCGCCGCGCCGAGGATCATGCCCGCCGACATCGTGATAGCCCCCTGCGTGAGCACGTTAAACACCAGCCCCATCGCCGTGATCTGAGCCGACACCCAGCCAAGATACGAAATGACGATGCAGATCGATACGATGATCTCAACCACACGGTTATAACGCTGCTTGTAATAGTCGCCGATGGTCAGCAGGTTCATCCGGTACAGCCGGCGGGCAAAGAACAGACCGACGAAGATCAGGCACAGCGATGCGCCGAATGGATCTTCAATAGTGCCGCCCAGACCTTGCTCGGCAAATCGCGCGGGGATGCCCAGCACGGTTTCAGAGCCGAACCAGGTCGCGAATACCGTCGCGATCACTACTGGCAGGGGCAGGGAACGCCCGGCATTCGCATAATCGCCAGCGTTTCGCACGCGCGTCGCGGCGTACAGGCCCAGACCCAGCGAGATCAGCAGATAGATCAGGACAAAGATCAGCAGCGTGCTCATTCAGGCTCCGTCGTCAGGGAAGGGTTTCCGCAAAAAAACGGAGCGATTATAGGACGCGTTTTACCAGCCCGCGTGCAGGGCCAGGAAAATCCTGACCGCCGTCGTGCCCAGCGCCAGTCCGACGCCGAAGTAAATAGCGAAGCCGAGCAGCCGGTTGCTGCGACGCTGCTCGGCCAACAGCCGCTGCAATACAGCCTCGTGGTCACGCTGCGGCGCCGACTGAGCGCTGAGCGCCTGATGCAGCAGACGTGGCAATTGCGGCAACAAATGCGCGTACTGCGGCGCTTCGGTTTTCAGTTTATCGACAAAGCCGCGCCAGCCGATTTGCTCCTTCATCCATTGCTCCAGGATGGGCTTCGCGGTCTGCCACAGGTCGAGGTTGGGATCGAGCTGGCGGCCGAGTCCCTCGATGTTCAAGAGCGTCTTCTGCAGCAGCACCAGCTGCGGCTGTACTTCGATGTTAAAACGGCGCGAGGTCTGGAATAGTCGCAGCAGCACCTGGCCGAACGAAATCTCGGCCAGCGGCTTGTTGAAGATGGGTTCGCAGCATGCGCGCACTGCCGCCTCAAGCTCATCGACGCGCGTGTCCTTCGGCGCCCAGCCCGACTCGATGTGGGCCTGCGCGACGCGCTTGTAGTCGCGGCGGAAGAAAGCGAGGAAGTTCTGCGACAGGTAGTCCTTGTCGTAATCAGTCAGCGTGCCGACGATGCCAAAGTCCAGCGCGATATAACGGCCAAACGTGGCCGGATCGGTCGACACAAGGATATTCCCCGGATGCATGTCTGCATGGAAGAAGCCGTGGCGAAAGACCTGGGTAAAGAAAATCTCGACGCCGTCACGCGACAGCCGCTGCAGGTCGACGCCGGCTTCCAGCAACCTGGCGGTCTGCGAGATCGGAATCCCGTGCATGCGCTGCATCACGATCACCGATTCCGAGCAGTAGTCCCAATACATTTCGGGCACCAGCAGCAAGGGCGAATACTCGAAATTGCGGCGTAGCTGGCTGGCGTTCGCTGCCTCGCGCATCAGGTCAAGCTCGTCATGCAGGTACTTGTCGAATTCGGCGACCACCTCGCGCGGCCGCAGCCGGCGGCCATCCGCGGACCAGCGATGTACCCAGCCCGCCATGATGTGCATCAGCGCGATATCGCTGCCGATGGCGCGGCGCACGCCGGGACGTAGCACCTTCACCGCGACTTCGGTGCCATCCTTCAGCGTGGCGAAATGCACTTGCGCGACGGAGGCCGATGCGACCGGCTCACGTGAGAAGCTCGCAAACAGCTGATCCGGATGCTGGCCGAGCGAGCGCGTGATCTCGGCGATGGCCAGCTCCGGCGCAAAAGGCGGCACACGATCCTGCAGCAGTGCGAGTTCGTCGGCGATATCGGCAGGCATCAGGTCGCGTCGCGTCGACAGTACCTGGCCGAACTTCACGAAAATGGGGCCCAGTTCCTCCAGTGCCCGGCGCAGACGCACGCCGTGCGGCGCGGACAGATCCCGCCAGAAGAACAGCGCGGACAACAGCCGCAGCACTGCCGGCAGCTTCGCACCGGACAGGATAATCTCATCAAGCCCGTAGCGCAGCGCAACGGACACGATCTTCGCGACCCTCAACAGCCGTACGATCATGCGGCGCTCCCGATCGACTTTTCCAGGAGTGCGATGCGTTTCGCAAGACGCTCAACATCATCACGCAGCGCGGCGACATCGGACGCGAACGCTTCGCCGGCGCGGCGGTAGAGCAGCGTCGGATTTTCCTCTAGCAGATATTCGGCGATGTTCTCGACCAGCTTGCGGGCGCCGGATATTGCCGAGCTCCTCGCGTCCCGCGCGGCCTCTGCAATGCGTACCGCGGCGATATCGCCAACGAAAGGTGCGAGGTCTTCTTCTGCTTCCCATGTCAGGCCGTTCGCGACGTCGGAAATCGTGCGCGCGAAATCGGCGTCGCCACGAATGCTCACATATGAAAACGCGCGCTCCCTGTTTGCGAGAATTTGCGGCAGGTCGGCGGGCTGGATCGCGATGGTGACATTGGGTGCGGCGTCAGCCGCTTGTATTAGGCCGTCGGCAGCGATGGACAGATTCATTTGCACGACCCCGGCGTCGATACGCGCGACTTTGCCGGCATGCAGGGACAGCTTGTCGCGCAGCGCGGGCTGGCGGGCCAGCAGATGGTTCAGGGTCGCGACGACGGGTGCTTGCAGCATCGTCATCGGCGATTACAGCTTTACGCCGACATGCAGCGCCGCCACGCCGGCCGTCAGATTGAAATACTCGACGCGCTCCAGCCCGGCGTCCTGCATCATTGATTTCAGCGTGTCCTGGTCCGGATGCATGCGGATCGATTCGGCAAGGTACCGATAGCTGTCCGCGTCACCCGCGATCTTCTGCCCCAGCCACGGCAGCACCCTGAACGAATACAGATCATAGGGTTTTTGCAGTGCTTCGTTCACCTTCGAAAACTCCAGCACCAGCAACTTACCGCCCGGCTTCAGTACCCTTCGCATCTCGGAAAGCGCCGCATCCTTGTGCGTCATGTTACGCAAGCCGAATGCGACCGACACGCGGTCAAAGTAATTGTCGGGAAACGGCAGCTTCTCGGCGTCGCAGATCAGCGTCGGCAAGAGCAGCCCTTCATTGATCATGCGGTCGCGGCCGACGCGCAGCATCGATTCGTTGATGTCGGTATGCCAGACCTCACCGGTCGGACCGGCGCGCTTTGCGAAAGCCTTCGTCAGGTCACCGGTGCCCGCCGCAATATCAAGCACCCTGAAACCCGGACGAATCCCTGCCTGCGCGACCGTAAAAGCTTTCCAGATCCGGTGCAGGCCAGCGGACATGAGGTCGTTCATCACGTCGTATTTCGCGGCGACCGAATGGAACACCTCGGCGACCTTCTTTACCTTCTGGTCTTCGTGGACTTGCTGGTAGCCGAAATGGGTCTGGGTCATGGCGGGCGCACGGCTCTTTACGGATTGAGCCCGCATTATACAAGCGGGCAAACAGGCCCTCGGGAGCTCCGGCCTGTGCTCGGGCCTGTGCTCCAACCTCGCAACCTCCTGCCTTTCGCGGCACATCCGGCCATCGTGCCCACTGTCTGCCGCCGCTGAACCTGCCATCAAAAACCTGCACTCACTGCCCGTCGGCGAGGACGGCCTCGCCATTTTCTTCAGAAATCTACCAATATGATCCCCAATTTCCCGGGCGCCTACGCCCAAAACTCCACAGCTAACACATCCGGCGAGGCTGACCAGCAGCGCGACAGGACACCGCCATTAGACGAACAGCCGGAAAAATTATTTCCCCGCATGGTCCAGTCCCCTCCGAAGCCGGAAGGGGACGGGATGGAAGTCGACAACCCGGATGACGAGCAAGCCCGCCTTGAAGACCGCGGCCGTCCGCCAAAGCGGGGCAGGGAAATGGATGCTGACATCGAGAATGTGCACAGCGAACCGAAACTCAAGCGGCCGCGCACCGCCACCGCAACCTCCCCCGAGCCGAGCCCACCCAACCTTCATCCGGCCTCCTCGTCCTCGTCTTCGTCTTCGTCTTCGTCTTCGACAGCTTTCTCCACATCCTCGTCGGCACCCGTTACCTCCTCACCGGAGCTTCAGCTGATCCGCAAGACGCTGGATCCCAAAGGCGCCTGCGAGGTGCTCAGCCTCGAAGGACCCAACATGAAACAAGCGGTACGACTTCTTTTCGGAGAAACGATCACTGAATGGCCCGCCGGATATTCACTGATACAAATCGCGGGGCTGTCGCCGGAGCTGGAACAGTTGTTGAGTGAGTCCAGAGTGTGCGTGTTATGGGATGCTTCGGAGGAGACCGATGTGCCGGGATCACTGCTGCTCGTCACGCCGGAATCCGACCAGGAACAGCTACACGTCAGTCTGTTGCAATTGGGGGTCAACGAGAACACCGCCGAAGAATCTGACGATAGCGATGACGACGACAGTGATCTTGACGAAGAGTTTCGGCAATTCCCGGTCGGAGAGCGCTGCACGGCGCTGATGCTCGCCGCCGCCCTGGGTGACGACGCGCTGATACGCAGTCTGCTGGACAACGGCGCAGACCCTAACAAAAGGGCCCCTCACGGCGCAACGGCATTGATCGTCGCCGCACGCCATGGGCAACTCCGAGCCGTCCGGACACTGCTGCACGCTCCTAAAACCATGGTCAATCTGAACGACATCCATGGCCACAATGCGCTATCTGATGCTGCGACCCGCGGACATCTCGACATCTGTTCCCTATTGCTGCGTTTTGGCAGTGCCGGCCTTGAACGACAGGCGCCTGCAGCGAGGACGCACCCGCTGCTGGCCGCTGCTCGCAACGGGCACTATCGCATTTGCGAACTGATCATCAAGCATGGGGTCGGCATCGACATCGAAGACCGCGAAGGCCGCACAGCGCTGTGGCATGCCGCTGAATTCGGGCAGATCGAATGCTGCCAATGGCTGCTCAAAGCGGGAGCGAATGCCAACCATATGAGTTTCCTTTTTGGCTCCATGCTGCTGGTCGCTGTTTACAGGAACGATCTCGGCTTGTTGAATCTGCTGCTCGACAGCGGGGCCGAGCTGACCCCTGACAGGAGTCCCGGCCTGCTCCACGCTGCGGCGGGCCAAAATCACATCGACATCATCAAGCGCCTGATCGAACTGGAAACTGATGTTAACGCGATTAATAACGGTCAGACTGCGCTCAGCGATGCCTGCGAGGCTGGCCACACTGAAGCCGCGAGATTATTGCTTGAGGCTGGCGCAGATCCTGATATCGGTGACTATGGTGGTCGGAATGCGTTGTTCCATGCGGCTAAAGAAGGCCATGTCGACCTACTGAATTTATTGATTGAGTACGGCAGTGCGCTGCATAGCAAGTGGCATTTCGGGTACCACGCCTTGTACGTAGCAACCGAGAACGGACATCTGGACGCCATGAAAACCCTTTTATCGGCGAAGGCGCCCACCGTGATACCGATTAATAAACGGCAACCTGGAAAGAAGCACACTCCTTTGCTGACACTGGTCATGAACAAAGAAGTTTTCCCCACTTTGGCTCTCCAGCGCAGCGCGTTCCAGCTGTTAGTTGAGCACAGGGCACCCTGGCAAGAAGTCGACGCCACAGGCAATGATGTTTTAATGCGGGCGGTGTCATGGGACGATACCATTTTGCTCTGGTTACTGTTCCAGGTCGGCGCGACAGTAGGTCAGAAAAACACCAAGGGTTTGAATGCGTTGGAGATCGCCGCTCGCCGTGCCGATCGGGTCTTGGCCGCGGAGTACGGCCCCTTACTACCAGAACTGCAATTCGCCTTTCCTATCTTGTTATATGTTATCGAGAGCGCAAAGCGCCAACCGAATTGGGGCTCTCTGCGTACGGAAGCCATCGGCAAGGCGAAGCATCCGATCATTCGGGAAATTCTCTGCCAGGAAGCCGCCCCTCCGAACAGAGGGTTTGGCTACTCGTCCAACCTCGATTTCTTTAAACCGGACGGTATGGGCATACAGTATGCTGTGGAATCCGCGTTACAGGGGGCGATCGACGATTGGGATCGCCGGGCAACCGAGATAGCGCTTGCCCGGCTCGGTGTTCCGATCCCGGCGATTGACTTTTATTGCGCCTGTATCGAGGCTTTTCCAGCGATAGAAGTCCAATTATTCGGACCAGATTCGGATTCCCATAGAGCGCAAATCCGGTTTAGCCGGTTCTTTTTGGCGATAACGGCCAACATGGAAAGGCTGCTCGTCGCCGAGCATGGGATCGAAGACGCGTATGAACAGCTCGGCTGGGAAGAACGCTATCAATTGAGTCTGACGCGCGTGGCGCGCATAAAAATTTCAGAGATGGCTTCTGCCGCAATCGAAATAGAACGGTCATTACAAACTGCGTTTGCACACCTGTTTGATGACTGCCTGCATTCCACTTTATCTGCCCTGGCTATGCAAACGCTTCCGGCCCAGACTCTTCCGGCACCCGGCATGATTGCCGCAGAATTAATGTACAGGGAAGTCTACGCTGCGCTGGCCGAGGGCATTGAAGAAGCCTGGCGCATTGCCTGGACAGAGACTGTCAAAGCAGCTCCGGGAACTGCATCCTCGTCATCCTCGTCATCAGCAAGCAGCGATAAATTTTCTTCTCAAGCCACAGCGCCGGCTCAGCTTGCTTCTGCACCGGCTACCTCGACCGACGTAAGCAGCGGCCACCTCAGCGAGCTGCAAGCGGCACAACTGCTATCGGCGTTCAGAAAGGCGCTGTCGACGATCGTCGACTCGGCCAGTCTGCTGAAATTGCCCGCCGCCTCGCCGGAAACGGCCGGACTGTATGCCGACCTGATGCACCGGCAGCTCTACATGCTCGTGCAATTTATCCGCGGAGAGACCGAGGTCGAGGTGGAAGTAGCGCCTGCGCCAGCGGCCGTGGCTGCTCCTATTACGCCAGCTACGGTGCCAGCGCCGGTGCCAACTCTTGTCCCGGCCGCGGCCCCTGCTCGCGCACCGGCTCCCATAGACCGGCCCGAGCTTTCGGCATTATCGGCACCCGCAGAGTGGTATGCGTTTGATGATTGGCTTCCGCCTGAAGAATGGTTCTAGCCTGCCGCGGAGGCGGAGTAGCGCCTGACTCCACCCACCATGGTTGCGGCGGAAAGACTCAATGTGAACTGCAGCCGCCGCCTTTGACGACCATCGCCGCATCGCGTCCGGTTTCACGCGTGAATCCGGACGCTTCCAGTTTCTGCAGGTAGCCCTCCCACAGGTGCTCGCGGTTCATGCAGAAGTCATGCAGCAGGTCCCACGAGTAGATGCCGCTGTCATGCCCGTCCGAAAACACCGGCCGGATCGCATAATGCCCGACGGGCTCGATGCCCTTAATCTCAACGAGACGCTTGCCAGTCTGCAGCGTCTCCTGCCCCGGGCCATGGCCGCGGACCTCGGCTGACGGCGACAGTACGCGCAGGAATTCGAAGGGCAGTTCATAAGACTCGTCGCCGTAAGCGAGTTCGAGCGTGCGGGAAGCTTTGTGCAGCGTGATAGAAGTGGGAATCGGTGCATTACTCACTGCGGATCCTTTTTTGCAAAACTGCCTGCAGGGCGCAGGCGCAGAGCTCGCCTAAGAGCCTTATATGGATGCCTCCCGGAGTTCAAACGATTTTTACATGCTGGCGGCGAGGTAAGGCTGCAGTCTTATATCCGGCCTGTTAATGCAGGCCGATTAGCCTGCTGGCCCTGATGGAATTCGCTGAC
>JACCDS010711126.1_pt1 | contig 10386 bp, 8 predicted proteins | sample 7446441 | NCBI WGS metagenome assembly JACCDS01 (sample SAMN15323445, study PRJNA562643) | freshwater metagenome | isolation source: river surface water | place: USA:Blue River Watershed | collected 2017-08-17 | reverse complement strand
GATCGCCGATGTACGAGGTGCTTCATCATTATTTGCCATCTATAGATCGTTCTGATGTATTGTCGAGGTTAGGTTTAGTTAAACATAAGTATTTTGTAGTTTCTGCTCATAGAGAGGAGAATATCAACAATACATCTAATTTCAACGGGCTAATAAATTCATTAAATCTAGTTTCTGAAACGTTTGATTTGCCAGTAATTGTTAGTACTCATCCACGCACAAGAAAAATGATTGATTCGGCAGGGTTGAGTTTACATAAAAATATTCAACTTTTAAAACCACTAGGATTTAATGATTATAATGCATTACAGTTACATTCAAAGGCTGTTCTTTCTGATAGTGGCACTATTTCGGAAGAGTCATCTATTTTAAATTTTCCTGCTTTAAATATTAGACAAGCGCATGAACGGCCCGAGGCCATGGAAGAAACCTCAGTAATGATGGTTGGATTAAACCCAGAGAGAGTTTTACAAGGCTTAATTCAGTTGGAATCTCAAAAAAGAGGAGAAGAAAGAACATTTAGGAAAGTGGCAGATTATTCTATGCCTAATGTTTCTGATAAAATGGTTAGAATAATTATTAGTTATACTGATTATATCAAAAGAGTAGTTTGGAGTCAAGAAATTTAAAAAGAGTATTAATTCATTCCATCGTATTTAGCCCTGATGGAGTTTCTACAGCATACTTATATAATGATATTGCCTTAGGCTTAGTAGATTCTGGTTTTGATGTGACAGTCTTAACGACTACGCCTCATTATAATGTAATTGACTCAGAACTAATGAAGCAGCCACTTTCAAAAAAAATGGGTGGTCTTTATTATGTTAGCAATTTTCAGGGTATTGAAGTTTATCACATTCCTCTAAAGAAATATAAAAGTACATTAAAGCGAATTTTTTCTTTTGTTTATTGGCACATAGCTTCTTTTATGCTTGCGTTGACAATTAAAAAGATAAATTTTGTTCTTAGCCCCTCTCCTCCACTTTCTATAGGTTTTATCTCTCTTTTAATTGCAAAATTAAAAGGAGCAAAGGCTGTTTATAACGTTCAAGAAATTTACCCAGATTTATTAATAAATCAAGGAAGTTTGAAATCACAAATTTTAATAAATCTTTTAAAGAAATTTGAAAGGTTTATATATAATTATTCTGCGGCTATTACAACAATTGATCAAGTGTTTTACTCAACAATTTTACCACGATTTGTTAATGGAGACAACTTGAAAATCATTCCAAATTTTGTTGATACTGATTTATATAAACCGTTAAGACAAAATCTAAAACTTCCTGCCATATTTGGGGATGTGAATAATAAAATTAAAATTCTTTACGCAGGTAACATAGGTTTTTATCAAGATTGGGGCCCTCTTTTTTTCGCTGCCAAAGAATTTTTAGATGAGAATATAGAGTTTTGGATAATTGGAGAAGGAGTTCAAAAAGAGTATTTAATAAGTGAAGTGCAGAATCAAAATTTGACAAATATTAGAATATTTCCCTATCAAAGCAGAGAAATTATTCCAATTATAAATAATTGCGCAGACATACACTTTATTGCGATAAATCAACAAATGGAGCAAGAAGGGTTTCCCTCTAAAGTATATACCATAATGGCTTGCGCTAAGCCCTTAGTCGTCGTGACTGGGCAAAAGACTCCACTGTTCAATTTTTTGCAAGATAAGAATTGTGCGGAGCTTGTTACAGAAAATAGAAACATCAACTTTACTAATGCGATTAGAAAATTAGCAAAGAACAAGGAGTTGAGAGATGAACTTGGGAATAATGGATATAAGGTAATTAGAGCTAATTATTCAAAAAAAGTCGTTCTCTCGAAATATTCAAATCTCTTGAATTCCCTGTAGTATATAAAATGAAAAGCATTTTTTTAACGGGCGCATCTGGATTTGTAGGAACCAATATTTCACTGTATTTGTCCAAAGAATTTTCAATTACCAAGTACATAAGAAACCAGTCGATTCTGGTAAATGAAAATACAGTTTTACATTTAGCAGGTAAGGCACATGATCTAAAGAAGGTTTCCTCCTCTGATGAATATTATACTGTAAATACTAAATTCACTAAGGAGGTATTTGATATATTTTTAGCTTCTAATGCCAAAGTATTTATTACACTTAGTTCTGTAAAAGCTGTTGCAGATGAGGTCGTGGGAGTACTTCATGAGGAGGTAATTCCTAAGCCAATGACTCATTATGGTAAGAGTAAAGTGTTAGCAGAACAATACATTCTTTCAAAACAAATTCCTGAAGGAAAAAGAGTTTACATATTACGTCCATGCATGATTCATGGCCCAGGGAATAAAGGAAATCTTAATTTGCTCTACAGTTTAGTTTCTAAAGGATTGCCTTGGCCATTGGGGACATTCTCTAATTCACGATCTTATTTATCGGTTGAAAACCTTTGTTTTATAATCAAAGAGTTAATTGAACGAGAGGACATTCCTTCAGGTGTATATAATGTGGCAGACGATCTTCCATTATCTACGAATGAGATTATAGAAATGATTGCAGAATCAAAAGGCAGTAAAGCCAGCATTTTGAATATTAATAAGTCCTTTATTAAGGTTTTAGCTCGTTTTGGGGATTTCTTGAAACTACCTCTAAATTCTGAACGCTTAAAGAAACTAACCGAGAGCTACATAGTAAGTAATGCTAAGATTAAAGAAGCCTTAGGCAATCCATTGCCGGTTTCATCTGAAGAAGGATTAATTCGAACATTTCAATCTTTTAATAAAAAGTGATTCGATTTTTTGATATTGTTTTTTCATTTTTAGGATTACTTATTTTGAGTCCGATAATTGCCTTGATTACAATTATTGGGCTATTCGATACTGGTTCGCCTTTTTTTATACAAAAACGTGTTGGGGTAAATTTAAAACCATTCAGTTTATTAAAATTTCGTACAATGCATATAAATACTCAATCAATTGCAACGCATTTAGTTCAAGTGAAAGCGATTACTAGATGGGGTTTTTTTTTGCGGAAGTCGAAAATAGATGAACTTCCTCAATTAATAAATGTTTTAAAAGGCGAAATGAGTTTAGTCGGCCCGCGACCAAATTTGTTTAATCAAGTAGAATTAATCCAAGAACGTTCTTTAAGGGGTGTATACAATGTTCGCCCTGGTATTACAGGTCTGGCGCAGATTCAAAAGATTGATATGTCCACTCCAATACTCTTGGCAGAATCTGATGCAAAAATGATTGCTAGCTTAAATTGTTATTTCTATTTCAAATATATTTTTTTAACTTTATTTGGTAATGGGTTTGGGGACAGGGTAAGTCATTAAATTTCTAATTTTAAATGATTGATCGTTTAGTTGCTATTTTTCTTTTATTGATTTTTTCGCCTCTTTTTCTAGGACTAGCTTTATTAATATTTTTGGAGGACGGTTCACCGATATTCTTCAAGCAAAAGCGGGTAGGAATAAATTATACATATTTTAATATCTATAAGTTTAGGAGCATGAATAAAAATACTCCGAATGTCGCGACGCATTTATTAGAAAACCCAAAATCTTATATATTGAGAATAGGAGGGGTATTACGGAAGTTGAGTTTAGATGAATTACCTAATTTGATAAATATAATAAAAGGAGAAATGGTATTTGTAGGACCTAGGCCGGCTTTATATAATCAAGACGATTTAATGATATTGAGAGTCGCGGCTGGGATAGACAAATTAAAACCAGGAATTACAGGCTGGGCTCAAATAAATGGTCGGGATGAAATTTCAATTGAAGCTAAGGTTTCTTTTGAGAAAGAGTATCTTGATAGAAAATCGATTTGGTTTGATTTTCTCATTGTTATTAAGACTTTTACTTCCGTGCTTTTCAGAAAAGGTGTGTCGCATTGATTTTTAATTTTCTTGTTATTGAGAAAGTGCTCGCTAAATAGCGGCTTTTTGTTATTAATAATTTGCATAAATCAAACTTCCTAAATCTTGTACGGATTTTATATTTTCCAATTGCGCCGGATCAAATCCGTAATAAGCTGTATAAGTTTTATGCGGATTGAACTTTTCCTTGTCCCCTCTATAACCATGGTCCCCAGTTACTATTATTTTAAACTGATTTGATTTTACTAATGGATAAAGCAGTTGTTCTTGAACTAAAGAATTTGTAAAATACCAATATTGAATATAATTTTCAACCTGGTTAAAATTCTTATTATTTTCAAATTTTTTAACACCCTTATATTCAAAAGGGTAATGAGGCATCATTAGGTGTATGTAAAAAAATGACTTTTTCCCTGCATATGGTTTGATTTTTTTATAGCCATTCTCCATAAGAAAACTATTGTGATAGAGCTGCTTTTTATTAAATAAATCAAGTCCATATAGTTTTCCAATTATAGATTTGGCAAATAAGTGTTTTAAAAAATTAGTTTTAAAGTTTTCTTCTTCGTAAAAATAAATTTTAGAAAATGCTTTTGACCTCCCAATGTCAAAGATGCCATAATTATGGAAAGCAACTCCCTTTTTTTGAAGGTCGCGAATTAATGTAGACTCTCTTAGGCTTTTAAGTGATTGATTTATTGATAAACATGAATCCTTTAGTTTAAAATTATAATTGAATAGGGAGGATAAGCAATACGCAGTTATTAAGTTATTGCTATACTGGTCATTATTAAATTTCCATCCGCAGGATTTCAATGTTTTGTTAAATTCGAAAATAGAGGAGTCTGCCTTGTTTTTATATATTTCTGCTGGGGAAGAATACTCATCCAATATGATTAGTATAACAGGTTTAGTGTAAGATTCATTTATTTGGATGAAATGACCGTCTAGGGTTTTTAAATTTTCTTTTGGAGATGAATTGGGATTAGTTAAATATATAGTTCCGCTGAATATTATAAAAAAGGAATTAATCACAGTGTATATTCCCTTTACTTTTTGGCTGATCCAGTAATAAAATAAGAGTAAAATTATCCAGAAGATTGGGATATAATGCGAAGCTATAATTGATGAGTTTTGGAACGTAAGATTGTTAGCGTGGTTAATTAGGGAAATAAAAAGATAGTAATAAAATACTATTAAAAGAGTGGGAAAGATGATGTAATTAATGTCTAAATTAAATTTGTATCTGATTAATGTAGATAGTTTTTGGTATATTACTTCAAGTATGATTAAAACTGCGATAAAACACAAAAAAGCAATCGAAATTGAATTTATAATTATATAATTAATTAAGTAAGGTGTAATTACTAAAATTAGTATGATTGAATTACTTACTATTTCCTTTATTTTACTTAACACTTTTCAAGTAGATATAGGGTTCGAACTGAATTAGCCAAAGTTTTATGCTTTTTTATATTAAACTTCTGTCGAATCAACACATCGAATTCCTCCTTAGATGGATAGTAGCGAGGATTCTTTTGTAACAATTGTGCTACTTTTCTATCCGTTTTTTCAATGAATTCGACTAACACATATTTAGAAGAAAATTCATATAATAGATCAGAAATTAATTCAAATGGAATCATCTTAGGTAAGGCCAAATGATGAACGAGCGCCAATGCCATTACGAAGTCTGATTTTGCCCGTTTAAAAATCGACGAATGCTCTTTTCCTAATAACCCGAAATCTGGACTTGTTTGGGTTAAATCACCTAATAAAGTTGATAACTTTTCATTATTTGTTAGTGAAATTCTATATTCAATAAAATCAACGCAATCTTTATCAAATTCAAGCGCAATAACTTTATCTGCAAATTCACAAGCGATTTCGGAAAATTTCCCTGTGTTAGCTCCTAAGTCTAACACTCTTTTTGGTTTTACCTCTTCGAGAATTTCTTTAATAGTAAACTCTTTATCCTCTAAATACTCAGGAGTTTCAATATCTATCTCATAATAATCCTCCCAATAGGCCGGATAGTGATGATAATCATCCCAGCTTAAAATAGTCGATTTAATCATCTTAAATACCTCGATTAGCTTTTCTTTCGAAAAACCGTCTGACTTTTTCTTGTCCTTACTAATTTTATGGTAGGCCTTCGCATGTAAATGTAAATGCAAAAAACAAGTAAGGTTTAAAAGCGATTTAGTAGGCAAATTTTCACTAATAAAATCTAAAGGCAACCCTCGTTGACTTGCTGATGTTAATAATCCCCAATGTTGACCTTTATAATGCATGAGGGCAAATGGTCCCAGCAATTCTTCACAGAATTGTCTGTAGGAATTCCAATATTCTGGTTCTTTAAAAAATGCAAATGAAGTTGTATCAAATAAGATGGCTTTACCTCCTTTATGGTAAAAATTATAGGGAGTTGCATCTTTAAGAATCATACCCTCCTCAATAGCCAGCAGATTAATTTCTAAGTAGGATAAAATAACTTTTCGCCATTGTGTGTAACACCATTCAAAGGGGAGGCTTAGAAAGCCAATTTGTTCTGGGCAGATAATTTTATAGGCATGTTTATCCTGGTTTTCTATTTCTTGATGTGGAATAAGCAATTTTTTTTCTACTAAATCCTGATATAGGCCCGATGATATCAGATGGTCGAATTCCGGCTGGTAAATGGGGAAAATATGGCGTGTGTACTGACCCTTATTTTTTATAACCCGAGCAGCCTGATCTTTAAATGAAAAATATTGTGGAGGTATTTCGCTCATTTCTCCTTTTTCTTAAATAGATATTTGATGAAAAGTATGACCCGTTTGTAAAATACGACGATGGTCAGGAGCCCAGAAAGGATAGCTTGAAATAATAAGCTTCCAGCACCTGGATCAATATAGGCTAAATGTGATAAATTTGTCATAATTAGACAAATTTAAAGTTATTAGCTTTCACTTTTTCATTTTAGGAGATTTAATTATTTAAAGGTCATCTGCAAATACCCTTAAATAAAAATCCTTACAACCGAGCCATCAAAGTATCGCTTATCCTAAATTTTAATTAAATTTGCTTATATATATTCGAACCATAATATTTTAGAATGAAATTATTCAAGCCAATTCTTTTGACCCTTTCTTTGCTTATCCTCGTACACTCTGCCTTCTCTCAAGCTAAACGCAAAATAGAAGACCTGAGTGATGAGGAAATTTCCACCTTCTTCGAGCGTGCACAATCGAGCGGAATGACGGAAGCCCAACTAGAGAAAGCCGCAAAAACTCAAGGATATACCTCAGCAGATATCGCAAAAATGCGTAGTCGACTTACACAAATAGGTGATAAAAAAACGAAGGAAAATACAAATACAAAGTCAAAAACAAGTAACAAGCGCAGTGTTTCTGGCAAATTAAGCACCAGGAAAGGCGCTAAAAATGTGGATGACCAAGACTTAGAGGATACAGATAATACTGACGAAGAAACGACGGATTCCACAAAACTCCCGAAGAAACTTATTTACGGAGCTAAATTATTTAATAATAAGAAATTAAACTTCGAACCTGATTTACGCATAGCCACTCCAGTGAACTATATCTTAGGTCCAGATGATGAGTTGAATATCGATATTTTCGGAGAAGTAATGGATAATTATACTGTCACGGTTAGCCCGGAAGGAACGGTGAAAATCTTGAACTTAAGCCCTATTTATGTAAATGGATTAACAGTAGAGGCAGCATCTGCTCGTATCGTTAGTCGTTTAAGACAATTATACCAAGGGCTAAATCGCCCAGGAAGTGGCTCGTCAGCAATTATTACATTGGGTAATGTGCGTAGTATTAAAGTGACCCTGGTAGGTGAAGTGGAGAACCCGGGTTCATACACCATCTCTTCTTTGGCCACTGTATTCAATGCATTGTATTTGGCGGGAGGACCTAATGAAAACGGATCTTATCGTAGTATTCGCGTGATTAGAAATAACAAAGTAGTTCGTACGTTAGACTTATATGATTTCTTATTAAAAGCAGATCAAAAAGACAATATTCAATTAAAGGATCAAGATATTATTCGAGTGGGTGACTTTGATTCCCATGTGGAATTAGCGGGTGAGGTTAGACGCCCTATGGTTTTCGAGGCGGTGAAAGGAGAAACGCTTAAAGATATCCTTCGCTACGCAGGAGGCTTCACTGACAAGGCCTATACTTATTCGTTGAATGTGCGTAGAAATACGTCGCGCGAATTAAAATTATTAAACATTACGCAAGATGAGGTGGCTACTTTCCAGCCACAAAATGGAGATTCGATTTCAGTGGGTAAAATCATCGAACGTTATGAAAACCGAGTGACCATAACGGGAGCGGTATTTAGACCAGGTGTTTTTGCGATAGAAAATGGGTTGACGACGGTGAAGGATTTAATCAAGCGCGCGGAAGGGCCTCGTGAAAACGCCTTCTTAAATCGGGCTACGATCTCTCGTAGAAAAGAGAATTACGATCCAGAAATGATCTCATTTGATTTAGGAAAAGTGTTGAGAGGTGAGCTAGCTGATATTGCTTTGCACCGTGAAGATTCATTAACGGTGTACACCTTAGATTCTTTACGAGAGAACCAACGCGTAAGTATCTTTGGGGAGGTGAACAAGCCGGGTATTTTTGAATTCCGTGCCGGAATGAAAGTGGCAGATTTAATTTTGTTAGCCAAAGGATTTAAGGAAGCAGCGAGTTTTTCGAAAATTGAATTGTCCCGCCGCGTTATTACACATGGGAATGATGATGCGACTAAGGAGAAAATTCAAGTAAAGACTTTTGATGTTGATGGTAGTTTGAATATTAATAATGAAGCTAGCCAATATGAATTAAAACCCTTCGACATTATTTCCATACGTCGATCACCTAATTATGAAGTACAAAGAGGTGTCACGATCGAAGGAATGGTTAATTTCCCTGGCAGATATGCCATTCCGAAAGATGATCAGAAAATTTCTGATTTGATTTTTGAAGCAGGTGGACTTAGACCAGAAGGGTATTTAGATGGAGCGATCTTATACCGTGATTCAACGGTAGTGGGCGTAAAACTTTCTGAAATTTTAAAAAATCCCAGGTCTAAGAACAACCTACTTTTAATGGAAAATGACCGTTTAGTTATTCCAAGGGTATTAGAAACGGTTAAGTTGTCAGGGGGAGTACAAAATCCTATTGCCATCGCGTACGTAGAAGGGAATTCCCTTCAAGATTACCTAGATGGCGCGGGTGGATATACGGAATATGCAGACAAGAAAAATGTGTACGTAAAAGCACCTAATGGTATTTCTACGAAGCGAAGACGTGTACTTTTCTTCCGCCTTAATCCTAAGGTAGTTCCAGGATCAGAAATTGTTGTTCCGGAATTTCCTACGAATATGAAGAAAGGGATGACGACGGCTGAGGCGGTAGGTTTATCGTCTGCTTTGGTTTCAGTAGCACTTACCTTGACTACATTGATTAATAATTTGACTAAATAATCTCCATGTCTAACGTAGAAAATAAACAAATAGAAGATAACGGGGAAATTTCGATCAATTTTGTTGAGATATTCCGAACGCTAAAGTCCTATCGCACATTAATAGCATTCTGCGCTGTATTATTTGCAACTTTAGGGGCTATTTATTCTTTGACGCAACCGAATGAATATAGTTCGAACGTGAAACTTTTACCGGAATTAGACTCTAAGTCTGGCGCTGCAGGCGGTATGGGAGGATTAAAATCCCTTGCTGGATTAGCTGGCGTAGATTTAGGTGGGAGCTCTCCCGGAGCAGAGGCAATTCGTCCTGATTTATATCCTAATATCGTACAAAGTGCGCCTCTATTACAGGAGGTGTTAAAGGCTAAGATTTACAGTACGAAGCTCAAGAAGTGGCAAACGGTTTTGGACTTCTTATCTGAAAAACAAGATACAGCGCCACTAGATTTAGGGGGAGATGCTAAGGAAGAAGAAGTCGCTTTAGACGTAAAATTAGATAAAGTTCCTACTTCTGCGCTTTCTACGGATTTAATCAAATTGAACAAGAAAGAACAGGCGGCCATCAACAAACTGAGAGCATCAGTTGTATTAGAGATCGATAAAAAATCCGGCGTTATTTCGTTGACAACTAAATTAACGAATGCAGTAGCGGCGGCGAACATCACTTCCTTGATTCAACATTACTTAACGAAGTATGTGACAGATTACCGTACGCAAAAGGCGAGACAAGAACTTGCCTTCTTAGAGAAGCGATTAGCGGAATCGAGAGCGCGTTACGATCAAGCGTTATTTACACTAAGTGCTTACCGAGATCAAAACATGAATTTATTTTTGAATGTGGCGAAAGATCGCGAGAAGAAATTACAATACGAGGTGGACATGGCCTATAACTTGTACACGACGATTAGTGGACAATACGAAGAGTCGAAAGTAAAATTACACCGGGAGACGCCTGTGTTTAAGGTCCTCGAACCGGCTCAGGTTGCGGTTCAGAAGGATGGGCCTAAGCGTAGTTTGATTACGATTGGGTTTATGTTTGTGGGGGTTTT
>JACCDS011872037.1_pt1 | contig 10387 bp, 7 predicted proteins | sample 7446441 | NCBI WGS metagenome assembly JACCDS01 (sample SAMN15323445, study PRJNA562643) | freshwater metagenome | isolation source: river surface water | place: USA:Blue River Watershed | collected 2017-08-17 | reverse complement strand
ATATCTCCCAATTGTTTAGGGGAAGCCAAATTGAATTTTTCTCCTGCAATTTCGTAAATGCGACTTTCCAATTGAGAAATATCGTCACCTAATTCTTTCGATAAAGAGTGTAAAAATGGAACGTCTAGATTGATTCCTTCTGTTTCCATACTTGCCAAAACAGTAACCAAAGGAATTTCGATTTCTTCAAATAATTTTTTAGTGTGTGTTTTCTCTAGTTCAGTATTGAATAGTTCAGAAAGCTGTAAGGTTACATCAGCATCTTCTACCGCATATTCTTTTATTTCCTCTAAAGGAACCTCACGCATCGATTTTTGATTTTTTCCTTTTTTGCCAATTAATGCTTCAATAGATTGAGGTGCATATTTCAAATACGTTTCAGATAAAATATCCATATTGTGACGCATATCCGGGTTGATTAGATAATGTGCAATCATGGTGTCGAATAATTTACCTTTTACAGTAATGCCATAATTCGACAATACTTTTAAATCATATTTTAAATTCTGACCTATTTTTTCAATGTTTTCATTTTCGAAAAAAGGAATTAATTTTTCAATTAAAGTTTGAGCTTCTGTTTGGTTCTCAGGAAATGGAACGTAAAATCCTTTTCCTTTTTCATACGAAAATGAAATCCCGACCAATTCGGCGTGCAAGGCGTCTAATCCTGTTGTTTCGGTATCAAAACAAACCGAAGTTTGATTTTGTAGGTTCTGCAATAATAATTTGATTCCTAAATCACCTTGAATAATTTGGTACGAATGCTCCGTGTTTTCTAACGAATTGTAATATTGGTGACGTGTTTCTTCGGAACCTTCATCAATAGCACTTCCAAAAAGATCAAATTGTTCTTCAGTTTTAGGTTGTGGTTTTTTATATAATTTGGCTTCGTCTATTACGGGTGCTGTTTCTCCTTTTCTGAAAATGGCATCAAATTGTTCTGCCATTCTACGAAATTCCAATTCCTTAAATAAAGCATCTGTTTTGTCTACATCGGGAGTAGATAACTCGTAATCGGTTTCATCAAATTGAACGGGGCAATCTAATAAGATGGTTGCCAAAGTTTTAGATAAAATCCCTTTGTCTTTATTGGCTTCAATATTATCCTTCATTTTTCCTTTCAGCTTGTCTGTATTTGCTAAAAGGTTCTCCATAGAGCCAAATTCTTTTAATAATTTTTTAGCGGTTACTTCGCCTACTCCAGGCAAACCAGGAATATTATCCGCTGCATCTCCCATCATACCCAGGAAATCAATCACCTGTTCAGGTCGTTCTACTTCAAATTTTTCTAAAACTTCAGGGATTCCCCAAATTTCGATTCCGTTACCCATTCGGGCAGGTTTGTACATGAAAATATTTTCTGAAACTAGTTGCGCATAATCTTTATCAGGCGTTACCATGAAAACTTGATAATTCTGTTTTTCCGCTTGTTTAGCTATAGTACCAATTAAGTCATCCGCTTCGTATCCTTTTACCTCAATAATAGGAATGTGCATGGCACGAAGTAATTCTTGAATATAAGGAACCGCAATTTTGATAGCTTCGGGCGTAGCATCTCGATGGGCTTTGTATTCTGGAAAAATCTCATTCCTTAAATCACTACCTCCGTTATCAAAAGCAACAGCCAAATGATCTGGTTTTTCTCGTTTAATCACATCCATTAAAGAATTCATAAATCCCATAATGGCGGATGTGTCTAATCCTTTAGAGTTAATTCTTGGATTTTTTATGAAGGCATAATACCCTCTAAAAATTAAGGCGTAGGCATCAAGGAGAAAAAGACGTTTTTTAGCAGACATTTGTTTTTGTTCTAAAATTTGAATCCGTAAAAATAAGGAAACCGAACGAAAGTTTTCTTTTAGAGTTAAATTTTAATTAATTAAAGCCTGTTTTGTGCAATTAAGTTGTTATTTTGCCTCTTATTAATACGTTATTGTCCTAATTTAATGATTACTGTTTTACTAATCTTTTTTCTAATTTGGGGTGCTATAGAGTGGTTTTCCTTTCAGGCATTTCGAACACTTTTGAAACGAAAAAAAATGCTGGTGTTGTATCAAGCGATTTCACTCTTGTTGGCGGTTTATTTTATCTATTCTGTTTCTCAATTTGATCGTTCAATTGGTCAAACTAGAAAAACAATGATAGTATTAGGATTTGCATTAATGGTGTATTTACCTAAAGCAGTTTTGGCAATCGTTATGCTTACTGAAGATTTTTTCAGAGTAGGAAAAGGATCTGTAAATTATTTGGCAAAGAAGAAGAAAAATCAGCCTTTCTTTGCTTCACGAAGAAAATTTGTGAGTCAAATGGGTTTGGGTTTGGCATCTATTCCTTTTTTGTCTTTGGTGTATGGTATTTTTGAAGGGAAGTACAATTTTAAAGTAATTAAGCAGCGTATTTATTTCCCGGATTTACCAGAAGAATTTGATGGGTTTAAAATCACACAGATTTCGGATGTGCATAGCGGTAGTTTTGATAATCCTGAAAAAATCAATTACGCTATAGATTTGATAAACCAACAAGATTCAGATATGATTTTGTTTACAGGAGATATTGTAAATACGCATGCTAAAGAAATGCTTCCTTGGATAGGAGTTTTTAACAGGATTAAAGAACATAAATACGGTAAGTATTCGGTTCTTGGCAATCATGATTATGGCGAATATGTGACTTGGCCTTCTGAAAAAGAGAAAGAAGCAAATTTCCAAGCTATTAAGGACTTGTATGGGCAAATTGATTTTAAATTACTTTTAAATAAACACACTTTCATTGAAAAAGGCGATCAAAAAATAGCTTTAGTTGGTGTTGAAAATTGGGGACATAATTTTAAAAAATTAGGCGATTTAGATAAAGCTTCTGAAGGATTAGACAAAAACGATTTTAAAATTTTGATGAGTCACGATCCAAGTCATTGGGACTATATAGTGCAACATCACAAGAAAAATTTTCATCTCACTTTATCGGGTCATACACACGGAATGCAGTTTGGAATTGAAATTCCGGGCTATTTTAAATGGAGTTTGGCACAATATGTGTATAAACAATGGGCAGGTTTATATGAAAATAAAGGCAGGTATGTATATGTGAATCGAGGATTTGGGTTTCATGCGTACTCTGGAAGAGTTGGAATTATGCCTGAAATTACGGTAATAGAGCTAAAAAAAGGGAATAATGTAGTGTAATTAGTTAAAAATGTTACATTTGTAAAATATTTGTCTCTTTTAAAGCAGATTATACTAATTAAATTTTTGGTTTATGTCAAAATTTGGAGAACTTATAAATGCACAAATTCCGGTGTTAATTGATTTTTATACCGATTGGAATGAGTCATCTGTTTCTATGCATCCAGTGATAAGAGATGTGGCAGCAGCACTTGGTGATAAAGCTAAAGTGATAAAGATAGATGTAGATAAAAATCAAGAGTTGGCAGATGCCCTCAGAATTAAGGGGCTCCCTACCCTTATGATTTATAAAGAAGGTCAAATGGTTTGGAGGCAGTCTGGTGAATTAGATGCTAATGCTATAATTAGTTTAGTACAAGAGCAAATCTAATGTTTTGAAATTTTTTATAATTATGTTTTATAAGAGTTGTTTTTTTGATTAGGAATATTTTTAAATCATTGAGTATTCAAAATATTAAAAAAAGTTTTATATTTGCATCGTTATTTATTAAAAAATCTAGATAATGAGGGGACGAAAGTCCCCTCTTTTTATACAATTATGACATTCAAAGAAAAGGTAAAAACAATATTGGAAGATTGTCTAGAAAACAAACCAACTCTTTTTTTAATTGACTTTACAATTACAGAAGCCTTTAAAATTAGTGTCAACTTAGATGGAGATAATGGGGTGATGCTACAAGATTGTATCGATGTGAGTCGTGCAATTGAAGAAAATTTGGATAGAGAAGAACAAGATTTTTCTTTGGAGGTCGCTTCTGTGGGCATTGGATCTCCTCTAAAATTAGTAAGACAGTATAAAAAAAATATAGGTAGAACCTTGATAGTGAAGACATCAACAGAAAATATCGAAGCAGAATTAGTACAAGCTAATGATGAATTCGTAACTTTGTCTTGGCAAGCAAGAGAACCTAAAAAACTAGGAAAAGGAAAAGAAACAGTTCAAAAAATAGTAGAACTTCCTTATACAGATATTAAAGAAGCAATTGTTACAGTAACATTTTAATAGAAAATTCGCATGGAAAATTTAGCATTAATCGATTCATTTTCAGAGTTTAAAGATGATAAACTTATTGATCGTGTAACGCTTATGGCAATATTGGAAGATGTATTTAGAAATGCATTAAAGAAAAAATATGGATCAGATGATAATTTTGATATTATAATCAATCCAGATAAAGGAGATATGGAAATCTGGAGACGAAGAGTTATTGTTGCCGATGACGATTTAGATCTTGAAAATGAAGAAATAACATTAACTGAAGCAAGAAAAATTGAAGCAGACTTTGAAATTGGTGAAGAAGTTTCCGAGGAAGTAAAATTAGTTGATTTAGGAAGAAGAGCCATTTTGGCATTGCGCCAAAATTTGATTTCTAAAATTCATGAGCATGATAATACAAATCTATATAAGCAATTTAAAGATATTATAGGAGAAATTTACACTGCCGAAGTACATCACGTAAGGCCTAAGGTTGTTATTTTGGTGGATGACGAAGGTAACGAAATTGTATTGCCAAAAGAAAAACAGATTCCTTCTGATTTTTTCCGAAAAGGAGATAATGTGCGAGGAATTATTGAAAGCGTTGAATTAAAAGGTAACAAGCCTCAAATTATTATGTCTCGAACATCAGATAAATTTTTAGAGAAATTATTTGAACAAGAGATTCCGGAAGTTTTTGACGGTTTAATTATGGTTAAAAATGTGGTAAGAATTCCAGGAGAAAAAGCTAAAGTAGCTGTAGATTCATATGATGATAGAATTGATCCAGTGGGTGCTTGTGTTGGAATGAAAGGGTCTCGTATTCACGGGATAGTTCGTGAATTAGGGAATGAGAATATAGATGTAATTAATTACACAAATAATATTCAGTTATATATTACACGTGCTTTAAGTCCAGCAAAGATTTCTTCAGTAAAAATTAATGAAGAAACCAAAAGAGCTGAGGTTTTCTTGAAATTAGAAGAAGTTTCAAAAGCAATCGGAAGAGGAGGGCATAATATTAAATTAGCAGGTTTGTTGACAGGCTATGAATTAGATGTTATTAGAGAGGGAGTTTCTGACAATGGTGAAGAGGATGATATTGAATTAACTGAGTTTTCAGACGAAATTGACGAGTGGATTATTGACGAATTTGCTAAAATAGGGCTAGATACTGCTAGAAGTGTCTTGAACCAAGATATTGAGGATTTAGTTAGAAGAACAGATCTAGAAGAAGAAACAATTATAGATGTAATCAAAATATTAAAAGAAGAGTTTGATAATTAATCAAACAATTTAAATAGCTTAACTTTAATTTTTTTCTTTGATTAGAAGGTTTTAGCTCAAAAAACACAACTAAAAGATAATAATAAAAAAATTTATGTCTGAAGAGAGAGTAATAAGAATAAACAAGGTTTTAAGGGAATTAAACATTTCGTTAGAAAGAGCAGTCGACTATCTAAAAGATAAAGGAATTGCTATTGATGCAAATCCAAATGCAAAAATTTCTGAACGTGAATTTAGTATTCTACAAAGTCAGTTTGCCGGCGATAAGGGAAATAAGGAGGCTTCTAAAGAAGTAAGTGAGGAGAAGAAAAAGGAAAAAGAAGCACTACGTATTCAGCGTGAACAGGAAATAGAAGACAAACGCAGACAAGAAGAACAACGTCAAGAAGTTATCAAAGCAAAAGCAGTTGTAACAGGTCCTGTACAAGTAGGCAAAATAGAATTAAACCCTAAAAAAAACCTAGGTTCGTCTTCGGATGAAGTAGATAAATCTGAAGTTGCTAATGCGACTAGTACTCTAGACAAGAAGGAAAAAAAGCAAGTTATTGAAGAAAATGTTAAGGTAGACAACAATTCAATTGTTTCAAAAGAAGAAATTAAAATTGAATCGTCTTTAGATGAAACAATAACAACACAATATCAAAAATTATCAGGAGCTACTTTGACAGGTCAGACAATTGACCTGTCTCAGTTCAATAAACCTAAAAAGAAAAAAGAAGATCCTAAAATTACTTCAAACAAACCAGGACTACCAGGTGTTGGTGCTAATGCAGGTAAAAATAAAAGGAAAAGAATTGTAGCTAAGCCATCAACATCAGGTGAGCCAGGAGCTACAAATCCGAATAAAATCATTCCAAATACTGGAGGAGGTTTCAATGCAAATAGAGGAGGTAAACCTGGTTTTATAAAAGGGAACAGACCTGCTGTTGTTGCAAAAGTAGAACCGACTGAGGAAGAAGTTAAAAATCAAATCCGTGAGACTTTAGAAAAACTTCAAGGAAAGGGAGGTAAATCTAAAGCTGCAAAATACAGAAGAGATAAAAGAGATACGCACCGACAAAAATCAGACGAAGAGCAAAGAGCTTTAGACGAAGGTAGTAAGACAATTAAAGTTACTGAATTTGTTACGGTTGGTGAAATCGCAATTATGATGGATGTACCTATTACTAAAGTAATTGGTACGTGTATGTCGCTTGGAATTATGGTAACAATGAACCAACGATTGGACGCTGAAACATTAACAATTGTAGCTGATGAATTTGGATATGATGTTGAATTTATTACTGTAGATATTGAAGAAGCAATCGAAGTTGTTGAAGACAAAGCAGAAGATTTAGTAACTAGAGCTCCAATTGTTACTGTAATGGGACATGTTGATCATGGTAAAACCTCATTGTTAGATTACATTCGTAAAGAAAATGTAATTGCAGGAGAATCAGGCGGAATAACACAGCATATTGGAGCATACGGTGTTACACTAGACAATGGTCAAAAAATAGCTTTTTTAGATACTCCTGGACACGAAGCATTTACTGCTATGCGTGCTCGTGGTGCTCAAGTTACAGATATCGCTATTATTGTAATCGCGGCAGATGACGACATTATGCCACAAACGAAAGAAGCTATAAGTCATGCTCAAGCTGCTGGAGTTCCAATTATTTTTGCAATAAATAAAGTAGATAAACCAAACGCTAATCCAGATAAAATTAAAGAAAGATTAGCCGGGATGAATTTATTAGTAGAAGATTGGGGAGGTAAAATCCAATCGCATGATATTTCTGCAAAAACAGGGTTGGGAGTAAAAGAGTTGTTGGAAAAAGTACTACTTGAGGCAGAGATTTTAGATTTGAAATCTAATCCAAATAAATTGGCTCAAGGTACAGTTGTTGAAGCGTATTTAGATAAAGGAAAAGGATACGTGTCTACTTTATTGGTACAGCATGGAACTTTGAGAATTGGAGATTACATGTTGGCTGGAAAACATCATGGTAAAATTAAAGCCATGCACGATGAAAGAGGGCATGTAGTTAAAGAAGCAGGTCCTTCAACACCAGTATCTGTGTTAGGTTTGGATGGAGCGGCGACTGCAGGAGATAAGTTCAATATTTTTGAAGATGAAAAAGAAGCCAAACAAATAGCTTCAAAACGTTCACAATTGATGCGTGAACAATCGGTAAGAACTCAACGTCATATTACGTTAGATGAGATTGGACGAAGAATCGCTTTAGGACAATTTAAAGAATTGAATGTAATTCTTAAAGGAGATGTTGACGGTTCTGTTGAAGCATTGTCAGATTCGTTCTCTAAATTATCTACCGAAGAAGTTCAAATCAATATTATTCATAAAGGAGTTGGTGCAATTACAGAAACGGATGTTATGTTAGCTTCTGCTTCAGATGCAATTATTATTGGGTTTAACGTTCGTCCAGCAGGGAATGCAAGACAATTAGCAGATAAAGAAGAAATTGATATCCGTTATTATTCAATTATATATGCAGCTATTGATGACTTAAAAGATGCTATGGAAGGCATGTTAGCTCCAGAAATGAAAGAGGAAGTGTTGGGAACTGCTGAAATTAGAGAGATATTTAAGATTTCCAAAGTAGGGTCAATTGCGGGATGTATGGTAACAGACGGCAAAATTACAAGAGTAGCTAAAGTTAGGGTAGTGAGAGAAGGTGTGGTTGTATTTGATGGTGAATTAACAGCGTTAAAACGATTTAAAGATGATGTTAAGGAGGTTACAAAAGGATATGACTGTGGAATCCAAATTAAAGGATTTAATGATATTGAGGTAAATGATGTTATTGAAGCTTATCATGAAGTTGCTATTAAAAAGAAATTGAAATAGTTTCTTATCAAGTATTAAAAAAACCCGGAAAATCCGGGTTTTTTTAATACTTGATAAACTGAATTTAGTACTTATTGGGTTTTATAAGAAGAGTGGTTTTATATTTTTTTCTTATCATAATTAAGTTTCTTTCTGCCTCTATTCGTGATCTAAAATTACCTACCCATACCTTATAATTAGGAGTGTTGAACACAATTGTAACATCAATGTCTTTATATTCTTGTTTGAAAGTTTGCACTATTTTTTTTGCCTTTTCACTTTCGCCACTAAATATTTGAATTTTGTAACGATCATTTGCGATAATTGCAGGGTTATATTTTCTTTTTTCATTTAATAAAACATCTATTTTTTCATCAATATTGCTTGCTGTTTTTGAATTTTGTGAATAGGAATAAAAGCTTTGGAAGTAGAATAAAACTAAATATAAAACAAAATTAGTAGTACTTAAAATTCTCATAATGTGGTGGTTTTTATGCAAAAATAATACTTAATAAGGAAATGTTTTATTTAAAAGTTATTTAGAATTAATATAAATTGAATTTAAGACTATTTTAAGGTTTTGAGAATAGTTCTTAAGTCGTATTTTTGTGCAAGTTTAAAAAGAGTGTATTCGTTTTTTTGAAAATATTCGAAAAATGATGACAATTTTAGTAGATAATTATTGTACTATATGAAAAAGATGGGTAACCATAATTCGATCTTAAAGAAATTATATTTCTGCTTAGCTTTAATGCTAGTTTTCTCTGTATCATCATTTGCTCAAGATGCTGTACCAGCAGCTACTGATGCTACGGCGGCTCCCGCCGCTACAACGGGTGGAGATCCTGTAAAAGGGAAAGAACTATTCAATGCAAATTGTGCTGCGTGTCATAAATTAGATGCTAAATCTACAGGTCCTGCTCTTAGAGGGGTAGCTGGTAAATATGAGATGTCATGGATCTACAAATGGGTTCATAATAGTTCTGACTTAATTAAGTCAGGTGATGCTGCTGCAGTTAAGGTGTTTGAAGAGAACAATAAAGTAGTAATGACTGCTTTTCCTCAACTGTCTGAAGGAGATATTGATAATATTATAGCATATACTTCAACTCCTAAAGAAGAAGCTCCTAAAGTTGCGGGTGTTGCTACTCCAGGTGCTGAAGGTGTTGCTCCATCAGAAGCTGGGTTGTCGAATAATATTATTTTGGGAGCGCTTGCTTTGGTGATGGCGATGCTTGTTGTAATGTTGTTTTTGGTGAACAATGTGTTAAGAAAAGTAGCTAAGGCTAATAATATTGAGGTTGCTCCGAAAGAACCAAGAATTTCTATTTGGAAAGCATTTGTTAAAAATCAATTTTTAATATTGGTTACAGTAATATTCTTATTGTTGTCTGGTGCTTATTTGGTTTATGGATATTTAATGCAAGTGGGTGTTGATCAAGAGTATGCTCCGATTCAACCAATTCATTATTCTCATAAAATTCACGCTGGTGATAATGAGATTAATTGTAAATATTGTCACTCTGCTGCTAGAGTTAGTAAAAATGCAGGTATCCCTTCTTTAAATGTTTGTATGAACTGTCACAAGAATATTTCTGAGGTGGCAGAAACTACCGCTACTCCAGAGTACAGCAAAGCATTTTATGATGAACAAATCCAAAAATTATACACAGCTGTGGGTTGGGATAAAACTACTCAATCGTATACTGGAAAAACACAACCTGTTAAATGGGTTCGTATTCATAATTTACCTGATTTTGTTTATTTCAATCACTCGCAACACGTAACTGTTGCAGGAATTGAATGTCAAACATGTCACGGTCCTGTTCAAGAATATGAAATTCAAAAACAATTTGCTCCTCTAACAATGGGATGGTGTATTGATTGCCATAGAAAAACCGATGTTAAAATGGAAGGGAATGAATATTATACCAAAATCCACGAACAACTTTCTAAAAAATATGGAGTAGAGAAATTAACTGCTGCTCAAATGGGAGGTTTAGAGTGTGGTAAATGTCACTATTAATCAAATTATTAAGTTTTTAATATTTATATATGTCATCAAACAAAAAATACTGGAAAAGTGTTGAGGAACTAGACGGAAATAGTTCT
>JACCDS010139325.1_pt1 | contig 10388 bp, 6 predicted proteins | sample 7446441 | NCBI WGS metagenome assembly JACCDS01 (sample SAMN15323445, study PRJNA562643) | freshwater metagenome | isolation source: river surface water | place: USA:Blue River Watershed | collected 2017-08-17 | reverse complement strand
TATTTTCCGAACTCCGAACTCCGAACTCCGAACTCCGAACTCCGAACTCCGAACTCCGAACTCCGAACTCCGAACTCCGAACATTCCGGTATCCGGTTTCCGAATTCCGGTTTCGAAAGCTCCGAATTCCGGTTTCAGCAACGAAACGTCCCGACCTGCGCGATCTGCCGCATCCAATGGTCGGCCAGCACCAACGCCGCCATCGCTTCGACGATCGGCACGGCCCGCGGCACGACGCACGGGTCATGGCGACCCCGGCCGATCAGTTCCGTCGGATTGCCGCCCACGTCCACCGTCGCCTGCCGCTGCAAAATCGTCGCCGTCGGTTTGAAGGCCACGCGAAACACGATCTCCTCGCCGTTGCTGATGCCGCCCTGCGTGCCGCCGCTGCGGTTCGTCTCCGTGCGCACGCGGCCGTCGCGCGAGACAAACACGTCGTTGTGCTCGCTGCCGCGCAGCGCCGCCCCGGCGAAACCGCTGCCCAACTCGAAACCCTTCGTCGCCGGCAACGACAGCATCGCCTTCGCCAGATCCGCCTCCAGCCGGTCGAACACCGGTTCGCCCAGGCCCGCCGGCACGCCGCGCACGCGGCACTCGATCACGCCGCCGACGGAGTCGCCCTCGCTGCGCACGGCCTTGATCCGCTCGATCATCTTCGCCGCGGTCTCGGGATGCGGGCAACGCACCGCCGTCGCCTCCACCGCCGCCAAGGTCGGAAATTCAACCAACGCCGCCGCCGGCGCCACGATGTCGTGCACCTGCGTCAGGTAGGCGCGGATCTCGATGCCGCCGCCGATCAGCGTGCCCGGCCCGCCCAACGCGAGCAGTTTCTTCGCGATCGCCCCCGCCGCCACGCGGCCGACCGTCTCGCGCGCGGAACTCCGCCCGCCGCCGCGATGGTCGCGGATCCCGAACTTCGTCTGGTAGGTGAAATCGGCGTGCGACGGGCGGAATTTGTCCCGCATCTCGTCGTACGCGCCCGGCCGCTGGTCGGCGTTGCGCACCAGCAAGGAGATCGGCGTGCCCGTCGTTTTGCCTTCGAAAACACCGGAGAGGATTTCCACGCGGTCTTCCTCTTTGCGCGGCGTCACGATGTCGCTCTGCCCCGGCCGGCGCCGGTCCAGCTCCGCCTGGATTTCCTCGGCGGAAATCGGCAGCCGCGGCGGGCAGCCGTCGATCACGGCCCCGACGGCGGGTCCATGGCTTTCGCCCCAAGTGGTGACGGTGAAAAGTTTTCCGAACGTGTTCGGCATCGCGACCGGCGAACGTGGGCGGCGCCCCGATGACCGGCAAGCGGCAAATCCGCGCGCGACCCACCGGTCTGCCCCGCCGGGAAATCCGCGGCAACTTTCGGCGGCTCGTGCCGTCTCCTTGCGGTCGACAAGACCGTTTACAAGTTGGGCGCATTCTTTTCTCCTCTCCCTCCCGGCGCGCCGTCCGCCAATCCCTCCCTCCCATTCCCGCATGACTCCGCGTTTTGCCCGCCTGAGCTTGGCCGTCGCCTCGTCCGCCTTCGCGCTGCAGTCCCCGGCCCAGGTCCCCGCCGCTCCAGCCGCGGCCGCCGCCCCGGTTCCCGCCGCTTCCGCCCCGGCCGCCGGCCGCCTCGTTCCGCTGGGTGACGACGAACCGATCCAGATCAAGCTGCCCGACGCCGACATCGACACGATTCTCAGCACGCTCGAGAGCCTCACCGGCCGCATCGTCCTGCGCCCCCAGCAGCTCACCACCGCCACCTACAATCTGAAGTTTCCGAAGCCGATCCCGAAGTCCGAGGCCATCCTCGCCATCGAGACCGTGCTCGCGCTCAACGGCATCGGCATCTCCGCCCTCGGCGACCGTTTCCTCAAGGTCGTGAATCTCCAGATGGTGAAACAGGAAGCGCCCGAGATGATCGACGGCTCGACCCTCGACCGCCCGCCCAGCGGCCGCGCCGCCTCCAAGATCTTCCAGCTCGAATTCGCCCGCGTGCAGGAAATCATCCCGATGCTTCAGGCCGGCATCTTGAACCCGTTCTACGGCCAGCCCGTCACGTTGCAGAACGCCAACGCCGCGCTGATCACCGACAGCATCAGCAATCTCCAGCGCGTCGAGATTCTCCTGCAGCAACTCGACAAGCCGATGACCGCCGGCATGAAGCCGAAGTTCTACACGCTGCGCTACGCCAAGGCCAGCGACCTGGTGAACAAGATCCGCACGATCCTCACCGGCACGCTCCAGCAGCAACTCGGCACCGCCACCACCTACAACGCCGACGACCGCACCAACCAGATCGTCCTCGTCACCGATCCCCGCCAGCACGCGTTCTTCGACGACCTCATCAACCGCCTCGACCAAAAGGCCGACCCCAACACGCGCAACGACGTCATTTACCTGAAGCACGCCAAGGCTTCCGATGTCGTCAACGTCCTCAGCCGCATCATCTCCGGCCAGACCTCCGCGATCCAACGCCAGAGCGCCGGCTCCGTCCGCCCCGGCCAAGGCGTGATGCAGCCGCAACCCAGCCAACCCGCGTCGCCGGCCCAACCCGCTGCGCCCCAAGTCATCTCCGCCAGCAGCGCCGGCAATCCGGGAGTCGACGGCGTCAACGCCGGCTCCAGCGAGTTCAGCGCCCTCATGACGGTCGTGAACGACGACCGCTCCAACTCCGTCGTCGTCTCCGGCACCACCGACGACATCCGCCTCATCCGCGAGCTCATCGACAAGCTCGATATCACCCTCGCCCAGGTGCGCATCGAGGTCGTCATCGCCGAAGTCACCCTCGGCGACAATTACCAGAGCGGCATCAGCGCCCTCGGGCTCCGGCTCGACGGCGACAAGCTCGTCGGCTTCAGCGGCTCCGAAGACAGCGTCACCGTCGCCAACGGCACCGTCACCCGCCCCAACGGCACCAATTTGATCTCCGGCAATTGGGATCTCGCCGCCGAAATCGCGATCAAGACCACGCCGCGCAAGAGCAACAACACGATCCTCTCCGTCCCCGCCATCGTCACGAGCCACGGCAAACAGGCCGACATCTTCAACGGCGAAACCCGCCCCGTCGTCACCGGCACCGTCTCCTCCGCCGGCGCCACCACCGGCGGCCTCGCCACCAGCTCCAGCGTCACGCAGCAACAGATCGGCACCAAGCTCACCGTCACCCCGTTCATCGGCATCGACGGCTCCGTCCAACTCGACATCAAGCAGTCCGTCGAGGACGTCATCGGCAACGTTCAGGTCGACCAGAACACCCAGTACATCATCGGCCGCCGCGAAACCACGTCCTACGTCACCGCCAAAAGCGGCGAAGTCATCGTCCTCGGCGGTTTCCAGAAAACGACCGACACCAAGAGCACGAGCCGCCTCGGCCCGATCCCGTTCATCGGCGACCTCTTCGGTTCCCGCAAGACCCAGAAGAACCGCCAGGAACTCATCTTCTTCCTCCGGCCCTACGTGCTCACGACCAACGCCACCCTCGACAACGCCGAGGCCATGAAGCGCCTCGAAGGCCTGCCCACCCGCGACCAGATCAAGGAAAAGCTCGATCCCAAGTTCGTCGCCCCGCCGGCCTCCGTGCTCGACCGGCTGCTCGCCAAGTGACCGCCCCGGTCCGCTGATCCGGCGACCCACCTCGCCGCCGCGGACCGCGCCCCGCCGCCCACCATGTCTCTGCTCGCCCCGGATCTCCTGCCCGCCGCCCTCGCCGGCGTCCTGTCGGACGAACAACGCCAGGCCATCGCCGAGGCGCCGCGCGAAAAGAAACTCGCCGTCCTCGCCGCCGCCCTCGGCCGGCCCGAACCCGAGGTCATCGCGCAACTCGCCCAAGCCGCCGGCCTCGATATCGCGAGCAACCTCGAGACCGACCCCGACGCCCGCGGCCTCCTGCCCGCGCGCCTCGTCCACGAATACCAAATCATCCCGATCCGCTTCGGCACCGCCGACGCCGAGAACTCCGAACCCCAAACTCCGAACTCCGAACTATCGGCGATGCTGCACCTCGCCACCGCCTGGCTGCCCGACGCCACGATGACGGATTGGCTGCGCACCTTCACCCCGCGCCCCCTCGCCTGGCACCTCGCCGTGCCGGAACGCGTCCACCAGCTCATCATCGAAAACTTCGGCGTCGGCTCCGGCTCCCTCGACGAAAACGACGACACCTACGTCGCCCCCGAAACCCAGCAGGAAACCGAGGAAGTCGTCGACGAGGACGCCGCCGTCGTCCGTTTCGTCACCGACGTCATCTCGCAGGCCATCGCCGACCAGGCCACGGATATCCATTTCGAGCCGCAGGAAACGCAGCTGCGCATCCGCTACCGCGTCGACGGCCTGCTCGTGCCCGTGCCCGTACCGGAAAACCTGTTACGCTTCCAGGACGCCATCATCTCCCGCCTCAAGATCATGGCGCGGATGAACATCTCGGAAAAACGCCTGCCGCAGGACGGCCGCATCAATTTCAAGGCCAACGGCATCGTCCTCGACATCCGCGTTTCCACCGTCCCCACGATTTACGCGGAATCGATTTCGCTCCGCCTGCTCAACCAGAAGAAGGAAGCCTACACGATGGATCGCCTCGGCATGAGCGCCGAGGAACAGAAGCAGATCACCGGCATCCTCGACTACCCGCACGGCATCATTCTCGTCACCGGCCCCACCGGCTCCGGCAAGAGCACCTCGCTCAACGCCTTTCTCCGGAAAATCAATTCCACCGATCTCCGCATCATCACGATCGAGGACCCGATCGAGTACGAGGTCCCCGGCGTCAACCAGATGCAGGTCCGCCCCGAGATCGGCCTCACCTTCGCCGACGCCCTGCGCCACGTCCTGCGCCAGGATCCCGACGTAATCATGGTCGGCGAAATCCGCGATAAAGACACCGCCGAGATCGCGATCCGCGCCTCGCTCACGGGCCATCTCGTTTTCTCGACGCTTCACACCAACGACGCCCCCGGCGCCATCACCCGCCTCGTCGACATGGGCATCGAGCCCTTCCTCGTCGCCTCCGCCATCGAGTTGGTGATTGCCCAACGCCTCGTGCGCCGCCTCTGCCCCGAATGCGCGCGCCCCGCGCCCATCGCCAAAATCAAATTGCTCGAAAATCTCGCCATCCTCGGTTGCGACCCGAAGGAAGCGGAAATGATCGAGCAACTGCGCGCGCCCGTCGGCTGCGACCGCTGCCGCGGCACCGGTTACCGCGGCCGCATCGGTATCTTCGAAATCTTCCGGCTCAACGACGAGATGCACGAAATGGTCCTGCGCCGCGAAAGCACGCGCACGCTCGCCGACTGCGCCCGCCAGCACGGCATGCGCACCCTCGGCCAAAGCGGCTGGGAAAAGGTCAAGGCCGGCCACACGACCTTCGACGAAGTGCTCCGCGTGATCACGGTCACCGAGAAATAAGCCATGGCCGTTTCCCGTCCCGCCTCCTCGGGAAATCCGCGATCCGCAACCCGCGATCCGCATTCCTGAAATGCCCCGCTTCGCCTACTCCGCCCGTGATCGCGCCGGCCAGGCCGTCGCCGCCGAGCTCGACGCCCCGGGCCGCAAGGACGCCCTCCGCCTCCTCGCCGCGCGCGGCCTGCAGGTCACCGCGATCAACGAACTCGCCGCCGGCCCCGCCGGCAAAAAATCCGGCCCCGCCGCCTCCGCCGCCGCCAAATCCCCCGGCGGCAATTCCGCGGCCCGTCCGGCCCGCGCCTCCGGCCCTGCGGGCACGCAGCCGCCCACCCGCAAGGAATGTCTGCCGTTTCTCGAAGCGCTGCACGATCTCGCGACCAGCGGCCTCTCCGCCGGCGAAGCCGTGCGTCTGCTCTCGATCCGCATCAAGGAGCCGCGCCTCCGCACCCTCTGCGCCGGCATCTGGGAACAGATCAGCGAGGGCGCCCCGCTGTCCCGCGCGATGGCGAGTTTCCCCGCGGTCTTCGATCCTTCGATCACCAATCTCATCCAGGCCGGCGAAGCCACCGGTTCGCTCAACGACACGCTCGCCCGCCTCATCTCGCACCTCACCGAACAGCGCGAACTCCGCCGCCAACTCATGGCCGCGCTCGCGTATCCGATCTTCATGGTCGCCGTCGCCGGCGGCGTGATTCTGTTCTTTCTGCTCTTTTTGCTGCCGCGCCTGAAGACGCTCCTCACGTCCCTCGGCGGCAAGATGCCCGCCTCGACGTCCCTCCTGATCAATCTTTCGAACTTCGCCCTCAGCCCCTGGGGCATCCTCACCGTCATCGGCCTCGTCGTCGCCGTCGTTTCATTCTTCGGCTGGCGCCAAACCGCCGCCGGCCGCGCCGCCACCGACGCCTGGCTGCTCAAGCTGCCGCTGATCGGCCCCTTCGTCGTCGCCCAGACCGTCCTCGCCTTCGCCCAGACGCTCTCGGTCCTCTTGGAAAACGGCATCACCGCCGCGGAAGCGCTGCGCATGACCGAAAAACAAATCGACAACACGGTCCATCGAAACGCCTTCAACACCGCCACCGCCCGCGTGCTCGAAGGCGAAGCCCTCTCGGTCGCGCTCACGCGCACCGGCTGTTTCCCCGATCTCGTGCTCGACCGTTTGGCCGTCGGCGAGAACACCGGCAACGTCGTCCCCAGTCTCAAGCAGATCGCCCTCGCCTACCAAAAGCTGATTTCCAACCAGCTGAACCTTTTCACCAAGGTCATCGCGTCCGGCGTGCTGATGGCCGTCTTCATCTTCGTCGGCTTCATCGCCTTCGCGATCGTCAGCGCCGTCTTCCAAGTCAGCTCCAGCTTCAAAATGGGCGGCTGACGTCGCGCCGGCGCGACGTCAGCGGTTCGGAGTTCGGGGTTCGGAGTTTGGAGTTGCGAAATCTCCAGCGCTTTTCGCCCGCGCAATTCCGGTTTCCGGTTTCCGGTTTCCGGTTTCCGGTTTCCGGTTTCCCAACTCCGAACTCCGAACCCCAAACTTTCCGTAAGCCGCGCGCGCAGCGCGCGGCTTACGGAACTTCATAAACTTCGACCAGCGCCTCGCCCGTGCCGGACGCAATTCCCGAAACCTGCGCCGAATACGACCCGGGCGGCAGCGTCACCAGCAGCGCCGCATCCGCCGACCCGGCGTTCAACGAAAACGCGCCGACCGACTGCGCCGTCAACGCCAGCACCGACGACCAATTGTCGTTTTCCATGATCTTGGTCGCGCCGGAATAGATCTCGAGTTTCGGATCCGCGAGCACGCCCGCCACCCCCAGGTCCGCGAGCCGCGGGCCGACGGCCCGGATGAGCAGCGTCTTGCCGACACTCCCGTCGACCACGAAACCGGCGATCAGGATGTTGTCTCCCGTGCCCACGAAATTGCGCGCCGAGACATTCACGAGCCGCACCGCCGTGCCCGTGCCCGAATCGTAAACCTCCACCAGCACCACCCCGGAACCCGTGCCGGAAAGCTGGGCCGTGCGCGCGCCGGAAATCGGCGCCTGCAACGCGGCGTCCTTGCCGCCATTGGCCAGCGCGAACGCCCCGACCGAGGAAAACACCGGCGCCAGCGCGGCATTCCAGTCGTCGTTCTCCGTCACCTTCGTCGAACCGTCGAAGACCTCGAGCCGCGGATCGGGATACGCGCCGCCGACGCCGAAGACCCCGAGCGTCGGACCGATCCCGCGGAGCAACACGTTCTTGGTGCCGTTGGTCGTGAAGCCGACGATCAGCGCCTGCGCCGCCGCGAGATTGGCGCGGACGGAAAGGTTCGCGAGCCGCGACGTGCCGGCGCCGACCGTGACCGCCGCACCGTTGCTCGTGACCGAACCGGCGTTGTTCGCCACCACCACCGAATAGGAACCCGCGCTCGCGGCGGTGACCCCGGGCAGAATCAGCGCGGCGTTCGTGGCGCCGGCGACATTCGCGCCGTCCTTGCGCCACTGATACGTCGGCGCGGGCGTCCCCGTCGCCACCACCGTGAGCGCCACGGTGCTGCCGGTGGCGGCCGCCACTGCGATGGGTTGCAAAGTGATCGCGGGGCTGCCGACGCCGCCGCCGGCGTTGACCGTGAGGTTGGCGGCCGCACTGGTGACGGAGCTGGCGGCGTTCGTCACGACGACCGTGTACGCACCCGCCTCGGCGACCAGCGCGGACGGCAAGGTCAACGTCGCCGCCGTGGCTCCGGCGATAGCGGTGCCGTTGCGCCGCCACTGGTAGGTCAGCGGGGGCGAACCGTTGGCCACGACCGAAAAGGTGACCGAAGTTCCCACCAACACCGTCTGGCTCTGCGGCTGCGTCGAGATCGTCGGCGCGACCGCGGCCCCGCCCGTGATGGTGAAACTGATCGCCTCCTGCACGCCCTGCCCCGCCAGTCCGACACCCTGGACGAAAACCGTAAACGTGCCGGCTTGCGTCGGAATCCCGCCGATCGTCGGCGTCCCCGAACGCACCGCCCCGAACGTCGGCGTGGGACTGAAGGCGAGGCCCGGGGGCAAGGTGCCGCTGACGTTGAAGAACTGCGGCGCACTCGGCGTCCCCGTGTAGGTGAACGCCACGTCGATCCGCGTCCCGACGGTGCCGTTGATGTTCCGGGAAGGTGAAACCACGAACGTCGTCGCCCCGGCCCGCGAATGCATCGCCCCGAGGGTCGCCGCCGTGAACGCCGCCCGCAGCAATTGCCCGACCGGCGAGATCGCGACGCGGTCCGCCGCCGCCGCCGTGATTTTCAGCACCGGCGTGCGCTGCAGCAACGCGACCAAAATTCCGGCGGGCAAGTGGAGCCAAGGCAAACGGCGGTAAGTGCGGGCGAGAATTTTCATTGGGAAAAGGGAGACGAGATTACGCCGCCACCGATACGCAGGCAACCCGGCGGCGAAAGGGGGAATCGGTAACAAGGCTGTTACCGCAATGGGCAGCGGGCGGGTTCAAAATCGCACGGTGAATTGCGCGGCTCCGGTATGGTGCTCGGGTCCGCGGTCGTGATCGCCGCGCTGATAGCTGTACTGCAGCTTCATCTGCATATGCGGGGTGAACCGGTAGCTCGGCCCCACATCGATCCGCCACAGGTCGCGCCCCCAGCGCACCGGCGCACCGGTCCGGTCGGGAATGTCGCCGTAGGTCTGTTGGTTCCACCGGAATGCGCCCGACAGCCGCGGGCCGAACTTGTACTTCGTCTCGACGTAGTAGGAAAAAACGTCCGCATCCCCCACCCGCGGAATCGTGAACCGCGAAGCAAAGCCCTCCGCCCACACCTGCCAATGCCGCCAGGCAAAGGCCGCGTCCGCCGCCAGGACCCGCTGCTCATAGTCGCCCCGCGTGTAGCCGGCGGGAATGCCCGGCGCCCACTCCCGCAAATACGAACCGGCGCTGGCCGAAAGCCCAAAGTTCCACGTCGGGCTCGGATGATAGCCGAGCCGAGCGCCGCCCGTCGGATGATGCCGCTGCTCCCGCGCATGCAGCCACGCATCCGGCCGCGACGAGAGCGAACCGGCCTTGGCTTCGAAGGCATAGCGCCAGGGCCCGAAGCCGCCCGCCACCGCGATCCCGCTCGAGTACGCCGGCCCCCAGATGATCGGCACCCGCAGCGACTTCTCCTCCGCCAAGACGGCCCGGCTCAGGCCCGGCCGCAGGTGCGACCATTGCAGCAACGTATTGGCCGAGCGGATGGCATCCGTATCCCAAATCCCCGTCGGCACCTCGTAGGCCGCGGGCGCCGTGATGAAGGGATTGCTCCAACTGCCGTGCCGCACCGCCCAATTGCCCACGATGGTGGCAAACTTGCCCGCCTGCACCGTCACCCCACTGCCCCAAGGCCGGAACCGCAGCGCCAATTCGTCCAACCGGACCTCCCCGCCGCGATCCGTCGGATCGAAGCCCCGGTCCACCCGCGCCTGCGCAAACAAATAGGTCGCCGGACCAAATTGCGCATCGAGAAACACGCTCAGGCGCGGACTGAACAACGTGCGGTGCCCCGTATCGATCAGCCCGGGCGCCGGCTGCGGCAACGCGTACACCTCCGCATCCGCCATGCCGCTCAGCCGCGCGCGCCACTGCGTCCGCGGACTGCTGAAGGTGAGCAACTCTTCCAACCGGTCGAAACTCTCTTCGGCCGCTGCCGCGACGCTGCTTCCCCAGCCCGCCAGCAGCAGGCAACCGGCCGCGCACATCCGCCGCGATCCTTTCACGCGCGCCCCGCCTCCCCCGTCGGTCCGGCCTGCCGGAAACTGGCTTCGAATTCCGTCCAATCGTCCGCCGAACGCAGCAGCCGGAGATCGCCGCCGTGCAACCGCGCCAATTCCCGCGCCAGGTTGAGGCCGAGTCCGTAGCCGGGCACGTTCTCGCCCATCGCCCCGCGGTGGAAACGTTCGAAAATCCGGGTCTGCGCCTCCGGTGCGATCGCCGCGCCCGTGTTGCCGACCGTCAGCTTCACCGTCCCCGCGGCCACCTTCGCCGACAGCCGGATTCGCCCCTCGGGCCGGTTGTAC
>JACCDS010011470.1_pt1 | contig 10389 bp, 10 predicted proteins | sample 7446441 | NCBI WGS metagenome assembly JACCDS01 (sample SAMN15323445, study PRJNA562643) | freshwater metagenome | isolation source: river surface water | place: USA:Blue River Watershed | collected 2017-08-17 | reverse complement strand
GTAATTGGCCAGCAATCCAGCCAGCAGTTCTTCAGGTACGTCGTGTTTCTTCTTGCTCATTGTGTCTCCGGACATGTCGACAGTTTCCTGCCTAAAGTCCGTTTACACAAAATTCTGCACACCCTCGCCAACACATTCGATCGCGCATTGTCTCGTGGCGAGTTAGCGAAAATTTGGGATGTAGACGGCAATCAGTATCTTGATTGTTTGTCTTGCGCAGGGGCTTTACCTCTTGGGCACAACCATCCTTACGTCGTTGAGCGGGTAACGCGATTTCTTCAGACGGGGCATATTTTGCAAGGCCTCGATATTCCCACTTTTGTGAAAAAAGAATTTCTGGAGCAGCTACTTCAGATTCTTCCACGGCCCTTTGCCGAGAACGCTCGGATTCAGTTTTGCGGACCTACTGGTTCGGACGCAGTTGAGGCGGCAATTAAACTCTTCAAAACTGCCACTGGTCGACGCAGCATCATTGCTTTCCACGGTGCTTATCATGGTATGACTCTGGGAGCGCTATCTTTGACCGGCAACTTGCGCCCTAAACAAGCCATCAGTGGCTTAATGCCTGAGGTGCATTTTTTCCCTTATCCGCACAGCTCGCGATGCCCATTTGGAATGGGCGGAAATACAAGTGATGAAATTTCACTCTATTACCTAGATCATGTGTTGTCGGATCCCGAGAGTGGAATTACAAAGCCTGCAATGCTTATTGTCGAGGCTATTCAAGGCGAAGGCGGTTGCATTCCAGCGTCAGCAGCTTGGCTGCGAGGGTTACGTGAGATTACGAGATTCCACGATATTCCATTGGTGATTGATGAAGTTCAGACTGGATTCGGTCGAACCGGGGACATGTTTGCACATGAGTTTGCTGGTATCGAACCGGATGCCATCGTCATGTCAAAAGCATTGGGTGGCGGGTTTCCCTTAGCCGCACTTGCTTACCATCGCCGATACGACAATTGGATGCCTGGCGCGCATGCGGGAACATTTCGAGGCAACCAGATTGCATTCGTCGCGGGTACGGCGACGATGGAATTCATTATAAGCCACACATTGCAAAGTGAAGTGATCGCCAAAGGTGAATACTTGATGGATAACCTAAGGCAATTGAGTGGGAAGTACTCATGTATAGGTGAAGTGCGTGGACGCGGCCTGATGGTTGGTATGGAAATCACTGTGCCCGAGTCAATTCATGCGTCAAAACCTCCGGCATTGAACGGCGCATTAGCCGGGGTGATTAAGCGCGAGGCCTTCTCTCTTGGCCTAATCTTGGAAACAGGCGGGCGTCATGGCGCGGTTCTCCGATTTTTGCCACCTCTAATCATCACAGCGAGAGAAATTGACCATATCGTAAAAATTATTGATGCCGCGATTTGTAGGGCGCTGATCAAGCGCCAGGCCGATAGGATCGATAACAATGAACCCGCCCTTGGATGAAAATTTTTTCGACGCGATTGGTATTGGCTTTGGACCCGCCAATATAGCTTTCGCGATAGCTGCCAAAGAGCTCGGGAGCCAGCTAAGGCTGAAATTTCTCGAGAAAAATTCTTGTGCGGGTTGGCAAGATCAAATGTTACTTCCAGAGTCCGATATCCAGAATCACCCTTTGCGTGATCTTGTGACGCCTCGGAATCCTAGAAGTAAATACACCTTCGTAAATTTTCTTTTTGAGCAGGGGCGACTGTTTGAACACTTAAATTTGCCGCTTCACCATCCGTTCCGAGTGGAATATGCACAATACATAACTTGGGTCGCAGGTCACTTTTCTCATTTAGTGAATTATTCGTCTGAAGTGGTATCTGTTCGCCCTGTTGTGGAGGACGACCTGGTGCACTTCTATGAGGTTGCATGTCGGAATGGTGACGTCTTTTTGGCACGGTCAATTGTGTTGGCTCCAGGAAGAACGCCGCGAATTCCGAAGCCATTTCAAAAAACCAGTGATCCAAGGATTGTACATCTTACGCAATTTTTATCGGCCTTTAATCAAATAAAGCAAAAAATATCGCGCCCTCGTGTTGCGATTATTGGCGGAAGTCAGTCATCAGTGGAATTGCTCCTTCATCTGAATGGCGACCCCTCAGTCGACCAAATACTTGGCATACATCGGAACTTTGGCTTCCGTTTGAAAGATACCAGCCCATTTTCGGAAGAGGTATATTTTCCGGGATTTGTGGATACTTATTTTCACGCATCCAAGGAAATTAAGGAAATCCTTCGGTCTGAATTGATTTATACCAATTATTCGTCATCTGACCGAGATGTCGTCGATGCACTGTATGCGCAAATCTATCGAGACAAAATTTTGTCTAAAAACAGATTGCAGTTAAAGCCAATGTCAGAGGTTATACAAGTATCCCTCGAAAACCAAGGAGTAAGGTTGACGATTTCCAATATTCTTAATCAGAGTAAGGAAGTAGTGATCGTCGACTTTGTTGTCCTTGCCACGGGGTTCATGGATCTTGGGGCTCAGCCATCTAATGAGCCATATCCGCAGGTACTGAGTCAACTAATTGATCGATTGGACATGAAGGACGGAACTCTATCCGTTGATTTGGATTATCGGGTCAGATTCCGCAATGAGTGCCAAGTCGATAACGCTCCACTGTACTTAAATGGATTATGTGAATCTTCACACGGCATGGGTGACGCTGGTTCATTTAGCCTTCTTTCTTTGCGCTCCGCGACAATTTGTAAATCTTTAAAGTCTAGAATTTTTCAAAAAAAGGCAGATCACGATTTTACTGACGATAGTCAAGCATTTATTGACTGACTTCTCTCGAGGGCAAATTTCATGTTTCATTATGAGCAGTATCTCGAATCAGACATGCATCGGATTCGCCTATTCGTGGACAGTTTTCCTCTAGCGATGATTACCACTTTTAGTGGAAACGAGTGGCAATGCTCTCATATTCCGCTGTTCTGGCGGCTCGATAAATGTGACGAATTGTTTGGACATGTTGATGCTTGTAACCCCCAGTTTTCTGGCGCACCTGAATTGGATGCGCATATCGCATTTTGTGGGCCAAATGCTTTCATTCCTCCGGAGGCTTATTCTAGCCATCAGCTACCAACTTGGAACTATCTGGCCGTGCATGCAAGGGCTCAAATCGTGGTTGATCGCGACCCGGAGCGAAATTTCGCTGTTTTAAGTCAAACGGCATCACGTCTTGAAGCGAGGGCGCGTCCATTCAATGTGTCGGGCAACGATGAGCGAATTCAGCGCTGGATTGGTTCAATATGCGGCCTTCACATCAAAATCTCTCAAGTTGAGGGTCGATTCAAACTGTCACAAGATAAGTCGCCTGAAGACGTGAAGTCTGCCAGTAAATATTTTCTCGAACAGTCGCGTAAGCAGCTATCTGCATATCTGCTCAATGTACTGGTGGAAATTGAAAAGTGAACACGAACGCTTCTTTGAATTTCAAATCTATTAGTCGCGACTGCTCATTTTCAGCAATCGCTGCCGGATTAGTCTCTTTGTTAGTGACTTATAGTGGGCCTATGCTGATCGTAGTGCAGGCAGCAAATGCAGGAAATTTATCGACGCAGGTTCTTTCTACTTGGATTTGGTCGATTTCCATCGGGGCAGCGATCGTCGGACTTTGGTTCAGCGTTCGATTTCGGGTGCCTATCATTGGAGCATGGTCGACACCTGGCGTTGCGCTACTGATTTCTGTTCTTGCTGATTACACATTCAGCGATGTCGTTGGCTGCTATTTAATTTTGAGCCTAATTATCATAGCGCTAGGTTTTCTTGGGCTTTTTGGTCGAATCATCAGACTGTTGCCTGCCAGCCTCCTTAGCGCAATGCTTGCCGGTGTTCTATTTCAGTTTTGCACCAAAATGTTTTTTTCGATGCAAACACATCCAGCATTCGTATTATCAATTATCGCAGTCTATTGCATTTGCAAGCGTATTAAGCCTAGATATGCCGTAGTCGGAGCATTGGTTGCGGGATTGTGCATAGCTCTGCTCATCCAACCTGTTGCAGAAGATTTTCCTCACCTAGAATTTGTTAGGCCAGTTTTCACTGCGCCCACGTTAAGCATTGAAGCTTTGATTGGCGTAGGATTGCCCCTAGGCATGTTGGCTATGACTCAATATGCAACTGCCATCACCGTACTTCGAAATGCTGGATATACGGTTTCTGACGCAGCAGTCGTCGGTGTCAGCGGCCTTGTTTCACTTCCCCTCTCTCTATTCGGATCGTCAGGAATCAATCCTGCAGCAATCGTTGGTGCAATTTGCGCAGGTCCTGAATGCCATCCAGATCCGACACGAAGGTATATATCTGGAATCGTATGCGGTCTTGGATATCTTTTCCTTGGCACGCTCGGCGTCTCCGTAGTGGGCATTTTTTCATTACTTCCGAACGAGGTTGTGACCACGCTGGCTGGGCTGGCACTGATGAGTACTCTAGTTTCCACTCTATCCGGGGCTCTTGAGTCGACAGACAGCCGTGAGCCTGCTGTCATTGCTTTTCTAGTTACCGCATCGGGAGTTTCATTTTTTGGGTTGGGCTCAGCGCTATGGGGACTATTCGCAGGGCTATTTTTTTCGTGCGTGCTGCGTTGTAATGGATTTTCAAGGGCCGCTACGCCAAAGAGTCAGGCGAAAAATTTATGATGAACAACAGCCTTTGTGCACCATCGATCATTCCGTTAAGTCAGATCCTCCCGGAAGAGCCGCTGCTGATGATGGGTGCGGGTCCTGTGCCTATCCCGCAGAGTGTCGCCTCCGCAAACTCGATTGTGATCAATCATCTTGGCGAAAGCATGAATCGGGTGATTGAGCAGGTAAAGTTAATGGGGAAGTATGTTTTTCAGACTGCGTCTGCTCGCGTCATCGGTGTCGCCGGACCTGGTTCGGCAGCGATGGAAATGGCGATTGTTAATCTAGTGCATCAGGATGCACGCGTACTTTGCGTATGCAATGGTTACTTCAGCAAACGAATGGCAGAAATGGTTTTGCGGGTGAAAGCAACACCGGTATGCCTGGACATTAATGGCAACGTGGGGGCCGACGCGGATGAAGTGGAAAAATGGCTGCGGCGCGATCGCTTCGACGTTCTATGCATTGTGCAGGGTGAAACCTCAAATACGGTTCACAACAAGCAACTTGGTGATATCACTCGCACCGCTCGCAAATATGGCTGTGCCGTTATCGTGGATGCCGTCTGCACGCTGAGCACAATGCCGCTTGAAATGGACAGCTGGGAAATCGATGCCGTCATTACCGGTGGTCAGAAGGGTTTATCTTCAATCCCCGGTGTATCAATGCTCGCATTCTCTGAGCGCGTCTGGCATGAAAAAATCGATTCACGTTGTTCTATTCCATCGCATTGGTGCCTTGACGCTCAGCTGGCCGACAAATTCTGGAACCAGCATTCTTACCACTATACCGCCCCTGTATCTGGCATCCTCGCGTTGCATGAAGCGCTGCGCTTGGTGTGTGAAGAGACCTTGCCCAAACGCTTTGAACGACATCTTCGCTGTTCCGAAGCACTACAGGCTGGACTGGAAGCGATGGGTCTTCGACTGTTCGTCAATCGTGAGCATCGATTGAATTCGGTTGTGGGAATCCAATTGCCTGACAATATTTCTGGTGAATGGGTACGTGCGTACCTGTCCCGCATGCACAAAGTCGAAATTTCCGGTGCGTTCGGTTTAAACATCCTCCGCATTGGCCAAATGGGTGAACAGAGTCGGGCACAAAATTTGTTTCGGACTTTGCACGCATTTGGATCCGTCATGCGTACTGGTGGCGTTGACGTGGACCTTCCAGCGGGCATGGCTGAACTTGAGCGTGCACTCTCCTGTGAAAGTGATCACTTGGTGAACGCATCGTTTTGACAGTAAGGCAATTTTTATTTTGCCGTTACTCTGACTAGCGTCAGTAGCGCAGAACTGTCTTCATCTGCGGCTATTGAATGCGATACCCCACCTGCAAGAAACAGTAGCTCTCCCGGCAGCAGCATCGTCGTCATACCGTGCGCCTGCACGGCCAGCTTTCCCTCGATGCACTGAATCGTCAGATCACCCTCCACCTTGTGTTCCGGCACCGTGCGTCCCTTGTGGAGCACGCTACGTATCAGCTCCAGATGCGGGGTACGCACAATCGCCGTCGATATCGCTTGCGGCAGACCCGCGCCCAGTGCCTTCAGCGTAATCACGTCACCGGAATGTGCATGAGGCAATGACATTCGCTCTCCCTGTCCGTATCAACACTTGACCCAGGTCGATCGTAAAAATTCCTGCCGTCGAATAATCAGTGAATCCGGCGCAAGGCCCGTTGGCCCTACCACCGCGCCGGCACTTTCGGGCGCTGCGTCGGTCTGAGTTCAGTCCGAAAACTGTTGTCCGATGTTTTCATTTCCTTGCTTCAGGAAAGAATCTATGCGGCACGCTTTCCCCGGTTCGGCCTTGCGCACGCGCGGCTTCACGCTGATCGAGATCATGGTCGTGGTCGTGATCATGGGCGTGCTGGCCGCACTGGTCGTGCCGCGCCTGATGGGGCGCACCGATGACGCACGCATCCTCGCTGCGAAGCAAGACATTGCAACGCTGATGCAGGCCCTCAAGCTCTACCGGCTCGACAATCAACGCTTCCCGACCACCGAGCAGGGTCTGCAGGCGCTTGTTACGCGGCCGACGATGGCGCCGATACCGCCGAACTGGAAGACCGGCGGCTATCTCGACCGACTCAATCGCGACCCCTGGGGTAATCCCTATCAATATCTGTCGCCCGGCACGCACGGCGAAGTCGATATCTTTTCGTATGGTGCCGACGGCAAGCCCGGCGGCACTGGCAATGATGCTGACATTGGTTCGTGGGCAGACTGAGCGGCAGTGCGGCTTCACGCTGCTTGAACTGCTCGTGGTGCTGGTGATCGCCGGCATTCTGCTCGGCGCGGTCGCGCTGAATGCCCATCCAGGCGAGCAGCAACAGTTGCAGAACGAAGCGCAGCGGATCGCGCTGCTGCTGCAGCTGGCCCGTGATGAAGCCATTGTGCGCAATCAGCCCGTAGCCTTTGAGGCGGATGAATATCGTTATCGTTTTTTGATCCGGCGTGATACCCAGTGGACACCGCTGACTGGGGACGAACAGTTGCGCGAGCGCGCCTACCGTCGCGCGCCGCTGACGCTGCTGTTACAGCCGCCGGCCGGTAACGTCATGCCACTGCGCATCGTGTTTGGTCGAGAGCCGGTCGACAAGGCTTTCGTGCTAACGCTGGCTGCCGACGGTTACCGTGCGGCGATACGTGCCGATGGCATCGGTAATTTTCAGGTCGAATGACATGAGCGCGGCGGTGTCGTCATCCGGTGCAACGCCGCGCGGCTTCACGCTGCTGGAGGTCTTGGTTGCGCTGGTGATTATCGGCACCGCACTCGCGGCCAGCCTGCGCGCTATCGGCAGCCTGACGCAGAACAGCACCGACCTGCGTACCGCGATGATGGCGACCTGGTCGGCGGAAAATCGACTCACGCAAATCCGTCTCGCGCATGAGTGGCCGCCGCTCGGCGACCGCAGCTTCGCCTGCGCACAGGGCGAGCTGGCCCTGCGTTGTGACGAGCACATTGTGGCCACGCCGAACCCGGCGTTCCGCCGCGTCGAGGTCTCCGTGATCGATGCCAGCGGCCGCCGTGTGCTGATGTTGTCGCAGGTGGTGCCGAATGCCTTGTGATCGCGTCAGTCAGGGCTCATCGCAGCAGCGAGGCCTGACGCTGATTGAATTACTCATTGCCATCAGCGTGCTGGCTTTCGTGGCCGTGCTCGGTTGGCGCGGGCTGGATTCGATCACGCGCGCACGCGTCGCACTCAATGCCGATCTTGCGCAGACGCGCAGCCTGCAGCTGGCATTTGCGCAATGGCAGACCGACTGCGCCAATGCGGTCGATGCCGGCACCCTCGATGGCCGCGCGCCGCTGCTGGTCGATGCCACACGCGTGACGATCGCGCGCAGAGTGCAACCCGAGGCACAGGCCGGCGCGTTGCAGCTCGTTACCTGGCGGCTGCGCGATGGCGTGCTCACGCGCGAAGAGTCGCCGCCGACGCGCGACCTGACCCAGCTCGATCAGGCATGGCAGTTTGCGCAGGCTGGCGGCGCGCAGGCGCTGCGGCTGCAGGACGGCGTGCAGTCGATGCAGCTGCGCGTCTGGACCGACGACGGTCGCGGCTGGCGCGGCTGGGACCAAATGAACTCAGCCATCGTCTCGCGCGGCGCGCTGATGAACCCGCGTGCCGGCACGACGGCCATGCAGACTGACTGGCGTGGACTGGAAGTGTCGCTGCAATTGGCCGGCCGCACGGTGCCGATGACGAAAGTCTTCATGCTGGGAGCCCTATGAGCCGATTGCCGATGAATTTCCACCGTCCGTCCGATCCGGTCCGCACTCGCCACCGCACCCACATTGCTGCTCGCCCACGTAGCCGTGGTGTTGCAGTCGTGACTGCGCTGCTGCTGACCACGCTCGCCATCACCATTGTGGCCAGCCTGTTCTGGCAGCAGCAGGTGCAGGTGCGTTCAATCGAAAACCAGCGCCTGCAACTGCAGAAGCAATGGGTACTGCGTGGCGCGCTCGACTGGGCGCGGCTGATCCTGCGTGAAGACGCCAAATATTCCGCGACCGACGATCTGAACGAGCCGTGGGCGGTGCCTCTGTCAGACACGCGGCTGGATCGCTACGTCGAGTCGGCCGCGTTGCGCGGCGACGCCGGCAGCGCGGTGTTGTCGGGTGCGATTCAGGATGCGCAGGCAAGGCTGAATCTGTCAGGGCTGGCAACGCAGGGCCGCGTCAACCCGGATGCGGTACTGGCCTTCGAGCGGCTGCTGACATCATTGCGGCAAGACCCGGGGCTGGCGCGCGCGGCTGCGCAGCAGCTGGCCGACAGCCAGCGTGCTGCCATTGCCGGCGGTACTGGCGGCAATGGCAGCAATGGCAGCAATGGCAGCAGTGGCGAGCCGCGTCCGATCGGCTTTGTGCAGGTCGATGATCTGCTGGCGGTGCGCGGCTGCACGCCCGCCGTGGTCAACGCGATCCGCGAGCAGGTCGTGTTTTTGCCCGTGGCCACGCCGGTCAATGCCAACACGGCGTCGGCCGACGTGCTGGCAGCGCAGTTGCCCACGCTCTCGCTCGCTGATGCCACGGCAATGGTGAATGCGCGCAAGGGCGCCAGCTTTCGTGATCTGGCCGACTTTGCCGCGCGCCTGCCCGGCAAGCCGGCGGCCGTCGATCCGGCACTGTTCTCGGTGGCCAGTGGCTATTTCCTCGTCACCGGGCGGGTGACGATACGGCAGGCGACTTTGCGCGTGCAGGCCCTGGTCGAGCGGCAGGGCGCAGCCACGCATCTGCTGTGGACGCGCGAGACCTGAGATGGCCCGCGCCACGCCCGCCGCCACGCTCTATCTGCTGCTACCGCCGCGCACGGCGGTACAGCGTGCATTGCCGGCCGCTGCCCACATGACAGCAAACGCAGTCGGCGCAGACCTGTCGTCACTGCCGCTGGGCTTTGCCTGGACGCTGCGCCACCGGCTACAGCGCGTCGATCACGCCCCGCTGGCGTCACTGGCACCACTGGTCGCGCAGGCTGCGCGTGTCGTGCTGTTGCTGGCGGCCAGCGACGTGACGCTGTTTCGTATGGCCGTACCGCCCTTGCCCGCCGCACGTCTGCAGGCAGCGTTACCGGCCCTGGTGGAAGATCGCGTGATCGGCGATCCGGAGGCCTGCGCAATCGCTGCCGGCGCCGAGCTCGACGGCCAGCGCACGATTGCCGTTACCGACCGCGCCTGGCTGCAGCAGTGGCTCGCGGTGCTGCGGTCGCTCGGTGCGCGCCGCATCGCGGCGTTGCCCTTGCAACTGTGCCTGCCCTTGCCGGCTGGCCAGGTGTCGGCCGCATTGATTGATTTGTCCGGCACGCTCGAACTGGTGTTGCGTACCTCGCCTGAGGAGGGGCTGGGTCTGCCCGTTGATTCGGCAGCGACCGCAGCGACGGCAGCGACGGCAGAGGCAGGGTCGCCGCAGGCCCTGATCGATGCCGTCATGACCCTTCTGGCCACCTTCACGGGCGGGCGTCCGGTGCAGATGGCCATGACGCCGTCGCACGCGGCACTGTTTCAGGCGTGGCTGGCCCAACATCCCGCCAGCGGCATCACGCTGGTGGAGGACAGTTGGGCAACTTGGGTTGAGGGCGCCAGCCAGGTCAGCGTTGACCTCGCGACCGGCGTTGCGCAGCGTACGGCCGACGGGCCGGACTGGCGACGCTGGCGCTGGCCGCTGCGTCTGGCGCTGGCCTGCGTGCTGCTGAACGTGATCGCACTCAACGCCGACTGGTGGCGTCGTCGCGACGAAGCTCAGTCGGTCGAGAACGGCATGGTGGCGACCTACCGCC
>JACCDS012393394.1_pt1 | contig 10390 bp, 11 predicted proteins | sample 7446441 | NCBI WGS metagenome assembly JACCDS01 (sample SAMN15323445, study PRJNA562643) | freshwater metagenome | isolation source: river surface water | place: USA:Blue River Watershed | collected 2017-08-17 | reverse complement strand
GCGCTCGGCGAAACGTCGCGTCCCGGGGTGTTCGTCGCCGGTGCGGCCACCGGGCCCGAAACCATCGACGATTCCATCGCCCAGGGCAAAGCCGCTGCGTTGGCAGCCTTCGCGGTGGCGCGCGCCGCGCCCTTGCAGGCCGTCACCGCCTGACTTCCATGCTGCAGACGACGATCTTTTCCGCTGCGGCCGCCGCGCCGCTCGAACGCCCGAGGCTCGAGTTGAGCGGGCCGAAGCTCGACGCGGCGTTCCGGGCGCTCGTCCTCGGCAGCGAGGATCACGGCGGCATCGAGCGCTACGTCGAGGCGCTGCGCGTGAAGTCGACGCTCTTCCGCGAGGCGGTGTCCGGCGAGGCCATCGACCGGGTGACGTTCAAGGCGTTGTGCGCCTGCATGCCGACAGTGCGCCGTCGTATCGGCCCGTATTTGCAGGCCGGAACGTTCGAACCTATGCGCGAGCGTATTGCGTTGCTGCTCGACGGGCGCGAAGCGACTGCGACGACGGACGAGCGGCTTGCGGAGTTTTGCGCGGCGTTTCCCGACGATCGTGCCCACCGCTGGGTGCGCGATCTCGCCGCAGAGCTCTTGCACAATGTCGATCCGGAGCGTTATCCGGCGATGTGCCGGTGGGTGTGGGACGCGCGCGCCAACACCGGCGTGCTGCGCGAGATCTGGCACGCGGAAAACGTCGATCACGTCTTTATCGACGTTCCGGACCGGTACGGCACCTACGTCATGCTGCGCGAAGAGCTCGCCCAGTATCTTTCCAGAAACGGCGTGTTCCGCGACGTCGTGCATTATGTCGATCTGCTCACCGCGCAAGTCTACGCGCAGTACATCGGCGAGCAGGGCGGCCACTACCTGCGAACCGACTTTGCGAGCCCGCAGGACCCGATGGTGCACATGCGCCGGCTGCTGGGGCTCGACGGGTATGACGAGGAGGGCCGCAGCCGGGTGAAGTCAGCCGACGGCGATGCCGTCCCCGATATCCGATCATTGCGCTAGGAACGCCGCCGCATGCCCATACACGAACAATCGCTCATCCGGCCCGAGAACCTGAAGACCCACGACAAGCTCGTGGTGGACGGGATCGACGTCTCCGGCCACTGGAGCACGTTCATCGAGCCGCGCGTGGTAACGGACTACAACGAGCGCATCGAGGAGGAGATCGCGGCGCTGCCGGGCGGCGAGCACATCAATCGGTGCTGGCAGTGCGGCTCGTGCACCAATTCGTGCACCGTGAATGCGCTCAATTCCGATTTCAACCCGCGCTACTGGATTTATCTCATCCGCATGGGCATGGAGTCCGAGCTGCTGCGGGACAAGGACATCATCTGGCAGTGCGTCTCGTGCAACAAGTGCACCTACGCCTGCCCGCGCGACGTCTTCCCCGAAGGCGTCATGAAGGCGACGGCTCACTGGCTCGAGCTCAAAGGGCATACGCGGAAGTCCAAGAGCACGGTGTTCGACGAGGAGTTTTCGGAGCAGGTGTTCCAGCGCGGCCGGATCGAGGAAAGCCGCATCATCCGCAATTTCTTTACCAAGACCGGGCAGCCGGTGTTTCAGGATTGGCTGATCGAGCTTGCGCGGCGCGTCGCACGCGGGCTGCCCATCAAGCTGTGGATGATGATGAGCTGGGCGGCGCTCGTCAGCCCGCGGACCCGCCGCTGGCGCAAGGCTCGCGCGGCAATGGGCGAGTATGTCGCGGCGCAGGAAGCGAAACATCACGCCGCGCTGCGTCTTCCTGCAAAGCACACCAAGACCACCAGCGCCTGACTGGCACAACGGCACAGCGAGGAGAGATCATGCCGAACGATCCGGCCCGGGACCCGAGGATACGCTACCAGCGCGTGGCGTACTACCCGGGGTGCGCCCTCGAGGGCACCGGCCACGCGTACAACCGCTCCACCAAGGCGCTCGGCAAAGCGCTGGGCCTGCAGCTCGACGAGGTGAAGAACTGGAACTGCTGCGGCGCGATGGAAGTGAAGAACGTCGATCCGAAGCTGCAGACGTATCTGTCCTCGCGCGTGATGTCGATCGCGGCCAACGAAATGGGTGCGCAAGTCGTGATGGCGCCGTGCAACGGCTGCTATCACAACCTGAAGAAGGCCGAGCACGAGCTCGCTAACGATGCCGGGTCGCGCGCGGTGGTGGACGAGATCTCGCGCAAGGCGGATCACGCGGCATACCGCGCCGGCCAGGTCGAGACGATACACGCGCTCAACTGGATCAAGTACGGCATCGGCGAGGAAGAGCTGAGGCGGCGCGTGCGCAACACGCTGCAGGGCCTCAAGGTGGCGAACTATTACGGCTGCATGTACACGCGGCCGCGTCATATCTTTCCCGAGAAGGACCGCGGCCCCGGCAGCGAGTCGACCCTCAAGCCGCATTTCATGGACGACTTGCTCGCCGCCGCGGGCGCCGAGATCGTCGACTTCCCGCTGAAGACGGCGTGCTGCGGCGGCGCGCATACGCTCTCGGACAGCGACACCTCCACGAAGCTGGTGGTGAACATCCTCAAAGCCGCCGAAGCCGCAGGCGCGGAAGTGATCGCCACCGAATGCCCTACCTGCCATTCGGGCCTCGAGATGCACCAGGTGCGCGCCGAGAAGTCGCTGGGACTCAAGACTTCGGTGCGGATGTTTTATTTCACGCAACTGCTGGGCATCGCCCTCGGGCTATCGGCGCGCGCCGTCGGCGTCCACGAAAACGCATCGAACGGCGTGGCGCTGCTCAAGTCCAAGGGGCTCGCGTGAGATCGCTCGCAACCCTCGAGGCGGAGCTCGACGCCTTCCAGCCGGCGGGCGACGCGGGCGCAGCAGCGCGGCAGCTGCTTGCGATCGGCGAGGAGGCGCTCGAGCACTGGGTGCGAGCGCGCGGTCTCGAGCCCACCGCCGAGACGCAGGAAGGCTTCCGGCTGCTGGCCTTGCATCGCCAGGGCGTGCGCGGCGTGCCGAGCTTCAACGCCTGCCGGGAAACGTGTCGCGAGCTGGCGTACCATTACAATCTGATCTGCATGGAGCCTGCTCACGAGGCTGCGCCGCGTCGCCAGACCATGATGGCCATGCTGGCGCGGCATCTGCTGCTGTTCGTGACGGGCAAAATGCAGGTCGAAGCCCTCGGTGATTTCTGCTGTTCGTCGCGACCGCTCAGGCAGGAAGCGACTCGATAAAGGGGAATAAACATGACTCAGGTGCGCGGCTGCAACATGCCGGACGACTTGCTGTACGACGTCGACAATCACATCTGGTTCAAGGAGCTCGGTGACGGCACGGTGAAGCTCGGCATGACCACCGTCGCGACGGCGCTCGCCGGCCAGCTCGTGGCTTTCACGCCGAAGAAGGCCGGACGCTCGGTCGATGCCGGGAAGTCCTGCGCGACGGTGGAGTCCGGCAAATGGGTCGGACCCGCAAAATCGGCGGCGGCCGGCGAGATCGTGGCGGTGAACGACGATCTCGTCGGCAAGCCGTCGCTCGCGAACGAAGATCCCTATGGCGCGGGATGGATGGTGATCGTCAAGCCGAGCGACTGGGCGGCGGTGAAGCCCACGTTGACCCCGGGCTCGCAGGTGGCGCCGAAGTACGAAGCGAAGATGGACGCCGACGGCTTTGCGGGCTGCGCCGGCTCCTGAGGGCGCGTCCGTCCGGCCGGTCTGGCATGTAAAATGGCGGCTCGCGAAACATAAGGGCTTGGTAATGTCGGGAATCAATCTGGCCGAGCTTCAGTCCAACGCGCTGCGCGCCGCGGCGCTCCTCAAGCTCATGGGTAATTCCTCCCGGCTTCTCATACTGTGCCAGCTGTCGCAAGGCGAGAAGTCGGTCGGCGAACTCGAGCGGGTCATCGGCTTGAGTCAGTCGGCGCTGTCGCAACACCTCGCGCTCCTGCGTCATCAGAAAATCGTATCGACGAGGCGTGTCGCGCAGACGATCCTGTACTCGCTTGCGGGTCATGAGGCGCCCGCGATACTCGCCACGCTCTATGAGCTTTTCTGCAGCAAGCGCACGTCGGGCGCGCGCTCGCGCCGCCTGAAGGCGAAGCCGGCGTAAGGCGCGGCTTCAGCTCGCCGGCCGGGGCACCGGCGTGGACAGGCAGCCGAGCAGGCGTTCCATTCTCGTGCGGTGCAGCTCGCGCCAAGCCGCTTCGATCGCGGCGTCGGCATCGGGCTCGTGTCGGCCTTCGAGCGCAAAGACCGCCTCCAGGAATCGATCGAGCGGCTCGCGCAGCTCGTGCGTGCGCGCATCACCCGCGGTCCAGCCGATGCGCGAACCTGCCTGCTTGAATGCGGCAAGGCTTTCCGCGGAGCGAGCGAGCTCCTGCAGCATCTTCAAGCGCTCCACATCCTCGCGCAACAACTGCGCCCTGAAATAGCTGTCTTCTTCCGTCACCTGGTGTTGCAGCACTTCGAGCAGTCGCATCGGGGTTCTCCAGCCGCCTCGGTTTGATCAGGCTGCGCCGCGCTCATCGCCGCGCGATTCGCGGATACCAGCCCCTGCCGGCGTCTCGCCAGCGGCGCCGTCGCCCATCAGCAAAGAAGCAGAGGTGTGCGCGGGACGCCATCCGAGATCGTGCAGCGCCCGGCTGCAATCGAGCGTGAGGGCCGCTGCCAGTCCGTCTATCCATGCCGGTTCGCCGCCCCAGCCCGTCACCTGCCAGGCGACCTTCATGGCGGCGCGCGCGAGGCCGCGCGGCAGCGGCACGCCGACGCGCCGACGGCGACGGATCGCTTCCCGGAAAGTGAACTCGTCGGACGATGCGAGGTTATAGGGGCCGCTCACGTCGAGCGCGAGCGACCGCGCCACGGCGTGCGCGACGTCGTCTTCATGGACGCATTGCAGCCGCGGATAAGGTTCCGGCATGCGCACGTAAAACGGCTGACGGAGCAATTGGCGCAGGAGCGGATGCGCGTGCGGCCCCAGGATCACGTGCGGGCGCAGGCGCACGCATTCCGGTACGTCCCGCGCAAGCAGCGCCTCGAGCTCGACCTTGTGCTCGGCATAGGCGAATCCCGGCAAGGGCGCGAGCGGCGCATCTTCGCGCAATCGAACGCCGCGACCGTACACCGCCGCGCTCGACACATGAACCAGGCGTCGCAGGCCCGCAGCGCGCGCGGCAAGGAACAACGCGTGGCCGGCATTCACGTTGATTTCCCGCATCTCGTCGAGCGCCATGCGCCCGCGCAGCAGCACGAATGCGAGATGAACCAGGGCGTCGTGGCGCTCGACGCAGCGCATCGTCCGTTCGGAACGGGCGTCGCATCGAACGCCGTGAAACTTGGGGTGCGTGTAGCGCGGCGGCAGTATGTCGACCCCGGTGACCTGTTCGATGTCGGCGCGCGCGCAAAGCTGGGGCAGCAGCGCTGCGGCCAGATGAGAGCTGGATCCGGTGACGAGGACTCTCACGTCGGGCGCGATGCGGCGGCGATATCCGGAGCGGCGGGCGATCTGTCGCCGCGACGCGCTTCGACCGGCTGGTACGCCGGCATTACCTCGCGTGCGAACAGCTCGAGCGACTCGCGCGTGACCGCAGGCTCGACGGCGCCCGCGCCGAACGCGCACAGCAGGTGCGTCACTCCGGCGTGCGCATACTTTTCGAGCTTGGCGCGACACTCCGCAGGATCGCCGACGACAGCGAGCCCGAAGGCATCCGCGAAGCCGAAGTCCACGCCGAACTTCATCAGGCGGCGGAAACGACCCAGCTCGCGCAGCTCCTCATAGCTCGGATACAGCCGTTCGAGTACCGGCTCGACCACTTTGAAAAGCTCGTTATAAAACCACCCGAGCGCTTCTTTCGCGATGGCGCGGGCGCGTCCTCCGTCCGGAAGGCACAGCACGCCCACAGTCATGCCGACGCGAGGCGGCGACGGTGCCTTCCATGCAGCGCGCAGCCGCGCGATGTCGCGCTTTACCATGAACCAGGGCTTGAACGGGCCGGCGAGGACGCCCAGCTCGCGCGCGGCGGCCCAGGCATACGTGTCGGGGCTGACCGCGGCCGTCCACAGCGGCGGCGGCTGCAGAACACGCGGCACGATCTCGAGCGCATCGAAATGGTAGTGCCGGCCATGATGAGTGACCGGCTGCGCGCCGAAGCTCGCCCGGACGATCGCAATGGCCTCGTCGGTGAGCTCCCGGCTATCCGCCATCGCGACGTCGAACACGTCGAACTCGTGCGGCGAGAAACCCCTGCCGACGCCGACTTCGAGGCGTCCGCCGCTCAGGATGTCGAGCGTCGCAATGCGCTCGGCGACGTGAACAGGGTGATGCAAGGGCAACGGGATTACCGCGTGGCCCAGCCGTATGCGCTTGGTGCGGGCGGCCGCCGCTGCGAGCAGCAGCTCGGGCTTGGAGCAATGCGAATATCCGGGCTGAAAATGATGTTCGACGAGCCACGCGCAGCCGTAGCCGAGCGCCTCGGCCAGCTCGATCTGCGCCAGCGTCTCCGCATAGACTTCCGCCTCGCTCATCGCGAGGCGCGGCGGGACGCTCATCTCGTAGAACAGATCGAAGCGCATGAAGGACGGCGCGTGTTGAGGGTGACGCCATCATGCCAGCCGCGCCGCCAAACTCCAACCGGCGGAGCGACGCCCCGTGCCTCGCATGCGTACTCGCGGGATAGAATCGGGTCGCGCCGCAATGCTTGTCCGAGAGGCGGCCAAGTTTGGCTGCGCCGCAAGGTCCGGCAGATCAGGATTCGAAGAACTCCCCGGACCTTGGGGCTGCGGCCGTCGCTGCGCAACTTGTCCGCAAGGCGGCCACGTCAGCCAACGCCGAAAAGCACTGCGACTTACGACTCAAAAAATTCCCGCACTTTGTCCATCCAGGACTTGGCGCGGGGATTGTGGCTGCCGGAATCCGTGCGGTCGATGGTCTCGAGCTCCTGCAGCAATTCTTTTTGGCGCGCGGTCAGATTCACCGGCGTCTCGACGACGACGTGGCACAGCAGGTCGCCATGCGTGCTGGAGCGTATGCCCTTGATGCCCTTGCCGCGAAGGCGGAACACCTTGCCCGTCTGCGTCTCGGCGGGAATCCTGATTTTCGCGTAGCCGTCGAGCGTCGGGATTTCGATTTCGCCGCCCAATGCCGCCGTCGTGAAGCTGATCGGCATTTCGCAATGCAGGTCATTGTGGTCGCGCTGGAATACCGCGTGCTGCTTGATGTGGATGACGACGTACAAGTCCCCGGACGGCCCGCCATTGACGCCGGCTTCGCCCTCTCCCGAAAGCCGTATGCGATCGCCCTGATCGACACCCGCGGGTATCTTCACCGAGAGCGTCTTCTGCTGCTTCACGCGGCCGGCGCCGCTGCAGGCGGAGCAGGGATTGGGTATGGTCTTGCCCGTGCCGTGGCAGCGCGGACACGTTTGCTGAATGGAGAAAAATCCCTGCTGCATGCGCACCTGGCCGTGGCCGCTGCAGGTCTTGCACGTTTCCGGCTTGGTGCCCGGCTTCGCGCCGCTGCCGTGGCACGTCGCGCATTCTTCCAGCGCCGGTATGCGTATCCGCGTTTCCGTGCCGCGTGCCGCTTCTTCGAGCGTGATCTCGAGGTTGTAGCGCAAGTCCGCACCGCGATACACCGTCGAACGCGAGCGGCCGCCGCCGAAGATGTCGCCGAAGATGTCGCCGAACGCGTCCGCGAAATTGCCGAAGCCCGCGCCCGCGCCTGCCGCCGAAGGGTCCACGCCCGCATGACCGTACTGATCGTATGCGGCGCGCTTCTGCCCGTCGGAGAGTATCTCGTAGGCTTCTTTCGCTTCCTTGAAGTGTTCCTCCGCCTTCGGATTGTCCGGGTTGCGGTCCGGGTGCCACTTCATCGCGAGCTTGCGGTACGCCTTCTTGATGTCCTCTTCGGCGGCATCGCGGTTGACGCCGAGCACTTCGTAATAGTCTTTCTTCGCCATTTGTCCGTCGTCACATCAGCGGGAGCGTAAGCTTAGCCTCAAACAGGAAAAGGGGTGAGGACTTTGTCGTTCCTCACCCCGTCGCATTGCTCATTGCACTCCGGCGTTTACTTCTTGCCGTCTTTCACTTCCTCGTACTCCGCGTCGACGACATCGCCTTCGTCCTTCTTGCCGCCTTGCGGACCGCTGCCGGACGGGCCGGCCTGCTGCTGTTCCGCGCTGCCGGGCTGCTTCGCCTGCTCCTGCGCGTACATCTGCTCGGCGAGCTTGTGCGAGGCTTCGGCGAGCGCCTGCGTCTTGGCCTGGATCGTGGCCTGGTCGTCGCTCTTCATCGCTTCTTCGGCTTCCTTCAGCGCCGCCTCGATCTTGGCCTTGTCGTCCGCGCCGATCTTGTCGCCGTAGTCCTTCAGCGACTTCTTCACCGTGTGCACCATCTGATCGCACTGGTTGCGCGCATCGACGAGCTCGCGGGCCTTCTTGTCTTCCTCGGCGTGCGCCTCGGCGTCCTGCACCATGCGCTTGATCTCTTCTTCCGAGAGACCGCTCGAGGCCTGGATCTTGATCTTGTTTTCCTTTCCGGTCGCCTTGTCCTTCGCCGACACGTGCAGGATGCCGTTCGCGTCGATGTCGAACGTGACTTCGATCTGCGGCATGCCGCGCGGCGAGGGCGGAATATCGGTCAGGTTGAACTGGCCGAGCGACTTGTTGGCGCGCGCCATTTCCCGCTCGCCCTGCAGCACGTGTATCGTCACCGCCGACTGATTGTCTTCAGCGGTCGAGAACACCTGCGACGCCTTGGTCGGAATCGTGGTGTTCTTCGCGATGAGCTTGGTCATCACGCCGCCCAGCGTTTCGATGCCGAGCGACAGCGGCGTCACGTCCAGCAGCAGCACATCCTTGACGTCGCCTTTGAGCACGCCGGCCTGGATCGCGGCGCCGACGGCAACCGCCTCGTCCGGGTTGACGTCCTTGCGCGGCTCCTTGCCGAAGAATTCCTTCACCTTGTCCTGCACCTTCGGCATGCGGGTCTGACCGCCGACGAGGATCACATCGTCGATCTCCGCGAGCTTCACGCCGGAGTCCTTGATGGCGATGCGGCACGGCTCTATGGTTCGCTCGATCAGCTCTTCCACGAGCGATTCGAACTTGGCGCGCGTGATCTTGACCGCCAGGTGTTTCGGGCCCGACTGATCGGCGGTGATGTACGGCAGGTTCACTTCGGTCTGCTGCGACGACGAAAGCTCGATCTTCGCTTTCTCCGCCGCGTCCTTCAGCCGCTGCAGCGCGAGCATGTCTTTGCGCAGATCGATGCCCGATTCCTTCTTGAATTCGTCGCAGAGATAGTCCATGAGGCGCTGATCGAAGTCCTCGCCGCCCAGGAACGTATCGCCGTTGGTGGAGAGCACCTCGAACTGATGCTCGCCTTCGACTTCAGCGATCTCGATGATCGAGATGTCGAACGTGCCGCCGCCCAGGTCGTACACCGCGATCTTGCGGTCGCCCTTTTTCTTGTCGAGGCCGAACGCGAGCGCAGCCGCCGTCGGCTCGTTGATGATGCGCTTCACGTCGAGGCCGGCGATGCGGCCCGCGTCCTTGGTCGCCTGGCGCTGGGAATCGTTGAAGTACGCCGGCACGGTGATCACCGCTTCGGTCACCGGCTCGCCGAGGTAGTCTTCGGCGGTCTTCTTCATCTTGATGAGGATCTGCGCCGACACCTCCTGCGCCGAAAGCTTCTTGCCGCGCACCTCGATCCAGGCGTCGCCGTTATCCGCCTTGACGATCTTGTAGGGCATCAGCTCGATGTCCTTCTGGACCTCTTTTTCCTCGAATCGGCGCCCGATGAGGCGCTTCACCGCGTAGAGGGTGTTCTTCGGGTTCGTCACCGCCTGACGTTTGGCGGGAGCGCCCGTGAGGATTTCGCCGTCTTCCATGTAGGCGACGATGGACGGCGTGGTGCGCGCGCCTTCCGAGTTCTCGATGACCTTGGGCTGGCCGTTCTCCATCACCGCGACGCAGGAGTTGGTCGTCCCCAGGTCTATGCCTATGATTTTTGCCATGCTGTGCCTCGCTCAGAGTTAAAGCTGAATTCTCACTACTGCCGATATGGGGTTAAGCGCCGGGGTTTCAAGCGTTTTTTGCCTTGGCGACGACCACGAGCGCAGGCCGAACGACGCGGTCGTGCAACAGGTAGCCTTTCTGCAGCACCTGCACGACGGTATTGGGCTCCTGCCCGGACTCGACCGTGCTGATCGCCTGGTGGCGGTGGGGGTCGAACTTCTGGCCGACCGGGTTCACTTCCGCGACGTTGAATTTCTCCAGCGCGGAGCGCAGCTGCTTGAGCGTGAGTTCCTCGCCGCCTCTCAGGCTCTCGACGGTGACGTTCTCGCTCGCGAGCGCGGCCTCGAGGCTGTCCTTGACCGGCAGCAACTCGGCGGCAAAGCTTTCCAGCGCGAATTTGTGCGCGCTCGACACTTCGGCCTGCGCGCGCTTGCGGATGT
>JACCDS012504855.1_pt1 | contig 10391 bp, 6 predicted proteins | sample 7446441 | NCBI WGS metagenome assembly JACCDS01 (sample SAMN15323445, study PRJNA562643) | freshwater metagenome | isolation source: river surface water | place: USA:Blue River Watershed | collected 2017-08-17 | reverse complement strand
TGTTGCGGCCGCTGGTCAGCGTATTGCCCAGTTTCTGGCCCAGTTGGCGCGGGGCCTGTGTCAGCGGGTCGACCGTGCCATCATACAGGTAATATTCGGTGGTGACGTACTGCCAGCTTGACGCCCGCACGTTGGTGTTGGCGGCGATCGGAATGTAATAACGACCGGCGCTCGCGAACGCTTTGGCACTGGCGTCGCCATGCACGTCCCAGGTCAGACCAAGCCGCGGTGCCAGCATATCTTTGGCGTCGACAAAAGACTGGCCGTCGCCGTTTAAGTTGTCGAATGATTCGTTGCGAAGGCCCAGATAGACCATCAGATCGTCGCGCACATAGAAGCTGTCTTCAATGTAAAACGCTTCGTTTTTCACTTCATAGCTGCCGGATGGCGTGGTGCGGGTGCGTTTGCGGACCACATGCGCATTCGGGTCGACATTGACACCGTTCCAGCGGTCGGCAAATGGCAGCGGGGTGTAACGACGATAGAACACACCGCCTGAGTATTCGGCACCGGCGCGGCGTGACGTGAAGGTTTCACTGTCATAACCAAAGCGGATGGTGTGGTCGTCAAGGTGCCATTCGGCGTCAAGCCGGAAGGCTTCGCGTTTGTCCGTGTCCGGGCCAAAATTGAGCGCCCGCACATCAATTTCGTTCCAGCAGCCGACGTCGATAATGTCATCGGTGTCCTGATCATAAATGTCGACCAGCGGGCAGTCGGCGCCTGGTAACGGATCTGGCGTCACATAATCAGCGTCGGTTTTTAACGAACCGTACAACAGGCCGAGGTTAAAGTTTTCAGTCAACTGGCCTGAGTATTTCCCAATCAGAATGTTGCCGCCGTTGCGCTCTTCGTAGCTGGTGCGCGGGTTGCCGTGCCGGCCGGTGTAGTTTTGATCTTCCGGGTTTAAGTAAGTGTTGTATTTGACTTTTTCGACGTTGCGGATGCCGGTCAGCTCGACAATGTGCGCTTCGGTCAGATACCAGTCCAGTTTCAGCAGGCCATTGGGCGAGGTGTTTTCGCTGGCGGTGCTGCGATCGGCGCTGTACACGTCGCGGCTGTCTTTTTTGCCTTCGACCAGACCATAAATGAATAATTTGTCCTGAATCAGCGGACCACCGCCGCCGACGCTGTAAGTCAGGCTGTCGCTTTCATCGGCGCTGCGATAAGCCGAGTAGTAGCCATATTCGCCCGGCTTGAGGCCTGCCACTTTACTGACCACATCTTTGCCATGCGCTGCCAGGCTGGCTGGTTCCCAGATGGCCGCACTGGTGAATTCCCAGTCGTTGGTGCCGCGTTTGGTCACCACGTTGATCACGCCGCCGAGCGCACGGCCATATTCAGCGCCATAACCGCCGGTTTTGACCTGCTGTTCGCCGATGGCGTCAAACGGCACCCGGCCGTAAGACAAGAAAGTGCGGGCATTGGTGACGTCAAAACCGTTGATGTAATAGCCGTTTTCCGCTACCGAAGCGCCCCCGAACGAGGCCAGTTTGCCAAAGCCGCTGTCACCGCGCACGGTGCCGGGCGCCAGCATCGCCACATCGCTGATGTCGCGGCCGATCGGCAGGCTTTGCAGCTGATCGGCGGTAAAGACGGTGGCCGACTCGACCGACGACACGTCAATCGGGTTAATGGCGCGGCCGAGTACGGCGATACGCTCGACGTCGCCGGCGCCTGGATTGTCGGCGCCGAAGCTGACCGGAGTACCGGTACCAAGCGAAACCCGCACTTCGCGGCTGACGCCATTGCTTTCAATACGGTAACGGCCGCCGGGCAGCTGGCCGAACACATAACGGCCGCTGGCGTCGACAGTGAGCTGACGGCTCAGGCCCGTGTCGAGGTTTTTCACTGTGATCTGGCTGCCTTTGGGCGCCTGACCAAAAATAGAGCCCTGCGACAAGTCGGCGAAACTTTGTGCCGGCTGCAAGCAACAGGCGATGAGGGTTGCCAGTGCGGTTTTCCGCAGGCCCGTTGCGGTTAAAAAGGGGACTTTCAGTGTTTTCATAGGATCTCCAGCCTGCTGCATCTTGTTTGCTGGTGCCTTAATAATTGTGAACATGCCGGGCACCTCATTTCATCTTAGAAGTGCCAGGCAACAGGCGGAATATCCAGTTGGGGATAGCTTCAGGCAGCCGGCGCCGGCCGGCTATTCCTTAAGCGATAGTCAGAAATCGGCCGGATCAGTGACGGATTCGCCCGTAGCGGCAGGCGCAGTGCCTTGTTGCTGCTGGTAGCGTTGCAGCGGATCTTCCGCCAGCCCCGGCCTTGCATAGGGAATGCAATTGATAAAGAGTGAAAATAATTCAGCCTGCGAGCCAATTTCCAGCTTGCGGTAGATGTTCTTGCGGTGAATTTTTACAGTGCCATCCGAGGTTTGCAGTTTTTCGGCGGTCAGCGCCGACGAATAACCGCGCAGCAGATACCAGAGCACATCGCGTTCACGCGGCGTCAGCAGCGAGCTGGCGAAACTGTCGAGCGTGCTCTCGACCTGGGCGTGGGTCTGATCGGTCTGACTGGCCGCCGGCAACGGGCTTGCCAACTGATGGTGGCGCGCAAGCGCTGCGTCCAGCAGCGGCATCATCAGCTGCAGCGCCTGTAAGTCGGCGCGGCAAAACGGATTGGCATTGATGTTGCGCTGCATAAAAAAATTCAGCGCCGAGTCGTCGTCAATCCGCCACAGCACGTCAATTGAATCGGCGACGCCAATTTTGCTGTAAAAGTTGGTGTAGTAGCTGCTTTGGTAAAAATCATCCGGCGCCACGTCAGCCAGCCAGTAGGGGCCGCTTGGGCAGCCTTTTAAAAACAGCTGATACTGAGGGTCCAGCGCATAAGGCCCGGTGGAGTAGATGTCGGCATGCAGACTGCGGTCAAACGGATGGAAACGGTGCGCCAGGCTCAATGGCCGCTGCTTACGGTAAAACACCAAAATGCCGCAGGAATCGACCGGACAACAGGCTTCCAGCACGTCCAGCACCGCCTGAAAAAAGCCCGGCGTGCCCAGTTCGCGCCACAGGCGCACCTGCGCATCCTGCATCTGGTTGTCCCACACCAGCGCCAGACTGCTGCGGTGATGATGATGCGCCACTTTACTGCGTTGCATGCGATTCCATGTACTGAATAAGGGAAAGCTTAAGCTTGCCTGTAATGCGCCAACGCTGCAAGCGTGGCAGGGGGCGACCAAAGTCGACAGAGCGTATCCGGCGGGGCATTCATCGCAGCCGGCCCCAATGGACTGGCTGCGATGTTGTGCGTGGTTAAGGTTTAGCCGGCGGTTAAGCGATAGCCTGGCGCTAAGGTTTAGCCGGGCAGTTCAGACTGACGGCTGTGGCTTTGTTATCTGGCTGGCCATTGTGACCCGCCAGACCCGGCACCAGCCGGATATCGGCCAGCTGAACTTTGGCTGGTTTGCTGCTTTGCAGAATAAAACTCTGCTGAATTTTGCCGAAGTTCAGTTGATCAAAACAGCGTAAATCGACATTGACCTGCTGCCAGTCGCTGCCGGCTTTGAGCACACTGCCGAGCTCAACAAACTGCTGACAAGCGCTCTGACCGGGGTCAGCTTCACAGCCAAGACCAAGCTGCAGCGCAGCAGTGGTGTGCTCTGACAGCAGCCGTACGTCCAGTTGCAAGACACCACCGGCCGCCGGATAACCGCGCAAATCGCGCGGGAAGTTGCTGGCAAGGGTGACCGCTGCCAGTTCTTTGCCGCTGAAGGTCAGTTCGCGGGCATCTTCCTGCACTTTGCGGTCGATGCTGCGGAAAGTGACAGCGCCTAAAGTCTGCACGTTGGCGCTGACCGGCACGCGCTGGTCGCCGCTGTGCAACCAGAACTGCCAGGGTGCTTTGGCGGCACGTTCAAACAATGGCATCGGCGCACTGGCGCCATCCTGGCCGGCCTGTTGCTCCGGTAGTTTGTTGCCAAGGGTTGAGGCGTCGCCGTACTTCAGACCAAAACCGTACGGCAGCAGCGGCTGTTGCTGACCGTAGTGCAGGTTGGCGGCAAAATCGGTCGGGCCGGCCGGCCAGCTGAAACTGAGTTTGCCGTGGAAGTCATGCTGTACTTTGCCGTCTTTGCCTTTGAGCAGCACGTCGGCCACGCCGGCGCCTTCTGAGCCCGGCAACCAGGCGGCGACGAATGCATCCGACTGATTCAGTTCAGGATTAACCCACAGCGGCCGGCCGGATAAAAACACTGACACCACCGCAATGCCCTGACTTTTCAGCTTTTTAAGCAGCGCCAGCGCCACTTTATTGCCGCGCTGGAACTCAAGATTGTCGATATCGCCATTGCCTTCGGCGTAAGGTTCTTCACCAAACACCACCACGGCGACATCCGGTTTCTGGCTGAACTGGCCGTCTGTGCTCAGTTCAATCTGGCCGCCGGCGGCTTTGACCTGGGCAGCGAAGCCCTGATAAATCGAGCTGCCGCCCGGGAAATCACTGTTGACGTTGCCAGTGCCTTGCCAGCTGATGGTCCAGCCGCCGCTTTGCTGGCCGATATTGTCGGCGCCAGGGCCTGCCAGCAGAATGCGGCTTTTCGGCGACAATGGCAGCAGTTGGTTGTTGTTTTTCAGCAATACCAAAGATTTTCGCACCGCCTCGCGTGCAACGGCTCTGTGCTCGGCAGCGCCAATCAACTCGAGTTTGCCAGACAATGCGCGTTGTGCCGGGCCGGGCCGGTCAAACAGGCCGGCGCGTAATTTCACCCGTAAAATGCGCCGCACGGCATCATCAATCCGGCTTTGCGGAATAGTGCCGTTTTGCACCTGACTGAGCAGGTTATGAAACAGCGGCTTCCAGGCACTGGTCGGCACCATGTAAACGTCGAGGCCAGCCAGCGCCGCTTGTGCGCAGTTTTCGTTGCTGCAACCGGGGATTTGGCCATGGCCGTTCCAGTCGCCGACCACCAGGCCGTCAAAAGCAAATTTGTTTTTCAGGATGTCAGTTAACAGATAAGGGCTGCCGTGGATTTTTTCGCCATGCCAGCTGTTAAAGGAGGCCATCACGGTTTGCGCGCCGGCCTGCAGGCCGCCGACATAACCTTGCGCATGCAACTCGATTAAACGTGCTTCACCGGCGATGTTATCTCCCTGATCTATGCCTTTTTCGGTGCCGCCATCGCCCAGAAAGTGTTTGACGGTACTGATCACATGACGGTCAGTCAGAAAGGCTTTGCCGGGCTCGCCCTGCAGGCCGCGCACTATGGCTGCGGCGTAGTCGTGTACCAGTTTTGGATCTTCGCCATAGCCTTCATAAGTGCGGCCCCAGCGGTCGTCCTGTGGCACCGCGACGGTTGGCGCGAAGATCCAGTCGATGCCGGTGGCACGCACTTCCACCGCGGTGGCGCGGGCGATTTTTTCAATCAGTGCCGGGTCGCGGGCAGCACCGAGGCCAATATTGTGCGGAAACAGCGTGGCGCCAATCACATTGTTGTGGCCGTGCACCGCATCGGTGCCCCACATGGTCGGAATGGCGCTGCCGTCTTTGCTGCTGTCAATGGATGCCTGATACATGGCGTCGGCCAGCGCTATCCAGTCCTGCGGCGTGGCGTGTTTGTTATTGGCCGGGAAGGAGCCGCCACCGTTTAAATAAGAGCCAAAGCCATATTCACGCATGTCTTCGACGCTGATGTCGCGAATTTCCGGTTGGATCATCTGAGCAATTTTTTGTTTGAGCGTCATGCCGGCCAGAATTTTCTCCAGCCGCTGTTCCAGCGCCGGATCGGCCGGCACCGCTGATTTCAGCTGCGGCCAGCGGTCGGGGCTGCGCGAAGTATCCGCGGCCAGAGCCGGCGCGGCGACGACCAGACTGACTGCCAGGGCCAGCGGTTGCAGAGAAAACACGGGTTTGCAAAGTGCCATACAAGGATCCTTATCCATCCATTCGCAGGGCGTCCGCACAATTCTGACGTCGCTGCTGTTTTGTTGTTCTGAAAGCGCTTACATTTATAGCACTGCGACCGCGCGCTTCCAAGCCATTTTGAAAAAAGTCGTGCCAGAACAATCCAAACAGGTTTGCCGGCAGCAGGCGTTCATCGGAAAGATTGCGCTGAGTGGTGGGGTTAATCTTAGGAAAAACAACAGGATAATTTGATTATGGAATCTGATAACCGCTGTCTGAAAAAACAGCAGGCTCAGATGCAATTTGTTGCCAGCACAGGCGGCAGAGGCGTTTTATCTGCAGTGAGGTCGCACAGGCGAGGTAGCAGGAGCGATATCGCCAATGCGGTGCAGCAGGGCACAGGCCGCCGCTTATCTAACGAAATATCATTGCGCTGTTATCAGATTTGTCAGCTGGCTTGACCCGGCGCAGAGCCCTTGTTAGGCTCTTATGTAAGCGCTTACAGCTTAATAAAACAACAAGATTGCCGGTGCAAATGCTGCACCACACCGATTCCCTGGACAGACGACAGACAGGCCACAGGCCAAGAGAGCACAATGAAATTGACGATGCCAGCCGATTCGCGCTTACTCGATCCGGCTTTTGTATTTGGGGTTGCCACCGCTTCTTTTCAGATTGAAGGCGCCCGCGACAGCCGCCTTGAATGTATCTGGGACCGTTTTTGTGCCACGCCCGGCAAGATCCGGGACGGCAGTAACGGCGACCAGGCCTGCCAGCATCTGCAGTGGTGGGCGCAGGACGTTGAGCTCATCAGCAGCCTGGGCATGGACGCCTACCGGCTGTCGATTTCCTGGCCGCGGGTGCTCAGACAAGATGGCAGCCTGAATGCAGAGGGCGTGGATTTTTACCGCCAGTTGCTGCGGGCGTTAAAAGCCAAAGGCCTCAAGACCTTTGTCACCTTGTATCACTGGGATTTGCCGCAGTATCTGGAAGATGCAGGCGGCTGGCGCAACCGCCAGACGGCTTATGCATTTGCCGATTATGCCGACAAGATCTCGCGCGAACTGGGCGATCTGGTCGACAGTTACGCCACCTTAAACGAACCTTTTTGCAGCTCTTACCTCGGTTACGAGGCCGGCATTCATGCGCCGGGTCATACCAGCGTGGCCTGGGGCCGTCAGGCGGCGCACCATCTGTTGCTGGCGCATGGCCTGGCGATGGTGAAACTGCGCCAGAACGCGCCGTCCGCCATGCATGGCATTGTGCTTAATTTCACGCCCTGTTATCCGGCGACGCCGGCTGACAGCGCGGCGGCAGACAAAGCCGACCAATACTTTAATCAGTGGTACATCAAGCCTTTGTTTGACAAGGCATATCCTTCGTGTTTTGCCGACCTGAGCCCGGCAGAGCAGCCACAGATCCAGGAGGGCGATTTTGACATCATCAGTGCGCCGCTCGATTACCTGGGCATCAATTTTTATACCCGTCATGTGTACAGCACCGCGGCGGATGGCAGTTTTGTGGTGGTCGATCAGGCCAATGCCGCCAAAACAGACATCGGCTGGGAGATTTACCCGCAGGCGTTTACCGACTTGCTGCTCGATTTGCACCGTCGTTACCCGTTACCGCCGCTTTATATCACCGAAAACGGTGCGGCCGCGGCCGACCAACTGGTGAATGGCGAAGTCGTTGATACGCTCAGGCTGGACTACTATCAGCAACATTTGCTGGCTCTGGATGCGGCAATCAGGCAAGGTGTGGATGTCAGAGGTTATTTCGCCTGGAGCCTGATGGACAATTTCGAATGGGCAGAGGGTTACCTCAAGCGGTTTGGCATCGTGTATGTCGACTACCACACGCAGCAGCGGGTGATCAAACACAGTGGCCTGGCGCTGCGTGATCTGAGCATCAGCCGCCGCGGCTGAATCAGATGGCAAGTCATAATAAAAAAATAATGAAATCAACATTCTTTGACAGGGTTTTTTATGCTGAGCAAGCGCGAAAAGATCGCCTATGGTCTGGGGGACACCGCCAGTAACATCGTCTTTCAGACGGTGATGATGTTTCTGGCATTTTTCTACACCGACATTTATGGCCTCAATCCGGCCTTTATCGGCTTTATGTTTCTGGCAGTCCGTGTCATCGACGCGGTCACAGATCCGCTGATGGGCGCACTGGCCGACCGCACGCAAAGCAAGCACGGCAAATTCCGTCCATATCTGCTGTGGGGCGCGCTGCCGTTTGGCGTGCTGAGTGTGCTGGCGTTCACCACGCCGGACCTGTCGCCGGAAGGCAAAATGATTTATGCCTTCGTCACTTATACCCTGCTGATGCTGGTGTATACCGCGGTCAATATTCCTTATTGTGCGCTGGGTGGGGTGCTGACGTCCGATCCGCAGGAGCGGGTGTCGGTGCAGTCTTATCGTTTTGTCTGTGCTTTTATCGGCGGTTTGCTGGTATCCGGCCTGACTTTACCGCTGGTCGATTTACTCGGTGATGGCGATAAAGCCAAGGGGTATCAGCTGACGATTGGCGTGATGAGTATCGCCGGCGTCGCGATGTTTTTACTCTGTTTTGCCGGCACCCGCGAGCGCGTGCACAGCGTAGCAGAGCGCAGCCGCAATTTTCGCGAAGACTTTAAAGCCTTGTGGCAAAACGACCAGTGGCGGGTGTTGTCGGTGGCGGCGTTATTCCTGCTGACCGGCAATGTGCTGAAAAACACTATGGCGATTTATTACGTCAAATATTATCTGAACGCGCCGGACAGCATCACGCTCTTTATCACGCTGGGCATGCTGGGCAGTATGGTCGGCTGTATGCTGGCGCAGCCGCTGGCGCAAAAAGTGGAAAAAGTAAAAGCCTATATTGGCCTGCAACTGGCGGCCGCGTTTTTCTGTGCGCTGAGTTATTGGGTCAGTGCGGATCAGCTGTCGCTGGCCTTTATTGTGTTCATTGGCTGGAACTTCTGTTTCAACGCGGCCACACCGCTGTTGTGGGCCAAAATGGCCGACACTGTGGATTATGGCGAATGGAAAACCGGCATCCGCACCACGGGGATGGTGTATTCCTCAATCATTTTCTTTATCAAAATGGGGCTGGCGCTGGGCGGCGCGGCGGCGGGCTGGCTGCTGGCCGGTTTTGGCTATCAGGCTGACACCGCTCAGTCCGAATCAGCACAGCAGGGCATCTTGCTGTCTTTCAGTTTGTTGCCGGCGATTGGCTCTGTGGTGGTGGCTTTTGTCATGCGCTGGTATCTGCTGGACAGTCGCAAAGTTGCTCAGGTGCAAGCGGAGCTGAAGGCGACGGCCGGCCATTGATGACAAGCCAGGCCGGCGTCTGTTGCCTGCAACCGGACGCTGATTTGGCGCAGTTGGCCTTGAAAAAAGCTGTTACTATGGTTTCTGTTCAGGTTTAAGCGGGAATAAAACACTGAGATGGCAACGATTTACGATGTTTCACAACAGGCCGGCGTGTCGCTCGCGACCGTGTCCAGAGTGATCAACAAAAACAGCAACGTCAGCGAAAAAACCCGGCAAAAAGTGCTGGCGGCTATGGCGGAGCTGGGCTATCGGCCCAATACGATTGCTCAGTCGCTGGCGTCTAATGTGTCCAACAGTGTCGGGGTGCTGGTCTCCCAGCTGGATGGTCCTTATTACGGCCCGATGATGGTGGAGATTGAAGCGGCGCTGCGGGCCCAGAACAAACACGTGATCATCGCGGTCGGTCACAGCGACGCGGCTGTCGAGCAGGACAGCGTGGAGTTTTTACAAAGCCGTGGCTGTGACGCCCTGATCCTCGACGTCGAAGCGCTCAGTGACGAGTATCTGATTGAACTGAGCAAAGGGCCGCTGCCGATCGTGCTGATTAACCGTTATATTCAGGCGATTGAACCGCATTGTATTTATCTGAACAACGAGTTGGGGGGTTATCTGGCCACCCGCCATCTGATTGACCTCGGCCATCAGCACATCGCTTACATCAGTGGTCCGCACAACAAACATGACGCGATGGAGCGTCTGGTCGGTCACCGGCGCGCGCTGGCGGAAAGCAGCCTGCATTTTGACCCGGCGCTTTGTATTGAAGGCAACTACAAAGAAGAAGGCGGCGAACTGGGCATGCTGGCGCTGTTGTCGGGCGGTGGCAAGTTCAGCGCTGTGGTCTGTGCCAACGATCAGATGGCTTCTGGCGCCATTTCGGTCTGTCTGGAGCGCGGCCTGCGCATTCCCGCCGACTTGTCAGTGGTCGGCTACGACAATATTCCATTTGCCAAATACATTGCGCCTAAGCTGACCACCGTCAATAACCCTTTCCATGAAATGGGTAAAATGGCGGCGTTTTGGGTACTGCGCCATGTGTATCAGGATGAAGAAAGCCAGGTCGCCAATGTGTTTGAGCCTGAGCTGGTGGTGCGTGGCTCGGCAGTGCGGGCTTGAACGATGACCATGGCGGGCAACAGCCAGGAGAGACAGCGGATGAATACCGACACATCAGTTTTGCGCCGGCCTGGCCTGGCGCTCAGTCAGCAGCAACAGGCTCAGCCTGGCAAGCGG
>JACCDS010348198.1_pt1 | contig 10391 bp, 5 predicted proteins | sample 7446441 | NCBI WGS metagenome assembly JACCDS01 (sample SAMN15323445, study PRJNA562643) | freshwater metagenome | isolation source: river surface water | place: USA:Blue River Watershed | collected 2017-08-17 | reverse complement strand
GCAGAAGTTAAAGTCCCCATCTTTAGCAACTGGGTATCCAACTGGTTACCCACTTAGCAATGAAAGTTCTAAATCTGATGTTTTACAAGGAGTTAGGGGTATATAGTTCACAATCCTCTCTCTCCGCTGACAGATTGTCTAAAACAGTCTAAAAGCGTGTAAAATCAAGGTTTTACACGCTTTTTTTATGTTCTTCAAATTCTATTAAAGTCTAGTTTTGTCTATACTTTTGGTTTCTATCTAGGTTTCTCTTTTTTTGAGGCCAAAAAAGAAACCAAGCAATTAGACGCTATTAGACATAATAATACTGAAAAACAATAAGTTAGGCGACTATTTTTTCCTTTGGAAACGTACATTTGTAACAAACATTAAGGGGGGCACAACGTAAAAAATTATGCCAAATGTCGTCAAGTCAAAAATCAAATTTCTCGCTGGTTGTTTACATCAGTAGAACCAAAACAAAAAAGAACGGTGAAGTTCCCGTTCTCATGAAAATCAACATCAATGGAGAGCGTGTTGTTATGCAACTCCAAAGAAGTGTTCATCCCAATAATTGGGACTCAACTCGCGCCAAGGTAATTGGTCGCACTCACGAAGCACGTGAATTCAATGTTTATATTGATTCCGTTCTCACCCGAACTCGCCAAAAGTACAGCGAGCTTCTTACACTGCATGATACCGTTACACCTCAACTTTTGCGTGATGCGGTACTTGGTGTAAACACCGCCAAGCCTAAAATGATTATTGAAATATGGGAAGACCATATTGAAGGGCTCCGTAAACTTATCGGTAAAGAAAGTACTGTTGCAACTTGTCAGAAATACAATGCTGCAAAAAATCACTTCAGCAACTATCTCAAAATTTATTACAAGGCCAGTGATGTTCCAATCAAGTCAATAGACCATTTCATGATTACACAGTTCGCTATGTATCTGAAAACTGAGAAAGGATGTAATTACAACACTGCTACAAAATTCTTGCAAAACCTAAAACGAATTACCTTCAGTTGTATTCGTCATGGCTGGTTACTCAAAGACCCATTCGTAGGGATTAGCCTTGCGATGAAAGAAGTGGACCGCCCTTACCTTACCGAGGCCGAACTCAAAAACCTTATGGAATTCACCTCTGATATTGATCGTTTGGTAAAGGTTAGAGACTTTTTTGTGTTCTCTTGTTACACAGGTCTTGCCTACATCGACCTCTATAAACTTAGTAAAAAAGAGATTGAGAAAAACACACTGGGTTATTGGATTAAAACGAGAAGGCAAAAAACTGGTGGCAAAACAAGTGTTTTGTTGATAGGTGTAGCGATGCAAATCATCAACAAGTATACGGTACTAGATGATCTCAATGATGATGACCATGTGTTACCCATTATGAGCAATCAAAAGATGAATGCTTACTTGAAAGAGCTGGCAGACATATGTGGAATCACAAAGAATTTATCCTTCCACGTAGCTCGTCACACATTTGCTACAACGATAACACTGACTAATGGTGTGCCAATTGAAAGTGTGAGTAAGATGCTTGGTCATAAAAACATTAAAAGCACACAGCACTATGCTCGAATTGTTGACGAAAAGGTAGGAGAAGATATGTTAAAATTATCCCAAAAGATAGGCCAGCGATTAACTCTGGCAAACTAAAAAACTTAAAGCCCTGGTAACCCCAGGGCTTTTTTTATACTGAATTAGACAGATTTAGAATATGGAAGAGAAATTTAGAATCAGATCATACGGATATGGTGAGCTAGCTCAGCTTTATTTCCCTCATATAGCAAAGAAGAGTGCAACATGGCAATTCCGTAGATGGATAGTTTCAGATAATAACCTATGCCGTTCCTTGGAATTTACTGGTTACAAGAAAGGTGCAAGATTACTTAAACCATCACAAGTGAAGCTGATTATTGATACATTCGGCGAGCCATAGGAGTACAATTTACCCGTGAAAACCTGACAAAAAGACAAGATGTTAAGTAATTGTTTTACTCACATCGAATGACCTTTTCGGCCGAAGTTTTTCCATTCTCGACTGCCCTGATTGTATAATTTCCTGGCGATAAGTTTTCTGTTTCGGTCCTAATTGCAACCTTTCCTTCTAAATCTGATGTACAATCACAGATTGATTTCACCAACTTACCTTCAGAATTATACATTTCAATCTTAACTTTTGAAAGGGGTTGGCCAGTATACGAAATATTTAAAAAGTTATAAAAAGGGTTCGGTGTAACGCTCAAATTTTGAGCATTAATTGTATTGGACATTTCAGAGGTATGGTCTTCTTTGTTTGGTGAGCCAATTTCATTTCCAGAGCCTTGACCACCGCTACCGCCAATACCTATGCCATTTTGATAGGACTTGATTCCGAAATGTGTTGAGCCAATAAATTCAGCATCATTAAACTCACTAAGAGTAAAAAGTGTATGAATCAAAGTACCATTAGCTATGTAGTGTCCAGGTTTATAGCGCCATGTAAGTCCCATCATTGTTTTAAATGTATCTGGCAAACTTATTGGTCCGATTTCAGCACAGGCATTATTAATTATCACTTGGTTTCTTCCCGGTGATGTAATAAAAGTTCCTGGCTTTCCTGCTGCTTCAAAAGCTAACCATAGTTCATCAGACATCGTCAATAAAACCTCCCCGTCATTAAAATACAGTGGGTTGTCTACACACATGGTTAATTTCATGTCACGAACTCCAACTGTATCCACAAGGCCATCCAATCCATCTCGTTTTTTAACCGCACCCAAAACAAAAATATCTGATGTATCTGCGAATGGTGGGTTCATATAGCCGAGATAGTAGTTTGATGACACTATATTGTTATTTCGGGTAATGTTGTAGCCAATATTACTTTTAGGATCAGAGCCAGTGTTTATCTTTTCTGGATAAGTGAAGCCAAAGTTTGAACTATCACAATCTATCAATCGCGCTAACATGCACATGCCGATTAGATTTGATTTTATTGATTCACGTTTGGCTTTATTTGTTACCATGTAATACCAACCTGGCTCAGGAACTGTATCCGCTTTCACCCATGCGTAAGTGATCATAACAGAATCGCCAGGATTCAATATTCCATTGTAATCTGGATGCCATTTCTGATTTGGCTTCATAAAATAGTTTACAGCAGGTTTTTGATTAAGGAAGACAGAAATATCTATTGGTGTTTTGTTGATTCTCCCGCCCATAGGATATCGTTTATGTCCATTCCAACCTGGCCCATTAAATTTACCATTATCATTTTTAACAGAATCATTATAAAATAATGCTGAGCCAACCCAACTATATGGCCAGTCTTCATTGAGGCTCATAACTGTCCAGTATAGGTTTATTTTACCAGATGTTGCAGGCTGATTTCCTCGGTTATAGACCATTACATGTACGAAATTGGTATCTCGGTCAGCTTGAATAGCATCCTCTCTATTTTCCCAACTCCAATGGTCTGGGACCTTATATTTATTTCTCCAATTACGATTCCATAAATACTGACTTCCTGTAAAATTTTGAGAATCTTTCCAGTTTGGTTCACTGCCATTATCTCTTCTGCTATCAGGAATCCACAAATCTGCATGATTTGGAGGTTTTTGATAAGCACCCACTTCGACCGGCTTGCTTACTTTCTCGAAAAGATTCCAATCTATTTGAACAGGACATAAATTACGTAATCCAAACCGATAATACCATCGTTGTTGATATTCGGTGTAACTTGGAACTGTTACAGTGAAACTATCTAAATCGGTTTTTCCAATACTATCCCAAATGCCTCCAACTGGGTTTTTACTTCGCTGCCAAATGGCGTAACAAACATTTCTTTCTCCAAGCCATTTACCTTCAAGTTTTATGGGTGTTCCAGAACTAATGTTTTTATCACTATCCGTAGCTACTATTGTTGGTCTTGGCATTGTTCCAATATTTGCCGAGTTTGAATAATTTACAATGTCGCAATATGGATCCGTTATTTTGCATCTATAAGCGCCTCCATTTTTACTAATTAACTTCGTCTGATCTAAACTGTAAGATGGATTGGTCTGTCCTTGAATATTTGACCAAGATGAAGTGTCCACTTGCCATTGATATTTAATGTTGGCCGGGGAATTGTAATTGTCTTTAACTAAAACAGATAAGGTTCCCACAATGTCTTTGCATATTATCATGTTTTTAGGCTGTTGTGAAATCGTAAACGCAGGTAATGGTTTAATCCCATTTGAATACAACGTACATGATGTGGACATCACTTTTAATCGATAAAACCCAGTCATATTTGCGCGACTTATTTCAAATTTTAATCCAGTGGCGCCAACTATATCGGTCCAATTCAAACTGTCGGCACTGTTTTGCCATCGAAAAGTTACCGTTGATCCAAAGGTGTTTTGGGTTTTACATTTGAAAATTTTTGTACATCCAGAATCAGCGGATTCTATTTTAGCAAGTTCAGAAATCAGTATTTTGGTCAAAATAGAACTCGAATATTTGCATTTGCTTGCGCCGCTATATACTTCACGCAGATATTGGTAACTACCATCCGATTTTACTGAACAGTCTTTACCCGTAACACCACTGATTATTATCCAATCTTTTGAAACAAGCGACTTATAATACCACTTATACAAATAATTGCCGTTTCCTCCAGTTGGATAACTTCCAACGATATCCTTTAATTCACTAGTGTCGCACACAACTTGGTTACTATCAATGAGATTATTTAAAATAGGGGAAGGAACAAACACCGTTTTGGTGGAGGAATCGGTGCATCCTTTTCTGGAGTCAGTTATTATGCCTTTAATAATTGCAGTGCCAACTGCAAGATTCATTTGAGCGGTGTTGTTTAGAATGCTACCGATGGTTCCATTTGTTACCCTCCATTGATAAGTATAGTAACCCTTATAGTTCATTGAGAATTCTTGTTGGATAGTGTTGTCACATATTGTGTCTTTTGGACCTAAGACTTTGTTGTCTGCTGAATTTAATTGGGCAGTATCATATTTGAAAACGGTGTCTGTGGCATTGATGATTAACCCAATCTTGTAAATACCTTTATTGCTATACGTGTGTGAAGCAATGCGACCTGTTGAAACTGTGCCGTCACCCCACAACCATTTATAACTTTCTGCGCAACAAATATTGGGTTCCGTTTTTACGGTTCTACAATTTGTGTTCACTATTGAGAAATCGATATTGGCTTTTTTGATTATTTCTTTTTCTGCATTGATTAAATTTGGCAAGCTGGCCCAATTGCTAATTCCACCGCTAGTTCCGAGTTTAAGTAGTACGCCTACTGGTTCAAATTTACATTCATTTGAACCACTGTAATTCATTGCATTGGGGTTTTGGATTTCTGCAAGGAAAGGTTGATTGTCAGTGGCAATATAGATCTTGCCATCAGGGCCTAGTTGCATTATTCGGTAAGTTGCACTCAAAGTAATCAAAGTGCGGTTCAAATTCGTTTCGCTACTTTCTAGGTCGTACTGGTAGATGTAATGTTCCAAAGGATTTCCACTGGTTACTATTCCTTCTGTTCGATATAGAATCTTTCCATTTGCACTCCACATTGCACCCCACACTTTGTCTAAACCACTAAAATTAAGCGTTTTATAGAGTGATATTGTGCCTGTGCTTCGGTCAAAATTGTAAATATTTGTTCCAAAATGAAACTTGGTGCCTTGGGGATTGAAAATTACTTGATACTCTGATCCAGTTGTAAAGCCAGTGCTAAAATTGCTGTGGTAAGTGGGCTCCCCTGTGCTTACGTCAAACACCCCCAATTTGCCGTCTTTTAAATTGTGTAAAAACAGCCAGTGATACTTTGAATTACATTGAGGTACTGCAGATAAAACTTCACCGCACTCGGCATTACTACCAAAAACCGCATCTGGAAGTACTGTAAATCCTTTGCGTGTAACTCGGCCGTAGTACTTTTTACTATTTGAATTTATACCAGAATCTCTCGGATCCACGATGGCGTAATAAGCAAAATTTGCATCGCGGGTATTATAAAATATATAGTATTTGCCAATACTGTCTGCATATGGGACAATTAATGCCGGTTGCATTGCCGTGAGGTTCACATCGTCAAGGGGACTGGTGTTTATCTCAATATAATTTTTGCCCCAAATTCTTAATTTTCCATTTTGAACATAATTTCCATTGTTGGGTGATGGAGCTGAATAAAATAATAATTGACCCAAAGAATCACTCATGCAGGCACTGGACTCTGGGGAATTGATGTTAGGTGGGGAAGGGAGTTTGTTATCTGTATTGTAGGGGCCAAGGTCTCGAATAGTTTTTCCTGGTGTGAAATTCAAACCCGCTCGGTCGCCAAAGGCCCAATTGCCCTTCGTGCTCGCAATTCGTTTACTACAATCAAGTATTTCAATCATGTTAATTAGGGAGTCTTTAGTAACATAGCCATTATTGGTAACTGTGAGTCTCACGCTGAATAGTCCTGTGCTTAATTTATAGGCAAAGCGCGGTCCTCCATTTGTCGCGTAAATATTAGTAGTTCCATTGAATAATTCCCATTTATATGTTGCAGAACTACCTGTATTCTTTAAATTGTACGTATACAAAATGATACTATCGCCATTACACGCGCCCGTAATTCCGTCAATTCGGGCCACAGATACACAAGAATTGGGAAAGCTCTTTGGCATAAACAAAGGACTTCCAAGGGTAGGGCGATATTGCTGCAAACGAGCAAACATCAATTGGGTTTGGTCGCGAGTAAAACTTGTCTTGCAATCTGGAAGACTGTAGTCCATAAACAATTGTTTTTGGTCATAAGGGTCCGGGTTAGGGATTTCTGGTATTGAGTATGTTTCAGGGCACGTGTTTTGCGCAGTGTAACAACTTTGATTCGGCTGAGAAACGGCTGGGACATCTTTACATAAATCCCCTTCGGTATATGCATTTCCGGTATTAAGTCCAACACATCCGCCTTCAAAAGGGTGGAATAATCCCAAATAATGTCCGCACTCATGACTTAAAACATCACCATTTGACATAGAATTTACATTATTGTTTGCTGATGGTTTTCCAAACCATGAATATCGGATCACCACACCCTGTTTTCCTCCTGCAAAGGCACGCCCAGGATAGGTAGAGTAGCCAAGTGTGCCGGTATCATTCCCATATTGAGTAAGAATTGTTTTTACTACCCAAATATTCAAGAAGGTGTCCGTATTTGCCATTTTCTTGCCCATGAGCAATCCACTTTCTTTCAACTTGTGATGGGTAGTGAGGGTGCTGATAACAGTATCAAATCTGGCTAGAACAAACTGAATATCTGTGTTTACGGCCAAATTGTCTGAACTACCTAAAACATTCGCGAAATGATTATTCATGACATCAATGGCATTTTGAGCTTGGGCTAATGTGATTTTTTCAATGCCATTATTATGTACTACATGTACAGCAACAGGAATAAGAATTCGAGCTTTTTTACAATTACTTCTTCTGTCTAATTCATTACTTGAAGGTAATGAGTTAAAACTTTCTGAGTGCTGACTTCGCCAATATGTCCACCAATTCACATCAGCTCGGTGTAGTTCTTTGTAATATTGAACATCAGCGGATTCAATAAAGTCGCGAACTTCATCAGTGGCGCAGGAGTTTATTTGTGCCGTGGAAAATTTTATGACACAAAAAAACATGAGTAAAAGTATAATTTTTTTCATAGTTTTCATGTTGAATTTCAATGGTTTAGGTTATTTATGGTAAATCGAATTTACCATAATTTTGGTATTTTCCTAATAAATAGTTAAATTGATACTCAGTTGAAGTGAAATATCGGATTGAAACAACAAGTTTGCAAAAAAAAACAATCTAACGGATACCTTTGCTTATAATCATGAACATTAAGTCGATTGTAATATTGATTTTCATTTTGCCAATCTCTATTTTTTGCCAAATAGATAGGACAAGGTCATGGTATTTTGGTGAAGGCCTGAAGATTTTTTTTACAAAGGACAATCAGTTGAATATTAAAAGTGGATTAAACGGAGTTGCTGGAGAAGGATCAAGTGTTTTCAATGATAGTGTGGGCAATCTTTTGTATTATTCTGATTGGGGTAGGTTGTATGATTCAAGTAATACAGAACTCTGCAAGGATTTCTATTTGGGTGGAGATGGAAGTTCTTCCCAAGCCACAATACTTACATCTTTGAATGATAGTGTTTTACATATTTTTGGCACATCGGCGGAAATTTATGATTCAAGATTTAAACTTGGTGGATTCAATTATTCAAAATATGATATCATTCAGAAGAAATGGTTAGTAAAAGCGTTGAAGTTAGATAAAAGGGCCGCGGAAACCCAAGCATTGGTTAACCACCAAAACGGCAAATGGCAATGGGTTGTAAGGCATAGTAGACTAGGTGATACCCTGTACAGTTATTTGCTTACTGAAAAAGGGCTTGAGACTTGCCCTGTAATTAGCCATGTTGGGCCTTTTTACGATGATTGGTACCCTGGTCAGGGTAAATTGAAATTCAGTGCAGACGGTAAGTATATTGTTCTTACTCCTGCTTTTATGGCGAAAATTATTTTATGTGAGTTCAATAACCAAACGGGAAAAATCAAAGAAATTTTAGATGTGCCCTGTTCTTATGCGCGAACAGCAGAATTTAGAGATAATTATTTATTTATTGGTTGTGTAAGAGATGGTAAAATTCGGCAATACTCCTTAAAAAATTTAAATTTGGATAGTTTTCAATTGAGCAATAAAATTCTCTTTGATACTGCTGATGAATATTCATTTGCGGATTTGCAAAACGCTCCCGATGGAAATATATACGTTGGAACTGGGTCCAATCGCTTGGGTAAGCTATCTAAAGACAAGCAAGGTGTTTATAGTTTTTCATACACCCCTGATCTCTTTGGTAGTAAATACTGTTCAGGTGGTCTGCCCAATCTAAACGCGAGCTATTTTCACACACCGGCCATTGATTTTTCGTACACATTTCAGTGTAGTACAAATACGATAAACCTCAAAGCCAAGGACACCATTGGTGCGAGCTTCTACGAGTGGGAGTTCTCCAAAGGAAAAACTCGCCAAATCAAATACGGCAAAACCCTTTCACACACGTTTACAGACTCTGGTGTATGGAATATTCGTTTGATTTGTTTTGGCAGTAAACGTAATGATACGCTCAGTAAAACCATAACTATTCTAAAACCACTGCCTACGGCTTACCTCGGTGAAGATTTGCTGTTTTCAAAAAGTACAGCGGTAACTGGAATGTTGATGGGTCCTAAAAATATGCATTGTGTACACTGGTTTAAGCCCGGAGATACCGCAGAGACAATCAAGCACGATTTCGGATTTAAAGATACAGGGCTGTACATATGTCGTGCCTTGAATAAAGTCATGTGCGAGTACCAAGATACCATCAGGGTTCGAGTATGCGACAGCTTTGCCCAATCTGCAACGATTACACGAAGGAATGACAGTTTGTTTACCAATTCCTACGCGGCCAAATATCAATGGTATAGAAATGATACGGCATTAACCGGGGCAACTGCTCAAAAGATTAAACTGATCCAAAATGGCCTTTATAAACTTCGTACATGGAACTATCAAGGGTGCGACAGCTTTAGTGCTTCAATTCAAGTGAAAGCTCTAGCAGTGAATCACTTGGTGACCGGTGAAATTATTCTATTCCCAAACCCCAGTAATGGAGAATTTCTCCTAGAAACGCCATCGCAGAAAATACAGCATGTAGATATTTTCTCATCAGATGGTAGATTGGTTTGGTCTGAAAATTTTTCTACAAAACGGAATTCTCAAACAATCAAATTCAATGCAAGAGCTGGTATTTACTTCATGAGAATCAATGAGACGGTTTGGCGAAAGATTGAAATTGCAGACTGAGAGAGCCCCATTCAGAAAATTTCAAAGACTTTTTCTAACTACGTTGGAATAAAGTTTTACTATCACTTTTCCTAGAACTACCTCGCATTACCTCACAGGACCTAATTGGTCCTTTCTTCAATTATCCATGGTGGAAGTTTGTATCCTAATCGATGCAAGACTTCATGCAACATCACACACATACTGCCTTGTTTACAACAGCCTCTGGGGTTGTAGGTGGCGTGGGTAAGGCCATTTCGGCGAAGCCGCTATTATTGGCTATTACGCTACCAGGACTTTCTACTGTTATTATTTACGCTGCAGCATCTGCTGCTGCTGGCTATGTGGTGAAACGCATCTTAGACGCGGCATCTAAAAAGCTCAATCAATTCTTTAAAGAAAATTCTACGGGCGAGAATGAATAAATTGATTGGCATAACACTTGGCGCAGCTGCGGTTTATGGCATTGTTAGATTACTAAAAATGCAAAACGTAGGTGATCAAACCAATATTACATTGGTTAATCCTCGTGTTCATTC
>JACCDS011162957.1_pt1 | contig 10392 bp, 8 predicted proteins | sample 7446441 | NCBI WGS metagenome assembly JACCDS01 (sample SAMN15323445, study PRJNA562643) | freshwater metagenome | isolation source: river surface water | place: USA:Blue River Watershed | collected 2017-08-17 | reverse complement strand
CATCGGCCGTAGCCTTGAGCGCAGCGCAGCGCGCTCAAATCGAAGCGGCTATTTTGGCCTCTGGAGCGAAGTCGGTTGAGATTACCGAAGAAGTTAACCCTGACCTCATTGGGGGCCTTGTCGTTCGCGTGGGCGACAAGCAAATTGATACGAGCATCGCGCAGTCGCTGCGCAGCCTGGACCGCTCGTTCCAAAAGAATTTATACATCGCTGATTTCTAATTATTCGAATCATGGCAGACGTCAACCCCGCCGAAATTTCTGCGATTCTTCGCCAGCAGCTTTCGGGCTTTACCTCTGAAGCAGAGCTTCAAGAAGTTGGAACCGTCCTTCAAGTAGGTGACGGAATCGCCCGTGCCTACGGTCTTCAAAATGCCCAGTCGGGTGAACTCGTTGAGTTTGAGAGCGGCCTTCGCGGTATCGTCCTCAACCTTGAAGAGGACAACGTAGGTATCGTACTCCTCGGTGCCGCAGAGGGCATCAAAGAGGGATCTACCGTGAAGCGCACCGGCGTCATCGCCTCCATCAATGTGGGCGAAGGAATGGTTGGCCGCGTGGTCGACACCCTCGGAACTCCAATTGACGGAAAGGGCCCAATCGAAGGCGAGCGTTTTGAAATGCCCCTTGAGCGCAAGGCTCCAGGTGTAATCTACCGCCAACCGGTGAACGAGCCACTTCAGACAGGTATCAAGGCTATTGACGCCATGATTCCTGTAGGTCGCGGACAGCGTGAGTTGATCATCGGTGACCGCCAAACGGGTAAGACCACGGTGGCGATTGACACCATCATCAACCAAAAGGAATTCTACGACAAAGGAGAGCCCGTATACTGTATCTACGTGGCCATTGGTCAAAAGGGATCTACGGTAGCGGCATTGGCTAAGAACCTTGAAGACAAGGGAGCCATGGCCTACACGACGATCGTTGCTGCAAACGCGGCTGATCCTGCTCCGATGCAGTTCTATGCTCCGTTTGCAGGTGCTGCCATTGGTGAGTACTTCCGCGACACCGGCCGTCCCGCATTGATCATTTACGATGACCTTTCAAAGCAGGCTGTTGCCTACCGTGAGGTGTCGCTTCTGCTCCGTCGTCCTCCGGGCCGTGAAGCCTACCCTGGAGACGTATTCTACTTGCACAGCCGCCTTCTTGAGCGCGCCGCAAAGGTGATCAAGGACGATGCGATTGCGTCGCAGATGAACGACCTCCCCGAGTCGCTCAAGGGCAAGGTAAAAGGTGGCGGATCCCTCACGGCACTTCCAATCATTGAGACTCAAGCGGGTGACGTGTCGGCCTACATTCCGACCAACGTGATTTCGATTACCGACGGCCAGATCTTCTTGGAGGCTGACCTCTTCAACTCGGGCGTGCGCCCTGCCATTAACGTAGGTATTTCGGTATCTCGCGTAGGAGGATCGGCGCAAATCAAGCCGATGAAGAAGGTTGCAGGAACCTTGAAGCTCGACCAAGCTCAGTACCGCGAGCTTGAGGCTTTTGCAAAGTTCGGTTCCGACCTGGACGCGGCGACCATGAATGTCATCAACAAGGGTCGCCGCAACGTGGAGATTCTGAAGCAGGCTGTGAATTCACCGATGAGCGTTGAGAAGCAAGTTGCAATCATTTACATCGGAACCAAGGGCATGCTCAACAGTGTTCCTGTGAACAAGATCAAGGCGTTTGAAGTCGCGTTCATCGAGTACATGGAGGCCAAGCACCGCAACATTCTCGACGCCATTCGCGGCGGAGCCTGGGGCGATGCAGAGATTGGCGCCATCGAGGCAGCAGCAAAAGAGATCATTCCGGCCTACGCCAATTAATTTCTGAACGATGGCGAACCTCAAGGAACTCCGCAACCGTATTTCGTCGGTATCGAGCACGATGCAGATCACGTCGGCCATGAAAATGGTTTCGGCGGCGAAGCTGAAGCGTTCGCAAGATGCCATTGTGCAAATGCGTCCGTATGCGGAAAAACTTGGTGTGCTCATGGCCAACGTCAGTGCTACGCTAGACGCTACCGAGAATCCATTCATCACAAAGCGCCCCCTTCAGCGCGTGCTCGTGGTGCCCATGACGGCCAACCGCGGACTTTGTGGTGCATTCAACTCTTCTGTGCTGAAGCGCACCAAGTTGGTCGTGGAACGCTACGAAGCTCAAGGCGCTGCCGTAGAGCTCTTTGCGGTAGGCAAGAAGGGCCGTGACCAGCTGAGTAAGCTCAACACCCTTGCGGGTAGCGACATTGAAGCGGTGGCCAATGTTACGTTTGAGGCGGCACGCAGCATTGCACAAGACGCCATGGACAAGTTCATCGACGGCACCTATGATGAAGTGGTGGTGGTGTACAACCAGTTCAAGAATGCGGCGGTACAGTTGATTCGCGAAGAGGTAGTGCTTCCGATTCAGGTTCCAAGTGTTTCTGCTGCTGGTGACTACCTCTACGAGCCCAACAAAGAGGATTTGCTCCTGAGCTTGATTCCGACCCACATTCATATTCAGTTTTTTAAGGCGCTGCTCGATTCGCAGGCTTCTGAGCACGGTGCGCGAATGACGGCAATGCACAAGGCCACCGACAATGCTAAGAGCATGCGCGACGGCCTGAAGTTGGACTACAACAAGGCGCGCCAAGCCGCGATCACCAACGAGATTCTCGAAATTGTAGGCGGAGCCGAGGCCCTCAACGGCTAAGCACTTCGTACGGTTTTGTGTTTTTTTCAGGCCCCAATGGGGCCTGTTTTTTTGCGAGCTATGCATCAACGGCATTTGGCACTCTGCGAATTATCTTGGCGGGATGAACTTTGTACTCCGTTCCGCACTATTGATCGCCGCGTTGGCGACGTTCGGCCCTCAGGCAGCCGCCCAATCGAAGTCTAAGAAGAAGGGCAAGGCGCCGGTGAGCGCCCCGGCACCGTCTGACAAGAAAGTGACCATTGCGTCAAAGCTCAAAACTACGGTCGCGTACGATGGCCTAATGAAGGTCTACCAAGACACCGTAGATGGCAAGCTCTACCTCAAGCTGAGCGCGGACCAGCTGGGCCAAGAGTTTATTTACTGGAGCTATGCAGAGAATGGTGTGGCGAGCGTGGGGTTCAACCGCGGATCGTTTCGTGCCAATGAGGTCTTTGTAATCCGCCGCTATTTTGACCACATTCAGTTTGAAACCCAAAATACGGGCTACTACTTTGATCCGAATTCCGCGCTGAGTAAGGCGGCAGAAGCCAACATCAGCCCCGCAGTGCTGCTGAGCGAGAAGATTGTCGCCGAGGATCGCGCCAGTGGCGAAGTACTTATCGATGCAACCGGGCTGTTTTTGGGAGAGGCACTCGATCGCGTGAAGGCCCCGGCTCAACCCGGTAGCCGTGAGTTTGGCCTAGGCTCGCTGAGTAAGACCAAGTCCCGCGTGGCTAAAGTCCGCGCCTACCCTGAAAACACCGACGTCGTCGTAGACCTAGTGTACGACAATCCGAATGCTGCAGGAGGCGGCCCTGACGTGACGGACGCGCGCTACGTGACGGTGCGCCTGCAGCACAGCATTTTGGCGATGCCGGCTAATGATTTTGTTCCGCGCCGCGACGACCCGCGCGTGGGCTACTTTGGCCAGCAGATCAACGATATGACGAGCCCCAAGGCCGCCAACTACCGCGATGTCATCAACCGGTGGAAGTTGGTCCCAAAGAACCCTGAAGAGGCGGTTAGCGAGCCCGTAGAGCCCATTACGTGGTGGATTGAGAACACGACCCCAGTGGAGTTTCGCGACGTCATACAGCGCGCTGGGGCGGCTTGGAACGAGGCGTTTGAAAAGGCAGGATTCCGCAATGCCGTGGTGGTAAAGGTTCAGCCCGACAGTGCCGACTGGGATGCCGGAGACATTCGCTACAACGTACTGCGCTGGACCTCAAGCCCGTTTCCGCCGTTTGGCGGCTACGGCCCGAGCTTTACGAATCCCCGTACCGGACAAATTTTGGGTGCCGACATCATGTTTGAGTACGTATTTGTAGCCAACCGACTGAAGCAAGCCGCACTGTACAACAACCTCGGCTTGGTAGATGCCCTAGCCGCCGACGGGGACGAGCACGCTGAGGGCCACGAAGCCTGCCGCGCCGGCCACTACCTTCAGCAGTCGGCGCTCTTTGGCATGCAGGCCCTTGCCGCTGCCGGAGCCACGGACGAGCAGAAGCAGCGCTACCTCGAGGAATCCCTCTACTACCTCGTGCTGCACGAAATGGGCCACACCTTTGGCCTGAACCACAACATGAAGGCGTCGCAGCTGCACTTGCCCAAGGACCTTCACAACCGGGCGCTGACTGAGCAGGTGGGCCTAGTGGGCTCGGTGATGGACTATCCGGCGGTCAATATTGCGCTGGACCCCGCCAAGCAGGGCCAGTACTTCACGACCAAGCCCGGCCCCTACGACCTGTGGGCTATTGAGTACGGCTACAGCCCGGCTTTGGCCGATGCCGATGCCGAAGAAGCTCGCTTGCAGCAAATTCTGGCCCGCAGCACGGAACCTGCGCTGACTTTTGGCAACGACGCCGACGACATGCGTTCGCCGGGCAAGGCCATTGATCCGCGCGTGAATGTCAACGACATGTCGGGTGACGCAATCACGTACAGCATTGAGCGCGTTCAGCTCGTCACGAAACTGTACGGAACCTTGCTCAGCAACTACCGCCAAGACGGCCAGAGCTACCAGGAGCTTGTGCAGGCGTATGCTATTCTGGGCGGAGAAATGAACAACGCCGCTGCGGCAGTCAGTCGCTACATCGGTGGCGTCTACGTGGAGCGCGGATTCAACGGCCAGCCCGGCGCAAAGGATCCGTTCACGCCGGTTTCGCTTGCCGACCAAAAGCGTGCGATGAATGCCCTGCGGACGTACTTGTTTGCGCCCAATGCATTTGATGCCGCGGCCCCCGTGTGGAAGTACCTGCAGCAGCAGCGCCGCGGATTCGGATTTTTTAGCCAGACCGAGGACCCCAAAATCCACGACCGAAGCCTGGCGATGCAGCGCAACGTGCTGGCGCACGTGCTGCACCCTGCCGTGATGAAGCGCCTCACGGACACCAAACTTTACGGAAACCAGTACAGCGCAGCCGCAATGACTGCCGACCTTACCGACGCCATCTTCGCGGCGGACTGGACCACTTCGGTCAACGGATTCCGTCAAAATCTTCAGATTGAGTACGTAGAGCGATTGATTGATATTGCGGGATTGGGCGAAAAAGCGGTTCCGGGTTACGACCGCCCGTCGCAGTCGGCAGCCTTGGCCCAAATTCAGCGCATTCGCCAGCTGGTGCGCAGCAATCCGGGCGTGGATGCCGAAACCAAAGCCCACCGTGCGCATTTGGCCCTAAAATTGGATAAGGCCCTGGACTAAGTCCTACGAGCCATGCGAATTACCCTACGCGTCCGAATCTTCATCGCCATGTTTATGCTGGTGGTGCTGGGCTTTGGCGCCACAGGTATTGTCAGCCTTTTGCACTTTAAGGCTGAAGAGGTTGAGTACCGCCGCGAGCGCCTCAAGCGCAAGGAGCAGTCCATGGAGGCGCACGTTGCGCACGAGCTGAAGCGCGCGTTGGGCTCAAACATCAGCGAATCAGACCTGCTGGCGGTCCTTCACGAGGAGCTCTGCGCGATTAGCAGCATTCACCAAATGGACGTGGCGCTGTACACAATGGGCGGTGAGCTGCTGCTTTCTTCGAACATGACGTTAGTTGACGATGGGATGCTTCCTTCGCGCCTTCCTGAGATGGTCCACAGCCAGCGAAATCAGATTTTAAGCATTGCAAGCTCCGACCAAACTGAAGATGAAATGCTTTTGTACACGGCAGAGCTTGAAGATGCTTCGGGGCTGCCGGTTGCGCTGATGGTGGTTCCGTACGAATCAAAAATTACACGTCCCATTGAGGACATGGCATTTTTTCGCGCGCTAGCGTGGCTGCACCTGGTGCTGTTTGTGGCCGCAACCTACTTTGCCTACCTGCTGTCGCGAAGCATTACGCAAGGACTCGATGCCGTGGGTAGCGCGATGAAGGGCAATCCCGAAGACGGCTCGAGCAATCCGCGACCTGTAGCCTGGAAGTCTAAGGATGAAATCGGACAGCTCGTGGATTCGTACAACCGAATGGTGTACGAGACCCAAGAGAATGCGAAGGCACTTGCGCTCGCCGAAAAAGAAAATGCATGGCGCGAAATGGCCCAGCAGGTGGCGCACGAAATTAAAAATCCGCTGACGCCCATGCGCTTGATGACGCAACTTCACGCGAGCAAGGCGACCAACCTCACGCCAAAAGAGGTCAAAGACTTTTCTGAGGCGATGCTCGCCCAAATTGATGCCATGTCAGCTGTTGCGGGAGACTTCAGTGAGCTTGCGAAGATCACGTCTGGGGTGCTTCGCCCGGTGGATTTAAGTTCGGTGCTTCGGCGCATTCAGCTGGCCTATCCAGGGCTTGAATTGGCCTTGCCTCCCGGCGATTGGGTGGTTCGCGGAACCGAAGATTCGCTGCTCAGAGTGTTCAACAACCTACTGAACAATGCGCTGGATGCGGTGCCCGATGGCCGGACCCCGTCGATGGCCCTTTCTGTTCGCGACGACGAGGGAGCCGTGTTGATTTCAGTGAGGGACAACGGGAGTGGAATTGATTCCGCACGTTGGGAAGCCATTTTTGAGCCGCACTTTACCACCAAGTCCACAGGATCAGGGCTTGGATTGGCGATGGTCAAGTCGATCGTGACCGGAATGGGCGGCCGAGTGTGGATTGAGTCGTCAGACGCGCACGGAACTGAGGTTATGCTCCGGATTCCGCGCGCTGAATCTGAATGATTTGCTGCGTGCCCCCAAAGCGTTCGGGGCGAAGCGTGCTTCGGTAGCCCTGCGGAATCAGCTGGGCCCAGTCCCCCTGGCTGAAGTACACGCTGGCATAAGATTCAGGCTTCAGTTGGTCTTCGAGCTCGGGGAGCGCAGACTCTTCAGTGGCAGCGTACGTGCGCGTGTGCGGCACAAAGTCGTGGAGGGTTACCAGAAGCACTCCGTCGGACGTGAGTTGACCGCACAAGCGATGCAGTTCGGCACGCGCCACGTCAATGTGCAAGTGTGTAAATACGGAACCGGCGACTATGAGGTCTGCGGGCTGGCCATTCCAAGGCGCGGCACCCCAATGGGCTTGCTGAAAGGCCATTGCGGCAGCTTTGGGGTCGTAGACCCAACGCTGTGCGTGGGCGAATTCCACAGCTAAAAATCGTCCGACACGGCCGTACCCGCCCCCGAAGTCCAGGACGCTTGCAGCCGTTGGTGAAGCGCGCTTAGCGACTTGGGCGAGCTCGCGGCCTGTGGCAAAGTACTCGGTGGTGGCGCGAATCCAGGTTCCGCCCGAAGCGCTCAAGGGGTAGCGAAACATGGCGTCGGCGCGGTGAATTGCGGTGGATACGTTGCCAAGCCCGTCGGGCAACCACGGAAGGTTCAGCTTCTCAGGCAGGTGCTGCTGCTGCACCGCCGCCAGGGCGTCCACACGGCGGCGCAGGACGTCAAGGGCGTCGCGGTTTTCGCCGATGCCCGACTTGTTTTGAAACCAACGTTGAAGGCGCTTGAGCACAGAAAGTATCTTTGGAACGGCCAAAGTACGCCATCTCTCCAACCCAACACGAAGTATTATGTCTAGTGTACGCCTCGAAGTCCGCGACCGCGTTGCCTTTTTGACGATTGACCGCCCTGAAGCGTTAAACGCGTTAAACGCGCCTACCATTCAGGCGCTGCACGAGCAGGTGGTGGCGCTGGATGCCAACGACGAGGTTCGGGTGGTGGTTTTGACGGGCGCGGGCCCCAAAAGCTTTGTGGCGGGCGCTGATATTGCAGAGTTTGCCAACTACGGTCCCGAGGAGGGCACCGCACTTGCCCAGCGCGGACATGATGTGCTGTTCAACCGCATCGCGCAGGCGCGCAAGCCCTACATCGCCGCGGTCAACGGGTTTGCGCTGGGAGGAGGCTTAGAGCTCGCTATGGCCTGCCACGTGCGCCTGGCCTCGTCTTCGGCCCGACTGGGCCTACCTGAGGCGTCGCTTGGGGTGATTCCGGGCTACGGCGGAACCCAACGCCTTGCGCAACTCGTCGGAAAGGGTCGTGCGCTCGAGATGATGTTCAGCGCCAGCATGATCGATGCGGCCAAGGCCGAGGCCTGGGGCCTCGTGAATGCGGTGCACGAGCCCGAGCAGCTTCTCGAGGCGGCCGAGGCTATGGCGCGCCAGTTCATCAAGGCCTCTGGGGACGCCCAGGCTGCCATCATTCGTACGGTGAATGCCGCCTTCGAAAGCGGTCCGGGGTTTGCCGTCGAGATTGCAGAGTTTGGCGCCCGCTTTGGCACCGCAGAATTTACCGAAGGGACCACTGCTTTTCTCGAAAAACGCAAGCCAAGTTTTTGAATGTGTGTTGGGTAGCGTCTGTGTACTAAATTGACGCCACCTAAACGCAATGCACATGTCTTTTCTCGTGATCGAACATGCCGTCTACTCATTCGGAACCTCTGGATGGTGGGGCGGAATCGCCATTTTTTCAGCCTACGCGGCGATCGTATTTGGAGCAGCCCGCACATGGAAGGGCGAAGAGCTTCGGATTTTTGAACGCTGGTGGGGCTACGCGCTTGCTGCGCTCCTGCTGGCGAAGCACCTGTTTTTGTACCGAGAAGGCCTGTGGAACGTCCACGACAACCTTGAAATGCACCTTTGCGGCTTCAGCCGAATTCTGAGCATTTTGCTGCTTGCTTTTGGTGCCCGCTGGGCCTTTTACCCGCTCTTCTTTTGGGGCATCGTGGGAGGCTTCCACAGTCTTCTTACCCCGGAACTCACCAGCGGCGACACCCCCTTCATGTACGCTGAGTACTACATCGTTCACGGCGGAATCATAATTATTCCGCTCTACTTTGTCTTTGCCCGCGGCTGGATGATTGGCAAGTGGACCTGGGCCAAGGTGTTGGGAGTCAACATGCTTCTAATGGCTCCGGTAGGGTTGATCAACTACTTAGTCGACGCCAACTACATGTTTTTGTGCCAGCGCCCATTGGTCGATAACCCGTTCATCATGGGCGATTGGCCCTGGTACATCGTCGGATTCCTCGGCGCTGGAGCCCTGCACTACGGCGTACTCACCCTGCTCTTTTGGAAGCGGATTAACCGCGCGGCGTAATGGGCGAGTGGGACATGGTAGTTGTCGAGGTCGGCGGCCCAATCTGGTGGGCGGGCTACGGCATTTTGGCCCTCTTTTTTATCGGATTCTTTGGCTTTGCCCCCCGCGCCGGGCACCCCAAGTTCGCCCAGTGGGAGAAGATCTTGGGCTGGACCATCCTCGCTAACCAGTCGTGGTACTGGGTAATGGCCCTCGCCGACGGAAGCTTCACCGTGCGCGAGTCCCTGCCGCTCCATATGTGCAGCTTCAGCCAGTTTCTGCTTTTTGCCCACCTTGTGCTCAAGCAAAAATGGGCCCTGCCCTTGGTCGCTTTTTGGGGTCCATTGGGCGGAATCCAGGCCTTCCTCACCCCCGCCCTCGAGTCGTCGACCACGATCGGCTATGTGACGCAGTTTTATACGGCCCATTCGTCGGTGGTGGTGGTTCCGCTGTACTTAATTGTGCGGGGTGGATCGCGCCTTCCGCGCAACCTCTTTTGGCGCGTCATTGGCCTCACCAACTTGGTCGGATTTGCCATGATGGCCGTCAACGCCGCCCTTGGGTCCAACTACTGGTACGTCAACCAGCCGCCGCCCGTGGACCATCCGCTGGTTCAAGGCGCTTGGCCGTACTACCTTATCGGAATCGAAGGCGCCGTCATCGCTCTGTTTGCGGGGCTGTTTATGCTCCTTCGCGGCTACCGAGAAGGCGTAGCGCCTCACGCCGGCTGAGACCGCTGAGCTCCGGGTGCGCTTCTACCCACTGCTGCACCCATTTGGGATTGGTTTTACCGTAGTCACGCAGCGCCCAGCCGATGGCTTTGCGGTGAAAAAATTCCTTGGATTTGGTGTGGGCCTCGAGGGCCTCGTCCAACCATTCGGTTCGGGTTTCGCCACGGTACCCAAGTTGCGCAATCATCGCCGTGCGGTTGAGCCAAATGCTATCGGAATAAATCCAGGACTGAAGCGTCGGCCAAACGGCCTCGGGGTGGCGCTTGAGTAGCGCCCCAACGCCGTGCACGGCTAAGGCATCAACGCTGTCCCACCAGCTGTGGGTGGTGATCCACGATTCCAGATGGGGTAGTGCATCCTCTGGGGTCCAGAACTTGGCCTCGGACTTAACGAGGTCTAAGGCCACGTACTGCGCTTCGCGGTGCGAGAGGGTCCAAAGGTCGTTAATCGCAGAGATTGCTGAGGTTTTGCGCGGTCGGTTTGGCCAGTGCGCACGCTGTAGTTCGGCACGCAGGGGCTT
>JACCDS011023280.1_pt1 | contig 10395 bp, 13 predicted proteins | sample 7446441 | NCBI WGS metagenome assembly JACCDS01 (sample SAMN15323445, study PRJNA562643) | freshwater metagenome | isolation source: river surface water | place: USA:Blue River Watershed | collected 2017-08-17 | reverse complement strand
GGCGGCATCGAACAGGGCGTCGCCCGCTTCACCGTCTCCCCCCACCCGGGCGAGCCCCGCCACATCCAACTCCACTGGACCCGCCGCGGGCAGCGGCTGCTGGAGACGTTGGTGGATGTGGGGGGGAGCGGGGTGGGTGGCGGGTGATGGGGCAGCGGAACAGCCCGGCCGAGCGGCGCTGGCAGGCGCCGTCCTCAGCCCTCGACCGGCAACGAAGGACAGGACGACGACGACATGGCGAAGGCCGGTCGGTGTTGCTGTAGACGGGGCAAAGCGCAGCTATCTGGGCTTGTGCACAGAGCGAGCAGGCTGGCCTTGACGGCGAGGATGACGGGGGGCTTGGGGTGGCTCAGCCTTGGGAGGCCAATGCGCGCATCCACAAGATGAAGGTGGTGAGGCAGGCCGAGAGAGATGGGCGTCGAGGATGGCACGCCGGGAGGGCGAGACCCAGGATCCCCATAAAACGGGGGGACTCATGGGAATAGGTCACTAGACGGACGGAGGGCTGTTGTAGATACTGGTTTGAATGGCTGTTTTGTAGCGTGAACGGTCGATCGCAGCCCCCCCCCCTGTGAGGGACTGCAGCCGGCATCAACGGTCGTTGGTGAGAGACAACGTTCTGACACTCAGTTCGCACCTCGTGTCGGAAATCACAGCTCTGCAGCAGCCTGTAGCAGGAACCGATATTGAAGGATCTCTTCGCTGAGAATCCGCCTTTGCAGCATGTATGCTTGGTGACAGTAAGATCGCTCGCTTGGTAGTCAATTTTTTTGGGCGCGGCCAGTCATGCCGCAAGTGAATGTCAAAGTTTGAATTAAACATAGACGACGGGAGTTCCAGTGGTTGACGCAATCCGTAATGACGATGCCCAGTTCGAGGAGATGGGCTTTGTTGAAATCTCCATGGATGCCGGCATGACCAGTGCTACCAAGTACACGGCTGGCTGCTCAGGGGCCCGCTCCGCATGCTGCACAAGGACGTGCAGTGCGGATCCGACCTTCGTTGGTACTTCGGCTGACTGGGAGGCCTTCCTCTCGGTGCGGGGTGGCGAGATTCAGTACTAACGCGGTGCCTATCGCAGCTCCGTACCTGCGGGACGGCATCGACGTTTACGTTCGCGGCGAAGATGAAGTTCACTTCGTCTTTTTGGCGACGCGCACACGGATTGTGCTGAGGGTTCGGCCATATCTGGTGCAAGCCCTAGCATGGCTGGACGGCACGAGCACGTGCGATGCTCTGATCAGTCGCATAGATGATGCTCACGGAAGTGAAGCAGGCCAGCAACTTAGGGCGCTTCTTGGGTATTTAGAGGAAAAGGGCATCGTCATCGAGCCGGACTGGTTGGATCGCTCCGGGTTAGATCGGCACACGATCGCCACCCAGCAACGCCAGTTGTCCTTCATGCTTGACGTGTTGGGCACGCCGGAGCGGGTGGCCGTGGCGCAGCGACGGATCGCAGAGGCGCGCTTGGTCTGTTTTGGATTGGGAGCAGTGGGAAGCTGGCTAGTAAAGCAACTTCTGGGGCTTGGTTTCCGGCGATTCGTTCTTATTGATCACGCCACCGTCAGCGAGTCGGATGTGGCCCGACATGCTTTCTTCGATGTTGCCGATGCCGCCACCGGTGCCTTCAAATCGGTCGCTGCGGCAACAAAGATCCGCGAGCAGTTCCTCCAGATCGAGATCGAAGCAAAAACGACTGCGCTTACGACATGTACGCAGTTGGACGAGGTCATCCCCTGCGACGCCAGCCTTGTGATCAATGCAGCAGACCAGCCCTACATCGGTTACACGAGCGTCCTGCTTTCGCGCTTCTGCGTTCCACGGCGACTTCCTTTGCTCGTTGCTGGCGGATTCGATGCCCACCTCGGCAGCGTCGGCGAGATGATCATCCCTGGTGTTACGCCGTGCGCCGACTGCTACGCAGAGTACTTCAACGAGGCTCTCAGGGACTGGGTTCCGGTGGAGCATCCAATCTCGGACCGGCGAGGGGCGACGGGCGGCCTTTGTTCGTTGGCTGTTTTTGCTGCGGGTGCAGCAGCAATGCAGGTCCTGCGCCTCTTTACGGGCGAGGGTGAGCCGGGTGGAGGCCGGGGCGAATTGATCTACGACAATTACAGACTAGATGCATTTACCGTACAGCGCCGTCCCGACTGTCCGGTTTGCTCATGCGCATGATCGGCATGTCATCGCGACTGCGACTAAGGCCGTCCGTGGCAATGGTGCCCATGGGCGGGCAGCAGTGGCAATTCTTCCTCGGCAATACTCGAAGGAGCCGTCACTACAGGCTACGTGAAGAGCTTGCTGCGGCCTTGAGGCAGTTGGACGGTCAGTCCACTCTGGAAGAAGTGGCGCTCCGCAATGGCGCTGACCCAGAGAGCCTCAACGCACTTGCGCACGAACTGCATGCCTCCTGCATCCTTGAAGACGAAAGCTTCGTGCAGTGGGCAGTCAAGTCGCCATGGCGGCGAGTACTCAACTTTATCGGTGACTACATCCCTAGCGATGGCGTCGAGGAAAAATTCAAGCTGCTGTCTGGAACGGAGGTCCTCGTCCTCGGTGCCGGCGCAGTGGGTAGTTGGGTTGCGACCCAACTTTGCCAGTCCGGGGTGGGCCACTTGGTACTTGTCGATAACGACACAGTCGAGACGTCCAATCTCAACCGCTCGCTTTATTCGCTGCCCGATGTCGGCCAACACAAGGTCAATGCATTGACGCAGCGACTTAAGGACATCAATCCTCGCCTTGGGGTACGCACCATCCGGCAGATGATGACCGACGCAGATGAACTAGCCCTGTTACTGCAGGACGCGGGACCGGCATCTATCGTTGTCAACTGCGCAGATTCGCCGAGCGTCGATGCGACATCGGCAATGGTCGATGCCGCATGCCGAATAACGCGCAACGCCTACGTCATTGCCGGTGGCTACAACCTGCACTTGAGCCTGATTGGCATGACGGTCCTTCCCGGACAGACGGCTTGCTATCACTGCGGTCGCCTTACGCTTGAGGATCTCCAAGGAGACGATCTTGTCGGTCTTCGCAAGCTTGCACGACCTTGGCGAAATATCGGTAACCTCGCGCCGCTAGCCGCAATCACAGCGTCTTTTGCCGCCAACGAAGTAATCCGAGTTGCGTTATCCGACAGCCGTATCCCGCCGGCAATGATAAACCGCCGGGGTGAATTCAACTTTCTAACCAGCGAGATGCACTTCACCAGCCTGCCTCCTAGGCCAGAATGCGGCTGCATTCGATGACTTGATGCGTGCATCCTCGGGTTTTGATTAGCAAGTTTTCTCAGCGATCTAGTTTCGACGCGGCGGACATGTCTACGGTAGTCCAATGCGATCGACTCGTCATAGTTTGGCAAGAATGCAGCGTCGATTTTGCAATCAGCCCGCTGCCACCAACCTGGGTGAGGTTGGCCGTAGCGGAAGCCATAGGATCTGCGAACGACGGGTTTGCAGGATGCAACTACGATATCTGATAGGCCGTACTGGGTCGATTGCCGTCGTCCGAGCAACCTTCTCCAATTGACCGCAACTAGTCTGAATCCATCCCTAAGTTCTAGATTTCAACCCAGAAGCGATAAAGGTCTTTCACCGACTGCCCAGTGACTTGTAAGTGTCACTGCGAAGCGGGCTCTCACTTTGAGCGACTGTCAAGCTTGGCAGCGGTCTACAAGAAACGAGCCCGGAGGACCTTACCGTCGCTTCCCGACAACTCACTCCGCTCAATCAGTTTGCTTTTGAACTCGAAATTCTCGTCAATTCGTACGATTAGCAACTGCTCAAAGTCGCCCTGACTCTTGACAAACACTGCATCGCTAGATCTTTCGGGCGAGATGCTCTTCACTTCGACACGCCTTCCATTGATCGTCCCGTCGGATCCAGGTCTGTGGGTCGCGTGACGACACAGCCCAAACTTGACCTCAGCGTAGATTTCTCCGAGTTCGCCCCATACCTGCAAATACCGGCCCGTGTTCTCGAAATGGCGCACGGCGCAGTCCACTAGATCCTCAAGGATTTTTGCCTGTTCGAGGACCGAGAACGGGAACCCATCCCTGCTCTTGAACGGCTCCGTGCGCTTTAGGTCTATAGCGCTTGAAGGCGACTGATCCCGCAGTACCTCATCGATCCACTGCCTGGCAATGTAGACCTCATCCCACGGCGCATAACCGATGGCAGCCGCATCGGCGATCTCCTCGGCGCGAAAGCCGCGCTCATTCATGTCATGCAGAAAGTCCCAGTCACTCATCTTGAATCCCCTTGAAACTCAATCATCCCCAGACCTACGAAACCCCACCACAAACACGCAACAAGAATAATCAGCGCACCCTAGAAAAATGACCTAGTCTGCTAGCAAGCCGTACTGGTGCCTGCAGCAGCGCAAGGGAAACAGAAACACGGCCCAACATCATCTTGCAGTGAATGCATGATTCAAAACGAAGCATCGAATCGGACAATTCGAACATTTATGCCCTAATCAGGCTGTCCAGCGAATATCGTGCGGCGATTTCGTCTATCCGAGCTTTGATAATCTTGTCCAGCAAGGAGCCATCTGTATATATTGCAGGCACAACGGCATGAACGCGTCCGTCGTTGAGATACTGCTCCGCCTTGGTCTTTCCGCCATGCTTGCTAGGGGTATAGGCAGCGACCGACAGACCGCCCTGTTCTTTCACGAGCCGGAAGCAGGGTATGTCGGTCGCACCATCGCCGATAAACACGATGTTCTCGAACGGCACCGAGCGCTCGGCTTTGGGTACGAACTTGTTGACTGCAGCGTTGTCACTGATGTCCGTGACGCCCTTGTTGATACGGAAGAGATACTGCGTCTTCGTCGTGTAGTTGATCGCTAGCGCGGGCCACTGTGCAACGCCATTCGCGTCGAATAGGTACTTCGAGGCGAACACCGCCGCGAATCGTTTAGAGATCGGCGTTCCGGCGAAGATCTCCTCGTTACCGGACGAAATTAGGTAGTGCTTGAGGTCCACGCCCTTCAATTTTGCGTAAGCACTGATCCGCGTGAACCATTCGGCTACTCCCTCGAACAACTTGATTGACTTGCCACGCCTCTTGAAGTCTTCGCGCCGCACCGGCACGTCGTGCGCACTGGCCTTGCGAAGCATAAGATTCATGTATACGAGCACCTCGTCAGCCTGATGCTGCTTGGCCGTCTCGTGCACTTCTTTCCAGAAGGCCGCTGGTGTCATGCCAATGTCAGGCAGGAACTGATGCTCCTGCATGTTTCCCGGCGCGAGGGTGCCGTCGAAGTCGTAGGCAATGGCCATTGCGGCCTTCTTCCTGCTCATGCTGTCACTCCCTTATCGAACGGTGGGCGCCACCGATCCGTAGGCAGATTCTGCATTGGGCTGCGCTTCAGGTGGCTGATTGGTTCCAGGTTCATCGGCAGGTGAGTCGGGAGACGCGACCGGAAAAACCTAACCGTTGAACATGTTCCGCCATGGACCCTCGGAAAGACTCCGTGTACCGCGTGCTGTCGCTTACATGCCCAGCGCGAACGTCTTACATCAGTCGTTGCAGGCATCATCCGCAGCGCCACCCGCGTCGCCGCAACATAGACCAGCCTAGCCTCCTCACGCTCGTCCTCACCGGCCCCCGGCATCAGCCCGATACCGGACAGCGCAACGACCGAAAACTCCAAGCCCTTGCTGACCTCCACCCAGCCGTGGTTCGGGCGAAGTCACCGTACTTCTTGCGGACCAGCATCGACACGCTCTTGCTGAAAAGCGCAATAGCGCAGGCGTCAATCGTCGGGTCGTCGCGGCAGAGGATGGCCATGTCGCCCCAGGCGTGGCCTTCCTGGTGGGCGGCGTGCAGGGGGTCGGCGATGGCCCTGGCCTCGTCGCGCAAGGTCGGCAGGCGGATGACGACGGCACGCCGTCGTCTGGGTCCTCGGCGATCAGCAGGTCGGCGGCGACCCTGCTGGCGATCTTCAGGATCAGCTTCGTGTGGAGGTCGTTGATCTTGAGGATCCGCACGCCCGCGACGCGGTTGGGGGATCACGAAATCGGGGTGAGCTTCCGCGCCAGAATAGAAAAAGCCCCGTAAATCAATGACTTACGGGGCTTGTCCTGGTGGGCGGTGCAGGGTTCGAACCTGCGACCCCTGCCGTGTGAAGGCAGAAAAACAGCGTCTCAGGATGTCCGAATTTGTCTATCTCTCCTATGAAGACAACTCACGAAGATCCCATAAAATCCACCTAGGTTTGGCCTACTTTTGGCCTACTCGGTCACCCAGAGGAGCACATGGCTGCCAACATCACGACGGTCGCGGCGCGGGACCGCCTAAAGCCGCAACGGGAACCCTACTGGCACAAGCTCGACACCGGTTGCATGGTCGGCTTCCGCAAGATGACGCCCGACTCGATCGGCTCCTGGGTGGCTCGATGGCGAGATGCCAACTCGGGCGAACGCCCAAAGAAGGCGCTCGGCGAGTTCGGACACCTACCGGCGGGGGAAAGGTTCAGCGCTGCGAAGAAGGCTGCGGAAGAATGGTTCGCGCACCTGGGTCGCGGCGGTGCAGTCGAATCGGCGACGGTCAAGAAGATATGCGCCGACTACGTCAAGCACGTTCGATCGCGCAAGGGCGACACCGCAGCCGACGACCTGGCTGCCAGGTTCCGACGCTGGGTTGACGACGACCCTCTCGGAAAGGTGGACGTGCAAAAGCTGGCCCGGAAGCAGGTCGAGAACTGGCGCAGTCGACTGGAAGCCGCGCCTGTGGTGATCGATCCGTACGCCACGACGCCACGCACTCGGAAGCGGTCCGCCAGCAGCGTCAACCGCGACATGTCGGCTGTCAGAGCTGCGTTGAACCACGCCCATGACGGTGGAGCGGTCACGACGGATTCAGCATGGCGCGTGGCGCTCCGTCCGGTCGAGAACGCCGACGGCCGGCGAGACATCTACCTGGATCGGCAGCAGCGGACTGCATTGATCGACAAGGCGCCGGAAGACCTCGCCCGATTCATTCGTGCGATGTCGATGCTGCCCCTGCGGCCCGGCGCGGTCGCGGGCCTCCTCGTCAGCCATCTGGACCAACGATTGGGTGTGCTCTCCATCGGACAGGACAAGGCTGGAGGAGATCGCAAGATCCAACTACCGCCCGTCCCACTGGCGTTCTTCGTCGAATGTGCGAAAGGCAAAGCCCAAACAGCACCACTACTTACGCGGGCCGATGGCCGCGCTTGGGACAAGGATGGATGGAAAGGGCCGATCAAGGATGCCGTCGTAGCCGCTGAGCTGCCCTTCGCTGTCACGGCCTACACATTGCGCCACTCGACCATCACTGATTTGGTGAAGGGCGGCCTGGACTTAATGACGGTGGCACAGCTGTCGGGAACGAGCGTGGCAATGATCGAACGCCACTACGCCCATCTTCAGCAGGATCGCGCGGCGCAAGCGATTGCGGCGTTGGCGCTGTGAATCGCGAAAGGTGCTAGGCCCGGTGGACAACAGCTGGTCCCCAACAGAAACTTACCGCCGCTCTCCATTACTTCATCCGGCGCATCTCCAATTCACGTCGCGTCTTGTCCAACTCAGCCTCCAGCAGCTTCTCGTCCGGCAAGACCGTCTGGTACTCGGCCGCCATGATCTTGTTGGGCAAGCCTTCCAGGGCGTAGTGAGCCTCGTTGCTGCCTTTGCTGGTGCATAGCACAAGACCAACCGGAGGGTTTTCGCCCGGCTTCATCCAGTGTTCTCGGGCGTAGTTCAGGTACATGTGCATCTGCCCCGCGTCCGCATGGCTGAACCGGCCGATCTTGAGGTCGATGACGAGCAAGCAACGCAGGCGCCGATGGAAGAACAACAGGTCGACCCGGAACCAGCTGTCGTCCAGCCTCAGGCGACGCTAGCGCCCGACAAACGCGAAGTCGTCCCCGAGTTCCAGAAGGAAATCGGCAAGGTGCTGGATCAGCCCATCTTCCAGATCCGACTCGGAGTACTCGTCCTTGAGGTTGAGGAACTCCAGGACGAAGGGATCCTTGATGGCCTGCTCTGGCGTGACGGCGTCACCAGCATCGGGCGTTTCCGCCTTCTCGAGCATGGCCGCCTTGTTGCGCGACAGGGCGATGCGTTCGTAAAACTGGCTGTTGACCTGCCGATCCAGCTGGCGGACGCTCCATCCGCAGCGCAGCGCAGCGCCTCGGCCTCGTAGAACGCCCGGGCCGCCTCCAACTTGACCGACAGCAGACGCACGTACGCTGACCACGGCAGGGGAAACGCCTGGGCCAGGGCCTTCAGGTCCGAAGATTCTCCAGACGGTGTCTGGAGAATCCGAACGTCGGGCTTGGCCAGGCAAAAACGCGCGCATCTGCCAGATGTTCTGCCGGCTGAAGCCTCGCCCAAAGCGATGAGTGAGGTCATGCGCCAGGCGCTCGATGAGCGCGTCGCCGTACATCGCGCGATGTCGGCCGTCTTGCTCGAACGCGACGATGCGCTGACCGATGGCCCAGTAGCTGGCGGTCATCAGTGCATTGACGCTGCGCGCAGCGTCGCGCCGCGCGACCTCAAGCAAGGCGACGATGTCGGCACGGACATGGGCATAGGCCCCGCCGTCATCGATTTCGTCCGGGACGAGGTCGGGCATGTGCGTGTGCTCCGTGTCGATCACCAGTTCCGAAAGGACGAGCCCACCCAGCGACGATCAGGACCTACGTGGCGACCGAGCTGACCAGCAAATCCTCCGCCGACTTCCCCGCCTCCAGCGCCGCCAGGAACCACCCCGGGCGCTTGCCAACGCCCGTCCAGGTGTGGCCCTGATCGTCTGCATACTTGACAGCACCATGGGCCTTGGCCGCAGACTTACCTGCCGCCACACGCTTGGATGCCTTGGCGGGCTTCTCCGGTGCCGCCGCCTTCTTGCGCGCCTTGGACTTTGAGCCCTTCACCGCCGGTGCCTTTCTTTCCACGGCTGCTGCACGTGACTTGCGCACCGGTCCACGGCTGGCCACCAGGCCCAGGTCTTCGGCCGTCAGTCCGAACTCCGCAATCTCCCCCTTGATGCGCGCAACGACCGCAGCAACCTGCTTGGCTCGAATGGCTTCGGCTTCACGGTTCAACATGTCGATCTGCGCCTGGATCTGCGCGAGGGTCTTCGTGGCCATGGGCGTGTGCTTTCGAGGATGAATGGAAGAACTCGGCACTGCAAACGACAACGCCGAGGCAATCGCAAGGTCGTTCGAATGTAGAGGACTTCTGCCACTGTCGGATGTCCTCGTTGCCCGCGATTGACAGATCAAGCCCTCGATTCATCGCGCTACAAGGTGCCGATCGTGATCAGAATCGACTCCACCACGACGACGCGAGGTCAGACATGCGCCCCACTTCCCACGACACCCGGCCCACCGTTCCCGCCCCTGCGCCCGTGCCCGATTCCGCCGTCTTGCTGCGCATCGGCTCGGTCACCCGCCTGATCGGTCTGGGTCGCTCGACCATCTACCGGCTGATGGCGGAATCGCGCTTTCCGGCACCGGTGCGGCTGTCGACCCGCGCCATCGCCTGGCGCCGGTCGGATCTCGACCGCTGGAGCGCGGAGCGACCGCCAGCCACCCATTGACGCTGCTCGGCTTGGCGTTTGTCAGGCATACCAGGACGTCAGCCGAAAGATCCAGCTGAGCACCAGCAGAACGCCCAGCACCTTGCCCCAGCGCCAGGTCGTGAACGTGTAGTCCGAGTTGTCGAACGTCGCCCGCCAGACCCGCGAGAAGGCACACCAGGCCAGCACGGTCGTCAGCAAAGGCCGAACGCCGCCCATCGGTGTATTGGCATGCCACAGCGCAACCACCCAGAAGACCGGCCAGAACAGCGCATCGATCGCACCCAGCAGACGGCGACCTGGCCAATACGGCATCACCGGCCTTTCCCGGCGAGGAATCACGAGCCACATGAGGCACCTCCATTGAAGTGAGTGCAAGAGCGCATGAGTGAAGGCTCATCCACCCTTTGTCATCACAGCAGTACAGCAGGTCTGCACTCGCGATAGAACGCACACGGCAACGGTTTGTGACCAACCCGCCAGACATGCTGAACAACGCCATGTGCGATGAATGAAGCTCCTCGCTCGACTCGCTTGAAATCGAATCTCTGAAGAAATCGGCAAATCAAATCGATTGCCGAATCGATCGCTCTGACCCAACGATCACTCGTGGTGATTTACGACAGCCCCGTTCGGAATTGATAAATCGACGCATCGACTTGGTGACGCAGTTCCCAAGTCTCACGTGCGCTCACCGTCGTAACGTTCACGGGCCATTCGATACACGACCGACGAGGACGGCTGAAAGCCCCCTGCGTCGAATAGAGAAAACACAAGATTCATTCGAAGGGTTCTCGAGGAGACAGGATCGATGCTCGATCACGATCAACTGGAAACG
>JACCDS010894602.1_pt1 | contig 10395 bp, 6 predicted proteins | sample 7446441 | NCBI WGS metagenome assembly JACCDS01 (sample SAMN15323445, study PRJNA562643) | freshwater metagenome | isolation source: river surface water | place: USA:Blue River Watershed | collected 2017-08-17 | reverse complement strand
GACGACCTGCACTGCGCGGTGCCGATCAGCTTTGCCAAGGCGGCCCTCGGCGGCGAGATCGAAGTGCCGACCCTTGGCGGCAAGGCGGCCATCGACATCCCCGAAGGCACGCAGACGGGCAAGCAGTTCCGCCTGCGTGGCAAAGGGATCAAGGGCGTGCGCGGCAGCTACCCGGGCGACCTGTACTGCCACATCACAGTGGAGACGCCGGTCAAACTCACCGAGCATCAGAAAAAACTGCTCAAGGAGTTTGACGAATCACTGCGCAAGGGCGGGGCCAAGCACCAGCCTGGCGAAGAAAGCTGGACCGACAAGCTCAAGGGCTTCTTTGGCGGCTGATCGCGTCCAATAAAGAAAAATTGGGCAGGGTCCTGAACCTGCCCATTCCTGCTGCTCTCAACGGTCGGGGCAAATCCAGTGCACCGCTTCAAGCCTCTTCGTCAGTACGCTGCGCCTGGTTCGCCTGGGAACGCAGCTGCACAATGCCTGCTTCCCGGCACAACACGATCAGCTCTGCCATGGAATGCACTTGCATCTTGTCCAGTATGGAGGCTCGGTACTTCTTGATGTTGTCGGCCGTCACCCCAACGATTTCAGAAATTTCCTTGTTGGTGTGACCATCCAGCATCAACATCATGAACTCTCGTTCGCGGGGTGTCAGCCGCCCCATGCGCATGCCCACCTGATGGGATTTACGCATGCGGTTTTCCCGCTGGCGATCCTTCTCAAGCGCATTGTCAACCGCCTGGATCAGCGCTTCGAAGGGAAAAGGTTTCCACAAGAATTCGACTGCGCCACCTCGAAAGCTTTCGATGATCTCGTCGTTGCGGCTTTCCCCGCTGATGAAGACGATGGGCGTGCCGCGCCGGACCTCATGGAGTCTTTTTTGCAACTCTACGCCACTGAGTCCTGGCAAACGCATGTCCAGCAACAAGACAGCTGGCGTGATCTCGATGGATTGCTCGAGAAAATCCTCAGCACTTTCGTAAACGTTGACCGAATAGCCATAGCGCTGCAACAACGCGCAAAGATTGCCGCGGATTTCGGCATCGTCTTCGACCAGGTAGATGTGTCCGATCGGTTCATTCATGGGCACAAGCTTACACGCTGACAGACAGGTTTGAGCTGAACTACCATGTACCCATGAGCGTGAACATCACTTTCCTGGGCGGAGCCGACACGGTCACAGGCTCCAAATACCTCATTGAGCACAACCGGCAACGGCTGCTGGTCGACTGCGGTCTCTTTCAAGGCTACAAGCAATTGCGGCTGCGCAACTGGTCTCCCTTGCCGGTCGCGCCCAGTCAAATGGATGCCGTGGTGCTTACCCACGCGCACCTTGACCACAGCGGGTATATCCCTTTGCTGGTCAAGGAAGGGTTTCGCAGGCGCATCCACGCCACACCCGGCACACTGGACCTGTGCAAGATCCTGTTGCCCGACAGTGGCCACATCCAGGAAGAGGACGCGGCATTTGCCAACCGGCACGGCTTCTCGCGGCATACGCCGGCACTGCCCCTGTATACCCGTGAAGATGCGCTGCAGAGTCTCAAATACTTTCATGCCGAACGCCAAGGCGTCTGGTTCGAGCCGATTCACGGCTGGAAAGCGCGTTTTCAGGGCGCAGGTCATATCCTGGGTGCCGCGAGTCTTCTGCTCGAAGTCGGCGGACGGCGGATCCTGTTTTCCGGGGATCTGGGCCGCAGCGACGACTCCTTGATGAACCCGCCCGAGCCCCCGCCCCAGGCCGATACTGTCCTGATCGAATCCACTTACGGTAACCGCAGACACCCCGAACAGACACCCTTCGCCGAACTGGGACCTCTGCTGCAAAAACTCGCCAGACGCGGTGGTGTGGCCGTGGTCCCCGTGTTTGCCGTGGGGCGTGCCCAGGCGGTACTGCACTGCATCGCCGGCCTCAAAGCTGCAGGGATACTGCCACGCGGCCTGCCGGTCTTTCTCGACAGTCCCATGGCCATCCACACGACAGCCCTGTTTGAAAAACACATGGGGGAACACCGACTTAACCGGGAACAAGTACGCGCCATGGACCACGTGGCCACCATGCTGGAAACGCCCGAGCAGAGCAAGTCGCTCGCGCGCAGGCATGGGCCTATGGTGATTCTGGCCGCCAGCGGCATGGCCACGGGCGGCCGGGTGCTGCACCACCTGGCCCAGTATGCGGGCGACCACCGCAATATGCTGATCCTGACCGGATTTCAGGCACCCGGCACGCGGGGAGCCCGACTGGCAGCAGGCGAGACCAGCATTCGCATCCACGGTCAGGACGTGCCCGTGCGGGCAGAAGTCGCACAGATCGAGTCCGCCTCCGCGCACGCCGACAGTCAGCAAGTGCTGGACTGGCTGCATCGGATGCCCAGCGCGCCTGGACGGGTGTATGTGGTGCACGGTGAACGGGAGGCTTCGGACGCCTTGAGGCAGCGCATCGAACACGAAATCAAATGGCGGGCCATAGTGCCTGAGCATGGGTCGGTCTGGCCTGCCTGAGGCATTTTCATGCCCCTGCAGCCAAAGGGTTGTAGGATTCAATTTCCAGGCCGCTATCACATGGCATGCAGCATTACGCGACAATCACGTTTGTGATGAATACCCCGCCGCTGCCCTCTTCCTCCCGTGCCAGACATCCTCTGTTGCTGACGCTGCTGACCAGCGTCTGGCTGGTGACTTTGCCCAACTTTGCGCTTTGGCGGCAACTCATCCAGTTGCCTGAAGTGAGCGGATTGCGCGGCACCCTTTTTGCCCTGGGCATGGCAGCGGGCATTGCAGCCCTGACGCATATGCTGCTGTCCCTGCTCAATTGGCGCTGGCTGCTCAAGCCAGTGCTGACGCTCTTTCTCATCAGCAGCGCCAGCGGGGCCTACTTCATGTGGAGTTACGGCATCGTCATCGATGCCAACATGATCGTGAATGTGATGCAGACCGATCCACGGGAAGCCACGGACCTGATGAACTGGCGCCTGCTTTTGTCGGTTCTGATCCTGGGTGTCCTGCCCGCCTGGTGGATCTGGCGTCAGCCAGTCCATTCACCCACCTGGATCAGACGACTGGGAGGCAATCTGCTGTCCTCTTTGCTGTCCCTGGCTGTTCTGGCGCTGAGCTTGCTGCTGATCTACCAGGACTTCGCATCGGTGATGCGCAACCATACCCAACTGCGGTACCTGATCAACCCGCTCAACAGCTTCTATGCCATTGGACGCGTTGCAGCCAAGCCGCTCGAACGTGACAACAGCCGTGTTGAACCGATCGGTGAAGACGCCCGGCTTGTCCTGCCTGCGGGAACCACACCGGCGACCCTGATCGTGGTCGTCGGAGAAACCGCCCGTGCCGGCAACTTCGGCATCAACGGCTATGCACGCGAGACCACGCCACGGCTGGCTCGCGAGGACGTGATCAGCTTGCGTAACGTCTGGTCCTGCGGCACCAGCACAGCCGCCTCACTGCCCTGCATGTTTTCCCATCTCGGGCGGGAGGCTTACGAAAGGCGCAGCAGCAACTTCGAGTCTCTTCTGGATGTGCTGCAGCGTGCTGGGCTGGCTGTGTTGTGGATCGACAACCAGTCGGGGTGCAAGGGCGTGTGCTCGCGTGTACCCAATTTCAGCACGACGGCGTTTAAAGTTTCACCTTACTGCGACAGCGGCGAATGCCATGACGAAGTGATGCTGCACGAACTGGACAAGCGCATTGCCGAGCTGCCTGCCGAAAAGCGCGCCAAAGGCGTGGTCGTGTTCATGCACCAGATGGGCAGTCACGGTCCGGCTTACCACAAGCGGGTACCACCGGGATTCAAGCGTTTCGTGCCCGAATGTGCCAGCAATGCCCTCCAGCAATGTGAGCGTCAGCAGGTTGTCAACGCCTACGACAACACCATCGCCTACACCGACCACTTTCTGGCCGAAACCATTGGCTGGCTGAAGCGGCGCCCTGGCCCTGCAGGCATGGTCTACCTGTCTGACCACGGCGAATCACTCGGTGAAAACAACCTGTATCTGCACGGTCTGCCCTACGCCATCGCCCCCGATGTGCAAAAGCGTGTGCCCTGGATCACCTGGACGTCAGCCGATTTCGAAAAGCAGCGCCAACTGCGCAAGGGCTGCCTGAAAGACAAGCTGGAAACCGGCCTCAGCCACGACCATTTTTTCCATTCGGTCATGGGCCTGGCCGGCGTGCGCTCCGCCGAATACCAGGCGGAGCTCGACATCTACAGCGGCTGCATGACGCCTTGACTCACTCACATGAAGCGGTCGAGCAGCTTGCGTGAGTGCCGGTCGAGCGTCAACGGATCGCGGATCAGGTACTGAACACCATCGATGTCGCTGACGATGAGGGTCTTGCCGGTCAGACGCCGGATGTCCTCTTCACCCTTGAGCATGAAGCGTGCCTCGCCACGGTCGGTCTGAACTGTCCAGACACTGGGCGTAACCAGGCTGCTCACGGATTTCAGGCGCTGGATCTCGGGCAGGAACTCGCGTTCGGCCACCGCCTCGCGCAGCAGGTCCTGCAGGGGCTGAGTCACCTGGTCAAGCCGGTCGAACCAGGCCAGCTCATGGCCCTCGGCATCCATGATGCCCACACCCTGCTCGGGAGCGGTCACGGGATAGGCCCGGACCACCACCACCTGCTCGTGCCGGTGGCCATCTGCACCGGTCCAGAGCCAGCGTCCCATGGCATTGCGTTCGAGCCTCATGCGCTCACCTCCTGTACTGCGCCACCCAGCACCGCCCCCTCCGACTCGGCCTGCCGCTGCTGAGCCTGGTACAGCCGCCAGTAGGCGCCTTCGAGGGCCATCAGCTGGTCGTGATTGCCTTCTTCGACCACCACACCCTTGTCCATCACCACGAGGCGGTCGGCTTTCCGCAAAGTCGACAAACGATGGGCGATGGCAATCGTGGTGCGCCCGCGCACCAGGTTGTCCAGCGCTTTCTGGATTTCCTTCTCGGTTTCGGTGTCCACCGCCGAGGTGGCCTCGTCGAGGATCAGGATGCGCGGGTTGATCAGCAGGGCGCGCGCAATGCTGATGCGCTGGCGCTCACCACCTGACAGGCCCTGGCCACGCTCGCCCACGAGTGAGTCGTACCCTTGCGGCATGCGCAGGATGAACTCGTGCGCATGGGCGGCGCGCGCGGCGGCAATGATCTCTTCACGCGAGGCATCGGGCTTGCCGTAGGCGATGTTGTCGGCGATGGTGCCAAAGAACAAAAACGGCTCCTGCAGCACCAGCCCGATCTGACGGCGGAAGTCGGCAATGCGCAGCTGGCGGATGTCCACGCCATCGAGTTCGATCACGCCCTCGGAGACGTCGTAGAAACGGCAGATCAGGTTGACCAGCGTGCTCTTGCCTGAGCCGCTGTGGCCCACCAGACCAATCATCTCGCCGGGTGCGATCTCCAGATCCAGGTTGCGGATGACGGCGCGGTTGCCATAACGGAAACCGGCTTCGCGCACCGTGATGCGCCCGGTCACACGCTCGGGCAGACCCACCGGCTGGGCCGGCTCGGGCACGCTGGAGACATGGTCCAGGATGTCAAAGATGCGCTTGGCCCCCGAGGCCGCCTTCTGCGTGTGCGAGACGATGCGGCTCATGGAATCGAGCCGGGTGTAAAAGCGACCGATGTAGGCCAGAAACGCCGTCAGCACGCCCACCGTGATGCGGTCGTGCGCGACCAGCCAGATGCCAAAACCCCAAACGACCAGCAAGCCCACTTCGGTCATCAGCGCGACCGTGGGTGCAAACAGCGACCAGACGCGGTTGAGGCGGTCATTGACATTGAGGTTGTGGCGGTTGGCTTCGGCAAAGCGCTGCCCTTCACGCTCTTCCTGGGCGAAGGCCTTGACCACCCGGATGCCGGGAATGGTGTCGGCCAGCACATTGGTCACCTCGGCCCAGACCCGGTCGATTTTTTCGAAGCCGGTGCGCAAGCGGTCACGCACCACATGGATCAGCCAGCCAATGAACGGCAAAGGCAGCAGCGTGATCACCGCCAGCGTGGGATTGATGGTGAACAGGATGATCGCGGTCATCAGGATCATCAGCACATCGGTCGCAAAGTCCAGCAGGTGCAAGGACAGGAACACATTGATGCGGTCGGTTTCGTTGCCGATGCGTGCAATCAGGTCGCCGGTGCGCCGTCCCCCAAAGTACTCGAGCGAGAGGCTCAGCAGGTGCCGGTAGGTGGTGGTGCGCAAATCGGCGCCGATGCGCTCGGACACCAAGGCCAGGATGTAGGTCTTGGCCCACCCCAGTGCCCAGGCCAGCAGCGCTGCGGCAAACAGGCCACCCAGGTACATCGCCACCAGCGCGGGATCGATGGGTTTGCCGTTCTGGTAGGGGATCAGCACCTCGTCCATGAGCGGCATGGTCATGTAGGGCGGCACCAGGGTGGCGGCCGTGGAAGCCAGCGTCAGCCCAAAACCCAGCAAGAGCTGGTTGCGGTAGGGTCGGCCAAAGCGCCAGAGCTTGAGCAGCGTCCAGGTCGAGGGCGGCGCCAGGTCTTCACGACCACAGCGGGTGCATTCTTCGGCGCCCTCTTCCAGCGGCGCCTGGCAAACCGGACAGACCGCCTCCGTCAACGTCGACTGAAGCGGGCGGCCCTCTGCGCTGTGTTGCGCGGCCAGCCGCTCGAGCTGGGCCACCATGCGCGAAGCGCTGGCCTGAAGACCGAGGGTGAAGCGCCAGACCGCCTGGCGCGCCCCCTGGCTGGTCAACTCCAGGCTGCCCACACCGGCATGGTCGCTGAGCGAAAGACAGGAATCGGCCTGCAAGTCCCATATTTGCCAGTTTTTTTGGCCTTCTTGGCGGGCCAACAGGCGCCGATCGGTCAAAATAAGCGACGATTTGTGAAACTTCAGTGACCCATCCAGGTCAACTTCCAGATAGGCTGTAACGTTTTCATCAGGTTGAAACAGTGATTGAACCTCCGATAGCTTGGCATCCGGGATCACCGGACGTTGCGCAGAAGGTGTTGTAGGGGTCATGCCATTCAACCTGAACCGAAAAGAGTTGACCATTGTATCGCTCCACCCCCATTTCATGAGCCACAAGACCATCCAAATCCAGCGCATGACCCACCTGCGCGGCCCCAGCATCTGGACCTACGTTCCCGTCATTGAAGCGTTGGTCGACATTGGTGAACTGGAAGACTTCCCGTCCAACACCCTGCCGGGCTTCAATGAGCGTCTTGCGGCCTGGCTGCCTGGTCTGATCGAACACCGATGCAGCCCCGGCGTGCGCGGGGGGTTCCTGCAGCGTCTGGAAACCGGCACCTGGCCTGGCCACATCCTTGAACACGTCACCCTGGAACTGCAGACACTGGCCGGCATTCCCGACGGTTACGGCCGCGCCCGCGAAGCCGGTCCGCGCGGCGTCTACAAGGTCATCGTCAGCATGCCGCACGAGGAAGTCGGTCGCCAATCGCTGCTGATGGCCCGGGAACTCGTCATGGCGGCCATCGAAGACCGGCCTTTTGACGTGGCCGCAGCCGTCGAAGAACTGACCGATCTGGTGGACAGCCGCTGTGTAGGCCCCAGCACACAGGCCATTGCCCGTGCCGCTCAGGACCGCAAGATTCCCCACATCCGGCTGAACACCGGCAACCTGGTCCAGCTGGGCTACGGCGCAGCGCAGCGGCGCATCTGGACCGCCGAGACCGACCGCACCAGTGCCATTGCCGAAGGCATTTCCAAAGACAAGGACCTGACCAAGCAACTGCTGGCCACCTGCGGCATCCCGGTGCCCGAGGGTCAGATTGTGGAAAGTCCCGCACAGGCCTGGGAAGCCGCACAGGAGATTGGCGTTCCGGTCTGCGTGAAGCCTGGCGATGGCAACCGCGCCCGTGGCGTATCGCTGGACCTGCGTGAGCAGGCCGACATCGAGGCCGCCTACAGCATCGCACTGGAACAAGGCAGCGAGGTCATCGTCGAAAAATTCATCGAAGGCCTGGAGCACCGCCTGCTGGTGGTGGGCGAACGCCTGGTTGCAGCCAGCCGTGGCGAGACCGCCAGCGTGACGGGCGACGGCCAGCACACGGTGCGCGAACTCGTCAACCTGCAGATCAACTCGGATCCGCGCCGTGGCAGCGATGGCAGCCTGCCACTGGAAACCGTTCGCCTGCGCCAGGGCAGCCCCGAAGCGCTGGAGCTCAAGCGCCAGGGCCTGACCCCCGACAGCGTGCCCGAAGCCGGCCGCACCGTGCTGGTCAAGCGCACCGGCAACATGACCACCGACATCACCGACATCGTGCACCCCGACGTGGCGGCCCTGGCCATTCTGGCGGCCAAGGTGGTCGGACTCGACATTGCCGGCGTGGATGTGGTCACCCCCGACATCACCCAGCCGCTGCAAAAGGCCGGTGGCGTGGTGGTCGAAGTCAATGCCGGCCCCAGCCTGCTGATGCACCTGAACCCGGCCGAAGGACCATCGCGTGACGTGGGCAAAGCCATTGTGGATCACCTGTTCCCGGGCAACGACAACGGACGCATTCCGCTGGTGGGCTTCATGGGCGACGGCGACACCACCCATGCCGCCAAACTCACCGCCTGGCTGCTGCATCTGCAAGGCTGGACCACCGGTCTGTCGTGCGCCGATGGCCTGTTCCTGAACCAGCGCTGCCTGCAAACCCGGGGCGGCATGGACTTCGACAACGCCGAGCGCCTGCTCGTCAACCGGGCGGTACAGGCCGCCGTGTTCGAAACCGATGCGCGCCACCTGCTGACCGAAGGCCTCCCCTACGACCGCTGCCAGGTGGGCATCGTCACCCGCATGCCCAAGGCCACCGGACTGGAAGACCTGTATGCGGGTGAAGACGATCGCATGCCCGGCTACATCCGCACCCAGATCGACCTGGTATTGCCCACCGGTACGGCCATCCTCAACGCCGAAATCGAGCAGGTGGCCGAACTGGCCCAATACAGCGATGGTGGCGTGATCTTTTGCGCCGAAAACGAAAGCCATCCCCGCTTGAGCGAACACCGCGCTCAGGACAAGCGCGTGGCGTTCTGGCGCAACGGCGTCCTGATCCTGGCCGACGGCCGGCATGAAACCGAAGTGCTTTCCGCGCACCGGCCAGCCGTTGCCAAGCTGCTCAAGGATGGCAAGCTCGCCACCAGCGACATCCTGGTGGCCGCCTGTGCCGCCTGGGCGCTCGACATTCCGGCAGAACTGATCCGAGCCGGCGTCAAGAGCTACGGCCAGAACTCCACCTCTTTGTGATTCGAACGACAGGAACCCCGGTTCATGCAAGTGTCCAGAATTCGTGCCCTTCGCGGCCCCAATCTGTGGAGCCGCCACACGGCCATCGAAGCCATCATCAGCTGCCCCGAGTCCGAGTGGGTGCTGGCATCTTCCCTTGAACAGCAACTGCGCCGCACTTTCCCGGCCGTGGGCACGATCGAGCCTGGTCGCGGCCAGCAGGCCAGCATGGCCCATGCCCTGGAGAAGGTGACACTTGCACTGCAGGCCCAGGCCGGATGCCCGGTGACCTTCAGCCGCACCACCCCCACCGAAGAGGCCGGCACCTACCAGGTGGTCGTCGAATACACCGAAGAGCCGGTCGGCCGACTGGCCCTGGACCTGGCAGAAAAACTCTGTCAGGCCGTGCTCGCCGGTGCAGGCTTCGATGTGGAAGGGGCCATTGCCCAGCTGCACGAACTCGACGAAGACGTGCGCCTTGGCCCGTCCACCGGCTGCATCGTCGATGCCGCCGTGGCGCGCGGCATTCCTTTCAGGCGCCTCACGCAAGGCAGCATGGTGCAGTTTGGCTGGGGCGGCAAGCAGCGTCGCATCCAGGCCGCCGAAGTGGACACCACCAGTGCGATTGCCGAGTCGATTGCGCAGGACAAGGACCTGACCAAACAATTGCTCCACGCCGCTGGCGTGCCGGTGCCGCTGGGGCGCCCGGCCGACACGCCCGACGAGGCCTGGACCGTGGCGCTGGAGATTGGCCTGCCGGTGGTGGTCAAGCCGCAGGACGGCAACCAGGGCAAGGGCGTGACGGTCAACATCACCGACCGGGATGCGTTCAATGCCGCCTATGAGACCGCCGAACGCTACGGCACGGTGATGGTCGAGAAATTCCTGCCCGGCCACGACTACCGCCTGCTGGTGGTCGGCAACAAGCTGGTGGCTGCGGCGCGCCGCGAGCCGCCGCTGGTGGTGGGTGACGGCGCGCACACCGTGCGCCAGCTGGTCGAGCAGGTCAATGCCGATCCGCGCCGGGGCGAGGGCCATGCCACCTCACTGACCAAGATCCGTTTCGACGACATCGCCATCGGCCGGCTGCACGCCCAGGGGCTCGAACCCAATTCGATCCCGGAAAAAGGCCGTCGGGTCATCCTGCGCAACAACGCCAACCTGTCCACCGGCGGTACCGCCACCGATGT
>JACCDS010099840.1_pt1 | contig 10396 bp, 8 predicted proteins | sample 7446441 | NCBI WGS metagenome assembly JACCDS01 (sample SAMN15323445, study PRJNA562643) | freshwater metagenome | isolation source: river surface water | place: USA:Blue River Watershed | collected 2017-08-17 | reverse complement strand
GTGGGCGACTTTGTTGCCCTGCACCCACTGCACATAGGGTTGTGGCTTGTCGGTACGTATGGCGCTCACCGGCAAGGCCAATGTGCGGCTGACACCCACGGCCAGTGCGCCTTGGGCGAACAGGCCCTGGCGCAGGCCTTCGGGCTTTTCCAGGCTCAAGTACACCAGCACAGAGCGGCTGCCCGCCACCGCGCTGGGGTTGATGCGGGCCACGCGGGCTTGCAGGCGCTGGGCAGAGCCTTCTACCGTCAGTTGCGTAGTTTGTCCGGGCTTAACGCCCAGTGAGTCGGCCGCTGCCAGATTGGCTTCCACCTCAAGGCGGCTCAGGTCCACGATTTCCAGCACGCGCGCATCAATCGCCACGCGTTCGCCGGGCTGGGTCAGGCGCTGTGCGACCTGGCCTGAAATGGGGGCGCGCAGCACGGTGTCTTCCAGGGATTTGGCCGCCACATCCACACCTGCCATCGCAGCGCGGTAGGAGGCCTCGGCCGCTGCAAGGCTGGCGCTGGACGACTCCAATGCAGTCTGGGAAATAAAGCCCTGGTCCACCAGCTTGCGGTTGTTCTCAAAGCTGCGGCGGGCAATATCCACCTGCGCTTTGGCTGATTCGGCTTGCTGTTGAGCCTGGCGGGTGCGGGCTTGGTATTCCGTGGAGTCCACGCGCGCCAGCACTTGACCGGCTTTGACCATATCGCCTTCGCGCACAGTCAGCCCTTGTAGTTCGCCGGCGACACGGGCTTTCACAAAGGCTGAGCTCACTGCTTTGATCGGGCCGGAAACCGGCAGGGTACGGGTGAGTTCAACGGTGTTTGCACGCACCAGATCTGCAGCACCCAGCTCCAGGCTCACCGGCACTTTGAGTGCAGCCTGTTGGCTTTCCAGCACCTCTTTTTTGGCTTTGTTGCTCGCAACGAGCCGCATGCCTACACCGGCGATGACGGCCAGACTGACGGCCACAGTGGTCCATTTGATCCAGGGTTTCATAGTGTCAGGAGGCGTTGGGTGCGGCAGGTGTGCGGACTGTCAGCCCCAGCAGCAGGTTGTCGATATGGGTGTTCAAGTAGGCAATGGGGTCCAGTTCCCCATTGCCCGCCACGCAGGGTCCGATGGAGTGGCGCCACAGGGCCAGAAACATCATGGGGGCGAGCAACAAGTAAACGCCGTATTCCACATTCAGCTGTCGGAACTCTCCGGAATCCACGCCCCGCTGCAAGACGCGGCGGATCAGGTCATTCCCGGGTTTGACGACTTCCTCTTGGTAAAAAGCAGCAAGTTCTGGAAAATTGCCCGCTTCACTCATCATCAGCTTGGAAATGCCGGAAGCCTTGGTGGAGCCCACGCGTTCCCACCAGGCCGTCATGCAGTAGCGCAAGAGGTCGGCGCTGTTGCCTTCAAAGGTTTCCAACTCGGCGCTCCATTCGGAGAAGCGGCCCGAAATGTTTTCGCGTACCACCGCTTTGAACAGCTCTTCCTTGCTGGAGAAATACAAAAACAAGGTGCCCTTGGACACGCCGGCCAACTTGGCGACCTCTTCGGCGCGGGTGGCGGCAAAGCCTTTTTCCACAAACAGTTCCAGTGCGGCTGCCAGCAACTCGCCCGGGCGTGCGTCTTTGCGCCGCTCGCGCTTGGCGCGCGCGCTGGAGGCAATGTCACAAAGGGTGGGGAGGGTTGGCATAAATTACTGACTGGTTGGTTATTAATGTACCGGTGCCGCTCCTGAGTGTCAATCCAAGTGGTTTCCCGTGTCGGGCAGTTTGTGCAAAGTTGTGCAAACCGTCTGTGCATTGCCCTTGCCGCACCAAGAAATCGGGCTCCTCCGTAAGATTCAGGGCGTTCAACCGACTGAGCTTGTGCCCGGGCATCGTGCCACGGCGCTGTGAACCCCATTCTTTTCAGGAGTCCCCCATGAGCACCACACACCAAACCATCACCCTGGGAGGCGGTTGCTTCTGGTGTACCGAGTCTGTGTTTGTCGAGGTGATGGGGGTGGTCGATGTCGAATCCGGGTACAGCAATGGCCACTTGCACCAGCCCAGCTACGAAGCGGTGTGCACCGGGACGACCGGCCACAATGAAGTGGTGAAGCTGGTGTACGACCCGGCGGTAGTGAGCACCCGCGAGTTGCTGGAAATCTTTTTCGTGATTCATGACCCGACCACTCTGAACCGTCAGGGCAATGACACAGGCACGCAGTACCGCAGTGGCATTTACTTTTCCACCCCGGAGCAGGAGGCCGAGGCCCGCGCCATCATCGCCGAGCTGACCGCCAGCGGGCATTACGGCCGCCCTATCGTGACCGAAATCCTTCCGGTTCAAAACTACTGGCCTGCCGAGGCCTACCACCAGGACTTTTTTGCCCGCAATCCGACGCAGGGCTACTGCATGGCCGTGGCAGCGCCCAAGGTGGCGAAATTCCGCAAGACCTTCGCGCGCTTGCAGAAAAGTTGAATCCACAGCCCTTCAGGCTGTAACCCGAGACGGATTCGCTGGTACAACCTGAGTTGTCATCAACTCAGGGTCCCCAGGCATGACCTCAGCAGCGTTATCCGCGCCCATCCACTTGCGCCGCCGCTTTGCGGTGATCAGTCTGGGGGGCATCCTGGCGATGGCATTGGGGCTGGGGTGGTTGATGTCCCAGATGTTGACCCAGCGCATGTTGCAGCGCGAAGGCGAGGTCAGCATGGACTTCATCCAGAACCTGCTGCGAACCGATGATTCCGGTCAGTATCTTGCACGCCCTGATGATCCCGCGCTCCGGGCGCGCTTTCTGGGCTCGATGGCCCATATTGCCTCCATGCGCGAGCCGGTACGCGCCAACGCTTACACCGCCGACGGCACCGTGGCCTGGTCCACCGACGCCTTGCTGATCGGCAAACGCTATCCCGTGAACGACGAGCTGGACGAAGCCCTGCAAGGCCAACTCGTCGTGCATAGCGGTCGCATGGATGAAGACACCGTAGCCAAAGGCGAACATGTGGGACTGGCAGCCTTGGCTCCGTTTTATGTGGAAAGCTACATCCCGGTCCTGGGGCCCGATGGCAAGTCAGTGGTGGGGGTGATGGAGCTCTATAAGGTGCCAGTGCAGCTCAATGCGGCGATCCGGGAGGCCCATCTTCAACTCTGGGCTGCATGCGCCTTGGGTGCGGCCGCTTTGTTTGTGGCCTTGTACTGGACGGTGGCTCGCGCAGACCGCGTAATGCGCCTGCAGCAAGCACGCTTGGCTGAAACCCAGACGCTGGCCACCGCCATTGAGCTGGCCGGCGCTGTGGCCCATAACCTGCGCAACCCCTTGGCCTCCATTCGGGTATCCGCCGAAATGCTGCAAGCGCAGGGGGACGCAGCGCACGCCGAACACTGCACAGACATCACAGGCGCAGTCGACCGGGCGGATCGATGGATCACCGAGCTGGTGCGGGTGTCCCAAGCGCCCCAGCTGCAAATTGAGCGGGTGCGCCCGGTAGCTGTCATTCGCGATTGCCTGGAGGAACTGAGGCCGGAAATGACGCGCCGCGCTATCCGTTGGTCTACATCACAGGGTGAGGCACCGGATGTGCTGGCCCATACCGCCATGCTGCGGCAGATCATGGTCAGCATCGTGGCCAATGCGATTGACGCCATGCCCCATGGGGGCGACTTGCAGGTGACTTGGGTCGTCCAGGGGTCGGCACTCAATATCAGCGTGACGGACAGCGGTATCGGTCTACACGACGAAGTGCGCCAAGCTTTGTTCAGGCCATTTTTCAGCACCAAAAGCGGGGGGCTGGGCATCGGGCTCGCGCTGGTCAAGCGCATGATCGAGCAGTGGGGCGGGCAGATCACCCTGCGGCCGGCGCCGGAGCGTGGCACCCGTGTAGAGATGCTGTTCCCCTTGGCTTTGCCGGACGCGGCTGGGACTTCCGTACACTGAGGCGCCATGGCATCCATTCTGGTTATTGAAGACGAACGGGTCCTGGCCAAAAACATGGTCCGGTTCTTTGAGTCGTTGGGGCACTACGCCGAAGCGGCCCACGATGGCATCAGCGGCGTGCAGGCTGCTGCCCGCATGGTGCCCGACGTGGTGATTGTGGATTTCCAACTGCCGGGCATGGATGGTCTGGAAGTCATCCGCCAACTGCGACAGACCGAGGACCCGCCGCGCATCGTCATGGTCACTGGTCATGCGAGCGTCACGCTGGCTGTGGATGCCATGAAGGCGGGCTCCATGGATCTGCTCACCAAACCCGTGACCCTGGCCAGCTTGCGAGAAGTCGTGGAGCGGGCTTTGCGCGAACGGGGTGAGCGACGTGCCTTGCATTTCTACCGCCAGCGCGAGGCCAGTCACTCCAGCCTGAAAGCCCTCATCGGCGAGTCGCCGGAGATGGTGGCCTTGCGGTCCATGGTGCAAAAGCTGTCTCTTCTGGAACCCACCGATCAAACCTCGGCCGCGCCCATCCTGATCATCGGAGAGACCGGGACTGGCAAAGAGTTGGTTGCCAGGGCCTGCCATCAGGCAGGTCCCCGTGCCGATGCCCCCTTTGTGGAAATCAACTGTGCAGCCCTGCCTGCCCATTTGATGGAAGGTGAACTTTTCGGCTACGAGAAAGGCGCATTCACCGATGCGCATGCCCGCAAGATGGGCCTGATCGAATCAGCCGATGGCGGTACCTTGTTTCTCGATGAAATCGGCGAAATGGACTTGGGTCTGCAGGCCAAACTGCTGCGCGTGCTGGAGAACTTCAAGGTGCGCCGCCTGGGGTCGCTCACCGACCGGCAGGTGAATGTACGCATCGTGGCCGCCACAAACCGGGATCTGGATATCCAGGTGCGCGAAGGGCGTTTCCGCAGTGATTTGCTGTATCGCCTGAGGGTGTTCCAGATCCAGATTCCTCCCCTGCGCGCGCGCGGGGATGATGTGTTGCACCTGGCGCGCCATTTGCTGGAGCAGCAGTCCCGCAAATACGGGCATGGAACCTTGCGCCTCGACGCATCAGCTGCGCAAGCCTTGAAGGGCTATACGTTTCCGGGCAATGTGCGGGAGTTGCGCAACCTGCTGGAGCGCGCCGCACTGTTGCAAACCGGTGGTGTCATAAAGATTGCCGATCTGGCATTGCCGCAGGCAGAAGTGCGATCGGCGCCCGCCGCCGGGGCCGGGCCTGCGACGTCTCTGGAAGCGGTGGAGCGTGAGCACCTTGTGCGCGCACTCGAAGCCCACCACTGGAATGTGACCCGCGCTGCCCGTTCGCTCGACATCAGCCGCGACACTCTGCGCTACCGCATGGAGCGCCACGGACTGAAGCGCTGAACCCGCCATCTAGCGGTTGTTGCGGATGGGGGAATCGTTCGCGATGCCCCAGTCCAACTTGGGCTTGAGCGGTGGGGTCATGGGCTGACCGGTGCCGTAGTTTTCGCTGTACCAAAGCGCCAGCCATACCAAACCTGCCAATGCCGCCGCACCCGCGGCCAGCTTGAGCACGATGAGCCAGAAGTTGGGTTCTTTGTCGCTTGCCATGGTGCTTAAGTGTGGAAACTGTGCAGATTCAAATAATACTGTGAAATATGTGCCAAAAACGCCTGTGGCGCCCGCGGAATATGCGCAGGCAGCTCCTGAATGTATAGCAAAATGCAGCCTGAAATTCAAGTGTTCGCTACCTTTTTCCCGAGACGAAAGCAGGGTCTTCAAGCGCGCATCTTGGTAACCCGTTCGCTATGGCCTGAAAGGCCGGAAATCGTCACATGCCGCTGGCTGCTGGTACGGGCCAAGTCAGCATCATGGCTGACCAACAGCACACTACAGCCTTGCTCCGCTGCAGTCTCGCAGAGCACCCGCATGGTGTTGCGTTGGGTGATGGGATCCAGGCGTGAGGTGGGCTCGTCCGCAAAGATAAACGCCGGTTGCAGCAGCATCAGGCGAAGCAGGGCAAAGCGCTGCAGCTCGCCTCCGGACACCTCGTGTGGCAGCCGGTTCAATAGGCCGGCATCCAGCCCCAAGGCCTGCATCCAACGCGACTGACCCGCGTCAAGCAGGCGGTGCAACTGGCGTACATCGTCCAAGGCCTGGCCCAATGTACGGAATGGCGAAAAGGCGGCCGGTGGGTCTTGGTACAGCTTTTGAAACTTCCACGGGGGCACGCCAGACGGGCGCTGCACCTGGCCGGAATCGGCCCGGGCCACACCCAGCAGCACGTTGCCCAAGGTGGTTTTTCCGCAGCCACTGGGGCCGCTGATCGCGACTACCTCGCCGGTACCCAAGGTTAGGTTCAGATTCTCAAACAAAGTGCGGGGTCCAAAGCGCTTGGTCAAGCCCGTGGCTTTCAGCAACTGCGGTGCATCGGTGCCTGGAGTGAAGGGGTAAGCGGGCCAATGCCGGGGTTGTGCAGCCACCAGTTCGCGGGTGTAGGCGTGTTGCGGGTTCTCTAGCACCTGCTGCACAAGGCCTTGTTCCACGATGCAGCCTTGGCGCAACACGGCGATCTGCCCGCCTAGCTGCAAGGCCAGGTCCAGGTCGTGTGTGATGGTCAGCAGGGCTTGCCCCTGGAATTGCGCGGCCATGAGCAGCTGCGCGACTTGCTGGCATGCATGGGGGTCCAACCCCTTGGTTGGCTCATCGGCAATCAGTAATTTGGCGTGGGCCACGCTGGCACAAGCCACACCAACCCGTTGTGCCATACCCCCCGAAACCTGATGCAGCCATTGCTGTGCAGCATGGCCCAGCCCCAAAGCGTGCAAGCGCTCATCCGCCGCGTCTTGTGCGTGGGGCCATTCCAGACCGCGTGCGTAGCGGGCGGCCTCTGCCACTTGACTTTGCATGCTCATCAGCGGGTTTAACGCGGACCAAGGTTCCTGCGGCAGCATCATCACGCTGTGGCCCCACAAGGCTTGTGTGAGTGCGCGCTGGCCGTTGGTCGCAACGCCGTTGATGCGGATGGAGCCGCTGGCCTGCAAAGCTGATGGCAAGGTGCCCATGATGGCTTGCGCCAGCAGCGATTTGCCTGCGCCGGATTCGCCCACCATGGTGAGGCGCTCCCCCGCGTTCAAGGCAAAGCTGCAAGCCTCCAGCAATGTGCGGCCTTGCGGCGCATGGGGGGTGGGTTGGAGGTGGATAGACAGGTTGTCGACCTGCAACAAGGGTTCGCTCATGCGGCGTCTTTCCTGGGTGCGCTGGTGGCCGATTGCAGGGCAGCCACCAGCACCACCAACAACAATACCGGGCCGGCCAGCAACCAGGGCGCTCCGTCGTAGTACGGCAGGGCCTCCGTCATCATCAAGCCCAGCTCGGCCGTGGGTGGGCGCAGGCCCACGCCCACAAAGCCCAGCGCAGCCACCGCCAGCACTGCATTGGCTACGGCATAACTCCAAAGGCGCAACAGATCGGAGCGCAGCGGCGGCAGCACATACCAGCGCAGCAGGTAGGGAGCCCCAAAGCCCAACAGGCGCCCGGCTTGTACCGCGTCGCCCGCCAAAGTGAGGCTGGCACGGCTTCGCACCAAGCGGAAAAATTCCACCCAGGCGGTGAGCACCAGCCCGCTGTAGAGTGCCCATTTGTGGCCGGGTGCCAGCGCTGCCACCAGCAAGACCCACAGCAGCGCGGGAATGGCGGTCACGCCGTCGGCGCACAGGCACAGCAGGCGGTCAGCCCATCCACGTTGCCAAGCTGCCCACAAGCCCAACACGGTACCCAGGCCCACGGCGAGCAAGGCCGAGCCCAAAGCAAGCCAGAAGGACACCCGCACCGCTTCGCCCAAACGGGCTAGCAGGTCACGTCCCAGGTGGTCGGTACCCAGCCAGTGGGTGGCATCGGGTGCGCTCAAGGTGTGGTCCAGGTTCTGCAGGGCGGGGTTGCGCCCGGATATGCTTGTCAAGACGCCCAGCAGCATGACTGACAGCAATATCCACAACCCCCAGTTCCTCAATTTCGAACGTGCTTGAGGACCAGTACTAGCAGGGACAAGCAAGGCGCTCATGCTGTGCTCCCCTTGGTTCCTTTGGAGGCAGGTTCACGCAGGCGCGGGTCCAGCCACTGCACAGCAGCGTCCATCAGCCCGTTGAGCAGCACAAACAGCAACCCCATGGCCAGCGCTGTACCCTGAATCATGGGCAAATCTCGCGAGATGACGGCGTGCACCAGCGCATGGCCGATGCCGGGCCAGGCCACAAGGCTTTCCACCACCACCACGCCTTCAATCAGCAACACCAGCTGCATGCCTGCATAAGCCAGCGTGCCCAGCGCCAGTGAAGGGAGCCCGTGTCGCCACAGGGCGGCGCGCAATGGCATGCCCTTGGTCAATGCAAATTCAAATGCGTCAGATGCCAGCACCTGCAGCAAGCGCTGGCTGACCACCTGGGTCATGCCCGGCAACAGCGTGAGGGCCAGCGCCAAGGCGGGCAGCACCAGATAGATGGGCTCGCCATGCCCGGCCACCGGCAACCAGTCCAGATGCACGCCCAGTGCCAGCATCAGCACCACGCCAAGCACAAAGGCGGGGCTGGCGCGCAGCACCGTGCACAGGGGCTGTATCCAGCGCGCGCTCCAGTGCTTGCCGCGCAGGGCCGACCAGCTGCCCAGCAGCAGGCCCAGCAGGATGGCCATCAGCCATGCCGCCAGTGAGAGCTGAAGGGTGTGACCGAGCTGGTGTGCAATTTCGTCCATGACCGGATCACCTGACACCATGGAGTTGCCTAAGCGGAACTGGAGCAGGTCGCCCAGCCAGTTCAGTAGTTGTTGCCAGGCGGGCTGGTCCAGTCCCAGTTCAGCGCGCACCGACGCTGCGGCGGCGGAATCCACCATGTCATAGCCATAGCGGCCTGCGGCAATGCGGTAGGCGGCATCGCCGGGCAGGGCGCGCGTCATCACAAAGCTCAGCACCCCGACCGCTGCGGCGACCAGTGCACCTTGGCCCAGCAAGCGCACGCTTTGGCGGGCGGCCAACGTCCAGCCCATGTTCATTTCGTCCAATTGAATTGGCTGATGCGGTAGCTACGCTCCAGTGGGTCAATGCTCACGTTGCCCACGCGCTTGCTGTTGGTAGCGGTGTGCTGGTACCAGGCTACCGGGATGACCGGCAGTTCAGCCTGCAGCACGGTGGAGAGCGCGCCCCGCATGCGAGAACGGCGGGCGGGGTCGTTGGTGGTGCTTAAGGTATCGAGGGCGCTGGAAACCTGTGCGCTCTGCCAGCCCATGGCACCCCAGTCGCCGCCCTTGGGGCCGAAGTCCTGCAGCAGGGTACCGATCGGGTCTGGAACCAGGGAGTAGTTGCGTGCCACCAGCGCCAGTTCCAGCGTGCCGTCCTGATGGCCGGCAGGAATGTCGCTGGCGTTGACGACGGACACCGCCACGTCCATCCCCACCTCGCGCAATTGCGCCTGGATGGCGGTGGCCATGGGCGGTAGTTCGGGGCGGTCCGAGAACGTGCGCAAGGTCAGTTTGAAGGGGCGGCCCTCTTTGCGTAGCAAGCCGTCCGGCCCGGCTTGCCAACCGGCCTCTTGCAGCAACTGCCGCGCCTTGGTGAGATCGCGGGTCAGCGGCTGCAAGCCCGGCACATGCCATTCGGCCAGGCCGGGGGTAAAGAGCTGGGTGGCGGCGGCCTTGGGCTCGCGCAGGATTGCCTTGGCAATGCCCGGGCGGTCAATGGCCATGCTCAGGGCCTGGCGCACCTTCAGGTCTTTGAGCAGCGGGTGGGCGGCGTTGACCTTGAGGTACAGCGTGCGCGGAATGGGCAAGGTATGGAACTGCAGCTTGGGGTTGCGATGAAGCCGATCAAAAGCCACGGCGTCATGGGTGAACACCAGATCGGCCTGGCCGCTCTCGGCCAGCATGCCGCGGGTTTCACCGCGACTGGAGGACAGGTATTCCACCCGTTCCACGGCGGGGCGTTTGCCCTTCCATTCTTCGAAAAGGGAAGTCTCCAGCTTTTGCGGCGCATTGACCCGCACGATTTTGTAGGGGCCCGAGCCCACCACGGCCTGAACGCTGCCGTCTGCTGCAAAGGATGAAGGTGCCAGTACCTGTGTGTTGTTGTGGGCCAGAAAAGCAGGCAGCGCGGTGAACGCCTGCTTGAGCTCAATCTGTACTTCCCCGTTGTTCACGCTGATTTTCTGGATAGGCGCACCCTTGAGGATGCCGGGCTGTGCCAGCGCGCGATCCAGGCTGCGCACCACCGCCTCGGGCGTGACCGCGCTGCCGTCATGGAAAGTGGCACCGGTACGCAACACAAAGCGCCAGGTCTTTTGGTCGGGCGAGACGCTCCAGCGCGCTGCCAGACCGGGGCTGAGCTGGCCGCTGGCATCTACATCCACCAGGGTTTCGGTGACTTCCAGGCGGGTGAAGATGTAGCCGGTTTTGGACGGGTCCAGGCTGCCGATTTCCCAGGGCGCGGCGACTTTGAGTACACGGGCGTTGGTCGTGTGGGCGGTCTGGGCC
>JACCDS011226233.1_pt1 | contig 10398 bp, 13 predicted proteins | sample 7446441 | NCBI WGS metagenome assembly JACCDS01 (sample SAMN15323445, study PRJNA562643) | freshwater metagenome | isolation source: river surface water | place: USA:Blue River Watershed | collected 2017-08-17 | reverse complement strand
CTGCCCGGTGACGCGATGGACGAGGCCGGTCTGCCCACCGGACCGCTCTGGGGACGCGGCCGCGTGAGCACCACGGATGAGGCGCAGGCCCTGGAAAACGGGGTGGCCGAGCGTCACGCCACCCTCTGCAACGGCATGGAACACGCCGGTCTGGACCAGGAGCGCCGCGCCCTGGTGGCAAGGCCGGCCGACATGTCCTGGGAATGGATGGACACCCATCAACTGGTGCTCACCTTCTCTTTGCCCGCCGGGAACTACGCCACGTCCGTTCTGGGCGAAATCCTCCACACCACGGAGCCCGACCGGTACACCGAAAACGAATCTGCGGCGGAGTGATCCACGCGACCACTGCAGAACCGGTCGTTCACTCCCCCTCGCCCGGACGCATGCCGCTGCACCATTGCGTGCAGCGAGGCCCATGCCCGGCCATCACCCCACAGAGTCCCTCGGAGTCTCGTCTGCCCCCTCTTCCGAGTACTTCCTCCACCCGGCCATTGCCCCGCGCATGAACTTCACCTGCTGGCCGAAGCGCGCGCAGCCCTGGCAGTAGCTCTGGTGCACGCGCACGACCACGCGCTCCACGCGGGAAAGGTGGCGATCTTCGCCCTCCAGCACCAGGCGGGCGGTTTCCTTGCAGTCCAGGATCAGTCGCATGGCGGTCTCAGCGTCGTGGGGTCGGTGTGGGCGCCTGGGCGAACCAGTTCATCTGCAGACATTCGCGCAACCTCAATCGGGCGCGGTGCAGCAGCACATACAGATGAGTCGAGGAAATGCCGGTTTCCTGACAGATCTCGTCGGTGTCGAGCTCCAGCCACTCGCGCATCATGAAGACGCGGCCCTGCTGGCCGGGCAGATGTTCCATGCAGGCTTCCAGCACCTCGAAAAACTGGCGCTGACCGAGTGCGGCGCTGGGGTTGCCCCAGTCGGCGGGCATCTCCGCCCAATGACCGTCGGCAGCGAAGAGGTGTTCGTCCAGGTCTTCGCGGTCGTCGTCGGAGGCGCTGCTCGACACCTCGCGCTTGTGACGCCGGATCTGGTCAATCACCTTGTGCTTGAGGATGCCCACCAGCCAGGTCTTGAGCTGCGAGGCGCCTGAGAAGGCCTGCGGCTTTTCCAGCGCAGCCACCAGGGTTTCGGACACGGCGTCTTCCGCCCAGGCGTCGTTGCGCAACTGGTGCCGGGCGTAGCGCAGCAGGTGCGCACGCAGGGTCTGGACCTGTTCGGCGAAGGGGGACACGACATGGGCCGCAGGCGAGTGCGGCGGACAACCGGATGGCCGCGGAGTGTAGGGAACCCGTGTGATCCATTGCGAACTTTTTCGAGGTTCGAAAAAAGTCGCCTCGGGTCTGTAAGAGATCGCGCCCTGCCGGCGACCACTGCTCGTGGGCCGCCAACGGCAGCCTGCCTTCCAGGCCCCGTCCCTCGCGGTGCCCCCTCTTCAACCGATCCCAAGGACTCCACCATGACCTCGAACCTGAACTCGACGACCCCCTCGTCTTCCTCCCCCAAGATGTCCGGCCTGGCCATCGCCGCTGCAGCCGCTGCGCTGTTCGCCATGGGTGTGGCCTCTCCAGCCCATGCCGCGATGGACGGCGCCAAGGGCGACAGCGTGCACTGCACCGGCGTGAACGGCTGCAAGGGCATGTCCGAATGCAAGTCCGCCGGCAACGAATGCAAAGGCATGAACGGCTGCAAGGGCCAGGGCTGGATGTCCAAGAGCGCCGACGAGTGCAAGCAGATGGGTGGCAAGGCCATGAAGGGCTGATCACCATGTCCAGGGTGACCTCAATCCAGGGCTTCGGGCTGGGCCTGCGGCCCGAGCATTACCTCGACTTCCACGCCGGCACGCCCGGCATCGACTGGGTCGAGGTCATCTCCGAGAACTACATGGTGCCCGGCGGCAAGCCGCTGGCGCACCTGGAACGCATCCGGCGCGACCGGCCGGTGGTGATGCACGGCGTCTCGCTGTCCATCGGCAGCACCGACCCGTTGAACCGCTCATACCTGCGCGACCTCAAGGCGCTGGCCAACCGCATCGAGCCGGGCTGGATCTCCGACCACCTGTGCTTCACCGGCGTGGACCACCGCAACCTGCACGACCTGCTGCCCCTGCCGTACACCGAGGCGGCGCTGCGCCACCTCACTGCCCGCATCCACGCGGTGCAGGACACCCTGGGCCGCCGCCTGGTGCTGGAAAACGTCTCAAGCTACCTGCGCTGGCGTCACGACGAGATGGACGAAGCCACCTTCATCACCGAGCTGCTGCGGCGCGCCGACTGCGAGCTGCTGCTCGACGTCAACAACGTGCACGTCAGCGCCACGAACCACGGCTTCGACGCCCGCACCTACATCGACGCCCTGCCGCGCGAGCGCGTGCGCCAGATCCACCTGGCCGGTTTCGAGGACCAGGGCGATCTGCTGGTGGACACCCACGACCACCCGGTGTGCGACGACGTGTGGTCGCTCTACGCCCATGCGATCACACGCCTCGGCCCGGTGCCCACCATGATCGAGCGCGACGACCACATTCCACCGCTGGCCAAGTTGGTGGTGGAGCTGGACCGGGCGCGTGCCGTGGCGGCGTCTGCACTGGCATCGCGCCAGGCAGACACCGGACGGGGCCTTGAAACGCCTGCCCACGGTCCCATCGGCACCGACTGCGGCTCCGCGCTCACGGAGGTTCCAGCATGACGCCGTCCACTTCACGGTCCACTCCGCCGACCTACGCGGAGCAACTGGCCCGGCTGCAACACTTCATCGAGGCCGACGAGGCCCCCGCGGCCGAGGCGATCGATGCCCTGTTTGTCGGTCGCGACGGCTCGGTCCCCCGGCTCGACGTCTACCGCCACGCCCATCGGGCACGCCTGACCGAGGCCCTGCGCGTCAACCATCCGGTGCTGCACCGCGCCCTGGGCGACGAGGCCTTCGGTGCGCTTGCGCAGGGCTACCTCGCCGCCCACCCCTCCGGCCACCCGTCGATCCGATGGTTCGGCCACGGGCTGGCGACGTGGGCCACCCGACATGACGCCCTGCCACACCCGGCCCTGGTCGACCTGGCCCGCATGGAATGGGCGCTGGGCTTGGCCTTCGACAGCGCCGACGCCGCCGCGATGGACCCCGCTGAACTGGGGCGGGTCCTGCCGGGCGACTGGCCTGCCCTGCGCCTGCGGCCCCACCCGTCGGTGCAATGCCTGTCGCTGGCATGGGCGATCGAACCGCTGTGGCACGCCCTCACCGAGGACCCGGAGGCCCAGACCGATCCGCCCGAACCACTGCGCCACGACCTGCTCATCTGGCGCCGAGGCTTCGACACCCGCTGGCGCCGCGTGCCCCCGCACGAGGCGCACTGGATCCGGGGGCTGCTGGCCGGGCAAAGCCTGAGGGAGCTGCTCGACCCTGAATCGACGCAAGCCAGGTCGGAACCCATCGACGACCCCATCGACCCTGCAGCCGCATTCACGACCGCTCTCCACCGCTGGCTGGCCGAAGGCTGGCTGACCCCTCTCACTCCTCCTCCAGGAAACCTGCCATGTCCCCTCTGACCGACTCCTTCACCCGCTTCGCCACCGCCGCCGTGCTGCTGGGCTCCGTTCTGACCGCCCACGCGCTGGAGGTGAAACCCTATTCCGCCGAAGCCCTGGCCGCCGCGCAGAAGGCGCAGCAGCCCGTGGCCCTGCACTTCCACGCCGACTGGTGCCCGACCTGCCGGGCGCAGTCCAAGGTGCTCGAAGAACTCAAGTCCGAACCGGGCCTGGACGTGACGGTGCTGACCGCCAACCACGACCGCGAGAAGGACCTCAAGCGCCAGCTCGGCGTGCGCTCGCAGTCCACCTTCATCGTCTACAAGGGCACGAAGGAAACCGCCCGATCCACCGGCGAAACCGACCGCAGCGCGCTGGTGACGCTGCTGAAATCGGCCCGCTGATCTGAGGATGTGCGCCATGGATCCCGCCCTGTCCCTGCCCCAACTGGCCCTGAGCGTGGCCGCCGGGGGACTGACCACGCTCTCACCCTGCGTCTTCCCGCTGCTGCCGCTGGTGCTGGGCAGCGCGATGCAGAAACACCGCGCCGCCCCGCTGGCGATGGCCGTGGGGATGATCGCGTCGTTCGCCAGCATCGGCATGGTGCTGGGTGCGCTCGGCCCCGCGCTGGGGCTCGACAGCGACCACGTGCGCACCTTTGGCGCGGTGCTGCTGATCGGCTTTGCGCTGGTCATGCTGATCCCAGCCCTGAACGAACGCTTCACGCGCTGGATGCTGCCCATCGCCACCCAGGCCAACGCCGGCGCGGCGCACTTCGACAACGGCTCGCTGTGGGGTGCGCTGGCCCTGGGTGGCGTGCTGGGGCTGGTCTGGAGCCCGTGCTCCGGCCCGCTGCTGGGATCGGCCCTGACGCTGGTGGCCAGCGAAGGCGGGGTGGCCCGGGGCGGCCTGGCGCTGGGGCTGTTCGGGCTGGGGGCCTCGCTGCCGCTGGTGGCCGTGGCCTACGCCTCGCGCAGCGGCTTCAACCGCGCGCGGGACGTGGTGCTCGCCCACATCCACAGCGTGCAGCGCGGCTTCGCCCTGCTGCTGGGCGCGATGGGCGTGGCCATCCTCATGGGCGCGGACAAGTGGGTCGAGGCCCGCGTGCTGGACTGGCTGCCCGATGCGTGGGTGAACCTGACGGTCGCGCTCTGAATGTGACGCCTTCGCCATCGGGGTCGGGGTCGGCTTAGGCTTCTTCGCTTGAGCTAGAGTCGGACATGACGCGCCTGCCCACCCCCATCGCCGTCGGGCTCGCGCTGCTGGCCTTTGCTGGCAACTCGCTGCTGTGCCGGGCGGCGCTGCGCGACACCGCCATCGATCCGGCGTCGTTCACGACGATCCGGCTGGTGAGCGGGTCCGCGTTGCTGGGCCTGCTGGCCTGGATGAACCACGACCGAACACCCTCGGGCTCTGGCCATGGCCCAGATTCGACCCCAACGCCACCGGCGGGGAACTGGCGTTCCGCCCTCGCCCTGTGGATCTACGCCGCCAGCCTGTCCTGGGCCTACATCGGCCTGGCCACCGGGCTGGGCGCACTGCTGCTGTTCGGCGCGGTGCAGGTGACGATGATCGGCACCGCCGGGTTTCGTGGCGACCGGCTGCGCGGGCGGCAGTGGGTCGGGCTGATCCTCGCACTGGTGGGGCTGACCGCCCTGCTGTCGCCGAACACGTCACATGCGCCGCCCCTGGTCTCGTCGCTGCTGATGCTGATGTCGGGCGTGGCGTGGGGGGTCTATTCGCTGCTGGGTCGGGGTGCAGTCAACCCCATCGCGGTCACCGCAGGCAACTTCCGGCGGGCGGCGATGCCGGCCTTGGCGCTGAGCGCGGTCATGTGGTCGAACATGTCCGTCGATCGCACCGGAGCCATCTACGCCACAGCGTCGGGCGCGCTGACCTCGGGCGTGGGCTACGCACTCTGGTACACGGTGCTGCCGCGCCTGTCGGCCACGACGGCGGCGGTGCTGCAGCTGTGTGCGCCGGTGCTGGCGACCTTCGGCGGGCTGCTCATGCTGGGCGAACCGGTGGGGCTGCGGCTGGCGCTGGCCGGCCTGGCCGTGCTGGGAGGCGTGGCGCTGGTGAGCCTGCCGCGCAGGCGCTCGGCGTAGCGCGGCCCGACCGCCGCTCAGCAGGTCCTGGGCGTCAAACCTTTCCGCCCTCGAAGCTCGCGGCCCCGTCGCAGATCACCCCAACTTGTGCGTGGACAGCAGCAGATTCGTCTCCGTGCTGGCGATGCCCTCGATGCGCCGGATGCGGTTGAGCACGATCTCGAAGGCTTCCAGACTGTCGGCGCGCAGCTCGGCGATCAGGTCCCAGCGGCCGTTGGTGGTGTGCAGCGCTTCCACCGCCGGATCACCGCGCAACGTGCGCAGCACCGCCTCTTCGGCCTTGTGGCCGGTGACGGCGATGGTCATGAACGCACGGACGCGGTGCCCCTCGACCTGCGGTTTGAGGCGCACGGTGTAGCCCACCAGCGTGCCGTCGGCCTCCAGCCGATTCAGACGGTTCTGCACGGTGCCGCGCGCCAGCCTCAGGCGCTTGGCCAGTTCAGCCACCGGCGTGCGGGCATTGGCGCGCAACAGGCCGATGAGTTCGCGGTCGATGTCGTCCATGAGGCTCCTCCTTGTGGGATCCCGTCCCGTTCGGCAACGCCCGGGCACGCCAAACGAGATCCCATCACTTCGTTGAGTCGGTCAAACCATTTTGTACACCAGACCGCTCGATTTGCGCAGTTTGCAGGCTTCCTGTTGAACCCATCCGGTCGTACGCTGGAGACCGAGCCTTGGGGCGCGCGAGGCGCCTCCCAAGGTGGAGGAAGCCCCCCATGTCCAGGCCGAAGGACGGCCCCGCCCCCTTGTCTCCCGAAAGGAGTTCGATCATGGTGACGTATCTGGGTCTGCAGGGCGTGCAGCAACTGGTGCGCACGCTGGGCGTTGGCGGGTTCATCGCCCGGCTGGCCGATGAGATCGAATCCGACTACCGGCGCTGGGACGCCTTCGAGAAGTCCGCCCGCGTGGCCAGCCACTCCGCCGACGGCGTGATTGAGCTCATGCCCACCAGCGATGGCCGGCTCTACAGCCTGAAGGTCGTCAACGGCCACCCCGTCAATCCGCAGCGCGGGCTGCTCACGGTGATGGCCCTGGGCCTGCTGGCCGATGTGCGCACGGGCCACCCGCTGCTGCTGTCGGAGCTCACCCTCACCACCGCGCTGCGCACGGCCGCCACGTCCGCGCTGGCCGCACGCTGGATGGCCCGCCCGGCGCCGCGCGTCATGGCCCTCATCGGCAACGGCGCACAGAGCGACTTCCAGGCTCTGGCCTTCCACCACCTGCTGGGTGTCGAAGAACTGCACCTGTTCGACGTGGACACCCAGGCCACCCGGCGACTGCAACACAACCTGGCCTCGACGCCGGAAGGTCGTGGCCTGCGCTGCATCGCCTTCCCGAGCGTGCACGAAGCCGTGAGCGGCGCCGACCTCGTCACCACGATCACGGCCGACAAGCGCAACGCCGTCATCCTCACGCCCGACATGATCGAGCCGGGCATGCACCTCAACGCCGTCGGCGGCGACTGCCCCGGCAAGACCGAGCTGCATCCGCAGATCCTGCAGCGGCCGGACCTGCGCGTGGTGGTGGAGTTCGAGCCCCAGTCGCGCGTCGAGGGCGAGGTGCAGCAGATGCCGGCGGACTATCCGGTCACCGAGTTCGCGGCGGTCGTGTCTGGGCGGGTCCAGGCCCGGCGCACCGAGCGGGACGTGACGCTGTTCGACTCCGTGGGCTTCGCCCTGGAAGACTTCAGCGCCCTGCGCCTGCTGCACGGGTTGGTGCAGGCCCATCCGGAATGCGGCCAGTCGCTGGACTTGGTGCCGGAGCTGGACGATCCGAAGGATCTGTTCGGCGGGACGCTGGGCGACCGCTCCGGTCAGAGCCCCATGAGGCGCTCCTTCAGCCTGGGCACCGCCCAGTCCACGAACGACCTCACCCGCGTCGACAACAGCCGCGAGTGGGGAAACAGCAGGCTCACGGGTGCCGCCTCGGGTTCCCACTCCGGCAGCAGCCGCACCAGCCGGCCGGCGGCCAGGTCGTCGCGCACCTGATAGCTCAGGAAGCGGCCGCAGCCCAGGCCCTTGCGGCAGGCTTCCAGGGCACCGTCCACCTGATTGGTGGCGAAGGCTTCTCGCAGCGGCACCTTCACGGTCTGCGCCGCGCGCACGAAGGTCCAGTCGGCGTTACCGCCGTCCAGCCCCGAAAAGCGGATCGAACGCTGTCCGCGCAGAGCAGACGGATGCTCCAGCCCCACCAGATGGGCCTGCACAAAGTCTGGTGAGGCACACAGCATCCGTCGGCAACTGCCCAGCGGCGTGGCCACCAGCGACGAGTCGGGCAACGGCCCGATGCGCACTGCGAGGTCGATGCCTTCTTCGAGCAGGTCGATCACGCGGTCCATCAGCAGCAGCTCGGCGCGCATCTCGGGGTGGGCCACCAGGTAGTCCGTGAGCACCGGCGCCACGTGCAGCCGCCCGAACAGCACCGGCGCCGTCAGCGCCAGCCGGCCGGTGGGGCGCAGCCGCCGGTCGGTGAGCGAACCTTCAGCCTCTTCCACATCGGCCAGGATGCGTCGACAGCGCTCCAGATAGTCACGCCCTTCATCGGTGAGCGCGATGCGCCGCGTCGTGCGGTTGAGCAGCCGCGCGCCCAGCGCCTGCTCCAGCGCCGCAAGAGTGCGCACCACCGAGGTCAGCGAGGCCCCGGTGCGCGTGGCGGCCCCCGACAGGCTGCCCGCCTCCACGATGCGCACGAAAGTCTCCATGGCCTTGAGCTTGTCCATGCCCGGATTAAACCGGACAGCGCAGCAATCCAGTGCGATGGGCGTCCTTTATTTCAGACGCAACGCGGATCACCATGCGGCCATCGCAGATCGCCAGTGCTCTCGCCCCGGATCACCCACCCACGGATCACCCCATGTCCCGACACTTCGCCGACATCGCCTACACCCCCTCCGTGCGCGCCGAGCAGGTGCGGCGCCACGGCGAGGACCTTTCTCAGGGCCACGGCAGCCCCGATCCCCGACTGAGCCTGCGCGAAGCACGCTTCATCACCGAACGCGACACTGCCTTCCTCGCGACCGTCAACGCCGACGGCTGGCCGCACGTGCAGCACCGCGGCGGGCCTCCCGGCTTCCTGCGGGTGCTCGACGAACGCACGCTGGCCTTCGCGGACCTGGGCGGCAACCGGCAGTTCGTCAGCGTCGGCAACCTGCGCGACAACGATCGTGCGGCCCTGATGCTGCTGGATGCGGCCGGGCAACGGCGGCTGAAGGTCCTGGGCCGCATGCAGGTGCTCGAAGCCCCCGAGGTGGAACTGGGCGTGCTGCCCGAAGACCTACCCGCCACTTATCTGCCTGCGCTGCAGAAGCTGGCCCACACCGCCCACGCCGAGCGCGTGATGGTGATGCACATCGCGGCCTTCGACTGGAACTGCAGCCAGCACATCACCCGCCGCTGGAGCGAGGCCGAACTCTCGGCGCTGGGGGTCACCCTGCCGCCCCGCGCCTGATCCCGACCCACCCGGCGCGCGCTGCGCCTTCCCATGAGGAGACCTCCATGAAACTCTACGACCTCGTTCTCTCCGGCAACTGCTACAAGGTGCGCCTGTTCGCCTCGCTGGCGGGCGTGCCGATCGACATCGTGCCGGTGGACTTTCTGGCCGGGGACCACAAGCGCTCGCCGCTGATCGACTTGAATCCGCTGGGCGAGATCCCCATCCTCGAAGACGGCGACGTCGTGCTGCGCGACTCGCAAGCGATCCTCGTCTATCTGGCACTCCAGTACGCCGACGCCTCCTGGCTGCCGCGCGATCCGGCGGGCATGGCCGAGGTCGTGCAGTGGCTGTCCACGGCGGCCAACGAAATCCAGAACGGCCCCGCCTCGGCCCGCCTGGTCGACAAGTTCGGCTATGCGCTCGACAAGGCCGAGACCCTGCGCCGCAGCGCGCGCATCCTGCCGGTGCTGGACGCCCACCTGAGCCGCCACGACTGGCTGGCCGCCGGCCACCCGACCGTTGCCGACTGCGCCGTCTTCCCCTACGTGACCCTGGCGCACGAAGGGGCGGTGGACCTGACGCCGTACCCCTACGTTCAGGCCTGGATCAACCGCGTGAAGGCGCTGCCGCGCTTCCTGGAGATGCCGGGCGTCTGATCCCGACCGCGCCGAGGGCCAGGGCCCAGGCCCGGGCCGCCTCGCGCAGCGCCGAACGCATCGGCTCCTGGCCCATGCGATGCCCGCCTCCGGGCACTTCCACCACGCGCAGCAGGTTCGACGAGGCGGGCGGCACCCAGGCCGCCAAGCGCCGCATCGTCTGCACAGGGCACACGGCGTCCTCCACGCCGTGCACCAGGGTCACGGGTCCGGCCACGCGGCTCAGAACCTGCACAGCCCACGCCCACGCATCGTGCCCACAGGTCCAGCCTGTTCGGGCGTAGTGGGCATGCACACGCCAATGGCGCCCGGCTTCATCCGACCACTGACGCTCGGCGGTTCTCAGCGCTTCAGCCTGAACCGAATCGGTCCGGCCGACCGGGCTCTCTCCAGCACGCGGGCCTGGGCCGATCTCCCTCGGGTGACTCACGCCCCCCGGCGCCGATTGTGCGGCGTCAAACATCCCGGCCAGCACCCCCAGCCGGGCCGACCCATGTTCGGGCGCGTTCGAGGGCCCCTGCGGTTCTCCCTCAGGGATCGGGGAAAACGCTGTTCCAGCGTTGGACAGCGGAACGCTCGCCTGCTGGTACAGCTGTTCCAGCCCCGGCGTACCGCCCAGCCAGGCCCGGCCCGCCTCGCCGATCCACGCCGGCCAGGGCGCGAGGTAGTGCGCCAACTCGT
>JACCDS011369893.1_pt1 | contig 10399 bp, 7 predicted proteins | sample 7446441 | NCBI WGS metagenome assembly JACCDS01 (sample SAMN15323445, study PRJNA562643) | freshwater metagenome | isolation source: river surface water | place: USA:Blue River Watershed | collected 2017-08-17 | reverse complement strand
CCAGCAGCCGGGCAGAGGCATCGAGCCGCTGCAGGCGCTCCTGGCGACCGGCCGCGCGCAGGCGGGCCATCAGCGGCCGGCGCGCCTCGGGCAGCACCTGCTCGATCTCGCGCAGCAGCACCAGCTCCTGCACCCAGCAGCGCGAGAAGGCGTCCAGCGGCAGCACCGCACGCACCGCGGCGACGCCCTGCAGCCGGGTGCGCCAGCGGTCGAGCTCGGCCTGCAGGCGCTCGGGCGCGTCCGGGCCGCCCAGCTGGTTGAGCAGCACGATCACCGGCAGGCCGGTCCAGGCCAGCAGCTCCATTTCCGGATCGACATAGCCGGCCGCCTCGGGCGACTCGGCGGCGCTGACCAGATAGAGCGCCACGTCGGCCTCGTCGCGCACATTGCGCAGCGCCTGCTGGCTGGCCCAGAAGGCGCGGTCGCGCCAGCGGTCCCAGACCTGGCTGAGCAGCCAGCCCAGCGGCGTGCCGGACTGGCGCATGCGCCGCACCAGCCGCACGCTGTCGCCGAAGCCCGGCGTGTCCCACAGCATCAGCCGCGCGCCGTCGGGCGCCTCGATCATCGGATGGGCGTCGGCGAACTCGGTCACATGGGTGGCGTCGCGCACCACGCCGACATCGCGGCCCAGCAGCGTGCGCGCCAGCGTGGTCTTGCCGATGTTGGTGTGCGACACCAGGGTCAGCGCCAGCGTGTCGGCGCGTGCACCCGGCGGCGTGCCGGGTGCGGCGCTCATGTCCAGATCCAGACTGACCTTCATGCGCTGGCTCCCGCAGGCCGCAGGCCGGCCAGCACCGTCTGGGCCGCCGTGTCGTCCGCGGCCGGGCGGCCCTCGTGCAGGCGCACGCAGCCCAGACCCAGGCTGTCGGCCAGCGCCTGCCAGGCCTGCAGGCGCTGCGCCAGCCGCTCGGGCGCGCTGGCGGCGAAGCGGGCCATGAAGCTGCTGTCCTCGACCAGCATGACGATGCGCGGCCCCGGCCGCCCGCCCGGCGCCGAGGCCGTCATCAGCGCACGCAGCCAGCGGCCGTGGATTTCCGCCTCGGGCGTCGCCGACAGATCGAACAGCGGCAGCAGCAGCGAGGGCGATCCCGCCACCGAGGCCTGCAGCGCGGTCTCGTCCTCGCTGCCGTAGGCGCGCACCGGCGCGACCTGCAGCGCCAGCGTCTCGCCCAGCTGCCGGCGCAGCAGATCGGTCAGCGCCGCGACCCGGGCCGGCTCGGCCGGCTGCGCGTAGGGCAGCAGCACCGGCCGCTCGGTCTCGCGGCGCTGCTGGCCGAGCAGCTCGCGGAAATAGGGCTCGGTCAGCGGCAGCGGAAAGCGCCGCGCCCGCCAGCCGGCCTGCAGTGCCGCCAGCAGCGCCAGCAGCGCACGCGGCAGCACCACCGCCAGCACCAGCGTGATCGACCACAGATGGATCCACGGCGCGGCGGTGTCGATGCCGCCGGGTGCGGGCTGCACCGGCGCGCCTTCGGTGAGGCGCAGCGCCGCCAGCGTCGCGACATCCGGCAGGCTCAGGCCGGACAGCCGCGCCGCCGGCTCGAGCAGCAGCGACAGCACCTGATGCACCGTGCCGGCATCCAGGAAAGTGCTGGACCAGCCGACGCGGTAGTCGAGCACCAGCCCGCGCAGATAAAGCGAGGCGATCACGCCCAGCGCCACCCCGATCGCGCCCAGATGCAGCAGCAGCGCGGCGCGGGCGCCGGCCAGCGGGGCGCTCAGGCTCAGCCACTGGACGGCCAGCGTGTCGAGCAGGCTGGCCAGGCTGGGCGCATCGGGGGCGTCTGGCGGCGGGCGCCGTTCATCGCGGCGGGTGCGCCGCAGGCTGCGCAGATCGAGCGTGCGCCGGGCCAGCCAGCCGCGCAGACCACCCGGCCGCGGCACGGCCGAGGGCCGCAGCGCCAGCAGCGCGCGCAGCAGCACCAGCACGATCACCCCGAGATTCCACAGCACCAGCGCCCAGACCGGCGGTGCCAGCAGGCTGATGCGATGCGCGGGGCCGAGCGCATCGGCCACCAGCCCGAGCATCAGGCCCAGACCGAGCGCGGCCGGCATCCAGCGCCCCCGCCACAGCGGATGCGCCAGCCAGTCGCGCACATGCGATTCGCGCGGCCCGAGGCGGCGCAGCGCCGCGGCGGCACGGCGCGCCAGGAAGCGCTCGGGCGTGTCGTCGGCCGGCGCCTCCTCGAGCGCGACGCGCGAGGCCCAGCGGCGGTCCTCCTCGCCCCACAGCGGATGCGCGGGGCGGGCGGTCTCGAAGGCGCGCAGCAGCAGCACCTGGCGGGCGTTCGTCTCGTCCATGACGGGTGACTTTAGCGTGTGCGCGGCGTCAGGCCCCCGACCGGGGCACGGGATTACCATGACGACAACGCCGTCCTTTCACTCTCTGCCAAGGATCCCGACCCCATGACCGACCCGCAAGCCCGCCTTTCCCGACGCACCGTCCTGGCCACCGGCGCCGCGGCGCTGGCCGCCACCGCCCTGCCGGCTGCGCGCGCCGACAGCCGCACGATCCGGCTGCTGGTCGGATTCCCGGCCGGCGGCGGCACCGACGCCATCGCCCGGCTGCTGGCCGAGCGGCTGCGCGAGGTGCTCGGCCAGCCGGTCATCGTCGAGAACAAGCCCGGCGCCGGCGGCCAGCTCGCCGCGCAGGCGCTCAAGGCCGCCGCGCCCGACGGCAGCACCTTCTTCATCAGCCACGACCACACCATCTCGATCCTGCCGCTGGTCGCGCGCCAGCCCGGCTTCGATCCGGCCAAGGACTTCGTGCCGGTGGCCGGCTTTGCCGACTTCGTCAACGCGCTGGCGCTGTCGGACGCCACGCCCGCAAAAAGCCTGCGCGAGTACGTCGACTGGGTGCGCGGCCCCGGCCAGGGCAAGGGCGCGATCGGCGTGCCGGCGCCGGCTTCGGTGCCGGAATTCCTGGTCAAGGTGATCGGCGACAAGCACGGCCTGGACCTGGTGGCCGCGCCCTACCGCGGCAGCGCGCCGATGATCACCGACCTGCTCGGCCGCCAGATCGCCGCCGGCGTCGGCTCGATTCCCGACTTCATCGAGAACCACCGCGCCGGCCGGCTGAAGGTGGTCGCGGTGCTGGGCGGGCGGCGCCAGGCGGCGCTGCCGGAGGTGCCGACCTTCGCCGAGCTCGGCCTGGCGGGCTTCGAGGACATGCCCTACTACGGCGTGTTCGCGCCGGCCGGCACGCCCGCGGAGGTGCGCGAGCGCTTCGCCGCGGCGCTGGCGAAGGTGATCGCGCAGCGCGAGGTGCATGCGCGGCTGACCGCAATGGGCCTGAGCGTGGCCTTCAGCGACGGCGCGAAGCTGGCCGCACGCGAGCAGGCCTACCGCGCGACCTGGGCGCGCATCATCCGCGCCAGCGGCTTCCAGCCGCAGTGACGCTCAAGTCGGCGCCTTGGGCGGCCGATCTTTCTCCGGTCCGGCGGATCGTGTCGTCCCGCCGGCGTCGTCCGCCGGAGGAAGCATGCAGATCGTCATCGTCGATGACAACCGGGTCAACGTCGCGCTGCTGAAGGCGCTGGCACGCCAGCTCTCGGAGGTGCCCAGCGTCGACTTCACCGACCCGGTGCCGGCGCTGCAGTGGTGCCTGACCCACGACTTCGACCTGCTGCTGCTCGACTACATGATGCCGGTGGTCGACGGCCTGTCCTTCATCGAGCAGCTGCGCCTGCATCCGGGCAAGGCCGACGTGCCGATCCTGATGATCACCGCCAGCCACGAGGCCCAGGTGCGCTACGACGCGCTGGCGCGTGGGGCCAGCGACTTCCTCACCAAGCCGGTCGACCGGCCCGAGTTCCTGGCGCGTGCGAAGAACATGCTCGCGCTGCGTCGCAGCCAGAAGTCGCTGGCCGAGCGGGCCGCGACGCTGGCCGAGGAGGTCGAGCGCGCCACCCGGGTGATCGCCGAGCGCGAGTACGACACCATCCTGCGGCTGTCGCGCGCGGCCGAATACCGCGACCCCGAGACCGGCCTGCATCTGGTGCGCATGGCGCTGTACTCGCGGCTGATCGGGCGTCAGCTCGGCCTGCCCGAAGCCATGCTCGACATGCTGCACCGCGCCGCGCCGATGCACGACATCGGCAAGGTCGGCACGCCCGACCACATCCTGCTGAAACCCGGCCGGCTCGACGACCGGGAGATGGCCATCATGCGCGAGCACGCCGCCATCGGCTACCAGATCCTGCGCGACAGCCCCTCGCCGCTGCTGCGCATGGCCGCGGTCATCGCGCACGGCCATCACGAGAAGTTCGACGGCAGCGGCTATCCGCAGGGGCTGCGCGGCGAGGCGATTCCGCTGGTCGGGCGCATCGTCGCGGTGGCCGATGTCTTCGATGCGCTGACCTCAAAGCGCCCCTACAAGAAGGCCTGGCCGCTCGAGCAGGCGCGCAGCTTCCTGGTGGACAACGCCGGCAGCCATTTCGACCCGGACTGCGTCGAGGCGCTGCTGTCGGCCTGGGACGAGGTCACCGCGATCCATGATCGCCATCAGGACACCTTGCCGGAGGAGCCCGGCCCGGCAGTGACCCCGACACGCACCGCGGCCTGAAGCCATGATCGAGCGATGGATCCGACAGGTCGGCCTGGGCACGCAGCGCCAGCCACTGCGCCAGCAGCTGCACCGGCTCATCAGCCTGTGCACCGCGCTGACCTTGCTGCTGTCGGTGCTGGCCACGCTGCTGGTGGGCTGGCGGTTCGCGCTCCATCACGCCGAGATGGAAGCCGATGACGTGACCAGCGCTCTGGCCGCGCTGATCGCCGAGCCGCTGGCCGTCGGTGACCAGGCGGGCATTTCACGGCATCTGTCGATCGCGGAATCCCAGCCGCGCATCAGTGGCATCTGGGTCTATGCCGCCGGACAGACCACGCCGCTGGCCTCCTGGGGCAGCGCACCGACGCCGGGACTGTGGAGCAGTGAAGGCCAGCTGCTCAGCGGTCGGCTGGTGCGCAGCGTGCCGGTGGTCGACCACCTGCGCGAGCGGGTCGGCAGCGTGACGGTGCAGATCGACCAGCACGATCTGCTCGGCAGCCTGCTGGCCCAGAGCGGCGCGATGGTGCTGGCCGCGCTGCTGTCCGGGCTGCTGCTGCGCCGGCTGGCCCGGCCGCTGGCGCAGCGCATCAGCCAGCCGCTGGACGAGCTCTCCGCGGCGGCCACCGCGATCGCCGAAGGCCGCATCGAGCAGGCCCGGCTGCCCGAGCCCGGCAGCGACGAGATCGGCCGCACCGTGGCCGCCTTCCAGTCCATGCTCGACCAGATCCGCAGCCGCGACTGCACCGTCGAGCAGGCGATGGCGATGATGAACCAGCTGGTCGAGGAGCGCACCGCCGAGGCCCGTCGTGCCGAGGCGGCCTCCGAGGCCAAGACCCGCTTCCTGACGGTCATGAGCCATGAGATCCGCACCCCGCTCAACGGCATCCTGGGCATGAGCGATCTGCTGATGGATGCGCAGGCCCAGGGGCCGTCCGGCCTGGATGCGGAGCAGCGCGAGCATCTGCAGCTGCTGCGCGAATCGGCCCAGGCGCTCGAGCTGGTGATCAATGATGTGCTCGACTACAGCCGCATCGAGTCGGCCGACCTGCGCTTCGACAGCGCGCCGCTCTCGCCACACCCGCTGCTCGAGCAGGTGGTGGAGAGGCGCCGGCCAGCAGCCAGCGCACGCGGTCTGGCGCTGACGCTCTCGATCGATGCCGGCGTGCCGTCCTGGCTGCTGGGCGACGCGGCCCGGCTGGCGCAGATCGTCGACAACCTGCTCGGCAACGCGATCAAGTTCACCGAACAGGGCGGCATCGCGGTCGGCCTGTCCAGCCAGCCCCAGGCCGAGGGCATGCACGAGCTGCATCTGTCGGTCGAGGACAGCGGCGTGGGCATCGCGCCGGCCCAGCAGCAGCGCATCTTCGAGGCCTTTTCCCAGGCGGCCGATCCGGCCACTCGCCGCCATGGCGGCACGGGCCTGGGCCTGGCGATCTGCGCGCGGCTGGCCCGGCTGATGGGCGGCAGCATCGCCGTCGACAGCGAGCCCGGCCGAGGCAGCATCTTCCATGTGCACCTGCGGCTGCCGGGCTGCGCCCCATCGGCCGTGCCGGCGGCGGCAGCAGCGGTCGTCCCCGCCTCGGAGCCGGCCGAGGGCGACAACCGCGCCTGGAAGGACCTCGACCAGACCGCGCTGCTGGAGCGTCTGGGCGGCGATCAGGCGCTGATGGGCGAGCTGGTCGCGCTGCTGGTGGAAGACACCCTGCCGCGCCTGGACGAGCTCGACCAGGCCTTCCTCGGACGCGATGGCGCCCGCATCGACCTGCTGGCCCACCAGATCGCCGGCGCCGCCGGCAACTGCTCGGCCGAGGCGCTGGAGCGGCTGTCACGCCGCATCAGCCACCTGGCCCGCGAAGGCCGGCTCGACGAGGCCGAGCGGCTGATGCTGCCGCTGAAGCTGCGGGTCACCCGGCTGACGCAGCGCTCGGCCGACCTGGCGGCCGCCTGAGCTCAGAAGCTGTAGCCGATCGCCACCGACAGCTGCGGAATCGCGCGGACCTTGCCGACGCCGTCGCGCAGCTCGGCCAGCTCCTTGTCGAGGTTGGCCTGGATGTCGGGCTCATTGGCCAGCGCACCGCGCACCGTCGCATTGACCTTGGCGCGGCCGACCAGCGCGCCGAGGTCGGCACCGAAGCGCCAGCCCGAGGCGCTCTGGTGGCCCCAGCCGATGCCCAGATAGGGCGTGACGCTCGGGAACTTGACCTCGACCTTCAGACCGTCGGCGGCGGTGGTGGTGTAGGTGCGATCGCCGATGCTCAGCGAACCGCTGTCGCCGGAGGCATCCAGCGTGACCTTGTACTGGTTCGAGCTCAGGCCGCCGGTCAGCCGGAAGCTGCCTCCGAAGGGAAACCAGTCGCCCAGCACCGCCAGACGCTGCAGCTTGTAGCGGCCGTCGTAGCGAATGCCCTCCTCGGTGGTCGACTTCGAGCGGCTGCCCAGCGTCATGAAGTCGGCGCGCACGGTGAAGCGGCTGTCGATCGGATGGGCATAGCCCAGGCCGATGCCGGGCAGGCCGACATTGGCGTAGACCTCGCCCGCGCGAGCCTGGGGCAGCAGCCCCGCTGCGACCAAGGTCAGTGCGGCGGCCAGGGCCGGGGACAGGGAGAAACGGGATGCGCTCATGGCGGACTCCTGGGGTCATCACTCGGACCGGCCCGATGCCGATCCGCTTGAACACAGCCTAGGCGCACGCGCGCGCGCCAGCATCGTCCGCATGGCCGATACCGTGACCGAATGAGGCATCAGCGCATCATTGCTGCGTCATTCGCGGCATAGACGAGCACCTTCAGCGCGCGCTCCGGATCGACATCGGCGAAGACCGGCGGATTGTCCAGGCGCCGCACGAAGGTCAGCTCGGGCGCGTGCTCGCGCATCGCGTCGTGCAGGAAGGCGCTGCCCAGCTCGGGCGCGTTCAGGCACAGCAGCACCTGGCCGCCAGGCATCAGCAGATCGGGCAGGCGGCGCAGCAGCCGCGCGTAGTCCTTGGTGGCGACGAAGCTGCCCTTCTGGTAGCTGGGCGGATCGACCACGATCAGGTCGTAGGGCCCGCCGCGGCCGATCTTGCCCCAGGTGGTGAAGAGGTCATGCGGCAGGAAGGCGGCACCCGCATCCAGCGCGTTGAGGCGGTGGTTCTGCTGGCCGATCGAGATCGCGCCGCGGCTCATGTCGAGGTTGACCACCCGGCCCGCGCCGCCCGCCAGCGCCGCCACCGAGAAGGCGCAGGTGTAGGCAAAGAGATTGAGCACCTTCAGGCCGGGCTGCCGGCGCGCCTGCTCGCGCACCCAGCGCCGGCCCTCGGCCATGTCCAGGAACAGGCCGTGGTTCTGGCCGCGCAGCACATGGACGAGGAACTTCAGGCCGTCTTCCTCGACGACATGCGGCTCGGGCACCGCGCCGGCCATCAGGCGCGTCTCGCTGCGGCCCTCGTGGCGGCGCTGGAAGACCCAGTTCAGCGGCTCGCCCGGCGCGAGCTCGGCCCAGCGCGCGGCCAGCGCCGCGCCGATCGCGGTCAGCTCGGCCTCGTCCTCGGCCGGGTCGGCGGCGGGCGCCCGGAAGCAGGTCAGCACCCAGACCGGCGGCCAGGCGTCCAGCGTCCAGGGCTCGCAGCCGGGGTGCAGGCCGCCACGGCCGTGGAATATCCGCACCGCGTTCCGCGGGCGCGGCATCGTGGCAATCGCATCAAGCAGAGCCTTCACGGCGCCTCCTCGTCCTGAAGGATCGCGGCCGCCATGGCGCCAATCCCGGTGTCCTCGTGAGCTGACGCGGCGCCAGGAACGGCCGCCAGGTCAGGCGCTCCGGGGAGGCCATCAGGACCTCGACCGGGCCGGCAATCTACCACCCGGTCGACACGCAAGACCACTGCTGCCGTTCTAGGTGTTGTTCCGGGTGCGACGCTGCACTCGATTTGCCAATAATCCACCAACTAACGCGCGTTAGATGATTCGTGCAACAGCATCTCCCACCCATGACCGCACCGTCCACCACTGCCATGCCCGGCGCCCTGTCGCCCCAGCGCCGCGCTGAGACGCTCGCTGCGTGGGCGCTGCTGGCGCCGGCGCTGATCGGCTTTGCGCTGTTCCATGCCTGGCCGCTGCTGCGCGCCATCCAGATCAGCCTGACCGACTGGAACCTGCTGCGCGAGCCCCAATTCATAGGGCTGGACAACTACGTTCGCCTGTTCGAGGACGACAAGTTCTGGAACGGCATGAAGCTCTCCGGCCTCTACGTGCTGCTGAACATCCCGCTGCAGACAGCGCTGGGTCTGTTCCTGGCCGTGGCGATGCACCGGCTGACCCGAGCGCTGACGGTGCGCGCGCTGGTGCTGCTGCCCTACCTGCTGTCCAACGTGCTGGTGGCGCTGATCTGGCTGTGGATGCTGGACCCGATGCTGGGCCTGGTGAACCACCTGATCAGCGCGGCAGGCCTGGAGCGCCAGCCCTTCTTCGGCGGCGCCGACAGCGCGCTGCTGACGGTGGCGGCGGTCAACATCTGGCGCCACATGGGCCTGGTGGCCATGCTGTTCCTGGCCGGACTGCAGAGCATCCCGGCCAGCCTGTACGAGGCCGCGGCGCTCGAGGGCGCCAGCGAGTGGCAGATGTTCCGCCACATCACGCTGCCGCTGCTGCGCCCGGTGATGGTCTTCGTGCTGGTCACCAGCGTGACCGGCTCCTTCCAGATCTACGACACGATCGCCGTGACCACCAATGGCGGACCGCTGGACTCGACCCGCGTCGTCGTGCACTACATCGTGCAGAACGCCTTCTCGTTCTACCGCATGGGCTACGCGTCGGCGATGGCCATGGTGCTGTGCGCGGTGATGGGGATCTACACGCTGGCGCAGATGCGCCTGATGCGCGCGGCCGAAAGCGATCTGGCCTGAAGCGCACGAAAGCCTTGCCATGAACGACACCCCCACCCTGTTGGCCGAGCACACGGCAGCCCCGGACCGCCCTGCAGACGCCCGACCCGCCGCCGCGCGCCGCCGTGCGCTGCCTTGGGGCGGGATGGCAGCCTGGCTGGTGCTGGCCGCGCTGCTGGCACTGACGCTGGCCCCGTTCTGGATGATGCTGAAGACAGCGCTGACGCCGGCGGCCGAGCTGTTCAGTCAGAGCACTCGGCTGTGGCCCGAAGCGCCGACGCTGGACAACCTGCGCCGCGTGCTCGGCGGCATGGACGCTGCGCAGGCCATCGCGGCTGGAGGCTCGGGCGCACGCATCGACGTCAGCCGCGCGGTGCTCAACTCCCTGGTGTTCACCGCCGTGGTGGTGGTGCTGCAGACGGCCTGCGCCGCCATGGCCGCCTATGCCTTCGCGCGGCTGCGCTTCCCTGGCCGGCAGGTGCTGTTCGGCATGTTCATCGCGTCGATGATGGTGCCCGGAGTCGTCACCTTCATCCCCAATTTCATCCTGATCAAGGACCTGGGCTGGCTGAACACGCTGCCCGGACTGGTGGCGCCCTTCGCGCTGATGCAGGGCTTCTCGGTGTTCTTTCTGCGCCAGTTCTTCCTGTCGATCCCGCGCGATCTTGAGGAGGCCGCCCGGCTGGAGGGCGCCGGCTTCGGGTGCATCTTCCTGCGCATCGTGCTGCCGCTGTCGACCACGCCGCTGGCCACCATCGCGGTACTGACTGGCATCGGGATGTGGAACGAGTTCTTCTGGCCCTCGCTGGTGGCGCGTGACGAGACCTGGCAGGTGCTGCCCGTCGCGCTGCAGGCCTTCAAGTCGCAGACACCCCAGGGCCAGCCCGACTGGTCCGGCCTGATGGCCGCGGCCAGCCTGGCCGTGCTGCCCACCCTCGTGCTGCTGCTGGTGCTGGGTCGGCGGGTGGTCGAGTCGGTTCAGTTCAGTGGCGGCAAGT
>JACCDS010880479.1_pt1 | contig 10399 bp, 5 predicted proteins | sample 7446441 | NCBI WGS metagenome assembly JACCDS01 (sample SAMN15323445, study PRJNA562643) | freshwater metagenome | isolation source: river surface water | place: USA:Blue River Watershed | collected 2017-08-17 | reverse complement strand
TATTTTAAGCCGCCTCTGCCAAATCCGAAGTTGGTATAATTTGGCACTTTAAAAAAATGACCGCTACTATCAAACTCTTCGTACACATAGGATGTAGCAATGCAATCGTAGTTGGGTTTTAACAAATGCACTTTTGCTAGGTTGTTGATTGCATGACGCGCCCTCCAATACAAGGAAGCATACACAATTTCTTTATCGTTTTTAATGGCAACAACCCCATTTTCCTCATCTGTAAATACGCTATTCGGCTGATCCCAACTCATGGGTAATTTAACGGCTGATTTTTTTTGAGATTTTACAAACTCGTACTCATCAACACAGCGAAGCAAACCAAAAACACAATTGAAACGCCTATCCTTAATTTTTTCCTCAATTGCTGCAAAATATTGATTATCATCTAACATTTGTTGTGCATAAGCAATCAATTTTGGATGTTGTGTAGCTACCGCAATTTGAAAAGGGGTAGAAGCCAAATTGTGTCGTTGAACATAATCTATCACGCCGGGATGATGGTCATCGCGCCAACCAACAAAAGCCTCCAAACGCATAGCTCTAAAGTTCTCTGCATCGAAAGTTGGGTATCGAAAATAAGCTCTATTGAGTGCCATTTTTTCTATTTGCGCTTGTATTCGTTTATCGCCCAATTGATTCGGTGCTGGCCTAGTAGCATCATAAATTTCTTCAATCAAATCTAGTACTTCACCATAACCGCCTACATAGCCCAATTCTTTGGTTAAGCCTTGTGCGGTTACTTGCCAATAATTTTTGCCAAGCGGCCACTCAGATAAGGTATCGTTAATGTCATTTCCACTCCATGGTTGCAAACTGAGAGATTCGTATAAGTAACGTTTGGCACGTTGCTCAGTAAATGCACTATCGGGGCACAACAACAACAATGCTTTATTACTCAAATAAATGCCATTCAAATCTTTAATCATACTTTGATTGGTGTACATTCTGCGTGTGACTCTATGTGCATTACGTGCATACAAAAACATTTGCGTATATGCTTCTCGGCGAGTGATTGGCTTTGTGGGGTCTAAGTCTTGTTTAACATCCAACTTTGTTTTTAAATACGGAAAAAGCAAACTAAATCCATGAGCAGACGGACCGAAACCAAACCAATCGGCATTGGGTGTTCGGGGGTCGTTGGTTGCAAAATTTGGATTGGCTTTAAAAGCGCGATATTGTTCATCCAACGAAAACAAAATAACATCTATAATATCTTTATTTTCATAAGCATAAGTCCATTTAACATGGTATGCTTTTGCCAAAAAAAGCATTTGCATTTGAGTCAGTGGTTTAGTACTGTTTTTGAGCTTTGTTATTTCGTTATTGACTCTATTTTTAGCACTTTCCAAAATATCAACTGTAGGCGTTTGTCTAACGCTTTGCTTAGGAGCTTCGCCCTGTTGTTCGCTGATTGGTGGCACAAAAGCATTTGCAACATGACTATATAGCTTGTAAATAGCTTTGGATGGGCTTGTCATGCTTTTTTGGTATTTGTCCCAGGTTTGTCCATAACCCCAAATAGGTCCTTGACTTCTTATTTCCAACCGAATACTTTTCTTGCCTTTGGTTAGAGATAACGGAATTGGAAATGTATTGTAATAAAAACGATTGTTACAAATTGGTACATCATTTCCAATATCGAGCATATCAATTTCACCCAAGTGGCGTGCGCCAATTTGTTGATTGCCACAAACCAAGTACAAACGGTTGTGATTAATTTCAGAACCCCAAAATTTTACCGTTACATAGTTTTGCAACACATCATTTACTTGAACTATAAAACTCATGCGGCCTCCTTGCCAACCTTTATTGCTAAGAGGCAACAAAATGCGTGCTTGCTGACTGAGCGCGGCAGTGGTTTTTTGAGACTCAACACTTTCAAAAGCATGTGCATTTTCTGAAACATCGTCACCGAATTGAATTTCATCTGTATAATGAATAGATTGCGCCTGAAGGGTGTTGTATATCAGACAAAAAAGGATGAAACATAGGAAACTTCGGGTAAATTTTTTAATCATGTTTGTTGTTTTATTGAGATTCAAAGCCAATCGCACAATCGTTTGTGCAAAATAGGAAAAACTTGAGTTCTTTTACGTTAATATTTGAGTTTTGTACTTTTTCAAGCTACTTAAAAGCCCATTTAAATGGTTGTTAAGAAAACGATAAGACACTTCTTACAATACCTTATTCATCCTGCTTTTTAAGCGGTGATTCATAAAACCATCGAAAAACAAGTTCAACGCATCCGCTTTGTAGCATCATTTCGCCTCTTCATCTAATACACGTATAACAATTTGCTTCTGCTGTGCACGCCACAACGGCTGTACACTTTTACTATTCACCGTTAAAAGAGATGGTTTATTTAAACTACCAACAAAAGCATTTATAACCGGCTGCCCTTTAATAACCAAATCCAATTGGTTATCTTTTTTGGTGCATACCATATTTACTTTTGATAAGGCACTGAAAACATTCAAGGTGTCTTTACGCAAAAAACTGCCATAAACCATAAAATAATCACTGATATTTTGCAAAGTGGGTTCTTTATCTTTTTCAGGATAAGAAAAAGCCGTTAAATAAGCATCGGTTTCAAATCCATGAAAGCTATTTACGCTGTTACGGTGCATTAAATGTCCATCAGCTAATAAATTGAGGTATAACTCTGTTACTTTCCCCTTGTACGTAATTTTTAAACCATTCATATCAACTGCTTGCAAACGTTCAATAGTGGGCAAACCTTTATCGGTTACCGAATCTTTTAACAGTATAGCAGTGATAAATTTTGTTTGTTTTGTTTCTAACGGATATTCGACACTATAATGTGTTTCGGTTGGGTTTTTAGCATCGCGTGCTTTGGGTGCAGTAATTTCTACCAACTTTAAATTCTCCGGAAAATCATGATCAAATCCGCCTTGTACCAACGTTTCAGGAAAGAGCGGACGCACCAAAACCGCCGATTTGTTTTGCACAATACTAATATCGCCTTGTACTTTTTTGGCTTCTCCTCCGGGGTGTAAACGCCACGAAAATTTACCAGTTTCGTGTGCTTTTACATCGTCAATAATTAAAATCATTTTATCAAGCCATATGAAATGTCGAAAATTTCGGCTAAAATAAGCGGCTGTTGGCCCTACCCCATTGGCTAATACGTATTTGAAGTTGGACGTTTCTATCAATCCCGACAATTGTCCATTAATAGGCGACCCACAATATTGCTGTTCCCTTGGTTGTGCTTTACCATTAAACATCACCACATTGTGCGCTTCGCTTTGAAAAAAATAAGCCGGATATTCCTTGGTACTGTATGCAGAATTGCCAGCATCTTTTATGATGGCTTCGCCTTTATGGAATAAAATAAACGAATTGGCATCGGCATGAGAATGGTTCCATGTATAGCCCGATTTTATGCCCAACATGGTTTCGTTTTTACGCCACGAATTGCGCATGACTGCCCAATTCATATCTTTAAAAATAGCCGTAGTGGGTAATGCCGGCATATCAGGGGCCTTTTTCAAATCCGGTAAAAAAAGTAATCCTAATGGAGAGTTAGATGGCCAACCTTCGTGGTGCTGCTTGGTTTTCACCTGATTGATATACCATAACAGATTAGCATTTTTATTGCCCAACGCAATCAATAATTTCATCACACTTTCGGCTGAGGTAGATGGGGAGCCGTCTCCAAAATTTAACGACCATAACTCCTGTTCTTTCGGGTACGCTACATGTGCAAACCAATCGGCATTTTTTTCAACACCATTTACATCCGGCATTTTTTGATTGGGAAAAGCGGTAGCATAAGCCAATCTGAACAATAAAAATTGTGTAGTTCCAAAATTGGCATAACCAACACTCTCGTACATACTCCCATTTTTATCGAAGGTTCGAGGTTTGTTTTGCAGTACATCGCCCGAAAACTTGAACCACTCTTCTAGTCCGGCAGAAACTTCATCGGCCCAATTGGCAGCCTGCGGAATTTCGTTTACAACACTTAATGCTGCAATGCCCGCCATACCCACACACGAACTCCACCAATTGTGCCCCATAGAATTGAGTGCGTGAATGCGTGTTTCAGGAAACAACCAATCGCCCAAAGCAGGTTTAATGCCTAACTCCGTTAATCCATTGGCGATGGTATATTTTTCATCTTTGGTTAAATAATCATAAACCACATCGTATGCAACAGCCACTAACCAACAATTATGAGCAGAACGCAAATCGGAATGCCATACCGGTTTACGCGCCACCATTTCATCGTACGACCACGCCGGCATGGTGCAGAGTTTGATGAGGGTTTCTTTAATTTTTTTGGCGTAAACTTCTTTTTGGGTTACTGCATACACTATCGATAATTGTTCGAGGCGTAGTTTGGCATCACTTTTTTCTAAAACGGCATCTGCCTCGGCAACAATTTGTTTCCAATTGTTATCAATGAATGTATCTGTTGCAATCCGTTGCTTTAAATCGGCTACCCTATTGGGGGTAAAAATCAGGTAAGGATGTTTAAGCAATTTTGGCTGAGCACTTGATGTATTGGTGCTTATTAAAAGCAAAAAAGAGAAATAAATAAACAAGCGCTTATTGAACAGCATACGGCTAACAATTGTTGATTAGAAATTCATACAAATATCGTAGAAAGAAACTCTCGAAACAAAAGAAAGTTAAACGTTTATGCTCGCTTTACAAAACGAAGTAAAACATACAGGTGATTGTTATTAAAAATTAGCTAGTCTTCCCCATTTAGCAAACAATTGTTGCAAATTGGCATTACTGATTGGCATGATAGTACCATGACGAGGATGAAAATCCATGGTTATTTGTTCGTCAATGACCTTAAAAGATCGCAAATCTGTGCTTTTGGTAAATTGATATTTTCCTTTGGTGTAAACATCATACATCAAAATATAATCATCCGATTTTATTTTCTTGAATACACAGGCTCCTTCTACCTGCTCTTTTGATGGCTGTACATACCGGTCGTATTCCTGCCAATTACAAGCTGTTAAACTGCTCGACGTTGCCACTTTAATTCCATTTCCGTGGCCTTCCGTTTTGTAAAACAAATGATATACACTATCTTTTTTTACAATATCTGCATCAATGCACGACAAACCATCAGCCGGCTTAAACAATAATTTAGGCGCATGCAATAGCTTGGAAAATCGTTTATTCACGTAGGCATAATAAATTTTATCTGGTCCACTACCATGTTTCATTGACCAATAAACCATGATTTTTTTTGCAGCTCTATCGTAAATAGTTTGAGGTGCCCATACACGCAATAAACTATCATTTCCGGGAAAACGGTGTTGGATGTTGATGATGGTAGACTTCCACTTAATCAAATCTTTGGATTTTAACAATATCATGGCTCTATTGGAATTCCAGCCCTTGGCTGATACCATATCGGTTGCAACCATATAAAAAGTAGTCCCTATTTTGATAATGTGTGGATCTCTAACACCACCTGTAGAACTGATTGTTTTGGAATCTGTTACCGGTTGATTATTGTTCAATGCATAAAAATGCATCGCATCTTTACTTACTGCAAAATGAATGGACTCATCTTGTAATTTGTTTCCCGTAAAATACACAAACAAATACGCTTCATTGTTATTCTTATCAAGCCTTTTCTGAGCATCTAGCTTAACTACAATCAACAAAAAGCTTATGAGGCTGTAACAATATTTTAACATTGAAAATGATTGAATTGAGAAAACAACTATTTATATAATACATCCCAATACACAACGTAACGCTGACGGTGTGCTTCGTAGTAAGGTACTAATGAAATACTAGGTTTCGTATATTTATCAACCTCCATATTGAAAGTAAGTTTACCCGCTGCCGGTTTAATACAATCTTTTATCAATTGACCTTTTAAGTTGATTGTGTGCGGAATATTAGAAGGAATATGGTAATTATATCCATAATATTGATAAGGATCAACGGGGTCATGAAAGGGTGCCGGTGGCAACATACTATCCTGACCTGCTAAACCAGCCATTAATACCGGACCATAAGCAATAGCCGCTTTTTGTGGGTTATCTGGTGTGGGCATTAACCGAAAACTCATCGGCAACTCAATTTTAATTTCGTCGTTGACTTTCCATTTTCCCTTAATAGCAACATAGCTACCCGGCATTTGCTTGATGGACGTTTGCTTTCCGTTTACCAAAATTTTGATGCCATTGACCGCCCAAGCAGGATAGCGGAATAACAAGGTAAGCGGACTATTGCTATCTGCTGCTGTAATTGAAAATCGAACATTTGATTCTTCGGGATATAGTGTTTCCTGCTTCAGTTGCAAACCCTTCTCTTTCCAATTTAATTCGCTTGGTATGTATAAGTTAACAAATAAACTATCTGCAGTATGATAATAAATGGCCTCATTGTATTTGGAATGGCTTTCAAAACCACTGCCCACACAACACCAAAAAGATTTATCAAAAGTACTGTATAAGCGATAAGCCCCCGATTTCATGGGTGTAAAATAGCAAACCATACCCGATTGCGGATCTTGCTGACCAAGTATATGATTATAAAGAGCTTGCTCGTAATAATCGGCATATTTGCAATCTGCGGTCCACGTAAACAAATGCCGAGTTAATTTCAGCATGTTATAAGTGTTACATGTTTCCCCTGTATTTCCGCTCAGGTGTTCTGCAATTTTACCCGGCTCAAAAAAATGCTCCTTATCACTGTTTCCACCATGAGCATAAGTATGATTTTTAATTACGGTATTCCAAAAAAAAGTAGCTGTTGTTCTGTTTTTGATATCGCCCGTAAGTTCATAAGCTCTTGCTTCTCCTACTACTTTAGGAATGATGGTATTGGCATGTAGTGGATTGAGCGAATCTGTTTGGTTGACCAAAGGATTTAGTGCGGCATGATGATAAAAAAGTTGTGCCAATTTTAAATGTTGGGGATTGGCTGTAATAGCGTACAAGTTGTAAAAAGCATCGTTCATTCCTCCAAATTCATTCCTCAACATTTTAGCTCTCACTGCATCTGAAAGTGAATTTACTTTTGTATAAGCCCAATTGGCCATTTTAGATACAATATCTAGCGCCTGATCATTATCACCATAAGTGTATGCATCGATGAAACCCGCAAATAATTTGTGCAAAGTGTACCATGGAGCCCAAACCGAAGTCCCTTGAATATTCCGATCGATGTATTGTTGGGGAAATGCACTTAAATAGCCATCTTGATTTAAAGTTTGTTGTACAATAGCTAGTTGCGCAATTAAACTATCTAGCTTTTTTTTGAAGACTATATTACCGGTTGCCGCATACTGTAGAGAAACGCCGGAAAGATAGTGTCCAATGCTGTGGCCTCGCAATCCCATATCCAATGCCTCCCATCCTCCCAATGGTTCCGGCATTTTAGTAAGGCTATTCTTTTTAGTGGTCAGCATTCCGGCATTCACTTTAAAGCTATGCATTAGCCGTTCTACCGGCAAGGCCAAAAGCCATTTAGCTTCTCTATCCATATTATCCTTAAACCTGCTGTTGAGCAGTTTTACGTCTGCCAAATCAAAAGCTTGCGCTTTGCCCGTAATTGCCAGCGGTGCTTTTATTTTTGTTGTAGCGGTTCCCAGATACTGACCAATTGCCCCGAATGGAAAAAGCAGGATGCTTAAAAAATATTTATTCATACTTCATTTATTTAAAAAAAAGGCGGCCACTCTTTATGGGAGCAGCCGACTTGGTTAGATACAACAACTGCATAATATCCAACCTATTTACAAACCCTAGTTTATTGGATACCCAATTCTTTTTGTATTTGTTCTAAAGATTTACCTTTTGTTTCAGGCATTACCATAGCAATGAATATAAATGACAAAGCCATCATTACTGAATAGAAAACAAAGGAATAAAAACCTCCCATTGGACTGCCTTCTACAATAATTGGGAAAACCCATGAAATAGCTGCAGCCATAATCCAATGGGTGAAACTACCCAATGAACCGCCCTGCGAGCGCACTGAATTGGGAAAAATTTCGGAAATAAATACCCAAATTACAGCACCTTGAGAAAAAGCAAAAAAAGCGATAAAACCAATTAGATAAATGATTACCGATTTATCTGCAACCGATGGATTACTAAATGAGTACGCAGTTAAACCTAAAAAAACAATCATTCCTGCTGCACCGATTAACAGCAATTTTTTTCGACCATATTTATCAATTACACTCATGGCCAATAAGGTAAATAAGAAATTAGCCAAACCAATGTATACCGATTGTTGGAATGAATCCGCTTTATTAAAGCCTGCCATTTCAAAGATCCTTGGCGCATAATAAATAATAGCATTGATGCCAGACAACTGATTGAACATGGCTAACAAAACAGCGTATAAAATTGGTTTACCGTATTTGCCATTATATAAGTTTTCTTTTGACCCTTTAGATGCCAAAGTATGTTCTTCTTTTACTACCTGCAATGCATTCGGCTCTCCCAATTTATTAAAAATGGCTTCTGCTTCTGCCTCTTTTCCGATCAAAACCAACCAACGTGGACTTTCTGGAATAAAACGAACCAATATTGAAAATATAAAAGCAGGAATAGCCATAATGCCTAACATGTAACGCCAGGAGTCATCTCCACCCAAACCAGCTAATAAATAATTGGTAAGATAAGCAACCAAAATACCTGCTACAATATTGAGCTGAAATAATCCCGCTAAACGACCACGAAGACCTGCCGGTGCAATTTCGGAAATGTACATTGGCCCTACTACCGAAGATGCTCCAACCGCAATGCCCCCTAAAAATCTGAAAGCCACAAACAAAAGCCAAACATGAGATAAGGCGCAACCAATTGCTGAAAGCAAATACATGATAGCTATTCCAATCAATACTTTTTTTCTACCGAGTGTTTGAACAGGTGTACCCACAACCAATGAACCTAAAACAGTACCAATTAAACTAGATGCAACCGTGAAGCCAAGCCAATTGGCATTGAGCGACCATAATTGCTGAATGGTTTTTTCGGCTCCAGATATAACCGAAACTTCAAAACCAAATAAAAATCCACCTATAGCTGCGATGAGTGATATACGTAAAGGATAACCGTTTCCTTTTAAAGTAGCTGTTTCTATTGAACTATCGGACGATGATGCGTGCATAAATTTTGATTTCTTTCTTTAAATTATTGTATAATATCCTGAAAATTATAATTTTTCTTCCAACAACAAGCGCCACCAATTAAAGCCGCTTTTTCTCCCAAAATAGCCTTAACAATGGGCACTTGTATAGAAACTGCCGCTAAACTCTTTTCTACATGAGGCATAAACAAATCCCATGCATTTGCGATGTTTCCACCAATCACCACCATTTCGGGGGTTTCCTGAAGTATAAACATTTGCAGAAAATGAGCGAGATGTTCTGAAAACAAGCTAAACGTTTTTAATGCAATTGCATCCTTGTTATGATGCACCAAATCCGCAATTTCCTTCACATGTTTAGCTTTATGTCCAGCTAAAGATTCATATGTTTTAAGAATACCTCTTGTGGAAATATAATCTTCCATGATACCACTTTTGTATGGAGTTACACTTAGTTCAGCATCAACGGTATTGCCATTGTGACTAATAGCACTACCTAAACCCGTACCCAATGTTAATCCGATGACATGATTGTAACCCTTTGCTGCACCACAGAAAATTTCACCTTCGAGAAACGCTTCGGCATCGTTTCTAAATCGGATATCGATACCGGCAATACCCAATTCGTCCGCTAGAAGGGTTCTTATATTTAAACCAAACAAAGCTTCATATTTTGCAAAACCTTTAATGAGGCATATTCCTGCTTCATAATCAAACGGACCAGGCATCGCTATTCCTATTTTAGAGAACAGATGCGGATAGTTGTCCATCGATTCTTTAATCACCTGACCCCAAACTTTAATAATTTCATCTGCAGGTGCACCAGAATCTACATGTTTTCTTATTTCCGATCCGGGAACAAATTGATTCAACATCATGTCTATAATTCCAGATGTGATGTGTGAACCTCCGATATCTACCCCTAAAACAAATTTTTTATTCATAAATACCCAATTAAATCATCACTTAAATAATAGGATGCATCATTTTAGTCCACCGTTTTATGCACGTTGTTTCAATGATGCTTCCTTTAAACAATTTTCAATAGTTGCTTTTTTTGATACTCTAAGCCCATACCCTAATGCTGCTGATAATATCATAACTGTTAAATCATCGTTGATAGGCACTACAGGACCATCGCCAAAACCGCCATTCCCATCTCCACCTGTTTCGCCACCGGGCGTACCATCCAATACTGCCGGTGTTTGAGCTGACGCTTGCTGTGGGGCTACAATTAACGATCCGCCCAACAACAATACCATACCGCCATATATCATTA
>JACCDS010573292.1_pt1 | contig 10401 bp, 7 predicted proteins | sample 7446441 | NCBI WGS metagenome assembly JACCDS01 (sample SAMN15323445, study PRJNA562643) | freshwater metagenome | isolation source: river surface water | place: USA:Blue River Watershed | collected 2017-08-17 | reverse complement strand
GTGATGCACACCAAGCGTTGCAATGGGAATTCGATGTTGAGGTTTTGCAGGTTGTGCTCGCGTGCGCCTTCCAAAATCAAGCGCGGGGTGTTGTCTGTCACCAAACGCTTCAGGCCTAAGCCAATCGTTTTGCGAGCACCAAGGTAAGCGCCCGTCAATGTGTCGGCAGACTTCAGCGCCTCGGTCGTGCCGTCAAACACAATTTGCCCACCACGCACGCCGGGCGCTGGGCCCATGTCGATGATGCGGTCAGCGCACAGCATGACCGCGGGGTCGTGCTCCACCACCACGAGTGTGTTGCCCGCATCGCGCAAGCGCAGCATGGCTTCGTTGATGCGGTTCATGTCGCGCGGATGCAAACCAATGCTGGGCTCGTCCAACACAAACAAGGTGTTGACCAAAGAAGTACCGAGGGCCGTGGTGAGGTTGATCCGCTGCACCTCGCCGCCGCTGAGCGTGCGGCTTTGACGATCGAGCGTGAGGTATCCAATGCCCACATCGCTGAGGTATTTCAAGCGCGTGCGAATTTCGTCCATCAGCAAATGCAAGGCTTGCGCATCGGCGCCGGATGCATCGACTTGTAGACTGCTGAAGAACTGGTGCAACTTGTCGATGGGCAACAACATCAAGTCATGCAAGCACAAGCCGGGCATGGCTTCGAGCTGCGCACGCGTCCATTGCACGCCTTGCGGCATAAAGCGTTTCGCTGGTGCTAACACCGAGTCAGCCTGCGCTTTGCTGCCCATGCGCCACAGCAGGCTGTCGGTTTTCAAACGCGCACCTGCACAAGTGCCGCACGGCGTATAGCTGCGGTACTTCGACAGCAACACACGGATGTGCATTTTGTAGGCTTTGCTTTCCAAGTATTCAAAGAAGCGTTTGATGCCGTACCACTGGTGGTTCCATTTGCCCTTCCACAAGGGGGAGCCATTGATGACCCAGTCTTTGTGCTCTTGGCTCAGCTTGTACCAAGGCGTGTCACGCGGAATGCCTTCGGCTTCGGCGTGGCGCATGAGGTCGTCTTGCGTTTCAGACCAAGCTGGGGTTTGGATGGTTTTGATAGCCCCCGCGCGCAAGGTGAGTTTGTCGTTCGGAATCACCAGCCCATAGTCCACACCAATCACGCGGCCAAAACCTCGGCAGGTCTCGCACGCCCCTACGGCCGAGTTGAACGAGAACATCGAGGGAATGGGGTCGCTGTAGCGCAAATCGCTGTCAGGGCAATGCAGGCCTGTGGAAAACCGCCACAACTCAGGCGTAGCTTCTGCGTCTAAAGACCAGTACACATTCAAGCGACCACCGCCACGTTTGATGGCCAATTCAATCGCTTCCACCACACGGGCTTGTTCGGTGTTGCCCAGCTTGAAACGGTCGGCCACCACATCCAACAACTTACGTGGCCCCGTGGGCGTGGCCACTTCGCGCTCGGCGTGGATGCGCGTGAAGCCGCTGGCGCTGAGCCACTGCTCCACCTCGGCGGGTGTGGTGTTGGCGGGCAACTCCACTGGGAAGGTCATGATGAGGCGCGGGTCTTGCGGCTGCGCGGCGCAGCGGCGCTGCAGCTCGGCATAGATGCTTTGTGGCGTGTCGTGTTGCACGGGTTGCGCAGTTTGGCGGTCGAACAACTGACCGGCGCGTGCCATGAGCAACTTCAAGTGGTCGTTCAGCTCGGTCATCGTGCCCACGGTGGAACGCGAGCTGCGCACGGGGTTGGTTTGGTCAATCGCAATCGCGGGGGGCACACCTTCTACCTTGTCGACGGCGGGTCGATCCATGCGGTCTAAAAACTGGCGCGCATAAGCGCTGAAGGTTTCCACATAACGGCGCTGGCCTTCGGCGTACAAGGTGTCAAACACCAAACTCGACTTACCCGAACCGCTGGGGCCAGTGACCACGGTGAGCTCGCCTGTGCGAATGTCGAGGTCTAAATTTTTGAGGTTGTGCTGGCGTGCGCCACGAATACGAATGGTGCCTGTCATGGCGGTGCCTTTTGAAGTGTGGCAAATATTCTAGAGATTCGCACGGGTCAAGGTTGGCATCGGGGCATTGCCATCCTTAAGCATTCATCTGCGGCCACAAAGCAAAACGCCACGGACCAGCCGTGGCGTTTTGACAAGCGAAGTAACGAAGAATTACTTGGCAGCAGACGCGTCTGACGCGGGGGCAGAAGCTGCCTCTGCAGGTGCATGCACTGCCTCAGCGCCGTGTTTTTCACCGCTCATATCGAGGCTATCGCCACCTTGCATGATGACAAACAAAGCCATGGCTGCAAAAACAGCAAAACCCAAAAAAATCTTCAACATTTCTAACTCCAAATTAAAAAAAGCCCTCTGTAAAGAGGGCTTGACTGTAGCACCCAAGAGGGTCTTGGATGCTTACAGATTAGTCGTCAGCGTAGATGTCCACGTCTTTGGTTTCCTTGACGAACAAGGTACCAATCACGAACGTTGCACCCGCGATGATCACTGGGTACCACAAACCGTTGTACATGTTACCGGTCTGGGCCACGATCGCAAACGCAGTTGTAGGCATCAAACCACCGAACCAGCCGTTACCGATGTGGTAAGGCAGTGACATGGATGTGTAACGGATACGTGTGGGGAACAACTCAACCAACATCGCTGCGATTGGACCGTACACCATAGTCACCAAGATCACCAAGTAAGTCAAGATGACGATAACAGTGACTTTGTCAAACTTAGCCATGTCAGCTTTGGCAGGATAGCCAGCAGCCTTCAAGGCAGCGCCCAAGTTAGAACCCAACAAGCTTGCGCCAGCGGTCTTCTCGTTGCTCAAGTCTTTGACTGCTTTGGTTGCAGCTTCAATGGCCTTGGCATCCTTAGGCTCTGCAGCGTTCAATGCAGCCAATTTCTCTTCAGCTTTGGTCTTCGCAGCAGCGATTTCTTCAGCAGAGTACTTGACGTTCACCACGGTCTCACCAACTTTGATGATGGCGGGTGTGCCAGCAGGTGCCACTTCGTTAGAGTAGCTCACAGAAGCGCCAGCCAAACGTTGCTTAGCAATGTCGCATGAAGATGTGAACTTCTTAGTACCTGTGGGGTTGAACTGGAATGAACATTCAGCAGGATCAGCCACCACAACCACTTTGGATGCAGCTTGTGCAGCATGCAAGTCTGGGTTAGCAGCTTTGGTCAAAGCTTCAAACACAGGGAAGTAAGTCAACACAGCCAACAAGCAGCCGAGCATGATCAAAGGCTTACGGCCAATCTTGTCAGACAAGGCGCCGAAAATCACGAAGAATGGTGTGCCGATGATCAACGAGACAGCAACCATGATGTTGGCAGTAGCACCGTCAACCTTCAGAGCTTGAGTCAAGAAGAACAAAGCATAGAACTGGCCTGAATACCAAACCACGGCTTGACCCATCACCAAACCGAACAAGGCCAAGATCACGATCTTGAGGTTTTTCCATTGGCCGAAGGATTCTGACAACGGTGCTTTAGAAGTCTTGCCTTCTGCTTTCATTTTTTGAAAAGCAGGTGACTCGTTCATGCTCAAGCGGATGTAAACCGAGATGATCAGCATGATGACGGACACCAAGAATGGCACGCGCCAGCCCCAGTCAGCAAACGCCTCTTCACCAATAGCAGTACGAGTACCCAAAATCACCATCAGCGAAAGGAACAAGCCCAAAGTCGCCGTTGTTTGGATCCACGCTGTGTATGCGCCACGCTTGCCATGAGGGGCATGCTCAGCCACATAGGTTGCTGCGCCACCGTATTCGCCACCCAAAGCCAAGCCTTGGAGCAAGCGCAAACAGATCAAAATCACAGGAGCAGCCACGCCAATGCTGGCGTAATTGGGCAGAACGCCCACGATGAAGGTTGCACCACCCATGATCAAGATAGTGACCAAGAAGGTGTACTTGCGACCGATCAAATCGCCCAAGCGACCGAAAATAATCGCGCCGAATGGACGCACGATGAAGCCAGCAGCGAAAGCCAGCAAAGCAAAAATGAACGCAGAGCCTTCATCCAAGCCGCTGAAGAACTGCTTCGCAATGATCGCTGCGAGCGAACCGTACAGGTAAAAGTCGTACCACTCGAAAACGGTACCCAGAGAAGAGGCGAAGATCACCTTCTTCTCTTCCGCCGACATCGGGCGGTTTGCATCTAGTGTTGCCATGTTTTTATGTCTCCTTAGACAAAGTTTCCCAGCCCCCTGACTGGGTTCTGTGCCGCGCAACTATCTTGGCGTTGGCTGACCGATTTCTGACTCAATATCGCGCTCCAGCTTCGATCAAGGTGAAGCTCAGCAAGAAACATAGTGTTAACCCTTTGCTATTTTTTCTAGATGCGAAAAAATAGCCTTTTCAATTGAAGAAATCCATCAATTACCGCCAAAGAGCGTAAGGGTATGTCCCAAGAAGAATTGTTTGTTTCACACGCAACACAAACCTTTAACCACAAATTGAGTAAGGGCTTGGTCAGTCCTTTTTTCCACAATGTTGAAGTCAACGAAGAGAAGCCTCTTCTTGCGTTTTTAAATATTCCAACAGGGAGAAAAACAATGAGTGATCCAGTGGTCGACAAGATCCAGAACCACCCAAAGTACCAAGAACTGCGCGCTAAGCGTGGTGGCTTTGGCTGGTTCCTCGCCGTGTTGATGTTGGTCGTGTATTACGGCTACATCGCACTGATTGCATTTAACAAACCTTTCCTCGCTCAACCTATCGGTGCAGGCGTGACCACCGTGGGTATTCCATTGGGCATGGGCGTGATTGTTTTCACGATCGTGATCACTGGCATCTACGTGAGCCGCGCTAACAGCGAATACGACGCGCTGACCAAGGAAATCTTGGAGGACGCTACCAAATGAAAAAAATCTCCACACTCTTAGGCGCGTTCTTGGCGCTGGCTGCAGGCACCGCCTTTGCAGCAGGTGCTGACTTGGGTGAAACCACCAAGCAGACCACCAACTGGACCGCCATCATCATGTTCGGCGCATTCGTCATCGCCACTTTGGGCATCACCAAATGGGCCGCTGCCAAGACCAAATCTGCTGCTGACTTCTACACAGCAGGTGGCGGCATCACAGGCTTTCAAAACGGCTTGGCAATCGCGGGCGACTACATGTCTGCTGCATCGTTTCTCGGCATTTCCGCTGCTGTGATGGCATCGGGCTATGACGGCTTGATCTACTCCATCGGCTTCCTTGTAGGCTGGCCTGTCATCACCTTCTTGATGGCCGAGCGCCTGCGCAACTTGGGCAAGTTCACCTTTGCTGACGTGGCAGGCTACCGCTTCCAACAAACCCCCATCCGCGCCTTTGCTGCTTCTGGCACTTTGGTGGTGGTGGCTTTCTATTTGATCGCTCAAATGGTGGGCGCTGGTTCATTGATCAAGCTGCTGTTCGGCTTGGACTACTGGATCGCTGTGGTGCTCGTTGGCGCATTGATGATGATTTACGTGTTGTTCGGCGGCATGACTGCCACGACATGGGTGCAGATCATCAAAGCCATCATGCTGCTCGCTGGTGTGACCTTCATGGCCTTGATGGTCTTGGCGCAATTCGGTTTCAGCCCAGAGGCCTTGTTTGCCAAAGGCGTTGAAGTCAAGACAGCCTTGGCTGGTACCGCGAAAGACGCTGCAATTGCCGCGGCCACCGCATCGGCTGCTGCCGCTGCAACGCCCGAAGCTGCTGCTGCCGCATCTGCCGCGTTGGAAAAAGCCAATGCCACAGACCCTGCAAAAGTCGGTATGTCCATCATGGGCCCAGGCGGCTTCATCAAAGACCCCATCTCTGCCATTTCCTTCGGTATGGCTTTGATGTTCGGTACTGCTGGTTTGCCACACATCTTGATGCGCTTCTTCACCGTGCCTGATGCCAAAGAAGCGCGTAAATCTGTGTTCTGGGCCACCACATGGATCGGCTACTTCTACGTGTTGATCTTCATCATCGGTTTCGGCGCCATCACCTTGGTGATGACCAATCCTGACCTGAATGCACAACTCAAAGCTGGCGGCAACAATATGGCGGCTGTGCTGGTGGCCAAGGCTGTGGGCGGCGACGTGTTCTTCGGCTTCATTTCTGCCGTGGCCTTCGCCACCATCTTGGCTGTGGTGGCTGGCTTGACCTTGTCGGGCGCCTCTGCTGTGTCACACGACTTGTACGCCACGGTGTTCAAGCAAGGCAAGGCTGACAGCGCCTCTGAGCTGCGTGTCTCTCGCATCACCACCTTGGCGCTCGGCGTCATCGCCGTGGTGCTGGGCATCGCGTTCGAGAAGCAAAACATCGCCTTCATGGTGGCTTTGGCTTTCGCGATTGCCGCGTCTGCCAACTTCCCTGTGTTGTTCATGTCTGTGCTGTGGAAAGACTGCACGACCAAAGGCGCTGTCATCGGCGGCTTCTTGGGCTTGATCTCTTCTGTGGTGTTGACCGTGGTGTCGCCTTCTGTGTGGGAAGCCACACTGGGCAACCCCAAAGGTTCAGCATGGTTCCCTTATGCCTCACCTGCCTTGTTCTCTATGACCATTGGCTTCGTGGGCATCTGGTTGTTCTCCATCTTGGACAACAGCGCACAAGCGAAGAAAGAACGCGCAGATTTCGCCGCACAACAAGTGCGTTCGGAAACTGGCTACGGTGCCGCTGGCGCATCGGGTCACTAAGACCTTTTGCAACTGAGTCCCTCGAGACTCAGTTCACTGGAAAACCGAGCATTCGTGCTCGGTTTTTTTATGCCTTTTTGCTTTGGCTGAGGTGTGTGAGGGGCATACAGACGCGGCTTACATCGCTGCGCGACGAATGGCGCCGCATCTGCATGCCCCTCACACTCTGTGTTTCGATGAGCGTTATGCGTAGCGTAGTTGCGGCTCGCCCACTCATCGGCGCTCGTACCAATAGCAGTCACGCATCGCGTCACACGAACCAACAATGCGAAAGCGAGGTGAGGTAGGCGAATACGGCGCCATTCGTCGCGCAGCGATGTAAGCCGTGTTCGTCTACCTCACCTCACATGCCAAAGAAGGGAAGTTAAAACCTCACGCACCACGCAATTGACGCAACTTAATGAACGCCATAGCAGCCATGACTGCATCGTTCAACGCATCGTGCGCATCCCGCACGGGCAAATCCAAATCAGACATCAACGTCGCAAAACGCAAGTCAATGTGCGGATTGGTCTGCTGCTCATACGGCAGCATTTGCCGAAACTTGTAGTCGTAATACATCGTCGAGACTTCGATTTTCGGCTGTGGCAAACCCTGCCCCAGCAATGGCCAAATGGCTCGGTTGAGCATCGCTACATCGAACTCTAGAAAATAGCCCACCAACGGGCGACTGCCAATGAAGTGCATCAACTGCTTCATGGCTTCTGCCGCTGGCAAACCTTGCGCCACATCCTGCTCGCGCAAGCGGTGAATGCGAACGCTATCGGCAGACACGCCGCGTTCGGGGCGCACGAGCACCTCAAAGCGCTCGCTCGTCATGATCTTGTTACCCAAAATGCGCACCGCACCAATCGAGATGATTTCATCCGTACCCACATTCAACCCCGTGGTCTCGCAATCGAGCGACACCCATTCGTTGGGCGGAGGCTCGTCAAACATGAAACGGAACTCGGGCAAGCCTAGGTGATAGATCAACCACTCGCGCTTGAGCGCGGCCCACCACCCTAATGGAGACAGCAACGAGGTCATCAGAGCGCGTCCAATTTGAAGCGGCTACGCAACAAGGTTTTGAAATGCTTCACCACGCCCAAGGCGTCTTTCAACAAATCGCGCTCTAGGGTGGAGAGCTTGCTCACATTAACCAAGCCAGACACCGCATGCTGGGTTTCCATCTCAGTCACGCCAGCTTTCAACTTCAAGCCCATCAAAAAGTGCAAGCTCTGTGTGAGGTCTGCACCCAACTCATGGGTCAGCACGTTTTTAGCGACCAAGGCTTCAATTCGTGCGGCGGTGCTGGTTTCTTGTAAATGCTCCGCCAATGCCAAGCTGCGCACGCCATGCACCAAGGGGAAGATGCCTTCTTTCTTGAGGTGCAAACCCTGCTGATCATCCAAACCCAACAAGCGATTCCACCAACCGTGGCTATTGCCAAAGGCATCAATCGCGGCCGCAAAGCGTGCCAACATGGCATCGTTATCTGTGGCAATGCGCATGAGCACCTGCTGTGCGTCTTGTAACAAATGCGCATCGCCACACACGGGGTGCGCATCCAAGAAGATGGCTAAATTCATCAGACTGTCGGCGTCGGGCATGATGAGCCACTGCTTTACCATCTGCCCAAAGTCATACGCGGTTTTGCGCCACATCGGGTTACTCACCATGATGTGCCCAGGGCATTCGGGATAGCCAAAGGCCGACAACGCTTGCGAGAACGATTGGCAAATGGCTTCTAAGTTGTCAGGCGGTGTGTAGCCATCACGCAAGATGAGGCCATTGTCTTGGTCGGTCTTGAGCAGTTGCTCGCCACGCCCTTCGCTGCCCATCACAAACAAACAGCTGTTGGCCACCAAGTCAGCTGGTGCAATGAGTTGCCAGGCGCGCTCGAACAAACGGGCGTTCAGGTCTTGCACCAAACGGGCGATCAAACTCACGCGCGTACCACTGCGGTGCAGCGTTGTCACCATGCGGGTGATCTGTGTGGCGGCTTGCGCCAAACCTTCAATGTCAGTGGCGGCCTCCACCTGCACGGTGATGAGGTGCGAATGATTGGACAAGAAGCTGAACAAATCCAAAGCTTCAAGCACACCCACCACTTGGCTGTCATCCATCACCACCAAGCGGTGCACGCGGTGGCGCTGCAGCAAGGCCAGAGCATCGCCCACTTGGTCAGAGGAGCGAACGGCAATGAGCTGGAAATTGGCCAGATCACCCACCTTTTGTTGCTCCAAAGGCGCGCCATTCAAAATCGCGCGTTGCAGCGTAGATGCGGTGAACACGCCCAAGCGCTCTGGCGAAACCGAACGGTCGCGCACCAACACACATTTGGTGCGCTGCGCTTGGAGAACCTTGACCACCGACAACACGTCAGCATGCATCTCTACAAAATGCGCAGGCCGCACAAAGGCTTCGTCCACGCGAGACAAGGTGAGTGACTGCAGCTCATGCTGGCTTTGGCGCTGCGACAAAGCGGTGAGTTTGTTGCTGAGATCGGAAAACAACAAGGCACCAAAGGTGGCATTGCTGGCAATCAGCTCGGTGACGGTTTGACGCGCCAGCTGATAAGCCACCACCTCTTCTTGAGCCACAAATTTATTGCTGGTTTTGCCAGCCACCAAACCACGGCCATCAAAGGTGTCATCAGGGCTGTAGGTGGTGATGACTTCGTCACCGTCGTACTGCGTGACAAAGCCTTTGATGATGACAAACAAATGCGTGGGGACTGTGCCCACCTCCAAGATCACATCCCCTTCGGGGTAGTACACCACGTCCACACTGTCGCGCACCAAGCGCTGTTGGTCAGGGGTTAAGCAGTCAAACGGAGAGGCCGAAAATTTAAAAGCGTTGGGCATACAGGCATTGTCATGGCAATGCCGCCATTCAACGCTTCACGCCTTGCTGAATGCTTGCGGCAGCATCCCATGCCGTGTCAAACCATTGATCTCCGTCAAGGTAAGCGCGCATCATGGGCAGGGCATCCAAGCCCCAAAACACTTTGTCGTCCACACAAAACGTGGGCACGCCAAACACACCGCGTGCAATGGCCTCTTCGGTATTGGCTTTGAGCTGGTCTTTCACCTCAGGCGCGTCGACCGAACGCTGGGGGGTAAGTTGCTGCGTCAGCGCCTGCAAACGTTGCGCATCATCGGCAGCAGCGCCACCGTGCCACACGTGTTTGAAAATGGTGTCGCACACATAGCGGTTGACCTCGCCATCGGCGCTACACGCCACAGCCAAGCGCAACAGCGCCAGCGGATTGAACGGGTGTGACTGAGGCATATCCAGCGTCACACCGAGCTGCTTGGCATGCCACACCACTTGTCGGTAAGTCCACTCACGCTTGCCTGCAATTTCAGCGGGCCCAAGTTGCCCGTGGTGCTTGAGCATGGCCGCAAACAACACGGGCTTGTACACCATGCGGTGGCTCACGCCCACCAAACTCTGCGGCAGCGCCTCAAATGCAAGGTAGGCATAGGGCGAGATGAAGTCGAGGTAACAGGTGATGGTTTTCATGCATGTGCCTCCAAACGTTTCTGAATCAACTGCCACACCGTGCGTTTGTCAGCAGCACTGCGTTGGGCCCAACCACCAATTTCGTCGAGCGTGCGCCAGCAGCCTTCGCAATAAGTGGTGTCGTCGGACATGCGGCAAATCGAAATGCAAGGCGACGGCGGCACATCCGTGCTTTGCAACACGCGTTTGGCTTGCGTTTGCAAACGCAAATCCGAAGGCTTTAAGCCTTGAGGTTTAGGGGTGAGTTCGCTTCCACACATGG
>JACCDS010178153.1_pt1 | contig 10401 bp, 6 predicted proteins | sample 7446441 | NCBI WGS metagenome assembly JACCDS01 (sample SAMN15323445, study PRJNA562643) | freshwater metagenome | isolation source: river surface water | place: USA:Blue River Watershed | collected 2017-08-17 | reverse complement strand
GGGCCTCGAGGTCATCGAGCCGGCACTCAAGCGTTTCGTCATCCCGATCACACTCGGCATCGTGATCGCGCTGTTCGCGATCCAGCGTTACGGCACCGCCGCGGTGGTTCGCTTCTTCGGGCCGGTGATGCTGGTGTGGTTCGCCTCGCTGGCCGGCTTCGGGCTGTTCTCGGTTCTGCAAAACCCGGCAATCCTGCAGGCGGTCAATCCGGCCTATGCGGTCGATTTCATCGCCAAGCACACGCTGCAGGCCTACATTGTCATGGGCTCGGTGGTGCTGGTCGTCACCGGCGTCGAGGCGCTATATCTCGACATGGGCCACTTCGGCCGGCGGCCGGTGCGGCTTGCATGGCTGTTGGTCGCGCTGCCGGCGCTGCTGATCAACTATTTCGGCCAGGGCGCGACGATGCTCTCCAACCCCGCCGCGGCGGCCAATCCGCTGTTCCTGATGCTGCCCGAGTGGGCGCTGTGGCCCATGATCGGGCTGGCCACCGCCGCCACCGTGATCGCCTCGCAGGCGGTGATCTCCGGTGCGTTCTCGCTGGCGAACCAGGGCATCCTGCTCGGCTTCCTGCCGCGCATGCAGATCCTGCACACCTCCGACACCGAGCGCGGGCAGATCTATATGCCGATAGTGAACTGGGTGCTGCTGGCGCTGGTGATCTTCACCGTGATCGAGTTCAAGGAGTCCGGCAACCTGGCCGCTGCCTACGGCATCTCGGTCACCACCACCATGATGATCACCACCTGCCTGCTGGCCGTGGTGATGTACCACGAATGGAAGATCAGCCCGGTGCTGGTCGCGCTGCTGACAACGATGTTCTTCGTGGTCGACTTCTCGTTCTGGACGGCGAACGTGATCAAGCTGAAGGACGGCGGCTGGTACCCGCTGATGCTGGGCGCGATCTGCTTCCTGATGCTCACCACCTGGTACAAGGGTCGCAGGCTGCTGCGCGAGCGTGTGGTCAGCGACTCGATCCGCCTGCCTGAGTTCGTGCAGGCGCTGCTCGCGCACCCGCCGCACCGGGTCGAAGGCACGGCGGTGTTCCTGACCGCGCACATCGACTTCGTGCCGGTCGCGCTGCTGCATAACCTGAAGCACAACCGCGTGCTGCACCAGCGCGTGCTGTTCCTGAAGCTGTCCACCTGGGACGTACCTTATGTGCGCGACGAAGAGCGGCTGACGGTTGGCGAGCTGGGCGGTAACTGTTATGTGGTGCGTGCGGTGCACGGCTTCAAGGAGACACCCGACATCAATCACGTGCTGCTGCTGCTTGAGCAGCAGCACGGCATCAAGCTGGAGCTGTCCGATACCTCGTTCTTCCTCGCGCGCGACACCGTCGTGCCGAGCAAACTGCCGGGCATGGCGATCTGGCGCGAACGCCTGTTCGGCTGGATGATGCAGAACGCGGCGAAGCCGTCGGATTTCTTCCGCATACCGCCCAACCGGGTGGTGGAGCTGGGCACGAAAATCGAGATCTGACGCGCCGGCGCGTGGCGGATGCGGCCCCTCAGTGCGACAGCACCCGCGCCAGGAATTCCTGCGCGCGCGGCACCCGTGCCGAGGGATCGCCGAAAAACTCGGCACTGCGGCAATCCTCGAGGATGCGACCCTGGTCCATGAAGATCACGCGGTCGGCGACGCGGCGCGCAAAGCCCATCTCATGGGTCACGCACATCATCGTCATTCCCTCCTCCGCCAGCTGCACCATCACCTCCAGCACCTCGCCGACCATCTCGGGATCGAGCGCCGAGGTCGGCTCATCGAACAGCATCACCACCGGATCCATCGCCAGCGCGCGCGCGATCGCCACGCGTTGCTGCTGGCCGCCCGACAACTGCGCGGGAAACTTGTCGCGCTGCGCGACCAGCCCGACGCGCTCGAGCAACCGGACGCCACGCGCGAGTGCATCGGCGTGCGAGCGGCCGAGCACCTTTTGCTGTGCCAGCGTCAGGTTCTGCATCACCGACAGGTGCGGAAACAGTTCGAAATGCTGGAACACCATGCCAACCCGCGCGCGCAGCCGGGCCAGGCGGGTCTTCGGGTCATGCAGCGCGCTGCCATCGACCACCAGCTCGCCCTGCTGGAAAGGCTCGAGCGCATTGACGGTCTTGATCAGCGTCGACTTGCCCGAGCCGGACGGGCCGCAGACCACCACCACCTCGCCCTTGTTCACCGTGGTCGTGCAATCGTCCAGCACACGGAAGCTGCCATACCATTTCGACAGATGCTGCATCGTTATCATCAGGCTTCCTTTCAGCGCAGGATCGCGACGCGTCGCTGCAGCCGTGCAGCCAGCCGCGACAGCGCAAAACAGAGCAGGAAATACACCACCGCCGCGCCCAGGTAGGCCTCGACCGGCCGGCCGAGGATCTTGCCGGCGACATCGAAGCCCTTGAGCATGTCATACGCGCCGATCGCGTATACCAGCGAGGTATCCTGGAACAGCACGATCACCTGCGTCAGCAATACCGGCAGCATGCCGCGCAGCGCCTGCGGCAGGATCACCAGCCGCATGTTTTGCGTGTAGCTCATGCCGAGCGCCATACCGGCCTGCAGCTGCCCGCGCGGGATCGCCTGGATGCCGGAGCGCACGATCTCGCAGAAGTACGCCGCTTCAAAGGCGATGAAGGTCACGCTGGCCGACAGCTCCGCACCGATCGGCCGCCCCAGCAGGAACGGCATCAGCAGGAAAAACCACAGGATCACCATCACCAGTGGCACCGAGCGCATGGTGTTCACATAGATCGTTGCCGGCAGCGCCACCGCGCGCCGGCCGGAAATGCGCATCAGCGCAAGCAGGCTGCCGAGCAGCAGGCCACCGAGGGTCGCCACCACGGTCAGCTGCAGGCTGAACAGGAAGCCCTCCAGCACATAGCGGCGCATCAGGTCCCAGCTGTAAAAGGACAGGTCAAGTTCCACCGATCAGCCCTCCTGCCTGGCCGACGCGCCGACACCCGGCACGCGCACGCCGGCCTCGACCGCCGCCAGTACGCGATTGACCGCAAACGCAGTGATCGCATACAGCAGCGTGACCGCCAGGTAGATCTCGATGCCGCGCGCCGTTTCCTCCTGGGCCTGCAACGCAAACTGCGTCAGCTCGGCAATCGATACGGCAAACGCGACCGACGAGTTCTTCACAATATTCATCGCCTCCGAGGTCAGCGCCGGCAGCATGATGCGCAGTGCGACCGGCAGGGTCACCAGCCGCATCGCCTGCGCATTCGACATGCCCAGCGCCAGTGCCGCATTGCGCTGGCCGCGCGGCAGGCCCTGCAGGCCGGCGCGCACCTGCTCGGCAATGCGCGCGGAGGTAAACAGGCCCAGCGCCGCCGCCACCAGCAGCCATGACGGCACCGCCTTCAGCGCCGGCGCGAAGACCGGCGCCACGTGGTACCAGAGGAATACCTGCACCAGCAACGGAATATTGCGAAACAGCTCGACCCAGCCGGCGGCGATCGCGTTCAGCCACGGCCGCGCCGGCCAGCTGCGCAGCGTGCCGACCGTCACGCCCAACAGCAGCGCCACCACAAAGCCCAGCAGCGCCACCGTCGCCGTCCAGCCCCAGGCCGACAGCAGCCATTGCAGGTAACTGGTTTCGCCGGCGCGACCGAAACAGCCGGCGATCACGCCAGCGCCGGTGGTGCTGCTACAGAAAATATCCCAATCCAGGCTCATGCGTGGTGTCCGGTTAAGGTGGGCGGGTGGGTGCTGTCGTGCGCGCTGTCGTTCATGGCGCCGCTCAGTCGGCTGGCCGGTCCGACAGCGCCGTCAGGTTCGCCCGCAGCTGCGGGCTCATCGGCAGGTTCAGGCTGCGCCCGCGCGGCGGTATCGGCGCCATGAACCACTTGTCATAGATACGCCCGAACTCGCCCGACGCCATCAGCGCAGCGAGCACGCCATCGACCAGCCGCTTGAAGTCAGGATCGTCCTTGCGCAGCATGCATGCATACGGCTCGACCTGCAGCGCTTGGCCGACCACTTCCCACGCCTGCGGCCGCTTTGCGTTCAGTACCTGGCCGTACAGCAGGATGTCATCCATCACGAAGGCGGCCGCGCGACCGGCATCGACCAGCAGGAAGGAGTCGGCGTGGTCGCGGCCGGCCACCAGCGTCATATGCATCCCGCGCTCGAGATCCAGCTTGCGCAGCAGCTTGAAGCTGGTGGTGCCAGTGGTGACCGCGACCGGCTTGCCGGCCAGGTCGGCAAAGCCGCGCACACCGCTGTCGCGTTTCACCAGCAAGCGCGGGCCGGTATAAAAATAGTTGGTCGCGAACGCGACGCTCTTCGCGCGTGCGGCGGTATTGCTGGTCGATCCGCATTCGAGATCGACGGTGCCGTTAGCCACCAGCGGTATGCGGTTCTGCGACGTCACCGCCTGGTAGCGCACCTCGAGGTCGAGGCGACCGGTCGCGCGCCGCACGGCATCGACCACATGCGCAGCGATATCGACGCCAAAGCCGATCGGCCGGTGCGGGCCATCAAGATAACTGAACGGCACAGACGACTCACGATAGGCCAGCGTCATGCGGCCGCTGTCGGCGATCTTCTGCAGCGTGCCCGACCGACTGCCGCCGGCCGCGGCGAGCGCCATCGCGCTGGCCGACGCCAGCCAGGTGGCCAGCACTGCGATTGACAGCCACTGCCACCCCACCGCCCGCTTCGTCATCGTTCCTCCGTCGCTGCGGCCAACGGCCGTCCTGTTCAGTCGCCTGCGGCAACGCCCTCGCGGCGCGGATCCGCGCCGCCCGCCAGCCCGTCGGGTGTCACCATGATCGCGTGCAGGCCGCTGGGCAAGGGCATGATGTTGACGCGATGTCCCTGACCGCGCAAGTCTTCGCGCAGCGATTCGAGCACACTACCGCGCTCGAGTTCGGTATCGCGATTGCGACTGCCCATGTTTGGCAGCGCGATCGCCTGCTGGATGTCGAGCTGCCAGTCGAGCACACCGATCAGCGTCTTCGCGACAAAGTTGATAATCGAGCTGCCGCCGGGCGAGCCGAGCAGCAGCTGCAACCGGCCGTCACGCAACACCACGAGCGGCGCCATCGCACTGCGCGGTCGCTTGCCCGCCTCAACGCGATTGGCCACCGGGCGCCCCTGCGCATCCACCGGACTCAGTGAGAAATCGGTCAGCTGATTGTTCAGCAGGAAACCGCGCACGAAAATCTTGCTGCCAAACTCGGACTCGATGGTGCTGGTCATGCTCACGCCATTGCCCTGCGCATCGACGGCGACCAGGTGCGTGGTTGACGGCACATCGGCCGCCTCGCCGTGCCCGCGCTGCTGCAGCAGTTGCACCGGGTCACCGGCCTGCGCAACGCCCATCGACAGCCGGCTGTCGATCTGCGCGCCGCGCCAGTCGAGATAGCGCGGATCGAGCAGCGCCGCCAGCGGCACGTCGACAAAGGCCGGATCGGCGATGTAGCGCTCGCGGTCCGCATACGCCAGCCGTCCCGCTTCCGAAAAATAATGCACGGCCTCACGCGACATCGGCTGCATCGTGGCCGGCTGGTGCTGCGCCAGCATGCCCAGCATCTGCAGTACCGTGATCGCACCGGACGAGGGCGGCCCCATACCGCAGATGCGGTAGGCACGATAGGCGCCGCAGGCCGGCGCGCGCTCGAGCGCGCGATAGGCTGCCAGGTCGACCGCGGCCAACGTACCGGGACGCGCATGCGCATGCACTGCGGCGGCGATGTCGACCGCGATCTCGCCCTGGTAAAACGCATCCGCGCCCTGCTGTGCCACCCGGCGCAGTACGTCGGCGTAGGCCGGATTCTTCAGCAGATGACCCACCGGCGCCGCCTGCCCGTCCGGATAAAAATACGCGCGTGCAGGCTCCTGCGCCTGCAGGCCGCGGTTGCCGGCAATCTGGCGGTGCAAGCGGGCCGAGACCGGGAAGCCGCGCTCGGCCAGCGCCATCGCCGGCGCAAACAAGCGCGCCCACGGCAGCCGGCCGTGCCGCTGATGCGCCAGCTCAAGCACGCGCAGCAGGCCGGGCGTGCCAACCGACAGGCCGCTATTGACCGCCTCCACAAAGGGCAGCGGCCGGCCGTTGCGCAGGAACAGTTGCGCATGCGCCGCCGCCGGGGCGGTCTCGCGGCCGTCATAGCTGTGAACGCGGCCGCTGGCTGCATCGAAGGTGGTAATGAACGCGCCGCCGCCCAGACCGGACGATTGCGGCTCCACCAGTCCCAGCACCAGTTGCATCGCAATCGCCGCATCGACCGCGCTGCCGCCGTCGCGCAGCACGGCACGGCCGGCGTCGGCTGCCAGCGGGTTGGCCGCGACCGCCATCCAGCGCTGCGCGATGACGAGAGGCTTGGCCACGCTGCCGGTGGCCGCTTCCGGCGGGTCATCCGCGGCGTGCACGGCTGACGTGAGCGTACCGACAGACAACAACGCGGCCAGCAGCGAGCAGCGCGCGCGGCGCAGCAACCAAGGGAACGAGAAGAAGAAAGGGAAAAGCATGGCAACGCGGATCATAGCCGACAAGGGCGCGGCGGCCCTGCGCAAGATCGCGGCCGGACACTGCTGGCCGGCTGCTGCCCTGATCAGCGGGCGAACTCAGTAGGCGTACCGGGCGACCGCCGCCTCGTCCCAGTCGATGCCGTTGCCCGGCCGGTTAGGCACGATGGCCTGGCCGTCGACAACCTCGAACGGCTCGGCGATGATGGGGTTGCCCCAGTCGCGGTATTCGAGCCAGTCGGCGCTTTCGCTGGCGCGCAGCAGATGCGCCGACACTTCCGGGTACAAGTGGCTGGACAGCGGATGGCCGGCCGCGCCGGCAATCGCGGCCGCGCGCATCCAGCCGGTGACGCCGCCGATGCGCATCAGGTCGGGCATATACAGGTCGGCCGCCTCGGCACGGACCGCGTCGAGGAAGGAACGCGGACCGTAGATGTTCTCGCCGATCGACACCGGCGTCTTCAGTTCGCGCGCCAGCTGCGCGCTCTGCGCGTAGTTGTCGAACACCACCGGCTCCTCGAACCAGTACAGGCCCTGGTCGTCGAGCGCATGCAGCCGCCAGATCGCCTCCTGCAGCGTCTGGCCCTGGTTGAAATCGCACATCAGCTGGATATCGTCGCCGATCGCTTCGCGCACCAGCGCGAGCGCCTTCAGGTCGTCGGCCAGCTTGGGGCGGCCGAGGCGAATCTTGATTGCGCTGAAGTTGCCCTCGGCGACCAGCTCGTTGGCTTCCCTGGCCAGCTTGTCCAGCGGCAGCAGCCATAGGCCATTGGTGTTGTAGGTGCGGATCTTGCCAACCGTGCCCCCAAGCATCTCGGCCAGCGGCAGGCCGGCCGCTTTCGCCAGCGCGTCCCAGATCGCCATGTCCAGGCCGGCCGCTGCAATCACGCTGACGCCCTGGCGACCCAGCAAGTGCAGCGAGCCGATCACGTCACGATACATGTCCAGCGGCGCCAGCTGGCGACCCTTGAATGCCGCCGCCATGTCCTCAATCGCCGGACCGATATAGCGCACCGCATTCTTCAGGTAGGGCTCGAGATAGGCGCGGCCGACAATGCCTTCCTTCGTTGTCACGTCAATCAGGATGAATGGCCAGTCGGCAAAGGTGCCGACTTTCGCGACGATCGGGCGGCGCATCGGGATCGACACGGCACGGACGGTGACGCTGTCGAAGGTGAGTTTTTCGAGGGCTTTCATGGGTGGCGTGGTTATCGTTAAGTGGTGATCGTTGAAGTGGCTATGGTTGAGGTCGGTATGACGCCACAGGTTACCCCACGCGGGGTGCGAATTGTTCTGTTCCTTGGAAGCGGAGCTTTGGCAGGCGAGGCAGGGCTGCTGTGCGCGCCGATCGCTCCCGGCCTGCGCCGGGACCCGTGTCCGCCCACCGTGGCCGTGATCGCAGGTGCAATCGATCGCGCCGCGTCAGGCCGCATTCGGCAAGGTGTCACGCCCCGCCGCCAGCGCCTGCAACCCCGCCGCCAGCGCCACGCGATAACGCGCCACTGCCGCTTCCTTCACATGGCCAAAGCCGCGGATCTTCTGGGCCAGCGATGCCAGTTCAACCGCCTGCGGCAGCGTGTCGGCGGTGAGGCCGCGCAAGAGCGCCTGCACCAGCTCGCGGTAATCGGCGATCAGCTGCCGCTCCATCCTGCGCTCGGCGGTCTGGCCAAACGGGTCAAAGCGCGTGCCGCGCAGGCCCTTGCAGCGCGCAAGCCACTTGAAGGCCTGGAACATCCAGCCGCCGAACTCCGCCTTCACCGCCTGTCCTTGCGCGTCCTTTTTCGACAGCCAGGGCGGCGCGAGGTTGAATTTCAGCGTCAGCTCACCATCGAACTGCTGCCTGAGCTTGTCAACGAACTGGCCGTCGGTATACAGCCGGGCGACTTCATATTCATCCTTGTACGCCATCAATGTGAACAGCGACTTCGCCACCGCGCGCGTAAGCTTGTCGCCCTGCCCGAGCGCGGCCTCGGTGCGCCGCACTTCGTCCACCAGCGTTTCATATTCGCGTGCATAGGCGGCGTTCTGGTACGCCGTCAGGAAAGCGATGCGGGTCTTCAGCAGGCCGTTCAGCGTCTGCGGCATCGTCAGCAGCACCGGCTGTGCCGGCACGGCCACACGCTCGACCTCTCTCAGGTCGACGGCGGCGCGGCGGCCCCAGCGCAAGGCGCGCTGGTTCGCATCGATGGCCACGCCATTAAGCTCAATGGCCCGCAGCAGCGCTGCTTCCGACAGCGGCAGCAGGCCCCGCTGGAACGCGAAGCCCAGCATGAACAGGTTGGTCGCGATCGAGTCGCCCATCAGGGCGGTGGCCAGCCGGGTCGCATCGACATAGTCGGCACGGCCCTCGACGGCCGCGTCGATCAGGGCGCGCACTTCATCGGCCGGGAACTGCCAGTCAGGCTGGCGCGCGAAATGACCGGTCGGCTGCTCATGGATGTTGATCACCGCGTGTGTGCGGCCGGCGCGCATTTTCGCGATGGCATCGTGCGCACCGGCGGTGAGCATGTCGCAGCCGAGCACCAGGTCGGCCTCGCCGGTGGCAATCCGCTGCGCCCGGATCGCCTCCGGTGTCGCGGCGATACGCACATGCGAGGTGACCGACCCGTTCTTCTGCGACATGCCGGTCATGTCGAGCACCGACACGCCCTTGCCTTCCAGATGGCCGGCCATGCCGAGCAGCGCGCCAATGGTGATCACGCCCGTGCCGCCGATGCCATTGATCAGGATGTTGTAGGGCTCGTCGCAAGGCGCCGCAACCGGCTCCGGCAAGGCGCCCGGGTCGTGGTCGACGTGCTGGCCGGCCTTGAGCTTCTTCGGCGTGCCGCCGGTGACCGTGACGAAGCTCGGGCAAAAGCCCTTCACGCACGAATAGTCCTTGTTGCACGACGACTGGTCGATCACGCGCTTGCGGCCGAACCCGGTCTCCAGCGGCAGCAGGGACGTACAGTTTGACTGCGCGCCGCAATCGCCGCAGCCTTCGCAGATCGCCTCATTGATGAACAGGCGCTGCGCCGGCTCCGGGAACTCGCCCTGCTTGCGGCGGCGGCGCTTTTCGGCAGCGCACACCTGGTCATAGATCAGCACCGAGACGCCCTTCACTTCGCGCAGTTCGCGCTGCACCGCGTCCATGTCCTTGCGATCGTGCAGCGTCACGTGGGCCGGCAGCGCCGCGCGGTCGTCATAGCGCGACAAGTCTTCGGTGACCAGCGCAATGCGCGGCACCCCCTCGGCCGCCATCTGCTGTGCGATCTGGCGCACCGAGATCGTGCCGTCGACCGGCTGGCCGCCCGTCATCGCGACCGCATCGTTGTACAGGATCTTGTAGGTGATGTTGACCTTTGCCGCCACCGCCGCGCGGATCGCCAGATAGCCCGAGTGGAAATAGGTACCGTCGCCGAGGTTCTGGAACACATGCGGCACCTGCGAGAACGCCGCCTGCCCGATCCACGGTGCGCCCTCGCCGCCCATGTGTGTGGTCAGCTTGTTGAATTCCGGATAAATCGCGGTGGCCATCACATGGCAGCCAATGCCGGCCAGCGCGAGGCTGCCCTCGGGCACCTTGGTTGAGGTGTTGTGCGGGCAGCCCGAGCAGTAGTACGCCGGACGCGGCGGCGTGTTGACGGCCTTGTTCAGCACCTGCTCCTTCGCTTCGAGGAAGGCCAGGCGCGCCTTGATCAGGTCGCTGGTATGGAAGCGCGCGATACGCGCCGCAATCACGCGTGCAATCTGCGCCACCGAGAAATCGGCCTTCGAGGTCAGCAGCCAGTCGCCGCGCGGCGCCACCCACTCGCCCTTCTCATCGAACTTGCCGATCACGCGCGGCCGCACATCCTCGCGCCAGTTGTACAGTTGTTCCTTCAACTGGTATTCGACAATCTGGCGTTTTTCCTCGACCACCAGGATCTCGTCGAGGCCCTGCGCAAAGT
>JACCDS010000879.1_pt1 | contig 10401 bp, 9 predicted proteins | sample 7446441 | NCBI WGS metagenome assembly JACCDS01 (sample SAMN15323445, study PRJNA562643) | freshwater metagenome | isolation source: river surface water | place: USA:Blue River Watershed | collected 2017-08-17 | reverse complement strand
GGACAGCTTCAATCAGGTGCTGGAGCGCCTGGAGCAGGGCTACCGGGTTCAGCGGGAATTCCTCGCCATGGCTGCCCACGAACTCAAGACCCCGCTGGCCCTCATCCGCGCCCAGGTCGAACTCGGCGCCCCCACTCCCGATCGGCAGGCGCTGTTGCAGGACGTCGAGCACATGACTCGCCAAGTGCAGCAATTGCTTCACTTGGCGGAGGCCAGCGAAGCGCAGAACTACCGGCGCACCATGGTGGATGTTCACGACGTGGTGCAGGAGGCTGCCGCTTACCTGCAGCGCATGGCCAACACGGCGGACGTGCGCTTGGAGCTCTCCAGTAGGACTGCGGTTGTGCACTGGGAAGCCGATCGAGGCGCGTTGTTCACCCTATTGAAGAACCTGCTGGAAAACGCCATTCAGCACACGCCGCCGGGCACGCCGGTCAGGGTTGAAGTTGACACTGCGACGTTGTCGGTCCGTGATTGGGGTCCGGGCGTCGACCACGAGCAGTTGCCGTTGATCTTCAACCGTTTCTGGCGAGGGGCCCACCGCCGGGATGTCGGCGCAGGCCTGGGCCTGAGCATTTGCGAGGAAATTGCAAGGGCCCACGGATGGACGCTGCAAGCGAGCCGAGCGGATCCGGGGCTGCGGATCACGCTGTCATCCACAACCCCACCCAAGGCGTGACGAGCCGCAGGACCCCGACATGGCGGTTCACGTGCGGAAGTCCAGCCCGTCAAACGCCCCCTCAGAAATCACTTTGATGTCGCCAACCTACGCCGTGGGCACCGTCCCCAACCGCGCCTTCGTCCATGCCGGCCTTGCCCACCTCCCAGGCCGCGACGATCAGACAAAACGTCGGCTGTCGCGACTCGTGGTGCAGGTTCTGGTGGAACAGACGCGGTCCCTGCAGATCCCAGACCGTCAGCTCTGCGCCGAGATCCAGGACATCGAGCGGCCCAGCGGCACCAGGCACCACCTCCAGCGCCCCGGCGCCTCGTCCCATGAACCTTCTTGAACTGGAACAGTACCTCCACGGGCACATCCCCTTGTCGCACGCGATGGGAGTGTCCGTGGTGTCGGCCGACCCGGAGTCGGTAACGCTACACGCACCGCTGGCACCCAACATCAACCACTTTGACACCGTCTTCGGCGGCAGCGCTTCGGCCGTGGCCATCCTGGCGGCGTGGTCGCTGCTGCACCTGCGGCTGCGCGCAGAGAGGCTTTCGGCCCGGCTGGTCATCCAGCGCAACACGATGGAATACAAACTCCCGATCCATGGCGACTTCACCGCCCGCTCCACACTGACTTCGCCGGAGCAGTGGACCGCCTTCACGCGGATGCTGTCCCGCAAGGGCAAGGCGCGGGCGGAGGTGACTTCCGTTCTGGAGTCCAATGGCGAGATCGTCGGCCGGCTCGCAGGAGACTTCGTGGCCCTCAACGCCGATCAACCCTGACCGGACGCCGAGATGCCCACCGTGAAACTCCTCGCCCTGTGCGGCAGCCCGCGCCACATCTCCTGCGTTCATCCCCTGAAAGCCACGAGACCCCTCGCGGCCTCTTATCTGAACTCGACGCGGGTGGAAGCAGATTCAAACGACCCCATCTGGCCCCATACGGACAAACAAAAAGCCCCAAGTCATTGATTTACTTGGGGCTTTCGGCTTTTTGTGGCCCCTTGCGGAGCCTAAACTGGTAGGCACAATTGGATTCGAACCAACGACCCCCACCATGTCAAGGTGGTGCTCTAACCAACTGAGCTATGTGCCTATGGGTCTCTTCAGTGGTAGGCGCGATTGGATTCGAACCAACGACCCCCACCATGTCAAGGTGGTGCTCTAACCAACTGAGCTACGCGCCTGAAGAGCTTTGCATCATAGCATGCATTTTTCCTTGTGGCGATAAAAGTGTGTCACTTTCGTTTGGCGTGCTCCACGCCCGAGATCTGACCGACCTGCATCAAGACGTGTGACAGCCTTCTGGAGTCCGGCACTTCCAGCGTGAACGTCATGCGCGCCGTACCGTCTACGGACTGCGTGTGCACACCGATCACATTGGTGCGCTCGCGGGCCAACACCTCGGAGATGTCCCGCAACAAGCCCTGGCGGTCGTGTGCCGTGACCGAGATGTCGACCGGATACACCGGATCGGACGCCTTCACGGACGCCGGTCGCTCCTGGTTCCAAGCCACTTCGATCATCCGCTCCGGATGACGCGCCACCATTTCGCGGAAGTTGGTGCAATTGCCGCGGTGAACCGACACGCCCTTGGAGCGGGTGACAAATCCGCCGATCGCGTCCGGCGGCGCCGGGCGGCAGCAATGCGCCAGCTGGGTCAGCAGGGAATCCACCCCCACCACCAGGACCGCCCCCTTGCCCGTGGCTCCGGACCGGGGCGCCCTCACCTGCAACTCGGGTTCGGCCACCACCGGCTCGGGCCGCAGCAGGCTCTCGATGTTGCGCAGCGAATACTCGTCCTTGCCCACGACCTCGAACAGCGCGTCGGCGCTGCGGAATCCCAGCTGGGACGCCAGATCGTCGAGCTTGAGCGCCGTGCGGCCCTCCCGCTGGAGCAGCTTCTCCACCGCCTCCCGACCCCGGGCGAGGGTCTCCTGCAAGGCCCTTGCGTTGAACCACGAACGGACCTTGGCCCGGGCCCGCGCACTGCTCAGATAGCCCAGCTGAGGATTGAGCCAATCCAGCGACGGCCCCCCCTCTTTCGTGGCGATGATCTCCACGGTCTGGCCACTCTGGAGACGGGTCTGCAGCGGCACCATGGCCCCGTCCACCCGAGCACCGCGGCAGCGGTGCCCGAGGTCCGTGTGCAGGCTGTAGGCAAAGTCCACGGGCGTCGCCCCCGCCGGCAACTCGATCACCGTGGCCTGGGGACTCAGCACGTAGATGCGATCCTCGAACCATCCTTGCCCGGTCGGCGGCAGGTTCTCCGTGCCGGCCTTGGGCGCACGACCCGCCAGATCCCGCTCCCAGGCCAACAGCTGCTGCAACACCTCACGCCGAGCCAGCGCCACACGCTCCTCGAAGTCGCCGGCCGCACTCACGCCGGCATAACCCCGGGTGCCCGCCTCCTTGTAGGCCCAATGCGCCGCCACGCCGCTTTCGGCGTGATCGTGCATGCCCTGGGTGCGGATCTGGATTTCGAGCGGCTTGGCGGCCTCGTCGAGCACCACGGTGTGCAGGGACTGGTAGCCGTTGGGTTTGGGTCGGGCGATGTAGTCGTCGAATTCCTCTGGAATCGAGGTCCACAGGGCGTGGATGCGGCTGAGCGCGGTGTAGCAGTCGGTCACCGTCGGCACGATGACGCGCAGGGCCCGCACGTCCATGACCTGGGAAAACTCCAGCTGCTTGCCGCGCATCTTCTTCCAGATGCTGTAGATGTGCTTGGGCCGGCCGTAGACCTGCGCCTGCAGCCCAGCGGCCTTGAGGGCCTCGAGCACTCGCAGGCGGTCGCGCTCGACGGTCTGCTCGCGCTCGACCCGCTTTTCCTCCAGCATGCGGGCGATGCGGCGGTATTCATCGGGCACGAGGAAGCGAAACGCCAAGTCCTCCAGTTCCCACTTCACTTGCCAGATGCCCAGCCGGCTGGCCAGGGGCGCAAAGACCTGCTGGGCCTCGCGTGCGAGGGCCGTGGGGCACGGCAGCTTGGTCAAGGCGAAGTGCCGCAGGGTCTGCAGACGTGACGCCAAGCGCAGCAGCACCACCCGAAGGTCCTTCGAGAAGGCCAGCAGCATCTTGCGCACGCGCTCCAGCTGCTGGGCCTGCAGTTCGGGGTCCGTCTCGTCGCCCCAGGCATTGAGGGCCGAGCGCTGCACCTGCACCAGCTTGCGCGTGTGCATCACCAACCCGGCGTAGGAGGGGCCGAAGGCCTGGGCGACCACCGTCTGCGGGTCGGTCAGGTACTCGCCGGCGTAGACGAGGTAGACGGCCGCCTGCATCGACGGTGCCGCCCCGATCGCACGGACGATGGCGGCCACGCCGTCGGCGTGGGCCATGGCGTCCTCGCCGGTCTTGAACGTCTGGCCCAGCAGCAAGGGCTCAGCGAACGCCCGCGCGCGCTGCAGGCGGGCCAGCTCGGCCACGACCGTGCCCTCGTCGCCAAAGGCATTGGCGCCTTCGGCGACGGCCACGATGGCCGCCGGGCGATTGTCGACATCGGGACTGGAAGTGCGCATGCGCTCAGAGACTCGTCGAAAGGTCTTCAGACCCGGTCAGGAACCATTCCACCGGGTCGATCTGTTCATCGGACACAAAAGTTGGGGCGTGGCCCACGCCGGGCAGCTCGATGAGGCGGGCCCTTGGCCCCCGCCGGCCCATTTCAGCGGCGGTGTCGGGGCTCAGCAAATCGGAATCGGCTCCCCGCAGCAACAGGGTCGGACACGTGATGCGGTCGTAGGCGAGCCACAGCATGGCCTCGCCCGCCCGGGCGGCCTCGGGCGTCATGGCACGTAAAGGCTCGCCGATGGCGGGGTCATAACGCAGCCGGACGGACCCATCGGGCTGGCCCACCAGCAGCGGTCGGGTCAGTGCCAGCCACTGTTCCGGGGTGTGCAACCCAAACCCCTGCGACACCTGCCAGATCGCATCGGCTGCGGTCTGCTCATCGGGGTAGTCCATCCGGGCCCCCACGTATTCGGCGATGCGGGCCAGCGCCGGGCGATCCAGCGAGGGTCCGACATCGTTGAGAACCAGCCGACGGACCGGAGAGCCCGGCAGGCTGGCCAGGCCCATGCCAATCAGCCCTCCCAGGGAGGTTCCGAGCCACGACACCGACGACACCCCCAACCGGGCCACCAAGGTCACCATGTCGGCCACGTACAGCGGCAACTGGTATTCCATCGGATGGGGCAACCAGTCGGAACGCCCTCGCCCGACCACGTCCGGACAGATCACGCGAAAGCGAGAAGACAACCGCCGTGCCAGGACGTCAAAGTCGCGGCCCTGCCGCGTCAACCCGTGAACACACACCAGCACGTCGGGGTTGCTGGCGTCGCCCCACTCCCAATAAGCCATCCGGTGCAGCCCCTCCGCATGGAGGCATTGGACATGGTGCAAACGTGGATCCTGCATGCCCATCAGGATAACAAACGCCCCCTCATAATGTCCTCGGGTTCTCAACGGAGTTCGCAATGCTTCATGGCAAGACGGCGCTCGTGACGGGTTCGACCAGCGGAATCGGTTTAGGCGTGGCCCTGAGCCTGGCCCGACAGGGAGCGAACATCGTGCTCAACGGGTTTGGTGACGTCGACGGCGCCCGGCGCCAGGTCGAGGCCTTTCGCCACGGCGTGGCCCACCATCCGGCAGACATGAGCCGACCCGACGAGATCGCCGATCTCGTGCGATACGCGGAGGAGTCCTTCGGATCCGTCGACATCCTCGTCAACAACGCGGGCATCCAGCACGTCGCGGCGGTGGAAGACTTCCCCGTCGAGCGCTGGGATGCCATCCTGGCCATCAACCTCAGCGCGGTGTTTCACACCACGCGCCTGGTGTTGCCGTCCATGAAGGAGCGGGGTTGGGGCCGCATCGTCAACATCGCCTCGGTGCACGGCCTGGTGGCCTCGGTGAACAAGGCCGCCTACGTGGCCGCCAAGCACGGCGTGGTGGGCCTGACCAAAGTCACGGCCCTGGAAAACGCCACCACCGGCGTGACCTGCAACGCCATCTGTCCCGGATGGGTGCTCACGCCCCTGGTCCAGAAGCAGGTCGACGCCCGGGCTGTGGCCGAGCAGATCGACACGGCTCAGGCCGCACGGGAGTTGCTGTCGGAAAAGCAGCCCTCCCAGCAATTCACCACCCCGGAACAGCTGGGTGAACTGGCGGTGTTCCTGTGCTCGCCGGCGGCCGACAACGTGCGCGGCGTGGCCTGGAATGTTGACGGGGGCTGGACGGCGCAGTGAACCCGCTTCAGGCCAGCCTTTGCCACACCGGCAAAGGCGCCTGAAGTCCCGGGCGCACTGCGGCGCCCGATGCTCACGGCTTCAGGCGGACGCTGCCCTGCACTTGCACACTCAGGACGGACTTGCCGGCTTCTGCGGGAATCGGTGCGGCCTCGTCGGCCACTTTGGCCCGCATGGCCATGACCATCGGCCGAGGGCCCCCTCCCCCATCCGAAATCGACTCCACACGCACCTCGTGCACCTGGAAGCCCGAGGCGCCCAACGCCTTGGCGGCCACTTCGGCCCGGGAGCGGAAGTTCGCCAAGGCCTGCTCGGTCAGGGCCCGCTCGTTTTGCTCCTGCACGCCGCGCGAGACGCTGTAGTGCATGCCCAGCATCTGCAGCTTCCCCAGTTCACCGGCCACGCGCGCCACCCGCTCGGGATCGGTCCCGGTCAGGACAAGCTGCGCCTGGCCGATCCAGCCCGCGATGCGCCCGTTGTCCTGATAGCGCGGATTCAGCATGAACTGGCCGGTCCGCACTTCAAGCGCAGGCGCCTGCGCGGCCGCCCGGGCCTGGGACAGGGCGTCGTTCATGACCTGCTTGAGCCCGGCCTGCACCGAGGCGGCAGAAGCCCCGTCGCGGGTGGCCTGCAGGGTGATGGTCAGGGTGTCCTGCACCACTTCCACGCTGGCGGCAGACGACAGGTGCAACGCGTTGTCCGCCGTCACGCCGGACCCGCCCGCGGCCGGAGAAGGTGAGGCGGCCAGGGCGGTGCACCCCATCGACACGCCCAACACCCAGGCCGCCACCGGTCTGCGCCAAGGCACAGGCCTCCGTCCGGACACCTCCCGCACGGCAAGGCCAAATCGGGGGTCAGAAAGGGAATTCATGTCTGGAGCTCCTTCATGAGTCGGTGGTCAGTGTGCCCCCAAAGACACACTCGCATCCAGAGCGTTGTAGTTGTAACAGGGGGAAAAGGCACGGGATTTTTCGAGCGCCAAATGGTCACAATCCGGGTCTGTTACAAATAAGGAGACGGAGCTGCCATGAACCCCGCCAATGCCCAGCGCACCGACCGCATCGTCGTCGTCGACGACGACACCCGCATCCGCGACCTCCTGCGCCGCTACCTGACCCAGGAAGGCTTTGAAGTCCTGCTGGCGGAAGACGCCAAGGCCCTCAACCGCATCCTGACCCGTGAAACGGTCGACATGATCGTGCTCGATCTGATGCTGCCCGGCGAAGACGGCCTGTCCATCTGCCGTCGACTTCGGGCCGCCAATGACCTCACACCCATCATCATGCTGACGGCCAAGGTCGAGGACGTGGACCGCATCGTGGGCCTGGAGGTGGGGGCCGACGACTACCTGCCCAAGCCCTTCAACCCGCGTGAGCTGCTGGCCCGCATCCACGCCGTGCTGCGCCGCCGTCCCTCGGTGGAAGCCCCGGGAGCCCCGGCCCGCGATGCCCAGTCCGTCACCTTTGGCCCCTTCGAGTTCGACCTGGGCCTGCGCCGCCTCACCCGCGACGGCGAAGTCATCTCGCTGACCACTGGCGAGTTCTCGATGCTCAAGGCCCTGGTGCGCCACCCGCGTCAGCCGCTCAGCCGTGACAAGCTCGCACAGCTGGCCCGGGGCCGGGAGTTCGAGCCCTTCGATCGCTCGCTGGACGTCCAGGTCTCACGGCTGCGCAAGATGATCGAGCCCGATCCGTCACAACCGCGTTACATTCAGACGGTTTGGGGTGTGGGTTACGTGTTCGTTCCGGACGGTACCGCTTGATGCCCCGTTGCTGATCCCCTTCGCCGTTTCCGGGGCGACATGACCTCTTCCTCCCGCTCGCCATCGCCCTCGATCTCCGCCGGTCCGGTGGGTCTGCAAAGCCAGAACAAGCCGCGATCCCTGTCTGGGACGTGGCGGCGCTATTTGTCGATGAGTCTGTTCTGGCGCACCTTCTTGCTCCTGTCGCTGATGTTGGGCGCCGGTATCCTGGGATGGATCTACACCCTGCGGTACCTGGAGCTGGAGCCGCGGGGGGTGCAGTCCGCGCAGCAGATCGCCAGCCTCGTGAACCTCTCCCGGTCGGCGCTGCGCTACCAAGACCAGCTCAACCGGGTGGCCCTCGTGAAGTCGATGGGCGAGCAGAATTCGGTGCGCATCCAGCCACGCGAGCCGGGAGACCGCTACATCCCGTTCGAAGTGGATCGTTTCACCCGCGCCATCGGCGGTGAACTGCGCAGCCAACTCGGCCCCCACACCATCCTGGCCAGCAGCGTGAACCAGTCGCCCGGCTTGTGGGTGGGGTTCAAGATCGAGTCCGACGACTACTGGCTGCAGACCGACCAGAACCGCATCCAGCCCGCGGTCACCGGCAAGACCTACTTTGCGGTCATCGGGCTGACGCTGGTCCTGACCCTGTCGGGATCGGCACTCATCGCCGGCCTGATCAACCGGCCGCTGCGGCAGTTGTCGGCCGCCTCCACCCGCATTCGGGAAGGCGATCTGGATTTCCGGCTGGATGAAGGCACCACCACCCGTGAAATCCGCGAGGTCAACCGCGGCTTCAACCGCATGGCCCGCGAGTTGGCCAAGATCGACGACGATCGTGCGGTGATGCTGGCCGGCATCTCGCACGATCTGCGCACACCGCTGGCCCGCATCCGCCTGGAGACGGAGATGAGCGTGGCCGACGAGGAAGCCCGCCGCAACATGGCCGACGACATCGACCAACTCGATGCCATCATCGACAAGTTCATGGATTACGCCCGACCCACCGAGGTCAAGCTCGTGCCAGTGGTGCTGGCCGTCCTGCTCGACACCGTGATCCGACGCATCTGCAACGACCAACTCAAGATCATCGCCCGCGTGACCACCGAGGTGCGCGTGCTGGCCGACGAAACCGATCTGGACCGGGTGTTCGCCAATCTGTTCGAGAACGCCCGACGCTACGCGCAGTCTCCGGACGGTGTGGCCCGTGTCACCGTCACCTGTGCCCGCACACCAGAGTGGGTCATGATCAACGTCCGAGACGAAGGCCCGGGGGTGAACCCCGCCAACTTGGCACGGCTGACCACGCCGTTCTTCCGCGGCGACAAGGCCCGCACCCACACCAGCAGCACAGGAGCCGGCCTGGGGCTGGCCATCGTCGACAAGACGGTGACCCGCATGGGCGGCCAGTTTGATCTGGCCAACGCACCGGGAGGCGGCCTGGTCGCCAGCATTCGACTGCGCCGGGCGGTCTGAATCAACCCCAAGGCAGAAAAAACAAAGCGGCCGAGAGGGCCGCTTGGCTGTTTGAAGGGCCACCGCCACCGCTCACCGCAGCGGCCCCCATCCATCAGAGCTGCACAGGACGCGAGTGCCAGATCTGGTCGGCGTACTCGGCGATCGTGCGATCGGACGAGAACGCGCCCATGCCCGCCACGTTGAGCACCGCGCGGCGGGCCCATTCGTCGGCGTTGCGGTAAAGGGCATCGACCTGGCCTTGCGTCTCGACGTAGCTGTCGTAGTCGGCCAGCAGCAGGTAGTGATCGCCCCAGTTCACCAGGGTGTCGTAGATCTGCTGGAAACGGCTCGGCTCTTCGGGACAGAACAGACCGTCGCGGATCGCATCGAGCACGGCCTTGAGTTCGGCGTTGCCTTCGTAGAGGGCGCGCGGCTGGTAGCCCTGGCGACGGATCTCGGCCACCTCCGGCGTGGTCTTCCCGAAGATGAAGATGTTGTCGTCGCCCACGTGCTCCTTGATCTCGACGTTGGCGCCATCGAGCGTGCCGATGGTCAGCGCACCGTTGAGGGCGAACTTCATGTTGCCGGTGCCCGAGGCTTCGGTGCCCGCCGTGGAGATCTGCTCCGACAGGTCCGCCGCCGGCATGATGATCTCAGCCAGGCTCACGCTGTAGTTCGGGATGAACACGACCTTGAGCTTGTCGCCGATGCGCGGGTCGTGGTTGACCACCTTGGCCACGTCGTTGATCAGCTTGATGACCAGCTTGGCCATGTGATACGCGGACGCGGCCTTGCCAGCAAACACCACCACACGCGGCACCCATTGGGCGTCCGGGTTGGCCAGGATGCACTGGTAGCGATGGATCACGTGCAGCACGTTGAGCAGCTGGCGCTTGTACTCGTGGATGCGCTTGACCTGCACATCAAACAGGGCGTCCGGGTTCAGGTGCACGCCCAGGTGCTTGAGCACATAGGCCGCCAGACGCTCCTTGTTCTGGCGCTTGACCTTGCGGAAGGCGCCCAGGAAACCCGGCAGCTCGATCGACGCCTTCAGGCCTTCGAGTTGGTCCAGGTGGCGGCGCCAGCCCTTGCCCAGACGCTGGTCCAGCAGCGCGGCCAGACCGGGGTTGGCCTGAGACAGCCAGCGGCGCGGCGTCACGCCGTTGGTCTTGTTGTTGAAGCGCTCGGGCCACAGGTGGGCGAAGTCCGCGAAGATCGAGTCCTTCATCAGCTCCGAATGCAGCGCCGACACCCCGTTGATGGAGTGGCTGGCCACCACCGCCAGATAGG
>JACCDS012262483.1_pt1 | contig 10404 bp, 10 predicted proteins | sample 7446441 | NCBI WGS metagenome assembly JACCDS01 (sample SAMN15323445, study PRJNA562643) | freshwater metagenome | isolation source: river surface water | place: USA:Blue River Watershed | collected 2017-08-17 | reverse complement strand
CTGGCCGAGTTGCGCGCGGCTGGCAAAAAGCTCAAAGAGCAAGGGATTATTCCGCTGGTGTTGGGCAGCAAGGCACTCTGGCCAAGCGCCGCCTGGTTCGATTATTTAAACCTGCGCCTGCATGGCCATGAATTCCACCAGCAATTAATGGCGGGCAAGGTCGCCTACACCGACCCTCGCGTGCGTGCCACGTTCTTGCAGTGGAAACAGTTGATTGATGACGGCCTGTTCCTGCCCAACCATGCCGCCTACGACTGGCAGGACGCGCAGCCGTTTTTGTATCAGGGCAAGGCAGCCATGGTGTTGATGGGCAATTTTGTCAGCACCACATTTCCACCCGCAATTGAGCCACAGATCGGCTTTTTCCCGTTTCCGCAAATCGATCCGAAAATCGGTCGCGCCGAAGAGGCACCGATTGATACGGTACACATTCCGGCCAGAGCAAAAAACAAGAAAGATGCACGGCGCTTTTTGCAGTTTGTGGCACGCGCCGATGTGCAGGAAAAGCTGAACCGAGAACTGCTGCAAATTCCAACCCATGCCGCCGCCAAGGCACCGGACAACCGTTTCTTGCAAGCCGGGCAAAGCATGCTGGCCAAGGCGGTTGCCACCAGCCAGTTTTATGATCGCGATACCCACAGCGACATGGCACCGTTTGGCTTGAATGGGTTTGCCGAATTCATGGCCCACCCGGAGCGGCTCGATGCGATTTTGCAGACGCTGGAAGCCAAGCGAGCAGTGATTTTCAAATGAAAAATCTTCATGGCAGTGCGTCATAGGGTCAGGACTTACGCAAAATTGTTCCAGCAAGGCGCGCTGCCGCAGGCAGTACGCCTGTACGGCAAGGCAGTGCAACGCCGCTGGAGCGGTTTTGCGTAAGTCCTAAAGGTTATACACACTGCTCCGTCCATACTCATCGTCCGCACACTTGATGCCACCTCAGTGGATTGCCGGAAAAACACCTTCAAAGCGGGAGTTTTGTTGCTCAAAGGAAAATATGAAAACTGGCTGGATTCCCTGTTTTGCATGCTAACCGAATGGATCATGACATTTTGGGACGAAGCTGGTTTTCCGTGGGATCAATCCAATAACCATCTACCACCTTGCCCGGTACAATTCTCTTCCATCAAGTCGGCGTTTCTAAGCACCGATTGATGTTCAAACAGAGTCCGGGCGAAAGCTTGGGTAAGTAGTATTTTTATTGTGATTTATTATCTTTTGAGAGTGAGACTAAAATGCCTAATTTGAAAAAAAGCTTGTTTGCCTTCTGCGTTGGCTTAGGGTTGGCGGCTTCCTTTGCCGGTACTACGGTGGCAGCACCAAGTTGCTCAACCTGTGCCTACTGGGAAACGCAATGTGATAATGGCAATACCACCTATTGCGACAAACTGCGTTATTGCGGTCATTGCTGATAATAAGTAGTGGCACCGAGTCGCATAGACGACAGATTGCACTGCATATTTCAGGCAGGCGGGCCGCATGGTCTGCCTGTCCTGCCTCAAGGAAAAACACATGAAGAATATGATCAAGGCCATTCCCGGCTATTTATTGATACTGGCTGCCGGACTCGGCATCGGTTATGCCGTACCGCGCGTTACCACTTGGCTCACACCGGCCTATGAGACCGGCAATTACCGCGCCTATTTTCCGAATGAGCAAACCAAGGTGGTGATGTACGGCACATCATGGTGCGGCTATTGCGCCAAGACGCGCGCCTATTTGGCCGAGCGCAAAATACCCTTTGTCGAACTGGACATAGAAAAAAACACGCTGGCAGCCAAACAACATCTTGAACTGGGCGGCGGCGGGGTACCGAAGATATTGATTGGCGACCGCAAAATTCAGGGCTTTATGCCTGAGGTGATTGATGCGGCGTTAAAGCAGCGGCTATAGCCACTACGGTCTGGCCCCGCATGGTTTTTACATCGGTTTTGGCCCGGCTTTTAAGTATTGCTTCCCTTGTTCGCGAACACCGGGCAGCGGTAGCGTGACGATAAAACAGCTACCCGCGCCCGGGCTTGGTACGGCTTAATACCAGCAAGCGCGCCACATTGCACCCGTGGCAATGATGGGGGTGGTGCGCAGTTGGCACCGCTTAAAACAAATCCTCATGCACAATGGTTTTGAACACCTCAAAATAATCAGGGAAAGTTTTGGCCACACATTTTGGATCATTGATGCGGATTTTGTTGCCACGGCGCAGCTTGCCATCCAGACTGGCCAGTGAAAAGCACATCGCCATGCGGTGATCGTCGTAGGTGTCGATGGCTGCGCTCTGGATCGTGGCGGGCGGCGTGACGGACAGCCAGTCGGCCCCGGCTTGCACCTCGGCCCCGAGCTTTTTCAGTTCGGTGGCCATGGCGTCGATCCGGTCGGTTTCCTTGACGCGCCAACTGCCGATATTGGTTAAGCGTGTGCTGCCGCTGGCGTGCAGCGCGCAAATGGCCAGCGTCATGGCGGCATCGGGAATGTGGTTGCAATCGATCTCGATTCCGGTTAGCGGGTGCAGGGCAGTCGCTTCGATCCAGTTTTCCCCCATGCTGATCTGCGCCCCCATCTGCTGTAGCGCTTCGGCAAAGCGCAGATCGCCCTGAATACTGTTTTGGCCTACCCCTTCAACCCGCACCGGGCCACCGCTAATCGCACCAGCGGCCAAAAAGTAGGACGCCGAAGAAGCATCACCTTCGACGTAAATCTGACCCGGACTGTGGTAACGCTGGCCCTTGGCCACGGTGAACGATTGCCATTCGTGGCGTGTGACGGTCACGCCAAAGCGCTGCATCAAATTTAGGGTGATGTCGATATACGGCTTGGAAATTAGTTCGCCTTCAACCTCGATCACGATATCGTGAAAGTTGGCCATCAGCGGTGCGGCCATTAAAATCGCGGTCAAAAACTGGCTTGATACATTGCCGCGCACGGCCAACCGCTGGGCGTGCAAGTGGCCGGTGCGGATGTGCAGCGGCGGGTAGCCGGGCTGGCCGGTATAAGTAATTTGCGCGCCAATCGCGTTCAGGGCATCGACCAAATCGCCAATCGGGCGCTCGTGCATGCGGGCAATTCCGTGCAGTTTGTAGTCGCCGCCGATCACCGCCAGCGCGGCAGTCAGCGGGCGAATCGCGGTGCCAGCGTTGCCCATGAACAGGTCGGCCTGATGCTTCGGAAACTGGCCGCGTCCACCCGGAACACGGTAGCTGTTTTGCCCCAGTTCTTGCCAGTGAATGCCGAGCAATTCGAGCGCCTGCAACATCACCGAGGTATCGTCCGAAGCGAGCAGGTCGTGGATGTCGGTCGTGCCTTCGGCCAGACTGGCGAGCAGCAAAATGCGGTTGGAGATGCTTTTCGAGCCGGGCAGGCGCACGCTGCCATGGGCGTGCAACACCGGGGCCAGATCGAGGTGATGCGGATAGTGTTTCGGATGCGGGTTCATGTTGATTCCTTGCAGGCCAGAGGCCAATTCATATCAAGGCAGCTAATCGCCGCCGTCTTTTTGCTGTTGTTCATGGTGTTCAATCGCCCGGCCCCAGTTTTGCCGGGCTTGCTGGGCATTGGCATACACGGCTTGCAGTGCCTGCCCGTCGCCATTGGCCAAATGGCCGCGCAGGCGGGTCAATTGCGCCAGGTATTGATCGAGTTCGTGCAGCAGGGCGGTCCGGTTGGCGAGGCTGATGTCACGCCACATTTCAGACGACGAGCCAGCGATGCGGGTAAAGTCGCGAAAACCGCTGGCAGCATACTGGAACAGTTGCGCGGCATGCGGCTTGTGGGCCATATCATCGACCAGCGCGTAGGCCAGCAAGTGCGGCAGGTGACTGACCGAGGCAAAAATTCGGTCGTGCTGTTCCGGTTCCAGATAATGAACCAGCGCACCGCAGGCTTCCCAGGCATGCGCCACTACCTGAATGCTGGCGGCGGTGTTTTCGTTGCATGGGGTCAGTACGACTTTTTTGCCATGGTATAAATCGGGTAGTGCAGCATCCGGGCCGTTTTGTTCACGCCCGGCTATCGGGTGGCCGGGCACAAATTGCGCTACCTTTGGTCCCAGTGCCGCATGGGCCGCTGCGACCACATCGGCCTTGGTGCTGCCGGTATCGGTAATGATGGTATGAGGCCGCAAATGCGGTGCCATGGCCTGCAAAATCGGGCCGGTTTGCGCAACCGGTGCGGCCAATAGCACCAGATCGGTGGCGGCCAGTGCGCTGTACCAATCCTGTGCTTCGGCATCGATATGGCCCAACTGGCGCGCCCGTTCCAGATGCATCGGATCACGATCCATACCCAGTATCCGCCCCACGCAATCGCCGCGCCGCAGCGCACCGGCAAATGAGCCGCCGATCAGGCCGACGCCAATAATCAGGATTTGCTTAAACATGGGTGACTCCGGTGGCAGGCAGTGATACAAGCCGTGGCATAAACAGTAGCATAGGCAGTAACACAGACAGTGGCATAAGCGCTGACCTGAAAATGGTGGAAAAAACGGTGCCGTACAGCCGCATCATGAATGCAAGGGGTAGCTACCGAGCACCTTGAAGAACGCGGCACTGGCTTTGAGTTCGGTCAGCGCACGCGCCACTGCTTCTTGCTCGGCATGGCCTTCAATGTCAACAAAGAAATAGTATTCCCAAGTGCCATTTCTGGCCGGTCGCGATTCAAAGCGGGTCATCGATACGCCATGGGTGGCCAGTGGTGCCAGCAGGTTATATACCGCGCCGGCCTTGTTCGGCACCGACAGTGCCAGGCTGGTTTGATCGCGCCCGGACGGGGTGGTTTTTTGGTAGCCGAGCAGGGCAAACCGGGTGCGGTTATGCGGGTCATCTTGAATCGCCCCGTTGACGACGTCGAGGTGATACTGCTGCGCCGCCATTTCGCTGGCAATTGCCGCCACCGAAGGATCAAAACTGGCAATGCGCGCCGCTTCGGCATTTGATGCGACCGCCTTGCGTTCAATATTCGGGTAGTGCTGGTTGAGCCAGGTTTGGCACTGCGCCAGTGCCTGCGAATGGGCGCAAATCGACTGCACCGCTTCCATGCTGCCGCTTTTGGTCATCAGGTTGTGCCGCACCAGAATCGAAATTTCACTGCTAATGGTGAGCGTGGTCGAGAGCAGCAAATCAAGCGTGCGATTAATCACGCCTTCGCTCGAATTTTCAATCGGCACCACGCCAAAATCGGCGCTACCGGCTTCGGTGACACGAAATACCTCATCAATCGAGGAACACGGCAATTGATCGACCGCACGGCCAAATTGCTGATGCACCGCCTGTTCGGAAAAGGTGCCGACCGGCCCAAGAAAGGCGACCGTGACGCGTTTTTCCAGCGCACGGCAGGCTGACATAATTTCGCGGAACACGGTTTGTACATCGAAGCTAAACAGCGGCCCCGGGTTTTTTTCGGCAATGCCGCGCAGCACCTGGGCTTCGCGCTCGGGGCGAAAGATCGGAGCACGGGTTTGCGCCTTGATATGCCCCACTTCCTGCGCCACCTTGGCGCGCTGGTTCAGTAGTTCGAGAATCTGCGTATCAATCGAATCGATTTGATTGCGCAGCGGTAATAGTTTATCGTCATCCATGGCATGCTCTTTCCTGCGCCGCAAGCTGGCCATGCCGCTACTGGCCGTGCCCGTATCCTGCTGGGCGGTTTAACCACCATGCTGGCGCGCAAATGTGTTCAAATAATCAACCAACGCTTCTACTCCTGCCAAAGGCATCGCATTGTAGATCGATGCACGCATGCCGCCGACGGACTTGTGGCCCTTCAGTTGCAATAAACCAGCCTGTTTGGCACTGGCCAAAAAGGCGTCATTCAAGCTTTCGTCACGCAAGTAAAATGGGATATTCATGCGTGAACGGGCCACTTGGGCCACCCGGTTTTGATAAAAATCGGTCGAATCGAGATAACCATACAGCAAATTTGCCTTGGCGATGTTGCGCTGTTCCATTGCTGCCACACCGCCTTGCGCTTTGAGCCATTTGAATACCAGACCGGCAATATAAATGGCGTAGGTTGGGGGGGTGTTATACATCGATTGGTTCTCGGCCACGATCTGCCAGTTGAAGGCCGATGGACAAATCGGCAGGGCCTGGCCGAGCAAATCGTCGCGCACCAGCACCAGCGTCAGGCCCGCCGGGCCAATGTTTTTTTGCGCGCCGCCAAAAATGACGCCGTATTGCGCAACATCGATCACGCGTGACAGGATGTGGGACGACATATCGGCCACCAGCGGCGCGCCATTGGTTCGGCTGGCAATATCGGGCACAAAATGGTATTCCACCCCGTCAATGGTTTCGTTGGTGCAAATGTGAACATAGGCCGGGTCGGGCGACAAGGCCCATTCGGCAACCTCGGGTACGTGGGTAAATCCGGCAGCCCGGCTGGCGGCCGCAACATTGACGCGGGCGTATTTTTCCGCTTCCTTGATTGACTTGCCGCTCCAGCAACCGGTATGAATGAAATCGATGATGGCAGTCTGATCGCTGTTGCCGGAGCTGGTGCCATGGTTTTTGCGACCGACCAGATTTAGCGGCACAATCGCGTTTTCAGCGAGGCCACCGCCTTGCAGGAACAGGATGCGGTAGTTATTTGGCACGGCCAGCAAATCACGCAAATCCTGCTCGGCTTCGGTATAAATGGACATGAATTCCGGGCCGCGATGGCTCATTTCCATCACCGACATGCCACTGCCGTGCCAATCTTGCATTTCGGCAGCAGCCTGAGCTAATACTTCCTTGGGGAGAACGGCGGGGCCAGCAGAGAAATTGAAAATGGTCATGAAGGAAATAACTTTCGCCAGTGAAAGGGATTTTTATGAGCCGAAACGATGGCAAGTATAGCATTGATCGTCGGGGCAGCAGCCGTGCAGCGGATTCCGGGATGGATTACGGGATAGCCACGGAAGAATCGGCGGATTACGGGACAGCCACAGGACTACAGGTGTATCAGAAAATTGTTTTGAAGTAATTTTTATGGAAAAAATCGTTTGTGCTACCCGGCTTTGTACGTGTGGCACAGAAATCTCCCTGCTTTGGTGTAAACTCGCAGCATGCAAACTTATCTCTTCCCGATTGCCGCGCTGTTATATCTGGGCTGTGCCGCCTTGCCAGCCCGTGCGGCGCGCACCGTTGCGTTCGGTACGCTGCTGGCGTGGCTGGTGCATGCCGCTACGCTGTGGGCCGATTGGCTGATGCCGGGTTCGCTGCGGGTTGGCTTTGCCATGATGCTGTCGGCGGCACTGTGGGTTTCAGTGGCGCTATTTTGGCTGGAAAACCGCAATTTTGCGCTGGATGGAATGCGGGTGTTGGTGATGCCCTGTGCTGCTTTGGCGGCCATATTGCCGTGGCTGTTTCCCGGTACGGTGGTGTCCCTGGCCGGGAAATCGAGCCTGTATGGCTGGCACATTATCATTTCGGTGTTGGCCTACAGCACCCTGACCATTGCCGCGTTTCATGCGATTTTGATGGCGGTACAAGAATCGCGCCTGCATACGGTGCGCGGTAGTGCCGAACCGGACGAGCACGCCAACTGGTTTTGGCTGGCACTGGAGCGCTTGCCAGCCCTGTTGACCATGGAAAAGTTGTTGTTTCGTATGATTCGGGTCGGCTTTGTACTGCTCACGCTGACGGTGTTATCCGGGCTGGTATTTTCCGAACAGTTTTTGGGTAAGGTGGTGCGCTGGGATCATAAAACCGTGTTCGCGCTATTGTCCTGGCTGGTATTTGGAGCATTGCTGGCCGGGCGGCATTTTCGCGGCTGGCGCGGTCGTACCGCCTTGTCGTGGATGTTGGCCGGGTTTGCCATGCTGGTATTGGCCTATGTGGGCAGCAAATTTGTGCTGGAAGTGATTTTACAGCGGGGGGCGCTATGATGCGGGTGTTGTTATTTCTGTTGGTTCTGATTTTGGGGGTAATCGCCATCCGCAACAAGTTCGGCAAAAAAGCCGATACGCCCAAGGTAAGCGATGAGCTGGCGCGCCGTGATCGGCTCGATGCCACCGAAGCCATGCACCGCTGCGCCCATTGCGGTGTGTATGTCCCGGCCTCGGAAAGCATCACAGACGGCGATGTGCACTATTGCTCTGAACAACATCGCAGCCTGCACGTCAAATAAGCGCGCACCAACATGACGCACACGATATGACGCACACGACATGACACACCTACAGGTTGGCAAGGAATCGTACACCACATTCTGGCGCAGTTTGCAAACCCTGTGCGTCACCCGGGTCTTGATCGCCGTCGTTTTGCTGTTATACCTGAGCCTGTCTGATCTTAGCTTTTGGCTGACCGGGCGGCTTGGTTATGGCGCGATCTGCATTTTCTATCTGGTTTGCGCGCTGGTATTTACCCTGCTCTGCAGCTATCGTCGCAAGCAGTTTTTACTGCAATTGGTTGTGCAAATTTCCGTTGATTTATTGGTTATTTCTCAATTATATTGGCTGGCGGGCGGGGTCAAGGGCGGCTTGGCGATTTTGTATTTGCTACCCTTGGCCGGTTCGGCGATTTTGGCCCCGTTATTGATTGCGCTGTTTTTTGCGTCGGTCGTGGCGCTGTTTATGCTGGCCGAAAGTGCCTATCAACTGTTTTTCCGGTTTGAGCAGCATGCCCCGCTATTGCAGGCTGGCTTGTATGGTGCGGCGTTCTTCATTGTGGTGTTGGTGGTCAACCGGCTGGCGATGCGGCTGATCAAGCAGGAGTTTTTGGCGCGCGAAGCCGGGCGCGATCTGGCCTTGCAACAAGCGATTAACCAATTGGTGATTGCCGACGTGGGCGACGGGATTGTGGTACTGGGGGCGGACAGTACGGTGTTTACTGCCAACCCGGCCGCACAGGCCATGCTGGGCTTGGCGGGCCGGGATTGGTCGGCCCCAATCCGGCTGCAGGATGCAAATAATTTATTGCCGGTGGCCGATGCCTTCTTCGCCTGGAGCCGTACCTTGCGCGAGGGCGGGGCAATCGATATGGCGAGTTCGCAATTTGTCACCATCAAGCTGCGCGACGATGTTGGCTTGTCCAATGTGCCGAATATGCCAGCGGTGTGGAGCGGGCGGCGCGAAATGGCCATGCACCTGAAATTGCGCTTTGTCGAGGTCGAAACCGGACAACTGGTGCAGCGCCGCAGCGTGGTATTTTTGCAGGATGTGTCGGAGATCGAAAATCAGGCGCAGCAACTCAAACTGGCCTCAATGGGGCGGCTGACTGCCAGCATCGCACATGAGGTACGTAATCCGCTGGCGGCCATTGGCCATGCTGCGGCCTTGCTCAGTGAAGATTTGAGTGCCAAAACCCACGTCCGCTTGCTCAAAATCGTGGCCGACAACGTGACTCGGGTTAATCGCATGATTGAAGATATTTTGCGCCTCTCGCGCAAGGTACCGGCCAAAATTGAGCCGATCAATCTACAGCCGTTTTTGGCGGAAATTGTGGTCGAATTTCAGGAAACCCATTCTCTGGCCGAAGGTGTTTTGTATCTTGAGGCCGGGAATGAGTTGGCCGTTACGTTTGATCCCTTGCATTTGCGTGAAGTGGTGGTTAACCTGTTGACCAATGCCATCCGCTACGCCAGCGGCGGCCCGGCCAGCATCCGGCTGTTGCCCTTTGGTGACGGGCGGCACCGGGCCGAATTGCATGTGCAAGATGACGGGCCGGGTATTTCAATGGAAGTGCGTTCGCACCTGTTTGAACCGTTTTATACTACCTCGTCCAAGGGCACCGGGCTGGGTTTGTATCTGGCGCGCGAGATGTGTTTGAACAACAAGGCAACACTCGATTATGAATACCGGATCGAACCGGGGCCGGACGGGGTGGAAGCACCACGCGGGCGGTTCGTGATCAGCTTTGCCTTGCCGTAGGGCCGGGCACTCGATTGAGCGGGCCGACTGGGCCGATTTTGGGCCACGGTGGCATTGAACAAGGAAAAATCATGACGGCACCCCGGGTTTTGGTAGTCGATGACGAAGCGGATTTGCGCGAGTTGCTGGAAATTACCCTGCTCAAAATGGGGCTCGATGTCGATAGCGCCGATTGCCTGAAGGCGGCGCGCGGCTTTTTGGCGCAGCATGAGTATCAACTGGTGCTAACCGATATGCGCTTGCCCGATGGCATGGGCGTGGAACTGGTGGCCGAAGTCAATGGCAAATACAAAAACACCCCGATTGCGGTGGTAACCGCCTATGGCAGCACCGATAACGCGGTTTCTGCGCTCAAGGCCGGGGCCTTCGATTATGTCTCGAAACCCTTGGCCCTGGATCAATTGCGCCAGTTGGTGCAGTCGGCTCTGGGATTGCATCGCGGCAGCGGCAAGGGCGACCCGGCGCAGGAAAGTGGCTCGCGCCTGATCGGGCAATCGCGCGTGATGGGCGAGTTGCGCGCCCAAATCGCCCGGCTGGCGCGCTCAATGGCACCGATTGCG
>JACCDS011448790.1_pt1 | contig 10404 bp, 8 predicted proteins | sample 7446441 | NCBI WGS metagenome assembly JACCDS01 (sample SAMN15323445, study PRJNA562643) | freshwater metagenome | isolation source: river surface water | place: USA:Blue River Watershed | collected 2017-08-17 | reverse complement strand
ACGGTCCAGCGTTCGATGTGGTCGCGCCGGGGCTTGCTGCCTTCGCGGGCCAGCCAGCTGATGCGGTGGTGGGTGCTGCGCGCCGCGTTCCACTGTGGGCCCAGGTGCGGCAGGCCGGGTTGCATGGCATTGGGGAAGGCCAGCATCAGCGTCCAGCAAGGTGCCACGGTGACGGCGTCCACCGCTTTCAGCAAGGTTTGTCCGGCGCCTTTGTCCAGGCCCGATGCTTTGAGCAAATCGGCCGCCTGGCGGTGGGGCAGGGCCAGCACCACGCGGTCGAAGCCGCCCATCACGGTCTGACCACCTGCGGTGGACTCGTCGTCGGCGTGCAGCTCCCAGCAGCCAGCATGGATGGGGTCACGTGTCAGGCGGGTGACTTTTGTGTTCAGGTGAACCGTGGCACCCTGGCTGGGGGCCAGCGGGTGCTTGGCATCGGCCAGCGGTTGGGCCCAGGTGCGCACCAGCGCGTTCATGCCGGGCACGGCCACGTAGTGGGCTTCACGGGCAGGTGGGTTGCTGGCCAGCACGTGGCCAAGTGCGTCGAGCACGCGCACCGTGCTGGCGCTCCAGGGCACCACCACGTCGGGGGTGGTGGCCAGGGCTTTTTCGAAGCGCTCGTCGCGGGCGGTGAAGTACTGGGCGCCGTGGTCAAAGTCGCCGAATTCGGTGTGGCGGGTGGCCATGCGGCCACCGAAGCCTTTGCTTTTTTCCACCAGTGTGACGTGGCAGCCCGCTTGGGCCAGTGTGCGTGCACAGGCCACACCGGCCATGCCTGCACCCACCACGGCCACGCGCAAGGGTTGGCTGGCTGGCTTGGCGGTGGGTTTCTTTGCCGGGGCCTTGCGTGCAGCCGGGCTGGCTTTGGCCTGTGCGGCAGGTGCCGCTTTGCTTTTCGCTGCCGGTTTGGCTGGCACCGCCGGCTTGGGCGTGGCAGTTTTGGGGGCCGGGGTTTTGGCGGATGGGGTGCGGCGTGTGGTCATGTCTGGTATCTCCTGAGGTGACTGTATCAGTGAAGTCGCGCGCTTTTTGCGGGCGCGTCAGGCCATGTTGGGGTGGTTCAGCAAGGCATCGCGCGTTTTCTTGTGCGCCAGCTGTGCCAGCCACCATTGCATGGCGCGGCCTTGGGGCACAGCTGGGTCGGCGTGCGTCTGGCCGGGTGTGGTGCGCCACGCGTAGCCCACCCTGGCCACGCGCGGGCCGCGCTGCACGGTTTTCAGCACCAGGCGGCCCGACTGGGCGTAGGCCTGTGCCAGCGGCAACGGCAAAAAGCCGCAGCCGATGCCGCGCAACTGCGCCTCCAGCTTGTGCTGCATGGTGGGCACGGTGAACACGTCCTGCCCCGACAGCAAGCCAATCGACACGCCTGCGCCGCGTTGGGTGGTGTCGGCCACGGCCACGGCGCGGTGTTTGCCGATCAGGCTGTCTGGCAGCGGCTCGGGTGCAGTGGCCAAGGGGTGGTGGGGGGCCACGGCAAACACAAACGGCACGTCGCCCAGGGGTTGCACGTGCATGCCCGCGTAGCTGGTGCCGCTGTCGGCGTTGACGCCCAGGGCCAGGTCAGACTTGCCTGCCATGAGCGATTCGACCGTGCCCGTGAGCGTCTCGGAGCGCAGCCGCAGCCGTGTGGGTGCACCCAGTGCATAAAAGGCTTCGCACAGCTCGAACAGCGTGGTGCGCGCCACGATGTTGTCAGCCACCACGGTGAACTGGGGCTCCCACCCGGTGGCCACGCGCTTGACGCGCTCGGCCACCGCGTCCAGCTCGTACAGCAGGTGCTCGCCGCTGCGCAGCAGCTCGGCCCCGGCGGGGGTGATGCGGGCCTGGCGGGCGCTGCGGTCAAACAGCAGCACGTCCAGCGCATCTTCCACCTGGCGCACGCGGTAGGTCAGGGCGCTGGGCACCAGGCCCAGTTCGCGGGCGGCCGCGGCCATGCTGCCTGCACGGGCCACGGCCTCGATCAGCGCCAGGTTGTCTGGCGACAGCACCGAGCGCACGACCGTTTTGGTTGTGCCTTGCATTGCCCCTTGTTTCTGCATGGTCTGCTGCCTTTCGTTCAATGGTTTCGAATGATGCCATCAGAATCCGCATGCGTGTTCAGCGCCCAGTGCGTCCTAAAGTTGAGCCTCTTGAAGAGGTGTTCCATGCTGCACATTCGCCGATCTGCTGACCGCGGCTATGCCGACCACGGCTGGCTCAAAAGTTTCCATTCGTTTTCTTTCGCGGGCTATTACGACCCGGCCTGGATGGGTTGGGGCAACCTGCGTGTCATCAACGAAGACCGCATTGCACCAGGTACCGGGTTTGGTACGCACGGCCACCGCGACATGGAGATCGTCAGCTACGTCATGTCGGGCGCATTGGCGCACGACGACAGCATGGGCAACGGCACATCGATCCCGCCTGGGGACGTGCAGCGCATGAGCGCAGGCAGGGGCGTGCGGCACAGTGAGTTCAACCACGCAGCCGATGCCACCACGCATTTTTTCCAGATCTGGATCGAGCCCAGCGAAACGGGCATCGACCCCGGTTACGAGCAAAAGTCATTCACCGATGACGAAAAGCGTGGCCGCCTGCGCCTGGTGGCTTCGCCAGACGGGGCTGACGGCTCGGTCACCCTCCACGCCGATGCCCGGCTGTACGCCACGCTGCTGGGCGGTGCCGACGCTGCCAGCCTGGCCCTGGCGCCTGAGCGCAAGGCCTGGGTACAGGTGCTGCGCGGCAGTTTGAGCGTGAACGGCCAGCCCTTGCAGCAGGGCGACGCGGCCATGCTGGCCGACGAGACGCTGCTGCACCTCACCGACGGCACCGACGCCGAGGCGCTGGTGTTTGACCTGGCGCCTTGAACCCGACACAGGCTGGTCACCTTCGTTCAGCCGTTGATTTTTCGTTTCAGTTTCATTCAACCGGTGCCCAACCCTGATGTCCAGGGCGGCGCCCCATTCGCAGGAGCACAACAAAATGGCACAAGTCGTCGTGGTTTATCACTCGGGTTACGGTCACACCCAGCGCATGGCGCAATCGGTGGCCGATGGTGCGGGCGCCGAGCTGGTGGCGGTCGATGCCGAAGGCAACGTCAGCGAAGCCGGTTGGGCTGCACTGAACGCGGCTGACGCCATCATCATGGGTTCGCCCACCTACATGGGCACGGTCAGCTGGCAGTTCAAAAAGTTTGCCGACGCGTCCAGCAAAGCCTGGTTCACCCAGGCCTGGAAAGACAAGGTGTTTGCCGGTTTCACCAACAGCGCCACCATGAACGGCGACAAGCTGTCCACGCTGCACTACCTGTTCACACTGGCCATGCAGCACAGCGGCATCTGGGTGGGCACGGGCATGATGCCCAGCAACGCCAAGGCCGCTCAGCGCAATGACCTGAACTACGTGGGCTCGTTTGCGGGTGCCATGGCACAAAGTCCATCCGACGCTGGTGCTGCCGAGATGCTGCCTGGTGACCTGGAAACCGCCCGCCAGTTTGGTGCTCGCGTGGCCACCGTGGCCCAACAGCTCAAAGGTTGATACCGCCTTGGGTGGGTACTTTTGCACACGCCGCGGCCAGCGCTTGACAGCGGCCCGGCGCTTGTGTGCGGTGCGGTAAACCCGCCGCAGAGCTGCCTCGCTTTGCTGCGGGTGCCGCGTGTCATCCGGTTCTTTTTCCAATGGGAATTTCCATGAAGCTGTTCTACTCGCCCGGCGCATGTTCGCTGGCACCCCACATCGTGTTGCACGAGTCCGGCCTGGCCTTTGAAGGCGTGCTGGCCAGCACCAAAACCCACCAGTTGGCCGATGGCTCCGACTACTACGCCATCAACCCGCTGGGCTACGTGCCGTTCCTGGTGCTGGCCGATGGCCGCACGCTGCGCGAAGGCCAGGTCATCAGCCAGTACATCGCCGATCAGGTGCCCACCAGTGGCCTGGCCCCGGCAGCTGGCACGTGGGAGCGCTACAAGCTGCAAGAGTGGCTGTCGTTCATCAGCTCCGAGCTGCACAAAGGTTTTTCGCCCTTGTTCAATCCAGCCACGCCGGAAGATTTCAAGCCCGCCGTCAAAGCACGCTTGTTGCAGCGCCTGACTTGGCTGGACGGCGAGCTGGCTGGCAATGACTACCTGACAGGCAGCACCTTCACCGTGGCCGACGCCTACCTGTTCACCGTGACCAACTGGGCGGGCTTCGTGGGCCTGGACATTGCCGCCCTGGCCAACCTGGCTGCCGTGCGCGCCCGCATTGCTGCACGCCCTGCCGTGCAAGCCGCGATGAAGGCCGAAGGCCTGCTGGGTTGACATGAAATTGACCTGAACTCTTCACGGCGGTTTCATGCCGTGTCCATAGGCTCCTGTTTTTTCAATCGAATGGGAGTCCTATGTTCATAAACGCTTCAGCCGGGCCTTCGGCCCAAACGTGCGTCAGGTTGGCCACTCTGGCTGCACTGGGCCTGAGCCTCAGCGCATGCCTGGGCAGTGGCGACGAAGTCGTCACCCTTGCCGATGGCAGTACCGCACAGCTGGCCATTTTGGAAACCAGTGATCTGCATGCCAACCTCATCAGCTACGACTATTTCAAGCTGTCCGAGGACAAAAGCGTGGGCTTTGAGCGCACGGCTACCGTCATCAAGCAGGCTCGCATCGATTTCCCCAACAACTTGTTGATTGACAACGGCGACACCATCCAGGGCACGGCACTGGCCGACCACCAGGCGCTGGTGTCCCCCATTGCGTGTAACCAGAAGTTGGCCACTTACAAGGCCATGGATGCCATCGGTTTCGACGCGGGCACCCTGGGCAACCACGAGTTCAATTACGGTTTGCCCTACCTGTCACAAGTGACGGGCACCAAGTTCAACGTGGATGGCATGGCCGCCGTGGCCAGCCAACCGACCTGCACCGGCCCGGCCTTCCCCCTGGTGCTGGCCAACGTGACCAGCAAAAAAGACGGTGCACCGCTGTACAAGCCCTACACCATCATCAACAAAAAAATCAACGCCAAAGATGCTGACGGCAAAGCCATTGAAAGCACGGTGAAGGTGGCGGTGATCGGCTTTGCGCCACCACCCATCCTGAACTGGGACAAGCGCTGGCTCGATGGCAAGGTAGACGTGCAGGGTGTGGTGGAAGCAGCCACCAAGTACGTGCCCATGGCACGGGCTGAGGGGGCGGACATTGTCATCGCTGCATCGCACGGTGGTTGGGACACCAGTGCCTACACGTCGACCATGGAGAACGCCAACTACCACTTGGCCAAGGTGGCTGGCATCGACGGCATCCTGATGGGCCATTCGCACAGTGAGTTTCCCAACGCAGCCTGCACCACCGCTGCGTGCAGCGCCACTGGTGTAGACAAAACCAAAGGCAGCTTCTTCGGCGTGCCAGCCGTCATGCCCAGTTACTGGGGCAAGGCCGTTGGGGTCATCGGCTATGGGTTGGTGGTGAAAAATGGCAAATGGACCATCGACACCAGCAAAACAGAAGTGAGCATCCGCAAAGCATTGCTTGATGCCACAGCCAAAACCTATGTGGCCGTGGACCCCGCCATTGCCGCAGCGGTCAAAACTGAGCACGAAGCCGCCATTGCCTATGTGAAAACGCCCATTGGCCAGTCTGACTTTGCCTTGGCATCCTATTTCGCCGACGTGGGCGATGTGACCGCCATCCAGGTGGTCAATGCCGCGCAGGCGGACTATGTGGCCAAGTACGTGGCAGCCAACATGCCGCAGTACAAAGACTTGCCAGTGCTTTCGGTCAGCGCGCCGTTCAAAAGTGGTTTTGCCGGTGGCACAGACTTCACCGATGTGAAACAAGGCCCCATCGCCATCAACAACGCCGCTGACCTATACCTGTATCCCAACACGGTCTATGCGGTCAAAGTGACGGGTGCAGGCATCAAAACATGGCTGGAAAAGGCTGCTGAACGGTTCAACCGGATTGATCCTGCGTTGACCACTGCGCAGGTCTTGGTGTCGAGTTTCCCTGGCTACAACTTTGACATGTTCACGTCGGCCGATGTGAACTACGAAATTGACGTGACCCAACCCGTGGGCAGCCGCATCAAAAACCTGATGTACAAGGGCGCACCCATCAGCACCACGGCAGAGTTCATCATCGCCACCAACAACTACCGCGCCACCAGCGGTACACAGTTTGGCCTGACGGCAGCCAACACCATCTACGCCTCGCCCGATGCCAACCGCGATGTGCTGATTGACTACATCAAGGCACGCAAAAACCTGACGCTGGCCACCGATGGTTCTGCACGCAGCTGGCGCTTCACCAAGGTGAGCACAGCCGGGCAGGTGACCTTTGTGTCGGGCAGCGGCAAGTTGGCTGTGGCGCAAACTGCCGGCTTCAACAACATCAGCGTGGTCAGCAACGACGACGGCACGGGTAAAGGTCAGGGCGTTTACGCCATCGATCTGTCCAAGTGATGCACAGCCCCCGTTTCAGGGGGCTTCAATGCAGAAGGCCTGGCTCCGGTGTTTCTACCGGAGCCAGGCCTTCTGCGTGTGGGCAAGGTCGGCAGGTATCAGCTGTCAATCTTCAGGTTCTGGCTGCTCACGACCTTGCGCCAGCCGCTCACGTCTTGCTCCACAAAAGCCATCAGGGCTTCTGGGCTGCCGGGGTTGGGGGTCAAGGCGTCTTTGGCAAAGCGCTCTTTCACCTCGGGCAAGGTCAGTACCTGGGCCAGCGCGGTGTTCAGGGTTTGGATCACTGCTGCCGGGGTACCCCTGGGTGCCATCAGACCAAAGTAATTCAGCACATCAAACCCAGGCAAGCCCGCTTCGGCCATGCTGGGCACGTCTGGCAAAGCGGGCGAGCGCTTGGTGCTGGTGACGGCCATGGCCCGCACCCTGCCATCACGGATGAAGGGGGCCAGCGCGGGAATGGTGCCTGTGATGAGCTGAATTTCGCCCGAAATCAGGTCAATGCTGGCAGGTGCAATGCCTCGGTAGGGGATGTGGGTGATGAAAATGCCGGTGCGCGCCTTCAGCAGCTCCAGCACCAGGTGGTTGATGCCGCCTGTGCCAGCCGAACCGTAGTTCAGCTTGCCAGGTTGGCGTTTGGCCAAGGCCACCAATTCGGCCAGGGTGTGGGCAGGTACGTCCTTGTTCACTGCCCATACCAACGGGCCGCTGGCCACCATGCCGACCGGGGTGAAATCGTGCACAGGGTCGTAACCGGCACTGGGCATGGCAGCTGGCACTGTGGTGAATGGGGCAGCCACCAGCAACAGGGTGTTGCCGTCGGCAGGGCTGGCTGCCACGAAGCGAGCGCCAATGGCGCCGGAGGCACCTACTTTGTTGTCCACCACCACCGTCATGCCCATCACGGCGCCAAGCTTATCGGCCAACAAGCGGCCAACAGCATCGGTGCCAGCACCTGGGGCAAAGGGCACGATGATCTTCATGCCCTTTGATGGCAGCATCTGCGCCGTGGACAGCACAGGCAGTGTGGTCAGCAAAGCGGCTTGCAGGCATTGGCGGCGGTTGAAAAGCGGACGGATGTCGGTGTACATGGCAAAGAGAGGGGAATACAGCGGGCCTCAGATCGTCTCTCAGCGATGTGACTGCACAATGAATCCCATGAAGCTCTTCGAACTCTTGCCCCCGAAAGACTGGTTGGCCTTGGCCAGCTTTTTTGCACTTTGGATGGGCTATGCCTTTTTTGCGAAACACTGGGGGAAACGGCAGCGCTCATTGCTGATCACCACCAACTTGTACCGGGCGCGCTGGATGATGCAGGCCACCTACCGCGACCCGCGCATGCTTGATGGCCTGATCACACAGAACCTGTCACACACCCCGTCGTTTTTTTGTTCCACCACCATCCTGATCATCGGTGGCCTGCTGGCTGTGCTGGGCACCACCGACAAGGCGGCCGGGCTGATGCAGGACATCCCGTTTGCCCAATCCACCACCATGCAGGTACTGGAGTTGAAGCTGCTGGTGATGACAGGCATTTTTGTGTACGCGTTTTTCCGCTTCAGCTGGAGCATGCGGCTGTACACCTTTGTGGCGCTGACCATCGGCGCCATGCCCTCGCCCGAGCACTTCGAGGCAGAGCCCGCCCAACGCCAACCCTACGTGGAGCGCGCGGCCACGCTGGTGGGCACCGCTGCTGAAACCTTCAACGACGGTTTGCGTGCCTACTACTTTTCATTTGCGGCGCTGGCCTGGTTCTTTTCGCCTGTGGCCATGATGGGGGCCACTGTGCTGGTGGTGGCCGTGCTGTACAGCCGCGAATTCCACTCGCAGGTGCTGGCTGTGCTGAAAGACTGAAGGGGCCCGTCAGGCCCCCTGGTGTGGTTGCACCGCCTGTTCAACCTGCACTCAGTGCGCCGCCGCCGGCGTCTTGGCTGGTGCCGGTTTTTTCGCAGCGGCAGGTGCTTTCGCGGGTTCGTGTTCAATGATCATGGCCGGAGCAGGTGCTGGTGGCTTTTCGGGCATGCCTGAAGAGTGGTGGCTGGTGATCAGCCACTGCCCGTTGATGTACCCGTAGGTGTAGCTGTAGCGGGCATTCACCACGGCCCCGGTCTTGAAGAAGGTGAAGGTGTACAGACCGGCATCAAGCGCGGTGTTGCAACCCACCTGGATGAAGCGCTGGTCGATCTTGCCCATGGGGCCGTCGTGCAGGAAGTGCACGAAGTAGTCGATCTTGTCTTCCACCGAGTAGCGCGGCTTGTTGGATACCGTGGGCAGCAGGATGGAGTGCGGAGCGTAGTTCTCAACCACCTTGCGCGGATCGTGCGTCATCAGCGATGCATTCCAGCGGTCAAACAACTGCGCCACCTGCGATTCATTGATGGGGGCGCACACCGTGCCCGCTGCCGCAGCAGGGGCTGGCGCAGGTGCCTGCGTTGGTTTCGGGGGGGCAGGGTTGGCAGCCGCTGCTGCGGTCGAAGCCGCCGTGGCTGCATTGATGGCCGCGGTGGAATAGGGCCCACCAGCGGGACCAGGGGCCGCACAGCCCGACAGCACGGCAGCCGCTGACGTCAGGGAACAGAGCGCAAATCGGAACATGGCATCTCCAGAGGCATGGTTTGCATAGGCAATCGGCGCATTCTGCTGGAAATTGAGCGGCTTTCTACAATCGGCCCCATGTTTGTTCACCTGCGCCTCCATTCCGAATTTTCAGTCGTCGACGGCACCTTGCGCATCGACGATGCCATCGGTGCCGCCGCGGCCGATGCCCAGCCCGCCATGGCCCTTACCGACCTGTCCAACATGTTCGGGGCCGTCAAGTTTTACAAAGAGGCCCGGGGCGCGGGCGTCAAACCCGTGCTGGGTGCCGAGGTGTTTGTACAAGGCTTGGGCGGGCCTGCCGCCACGCTGCCCGGGCAGCCCGTGTCGCCCAGCGCCCAAAGCCTGCCCCGCGTGCTGCTGCTGGTGCAAAACAAGCAGGGCTACCTGAACCTGAGCGAGCTGCTGGCCCGTGGCTGGACGCGCAACGTCCAGCGCGACCAGGCCGTGCTGACGTGGGAGTGGCTGCAAGAGCTGAACGAAGGCCTCATCATGCTCAGCGGGGCGGCTGCCGGTCCGGTGGGGCAAGCCCTCCTGGCCGGTGACGAGCGCCGTGCCGCCGACGTGGCCTTGCAGGCCGCTGGCGTGTTCGTGCACCGCTTCTTTTTGGAGCTGCAACGCGCGGGCCGCCCTGAAGATGAAACGTTGGTGCAGGCCACCGTGCCGTTGGCGGCACGGTTGGGTTTGCCCGTGGTGGCCACCCACCCCGCACAGTTTCTGGAGCCCGATGACTACGAGGCCCACGAGGCCCGCGTGTGCATTGCCGAAGGCGAAATCCTGGGCAACACCCGCCGTGTGCGGCGCTTCACACGCGAGCAGTACCTGAAAAACACCGCGCAGATGCAGGCGCTGTTTGCCGACGTGCCCACCGCGCTGAGCAACACGGTTGAAATTGCCCGCCGCTGCAACCTCACGCTGGTGCTGGGCAAACCGCAGTTGCCCAACTTCCCCATTCCGCCTGTCGATGGCGTGGTGATGTCGGTGGAAGACTACTTCCGCCACGTGTCGCACGAGGGGTTGAAAGGACGGTTGATTCACCTCTACCCCAAAGAGGCCGAACGCGAGGCCCAGCGCCCACGTTACGTGGAGCGACTGGAGTTCGAACTGAACACCATCCTGAAAATGGGGTTCCCGGGCTACTTTTTGATCGTGTCGGACTTCATCAAGTGGGCCAAAGAAAACGGTTGCCCGGTGGGGCCTGGCCGGGGTTCCGGCGCGGGCTCGCTGGTGGCCTATGCGCTGCTCATCACCGACCTGGACCCGCTGCAATACAACCTGCTGTTCGAGCGGTTTTTGAACCCCGAGCGGGTCAGCATGCCCGACTTCGACATCGACTTCTGCCAGACCAACCGCGACCGCGTCATCGACTACGTCAAGGACAAGTACGGCAAGGACGCGGT
>JACCDS010330103.1_pt1 | contig 10406 bp, 7 predicted proteins | sample 7446441 | NCBI WGS metagenome assembly JACCDS01 (sample SAMN15323445, study PRJNA562643) | freshwater metagenome | isolation source: river surface water | place: USA:Blue River Watershed | collected 2017-08-17 | reverse complement strand
TGCGGCCCGACTGCTTGTCTGCTACCTGGGGCAGCCTCCGCATTTCTCCTGCCAAGCCATGCTCATTCTCCCGGGCTCCAGCGCCCTGTCTGCATTTCGTGTCCAGCGACTCCTGACCCAGTTGAAGGCGATCGAACCGTCGATCACGGGGATCAGCGGACGTTATTGCCATTTCATTGACAGCCGCTCGGCACTGGGCGATGCCGATCGCGATCGCCTGGCGGCGATGCTCACTTACGGCGAACCCTTTGAGGGCAGCGCCGATGGCGATCAGTTCGTGGTGATTCCACGGCTCGGGACGATCTCGCCCTGGGCCAGCAAGGCCACCGACATTGCGCACAACTGCGGCATGACGCAGATTCATCGGATTGAGCGCGGCATCGTTTATTACGTTCAGCTCAAGAGCGGTCTGCTCGGCAAGGCCCGTTCGCTCGATGCGGCGCAAGCGGCCGATGTCGCCGCGCTGCTGCATGACCGCATGACCGAGATTGTCATCCGTGATCCTCAGCAGGCAGCAGCACTATTCAATGAGCTTGATGCGCAACCGCTGGCCTATGTCGATGTCCTCGCGGGTGGCCGCGATGCGCTGGTTGCCGCGAACACCGAGCTGGGTCTCGCGCTGTCGGATGATGAGATCGACTACCTGAACGATGCATTCACCCGTGCCGGTCGTAACCCGACCGACGTCGAGCTGATGATGTTCGCGCAAGCCAATAGCGAACACTGCCGGCACAAGATCTTCAATGCGGACTGGACCATCGACGGCGAAAAGCAGGATCGCTCGCTGTTTGCCATGATTCGTAATACCCACCAGCGGCAACCGCGTGGCACCGTGGTCGCCTACTCGGACAACTCGTCCGTGATTGAAGGTGCCGAGGTGATGCGCTTCTACCCGCGCGCCAATGAGGGACTGTCGTACCGTCCGTCAACGGAGCTGACGCACATCCTGATGAAGGTCGAAACGCATAACCATCCGACCGCCATTTCGCCTTTCCCCGGCGCGTCGACCGGTGCCGGCGGTGAAATTCGCGATGAAGGCGCAACTGGTCGCGGTGCCAAGCCCAAGGCGGGTCTGACCGGTTTTACCGTATCGAATCTGATGATCACGCATGCGGTGCAACCATGGGAAAACGCCCGTGACGTTAACCAGCCGCTGGCAGACCGCACCGACCATGGGGGCGCCAGCATCACTGGCAAACCCGACCGGATTGCGTCGCCGTTGCAGATCATGATTGATGGCCCGCTCGGCGGTGCTGCATTCAACAACGAGTTCGGTCGTCCGAACCTGGCCGGCTACTTTCGTACGTACGAGCAAAACGTCGGCGGCAGAGTCTATGGCTACCACAAGCCGATCATGATTGCCGGCGGCATGGGCAATATCTCGGCGCTGCACACCAAGAAGGAAGTGCTGCCGGTGGGCAGTCTGCTGATCCAGCTCGGTGGCCCGGGCATGCGCATTGGCATGGGCGGCGGTGCCGCGTCGTCGATGGCGACGGGTACCAATACAGCGGATCTCGATTTTGACTCGGTCCAGCGAGGCAATCCGGAAATGGAACGTCGCGCGCAGGAAGTCATTAACGCCTGCTGGGCGCTGGGTGCGGACAATCCGGTGTTGTCGATCCATGACGTGGGTGCCGGCGGCTTGTCGAATGCGTTTCCTGAGTTGACCAACGATGCTGGCCGTGGCGCCGTCTTTGATCTGCGCAAGGTGCCCCTGGAAGAGAGCGGACTCGCGCCGAAGGAAATCTGGAGCAACGAGTCGCAAGAGCGTTACGTGCTCGGTATTGCGCCGTCCAGCCTGGCGCTGTTTCGTGAGCTGTGTGAGCGCGAGCGCTGTCCATTTGCCGTGGTCGGTATCGCAACTGAAGAGCGACAGCTGCGCGTGCTCGATCCCGAGCATGACAACTATCCGGTCGACATGCCGATGGATGTCCTGCTTGGCAAGCCGCCGAAAATGCATCGCGATGTCACACGCAGCAAACAGGCAACGGCACCGGTCGACCTGACGGGTATCACGCTCGAACAGGCGGGCGAGCGCGTGCTGAAGCTGCCGACCGTTGCAGACAAATCCTTCCTGATTACCATTGGCGATCGCTCGGTCGGCGCGCACACCGCGCGTGACCAGATGGTTGGCCCATGGCAGGTACCGGTGGCGGACTGCGCCGTCACCACGATGAGCCATGAGGGTTATCTCGGTGAAGCGATGTCGATGGGTGAGCGCACGCCGCTGGCCGTGATCGATGCGCCGGCCTCGGGACGGATGGCCGTTGGCGAAGCATTGACGAATATCGCCGCGGCGGCGATTGCCGACATTACCGATATCAAGTTGTCGGCGAACTGGATGGCTGCCTGTGGTCAGCCCGGCCAGGACGCGGCACTGTTCGATACCGTCAAGGCCGTGGGTATGGAGCTGTGCCCGGCGCTGGGACTGTCGATCCCGGTCGGCAAGGATTCGCTGTCGATGCGGACGACCTGGCAGGACGAAGCGGGCAGCAAATCGGTCACAGCGCCGGTCTCGCTGATTGTGTCGGCCTTTGCGCCGGTCACGGATGTGCGCCACACACTGACGCCGCAACTGCGTCGCGACCTGGGCGATACTGCGCTGATCCTGATCGATCTCGGCCGTGGGCGAAACCGTCTCGGTGCGTCGGCGCTGACGCAGGTCATGCAGCAGATCGGTGACCATGCGCCGGACGTCGACCATGCCGATGATCTGAAAGCGTTCTTCAATGCGATCCAGCGACTGAATCGCGAACAGAAGCTGCTGGCTTACCATGACCGCTCCGACGGCGGCCTGTATGCCACGCTCTGCGAAATGGCCTTTGCCGGTCACGCGGGCGTGACGGTGAATCTCGACATTCTCGTCACCGAGGGCGAGCACGCAACCGACTGGGGCGACTCGAAAAACTGGGCCAGCCAGGTGGAATCCCGCCGCAATGATCTGACGCTGCGGGCCTTGTTCGCGGAAGAACTCGGCGCGGTGATTCAAGTGCGTGCCGAGCAGAAGTCCGAGGCCATGAATGTACTGCGCGAGTTCGGTCTGGGTGCGTGCAGCCACATCATCGGCAAGCTCAATGACCGTGACGTGGTTGAGTTCACGCGTGACGCCAAAGTCATCTACCAGAAGAAGCGCGCTGAGCTGCAGCGTCTTTGGAGTGAAACCAGCTGGCGCATCGCGCGGCTGCGCGACAACCCGGCTTGCGCTGATGCGGAATACGACCGCCTGCTCGACGAGAAAGATCCGGGCATGACGCCGAAGCTGAGCTTTGACCCCTCGGTCGACGTCGCTGCACCAGTCATTGCCACCGGCGCACGCCCCAAGGTGGCGATCCTGCGCGAGCAGGGCGTGAACTCGCATGTCGAGACGGCGTACGTCATGCACAAGGCAGGCTTTGAGGCGATCGACGTGCACATGAGCGACCTGATTGCCGGGCGGGTGCGTCTTGATGATTTCAAAGGCCTGATCGCCGTGGGCGGTTTCTCCTACGGCGACGTGCTGGGCGCAGGCGAGGGCTGGTCGAAGACGATTCTGTTCAATCCGCTGCTGTCCGAGCAGTTCTCCGGCTTCTTCAATCGCACTGATACCTTCGGTCTGGGCATCTGCAATGGCTGCCAGATGATGAGCAGTCTGAAGTCGATCATTCCGGGTGCCGAGCACTGGCCGAAGTTCACGCGCAATCAGTCCGAACAATTCGAGGCACGTTTTGCGATGGTCGAAGTGCTGCCGTCACCATCGATTTTCTTCGAGGGGATGGCCGGGACGCAGACACCGATCGCGGTGGCTCATGGCGAGGGTTACGCGAACTTTGCCCATACCGGTGACGAGAGCCAGGTGCTCGCCGCGTTGCGCTTCGTTGATCATTACGGCCGACCGACAGAAACCTATCCATTCAATCCGAACGGCTCGCCGTCTGGTATCACGTCGGTCACGACGCCGGATGGACGTTTCACGGTGATGATGCCGCATGCCGAGCGCGTGTTCAGGACAGCGACGCACTCATGGCACCCGGATGGCTGGGGGGAGGATGCGCCGTGGATGCGGATGTTCCGCAACGCGCGAAAGTGGGTCGGCTAAAGCGGAAAGGATTACCAGCTGGCTGCGGATTCAGCGTGATCGCGGCCGGCTGATAACTCGGTGGCGAACTAGTGCGACGGCGCCGTCAGACGATCATCTCTGGCAGCCGATGTACCGAGGCTTTCAGTATCTCGAAGCACTCGGGATCGATGGCTGTGCCCACCGTTTCCGACATGATTTGCAGGGTCTTGTCGATCGGTACTGCGCCTCGATAGGGTCGCGCAGCCGTGATGGCATCGAAGATGTCAGCGCAGGTGATGATGCGCGTTTCCATCGGTATGTCGGCGGCCGCCAGCCCACGCGGGTAGCCCTTGCCGTCGAGTCGCTCGTGGTGCGCACCAGCGATGCGAGCGAGTTCGGCAAACGCGTCCATGCGCGACAGGATCGCTTCGGTGTACTTGGCATGCATATGCACCAGGACCCACTCGTCTTCATCGAGCTTGCCGGGCTTGTCGAGAATGCTGTTGCTGACCCCCAGCTTGCCGATGTCATGCAACAGTGCGCCGCGCTTAAGCCAGCGCCGTCGTTCCGCGCTCAGCCCGATTGTCTCTGCCATCAGGTCGACATACAGTGCCACCCGAGCGCTGTGGCCGCTGGTATACGGACTTTTCGAGTCGACGATTTGACCAAAGGCCGTCGCAATATCGTCGAGATAATCCTCATCCAACGGCACGATATGCGAGGCTGGCTCAAGTGCCAGAACGGCTTCAGTGATGCTCGAGTCTGCCAGTTGCCGCCAGAAAGCCTCGTCAGCCACGGCACGGAAAGCATCCACCAGCTCCGGGTCGAACCACTGTCCGCGACGATGCTGTAACTCGTCCATCGCCGCTGTGGGACCACCACTGGTATGAAAGACATCGATGACCTGCGCCATCAGTGCGATGCGCGAGAACAGGGGGATCTGCTGGCCTGCCAGGCCGTCCGGCCGTCCCTTGCCGTTGTAATGTTCGTCCAGGTGATAGATGCCCGTCGCTACGACTTCGGGAAAACGCAGCTGCCGTGCAATCTCCGCGCCGCGCTGGCAGCGGGTCTGGATCAGCTCATCGGCCAGTTCAACCCCGTTGCGCAGGATATTCATCACCGCGCGGAATCGCTCTGCCAGAGGCGCCTTCAAACCCGTGTGCGACAGCACGAAATTCAGCACCTGTGGCACGCGATCGCCAACTGTCTTGAAATCATGCTTGAACGCGAGGTCATCGGTCAGGTATAGCTCGCAAATGCGCGCGGCATTGCTGCTGCATCCCAGGTCTTTTAGCAGCAGGGTGTAGTACAGATTCCAGAGCTCATCGTCAGCAAGACCGATACGTCGCCCGACATGCATGCCTATCCAGCAACAACGGATGCAATGCCCCTCAGGCTGCCCCTCCGTAATATCGAGTGCATGGCTCAGGGCTGAGATCAGTTCGGACAAGCGTAAACGGTGCATAAGCTGTCAATCGGTTCAGTGATGAAAGCTAATGTAATGGATTTTAGAAATTTCGTTGTAGATCGATGAGCGCGGTGCACGCCGCCAATGAAAAAGGCCGGTGAAAACACCGGCCTTTTGCGCGTTGAGCGATCTGGCAATTACTGAATCTTTGCCTTCTTGCGCAGGTCTTGCTGGAAGGTTTGCAGCTTGCGCTGTTGCAGCGATTCAGCGATACGTTCCTTAACTTCGTCGAAGCTCGGCAGCTGCGCGTCGCGCACTTCCTCGAGCTTGATCACGTGGAAGCCGAACTGGCTCTGCACCGGTGCTTGAGTGATTTCACCCGCTTTCAGGCCAACCATCGCGTCCGAGAAAGGCTTCACGAAGGCATCCGCCGGCGCCCAGCCGAGGTCGCCACCTTGTTGTGCCGAACCCTTGTCTTTCGACGCAGCAGCCAGCTCGTCAAACTTCGCGCCGCCTTTCAGCTTGGTGATGATGGCCTTCGCTTCATCTTCCTTGTCAACCAGGATATGGCGGGCGTGATATTCCTTCGACGGCAGCGTGGCCTTGAACTTGTCGAACTCGGCCTTCATTTCTTCTTCTTTGACCGGGTGCTTGGCAACATAGTCCTGGGCAAGGGCACGGATCACGATCGACTGTCGAGCCATGTCGATCTGGCTCTTGATGTCAGGACGATTGGAGACGCCCTGGCGATCGGCTTCTTGCGCCAGCACTTCGCGATTGATCAGCTCGTCCTTGATCATCGAACGCATCTCGGGGGTGTCTTTCTGGCCCTGCTGCACCATCTGCTTGACCATCGATTCAACGCGCGAGGTCGGGATTGCCTTGCCGTTGACGACTGCAACGTTTTGCGCAAATGCAGAGGTGGAGGCGACGGTGGCTGCGGACGCCGCAAGCAGCACCAGCAGGCGGGCAGATTTCAGATTCATCATGGATAAGGTATGGATATGTTGAACAAAAATGCCCCGGCAGGGCTAGCGCAAGGCTTGCGCCTCGTCGGGAGTCAGCAGGGTCATTACGAGCGCGTGTATGTCTTTTTTCATCATCTCGCGCAGGCAATCATACACCAGCCTATGACGGCCAACCTTGCTCACGCCCTCGAACTGCGCTGAGACCAGCGTGAGGCGGTAATGGCCGCCGCCAGAGGCGGCGCCGGCGTGCCCCGCATGCAGGTGGGATTCGTCTTCGACCATGCATTCCACCGGGCTGAGCCCGGCTTGCAGCAGTTCACGGATGCGGTCTGGCCGGTTCATTCGGCCTCCTTCATATAGCGCGACAGGTAAACACTTTGGGCGATGACAAATGCGATCATGAGGCCAAGAAATCCGAACAGTTTGAAATTTACCCAGAACTCAAGCGGCATCGTGAACGCCACATACAGATTGACGGCGCCCATCACGGCGAAAAACAGACCCCATGCCAGATTCAGGCGCGACCAGACAGCGTCCGGCAAAACAAGTTGTTTGCCCATCATTGATCGCATCAGGTTTTTGCCGAACAGCAGAGGCGCGCCAAGCAGCACCAGCGCAAAGCACCAATACAGCACCGTAGGCTTTAGCTTGATGAAATGCTCGTCATGGAAATAAATGGTGGCGCCCCCGAACACCGCGATGATCACCAGCGAAACCCACAGCATATTGTCGACCGGCTTGCGGCGCGCAAGCAGCCAGACGACTTGTCCGGCCGTGGCGAGCATAGCGACGGCGGTTGCCAGAAGAATTGGCGCTTGCTGCAGCGTGACTTCGCCACCGGACACCAGCCCGCCAAGGTAATGATTACCAAAGGCTTGCGCAGACTCAGGATTGACGCCTGCCAGCTTGAATACGGCAAAGAAAAGAATGACGGGAAAAAGATCGAACAGCAGCTTCATAAGCGAGCTCACGGGCTAGGGGTGAATTTCAGCGAGGCCGAATTGATGCAGTAGCGTAGCCCAGTCGGCGGCGGCCCATCGGGAAACACATGACCAAGATGGGCGTCGCAGACGTTGCACAGAATCTCGGTGCGCAACATGCCATGGCTGCGGTCGACACGCTCGGCGACATGCTCGGGATTAAGCGGTCGGAAATAACTGGGCCAGCCGCAGCCGGAATCGAATTTGGCGTCGGATTCGAACAGCGGGGTGCCACAGCAGACACAAGTGTAGATGCCCGCCTCATGATGATCCCAATAGCGTCCGGTGAAGGCGCGCTCCGTCGCGGCATGACGGGTCACTTCGTACTCGATTGGTTCGAGCATCGCGCGCCACTCGGCATCGGTGCGCACGACTTTCTTGCTTTGCATGGTGTTCTCCATCGTGGTTCTTTGTCAGGATGAGCAACTGACTTCAATGCCGGCCGCCCAGTCGGGCGGCAATGCCGCATATCGCTCGTGCTGCGGTTGCTCGTCGAACGGATGCCGAAGCACGGTCATTAATTGCCTGACTTCAGAAAAATCTTTTTGCTGCGCCTTATCAATCGCCACCTGAGCGAGGTAATTACGCAATATGTATTTGGGATTGACGCGATCCATCGCCGCTTTACGGACGACATCCACGCTACCTTCGGCGCGCAGGCGCTGGCGATATTCTACTGACCACGCATCGAATGCGTCGCGGTCGATGAACAGGTCGCGCAACGGTTCCGCGCCGCCACCGTCCATCGACAGCGACGATAGCCGGCGGAAGAACCAGGGAAAGTCGACCCGGCTGGCGCTGAGGCCATCCAGCAACCGCTGAATGAGTGCTTCGTCACCGTCGCGCGTCGTTGAGAGGCCAAGCTTCGCGTGCCACAACGCGTCCATTTTTTGGGAAAACGCCGGCTTGTAGATCGACAGTGCATCGTGAACCTCATCCACATCATCGATCAGCGGCAGCATCGCCTGACCGAGCGCGTAGCAGTTCCATTCTCCAATTTGCGGCTGCATCCGGTACGAATAGCGGCCAGTACGATCCGTGTGGTTGCAGATATGCGCCGGGTCATAGGCTTCCATGAATCCAAACGGCCCGTAATCCAGTGTCTGACCAAGGATCGACATGTTGTCGGTATTCAAGACCCCGTGCATGAAGCCGACCGCTTGCCATTGCGCGACCAGCTCGGCCGTGCGGCGAGTGACTTCACGCAGTAGCGCATGGTAAGGGCGCTCGACCTCGCGCAGTTCGGGATAACTGCGTGTAATGACATAGTCTGCCAGGGCCTGGAGTTCATCATGTCGGTCATGCCAGAACCAGTGCTCGAACGAGCCGAAGCGCACGAAATTTTGCGACATCCGGGTGACGACGGCGGTACTTTCGGGCTGCTCACGCATCACGTGCAGATCAGAGCCGATCACGCACAAAGCCCGAGTGGTGGGGATGCCGAGCCCGGCCATCGCCTCGGAGCATAGAAATTCACGAATCGACGACCGCAGCACCGCCCGACCGTCGCCCATGCGAGAGTAAGGCGTCTTACCAGCACCTTTCAGCTGTAATTCGAGCGAGCCGCCAGGCTCACCTGGCGCGGCGGCTTCACCGAGCAACAAGGCACGGCCATCACCCAGTTGCCCTGCCCAGACACCAAACTGATGTCCCGAATACACCGCTGCCAGCGGACGCGACTGAGGCAGCTCGGCATTGCCGCTGAATACGTCGACAAATAACGGCGTATTGAACTCTGCCGGATCCAATCCGATCAGCGCTGCCGCCTCGTCACTGGCGCAAACGAGATAGGGCGCCGGTAGTGGCGTCGCCTGCAGCCGCGTGTAGAAGGGCGCCGGCAAGCCGGCATAACTGTTCGACAGCGGCAGCTCGGCCAGACGATAACGGTGAAGTTGCTGCGAGTCGGGCGAATTCATGATGGCTTCTGTTACGATTGTCGGCTGCAAAGTTGGCAAGGCTTGCCGTGTTTTTGTTGCTCGCTTTACTGCGCGAGCGAGACGGTCAGCGTGCTGCAGCCCGTCATTTTGACAGAGAAGAGGAGAGCGCACTTGAACGGAGAGCGGCTAGAGATTCCATTGGTCCGACATCGCGTCAGCGCCGAAGAATGGCAAGTCCGGGTCGACCTCGCAGCTTGTTATCGGCTCGTCGCCGCATTCGGATGGTCGGATCTCGTGTTCACGCACATTACGGCCCGTGTACCCGGTGCCGAGCACGCCTTTCTGATCAACCCCTATGGCCTGACATTTGACGAGATTACTGCCTCATCGCTCGTGAAGATCGACTTGCACGGCAACAAGCTTGACGACTCGCCGTTCCCGGTGAATCCGGCGGGATTTACGATTCACTCGGCCATTCATGAGGCGCGGGACGATGCGTTGTGCGTGCTGCATACCCACACCGTCAATGGCTGCGCGGTCGCCGCACAGGCCAATGGCGTGCTGCCGATATCGCAGCCGTCCATTTTCGTGCTGAACAGTCTGGCTTATCACGACTACGAAGGGCTTGCGCTGAATGACGAAGAAAAGCCCCGGTTAGTGGCTGATTTTGGCGACAAGACTTACCTGATGCTTCGCAATCATGGCTTGCTCACCGTCGGTCAATCGATTGCGGATGCCTTCCTGAACATGTACGTCTTTGAGTCCGCCTGTGCGATCCAGGTGCGCGCGATGGCAGGGGGCACGCCACTCACGTCGATCCCTGAGCCGATCATCGCCAATTCGATGAACCAGGCGCGGCAGGTCACACAATCAAAATACGGTGCGCTCGCCTGGCCGGCGCTGCTGCGCAAGCTCGAACGCGAGGATCCTGCTTATCGAAGCTGACCCCCTTGAAATGTCGGCGCATTGCTGCAATGCGCCATAAAAAGCGGTTGACCAAAAGAGAACCAACGCTCAAGAATCCAATTTGTTGCATTAAGAAAAAATTAATCGGAGACACCATGGCGCAGTACCCGCAGAGCCCATTGATGGGCCGCATGATGAGCCAGCCGTTGCTCATCTCTTCCCTGATTCAGC